>Ga0137418_10003183_pt1 | contig 15087 bp, 17 predicted proteins | sample CZODoug3_1_2_16f_FD_122242 | JGI IMG/M metagenome (GOLD analysis project Ga0137418, IMG submission 122242) | Vadose zone soil fungal communities from Angelo Coast Range Reserve, California, USA - CZODoug3_1_2_16fungal (Hybrid Assembly) | ecosystem: Environmental > Terrestrial > Soil > Vadose... | reverse complement strand
CCAGTGACATTCAACGCTCCTGGACAAAGCAACAGTGACACTCAGAAGGTCCCCACCTACGGGGCAAGTTCCTCTGTATATTCCGCCTCTACATTGTCAAAGAAAACTCCCTGGAATCGCGCAGTCCCTAGTACCGGCATCTCCAAACGAATCTCGTGTGTCATGTCGGGCGCAATACTGGATAAATCCGCATAAAAACCAACGAAGGAAGCACGGTGTTGTCGAACCGACGAATAAGCGCGTTTTAGTTCGAACGGCGTACCGTCTATCCACATCTTTACTTCCATTTGGTCATCGGGATCCGCGAATTGGACAAACAGGAGCAAACGCTCGGGCACGAGCCATGTCGTTTCGTAGTCTTCTTTTGTCCAAGGTATCGGCCACGACTCCTTGCGTTGAAGGAGCTGCTGCCGGATTCGTGCGGGTACGAGGAATAACCCATCCCAGCGCCCGTTCGAACCCTTCTCCAAAGCAACTTCTTGTGAATGAGTGAACGATCGACCTGCGAACCTGATAGCGCTTGAGGCATATTTTCCGCTTTGATTGAAAGCGACCGCTTTTCCGTTAACCTTCATTTCCTTCAACTGACTAGCGTCTCGCAACAACACACCCACGGTCTTTTCACTCCCAGGTTCCCCGCCAACATGCATCAGATCAAGAACATCGCTTTCCAATTTGGCGCTAGATGGTTTCGGTGGATCCACAGTAACCGCACCGAAAATCGAAATTTCGCTCGAATTCGCCTCCGGCAACAATTCAAGAACAATCGCAGACGTGCCACCTAGCAGGAGCTCGACCTCGTCTCCATAATTCCAAACCCCTGCACCCGGTTTCCCTACGCGGCTTCCTTCGTTTGGATATATCTCCCTTAGTACAAATTTTTCTCCACTGCTCAGTCCAATGCTTGCATCGAGATGAAATCGAGCAGGTAATGCTTTGTAGTTTGGGTTGAACAAGAATAAGAATCCCTTATCGCGAATAATGCTGGCCGTTCCGTCTACCTGATCCATCGCCGGCTGACCGAATTGCCGATGTCGCCACCCAAGGTGCGCGCCGCAGTCGACGTGGAGGCCGCCGACTAGGGCGCCGAGGAATATGGGCCTCGCGCGGGTTGTTCTGTCGAGCGGTTTCAGCCGGCGCTACACCGGCGGGAAGCGCGAATTCGACATCGAGGCGAAGAGCCTGCGCGATGTGATGAAGGCGCTCGACGAGCTCTATCCGGGGCTCGGCGAGCACCTTGAGGAAGAGACCACCGTCGCGATCGACGGCGAGATCCACGATCAACCCGGCTATTTCCAGAAGATCCGGCCGGGCTGCGAGGTCTTCTTCATCCCGAAGCTGGAAGGCGGCTAGGGTCGGCTGGCACGGACGCCAAGCCTTTGAAAGAATACTGGCCCCGACAGGACTTCACGCCTCCTTAAACCGCTTTGCCCGGGCTTGTCCCGGGCATCCACGTCTTCTTTTCGCGAGATCACAACGGCCGTAAGTCGTGGATGGCCGGGCCAAGCCCGGCCAAGGCGCGTTTCGGGGTCATGCGAATCCCAACTGGCGCACCGCGTCCTTCAATCCAGCAGCTCTGCGGGCTCCCGGCGGTAGTGGTAGCGATAGAGTTCCGTCTTGAGGCCGAACCGGTCGTACAAGGCGCGGCCCGGCAAGTTGCTCGCCTCGACCTGCAGACAGACACCGCGCGCGCCCTGATCGCGCCCCCACGCCGCGAGGCTGGCGATGACTCGCCAGGCGAGCCCCTGACGCCGCCGACCTGGATCGGTGCGGCGAGTAACATGAGGCGGCGCATGGAGGCCAATTGCACCAACGAGAATTCGATGCCGATGGTGAAAAGGAGCAGGACGATCCCGATCTCCGCCAACACTTGGACCGTGCCGATGTCCGAGATGAGGTTTAACCCGTGGGGGCCAATGAGTGCGCCGGCAACCAAGAATCCCGCGATCGAGGGAAGCCGGAACTTGTGGAATACAAAGACGACAGCGATCGACACCGTGAAGATCACGAGCAGATTTGCAAGCACGCCGTAGTCAGTCATGACAGAAATTGGTCAGGCGTGAGGAGTGAGGGAGTTAGGCGAGGGAAATTCTTCGAACGTTTCACGCCTCACGTTTCACAGGTTCAAGGCGGAGAATAACCCAGCAGCGAGGAGGGAACAAGGCAAAGCTGCTTGTTCTACAGAAGCCAGCTGAACCATCTGGCCAAGCCCCCCGTCAGTAGCTAGACCCCCCTCGAAAGATGAATAGACAGCTTTCTCTCTGGTGGCATAGCTTGTCATCACCTCCGGTTAGTATAATAAAAAGGGGTGAACGATGATGCAAGCCCTGTCTATTCCACCGTCTCAAGGGAGGTGCGCTATGCAGCCCACCCATGTGCTCATGATTGCCGCAACGATCCTCACCCTGTCTTCAACGTCGGCATTCTCCGATACGACGATCGCCTTCGATCCGTTACTGATGCGGGAATGCCCCCAAGCCGATGGGAGCGCCCTCTACACCAACAAGGATTTGCCGGACTGCAAACTGATGACGCTGAAAGAACTGTCGGTCGTGCCCTCGCTGGATGACATGCCGACCTATCGCCCCACCTTGGCCACGGCTCCTCACTACGATATTCCTCCGTACCTCGACCGCAATCAGACCGGTATGACCGGCGGAGGACAGACCGTCCCCGATTGGGCCAAAGATTGGCACGCCAGCATCGCCTCGTCCGGGTCCGTTCAAGCTGAAGTCTGTTCGAAATATGGAGAATGGCTGCATCTCAACGAGAAAACTCGAGGCGGGTTCTGGTTCGGCGCCGACCCGTCCTATGGCGGAGACCTGTCAGGGAGAAATCAGCGCGGGGCGAGCTATTCGTTCTACGACAATGCTCGCTATGTCACACTGTCCAGCATTTTTGGGCGGGGATTTGTGCCGATTGGCTGTCCGTAACGAGTCGGTCCAAGGCGAGAGACTGGTGGGGTGCTAGGCTATCTGAAGGGCTTGGCACCCTTCATTTTTTGTAGAACTCCCGATACCACTGCACAAAACGCGGGATACCTTCTTCGATCGGTGTCGCTGGGGCAAAGCCGACGTCCCGCGTCAGGTCCTCGATGTCCGCATACGTCGCCGGCACGTCGCCCGGCTGAATCGGTAGCAGTTTCTTCACCGCTTTCTTCCCTAATGCGTTCTCCAACATCTCGATAAAGCGCAACAGTTCGACTGACTGATGATTACCGATATTATAGATCCGGGCCGGCGCTGAACTGGTCCCGGGATCCGGTCTGTCACCGGACCAGGCTTGGTTCGGCGTGGCCGGATGATCGAGGGTCCGGATCACTCCTTCGACGATGTCGTCGATATAGGTAAAGTCCCGGCACATCTTCCCGTGGTTAAAGACCTCGATCGGTTTTCCCTCCAGAATCGCCTTCGTAAAGATGAATAGCGCCATATCGGGCCTCCCCCAGGGCCCATAGACCGTAAAAAACCGCAGACCCGTGCAGGGAATCCGATAGAGATGCGCATAACAATGAGCCATGAGCTCATTGGCCTTCTTGCTGGCTGCATAGAGAGAGACCGGATGATCGACGTTGTCATGAATCGAGAACGGCATCTGGGTATTGCCGCCGTAGACGGAACTCGACGAGGCATAGACAAGGTGCTCGACCTTCGCCTGCCGGCAGCCTTCCAATATGTTCAGAAACCCTTCGATGTTGCTGTCCGTATAGGCATGCGGATTCACGAGCGAATAGCGCACACCCGCTTGCGCCGCCAGATGAACCACCTTCGCAATCGACTGCGTGGCAAAGAGCCGGCGCATTTTCACTCGGTCGGCCAGATCGATTTTGGTGAAGGTGAACTGCTTGAAGGGTTTCAGCTTCGCCAGCCTCGCCTTCTTCAGTCGCACGTCGTAGTAGTCGTTGACGTTATCGAGTCCGATCACCCGCTCGCCTCGCTCCAGCAACCTGGTCGCTGTATGAAAGCCGATGAATCCGGCGACACCGGTGACGAGGATCGGGGCTTGCTGCGTTTTGCGCGTGGTCATAGGCGGTCCTTCTCGATTTAGCGAGATGGTGTGGTGCGGCTACTTGCTTTCATAAACGGGGGATCGCCGTGGTCAAGCCGGTAGAGCGACAGGGGCGTCAGGGCTTCCCCAGTCGTCAGCGGTTCCACCAGCCCGTCGGTCGTGCGACGAAACAAATCCAACGCATGACCATAATGATACCCGCATCCATGCTTGACGAGAAGTTCTTTGAGAGTTTCCGGCCGTTCCCAATGGGCCGTCAGCAGCGCTGTGCGGGCGGGATTCCGTTGGCTGAACATGAACGAGAGATGGTCCGGATACCAATCTGCGCCGCCGGTGGCATACGACACGAACAGCTTGGCCTGCGCCGCCGCACACACATCGGCAAGATACGCATTCGTGAGATAGCCGTTTTCTCCCACGTCGAGCCATTTCCCAGGATGAGACAAGGGCGCGTGGGCCGCATGGCCACGGACTTCGAGCAGTTGTTGTTGCGAGGCAAACACCAGCGGGATTGGCCCATGCCTCTGCACGAGTGACTGGATCACTCCGTCCTTGAGGGGGGACTTCCCGCTATTCGTCGGCCCGCTGTCCGCATGCACGAGCACGTTATAGCCACGATCGGCGATGAGATAGCAGTTGCGCGGCATCTCCAGATCGCAGGGATCTTCGCCGTAGAACGGCACGGAGTACACGGCTCCTCCTTCGAACGCCCAACTTTCTCCATGCGCCAATTCAATCACGAGGCCAAATCCCAGTTCTCGCAAGAGCGACAGATAATCGTAGGAGAGCGTCCGCCGATCCCTTCGGCTCGGCACGATGATCGGCGTGTCTTTGGGCAGGTGCAAGAGCGTGCGCGGATCCACATGATCGTCGTGATCATGGGTCAAGAAGACGGCAGCCGGTTTGGGCAGCAGCGATCCCCAGAGCGACGGGACGGAGGATTCCGCAAACCAGGGCAGCAGCCAGGGATCGAACAACAGCACCTGGTCCCGTTGCCGATACAACAGCGCGGCATGGCCGAGATGGACCGTGTCTTTATCTTGCAGCGTCTCAAACCAGCGGGACCTGACGGAGGAGGTGTTCGAGCTGACCAAGCACTCATGCTGATGAAGAGATTCGATCAATCGCGTGAGCAGACGTTCTCCATCTCGCCCCGAGGTCGCCACCACCGTGTTGATTTCGTCGGTCTGATGCGTGCCGTCCAAGAACCCCAATATCTTTCCCACCAAGGGCCCCAACTGTCGCTGGTCGAACCCGATCGGAATCGCCTGCCGCTTCACGGAATGGAAGATTCGGAGCCCGCCGTTGGTAACAGTGGCGGATTTGGTAGGGTCGGTCGGAAACTCCCATTGAAACGTACCGTCCGGCTTCCGCCCACAACGAATGTGCTGCTGCAGATAGGGGCGGGCGCTGATGACTTCCGCATAGGCATCTTCCAATCGCCGTTGACGATCGGGGTCGTCGAGCGGGGCCCGCTTGGAAAAGACATCGCTGATGGCCGTATCGATCGCGCTGGAGAGGAGGCCATGGGCTTCATGGAGACTGGCGACGACTTCTGGTGCCACCCCTCCAACAAAGGGAAAGGGCCCGGGAGGGTCCGCGCTCTCCAATTGAACCCAGGCCCAGGGTGCGAGGCTGAGATACTGGTTTTTCGGCAAACTGTCCCAAATCTTCATGCTGGTCAGGCGGAAGACGTAAGGCGTAAGAGGATCGCCCCTCCGTCTTTGACCCCGTTATTCGCAACCATCGCCCCACTCTCCACGCCTTACCCCTTACGTGTGAATTCTAGTTTACTGATGGCAAGTTCGTACAACGCTTGAATGACAATCCCATCGGGATCGCAAAAGTAAAATGAATAACTGCCGTCGCGATGCTGCTTCGGCGGTTTCACAACCCGCCCACCCAGCTGCGGCAGACGCGGTTCGACCTCCCGATACATCCGGTCGACTGCCTCAGGGCTTTCAAGGATCACGCCGATGTGATCCAACAATTGCCCCCTCAAGGGCTGATACGCGGCAAGCTCGGACGCCGGAATTTGGTGTAAGGCGAAATTATCCAATCCGGAACTGAAATACACATTGTCGGGGTCTGGCTCCCACACCACCTTCATCCCCAGCAACTGCTCATAGAACGTGCGAGAACGCGCGAGATTCGTGACGCGCAACGCCACATGGCGTAATCCTCGATGGAGCGGAGTACTCATAGTCATCCTCAATCGTGTCCGTATAGTAGGGAGCCACCTCGGCTCCGTCAATTGAAAATCCCTAGCACGAGGCTGAAAAAGTCGCTCTTCTGGCCATTTTGAGCAACCTGCGGGAGCCTTCTACTGTTGTGCCACATTTGCGGACCATCGAAGTTCTCGCGCACCCACAGAGTTTTTCCGCAGCCTGCTAGAATGCGGAGTGAGGCCCGACTCGCCTGATCAGGCCGGTGGCTGCGCTTTCACTTCCGGCTATGGTACGATTCTCACGCTTCCGATCTTGAGCAAGGAGCCCGCCACGATGTCTGCCCGACCATTGCTCGTTTCGACTGTGCTCTGTGCCCTGCTCAACATGTCCCCGCTCTTCGCAGCCGACCAACCGCCTCAGGTCCTGTTTATGCCATCGACGGGCAAAGACGGTGCGCCGATGGTCGAGGTCACGGCCGGTTCTTTCCCATGGGTGTTCCACAAGGCGACCGGGATGGCGGACGCGATGAATATTCACGCCATGACGTGTTTATGGCCACCTTCTTTATCGACACATTCGAAGTGACAAACAGCCGCTATCTGGAATTCGTCAAAGCTACAGGCCATCGTGTCCCACAGAACTCGAAAAATCAGACGCCAAACCTTTGGCAAGGAGATGCCATCACTGACTCACTGGCCGATCAACCCGTGATCAATGTGGATTGGTTTGACGCCGAGGCCTATTGCGCCTGGGCGGGCAAACGACTCCCGACCGAAGCCGAATGGGAAAAGGCGGCAAAGGGCACCGCCGATCGACGATTCCCCTGGGGTAATGTCGAGCCCACCGTGAAACATCTCAACTTCAATCAACGGTGGATCGGCGAGAAGACCCTCATGCCCGTCGGAAGCTATGAAGCAGGTAAGAGCCCGTTCGGCGCCTACGACATGGCCGGCAATGTATGGGAATGGGTCAACGACTGGTACGATGCCAAGTATTACGAGAAAAGCCCGGCGAAGAATCCCAAAGGCCCGGAGACAGGCACAAAGAAAGTCATTCGGGGAGCAGGCTGGCAGAACGAAACCCCCACGGTTCGCATCTTTACCCGCGTGGATAGCGATCCAACGATTCGAAATGAATCAACGGGGTTTCGCTGTGCTGCTGATTCAAATTAAAGAATCTGTCGATCTGATGATCTGTTGAATTGTGAAAGATTTCAGCCCGACACAGGATGTGGCCAAGCGAACGAAGGATTTCGTGCTCAATATTATCAGACAGTCTGGAGGGCTTCCTAAGACACCTGAAGCTTGCGTGCTCGGACATCAGATGGTCCGAGTTGTGAAATCCGTTGCATCCAAATATCGAACCGTGCGCCGGGCTCGTTCACGTGTCGAGTTCATCGCTAAGCTTGGAACGGTCGTTGAAGAAACAGACGAGACGGTGTTCTGGTTGGAACTTCTAACAGAGTCCGGTATCTCTTCGGAAAACCGAATAATAGATCACTTACAAGAAGCCAGCTGAGGACTTAGAATGTCTGCCTCAGCACTCGGCACTCAGCCCTATCAGTTATTGTAAGCTGGTCTGCTGCAGCTTTGCATCCTGTGATTCCCCGGAGTCTTTGACGTCCTTCGCGCAGCGAAAACCGAGCCAATTCATTTTCGTGTTGGGATCAGCCCCATTTCGTTGAGCAGGCCGCACAGAGGGCGTACTGTCGATCCACCCGCCACCACGAAAGGCTTTTTGCGTCCCGCGTTCCGGCCCCTTGGGATTCCGGTCCGGCGCCGTTTTGTAATAGTTCGGGTCGTACCAATCGTTTGTCCATTCAGCCACATTGCCAGACATTTGATAGACACCGTAAGGGCTAACCGCGTTCTCGTACTTGTCCACGGAGACGATCGGCGGATAGAGCAGCAGTCGCTCCGGCCGGTCGCGGACTGGTCCGGACAATCCCGTGCGGCCGAAGTTGGCCCGGCTCAATCCCGCAGGCTGATTCCCCCAGGGATAGATGCGTCCATCCTCGCCCCTGGCGGCCTTTTCCCACTCTGCCGAGGTAGGCAGACGCTTCTCCGCCCACTTGCAGTAGGCCTCGGCATCATCCCACGACACGTGCATCACAGGATGGTTGACCATGGTCTCCTGGAAGTTGCCGCCGTCATACTGCCAGTCGATCAGCGGCGCCAGATCCTTGGCGAGGATGAACTTCAGATATTGCACGGTGGTCACTTCGAACTTATCGATCTCGTATGCATCCACGTAGACCTTCCGCTGCGGGAACTCCGCCTGATAGGCGTTGTGGTCTATCTTCCTATCGCTCCCCATGGTGAATGAGCCAGCCGGGATGAGGACCATCTCGTCGTGAGCCGGCAACTTCACCCGCTCGGCGGCAAGTTTCTTTCCTTCGGGGGTCCATTCCCGGACGACGTCGGCCACGTCCAATGCGTGAACCAATCCGCCCATTGCAATCAGACCTGTTATCACAATGCCCGCGATGATTCCGAATACTCTCACGATCCAGCCTCCTTGCTGCGTTACATGCCAGGCCCGGTCTGCCCGGGTGTCTCTTGCTTGTCGAAGTCTTCAAGCGGCTGAAAACTAACCGGCAGGTTGAAGAGGTAGTCCGAGACCGAACGCAGCTTCACATGCTGGTACTCCACAATCCAACTCCCGTCTTTCCTCGCCAGCTTCATCGGAAAATGAATGTCCGTGGCAACCCACTGATAGTACACCTCGACCTGCTCCCCTTGCTTCGTCGTGACTTCGTACAGGATCGTCGGATGCCCCTCTCGCACTTCCGTGCCGATCTCCTGCCGCGATACTTCTCCGTCCAGCTTTTCACTCACCATGAGATCCTGCTCCGGACTATAGGGCATCGTTTTGAAGTGTTTCATCCGCGAAAGCAGCAACCAGACGACTTGCTTGTCCTTGCGCACGATACTCACGTTGACCGGCCCCAACGAATGGTGTTCGATGCGCCACATTGTATCGCGGTAATAGATGTTCGCTTTGTGCGTTCGGCCATCGATCTTCGTCACTTGATCAGCAGTAAACTCCAGCGCCCAGGCCGACAGGCCGACGAGCAACAGGCTACCAGCACACAAAAGCACGAGCCATATCTGACGCATCGCGGGGAATCCTACCATAGAGCTATGTTCGCTTTCCTCTGGCAGGATGTTGAAAAAGTCCGCCAGCATTGTTCTCGCTTCGCTCAGAGGCTCCCCTTACCGAACAGAGTACGCATCGCCTCTTCGCTTGCTGTAGCCTTTTCGAGCATCCTGCGGGAGGGGTTTCTTCTTGTCCCAGACTTGTGAGCCATCGAAGTCCTACTGTGCCGAAATCTGTTCCCTGTCTGTTGGATTAGTTACGAGAGGACAAGCACGCCGGCTCCCGAATAGCCTCCGGCTTTCAATTCTTGAAGAGCCCGGTTGGCTTCGGCGAGGGGAAACGACAGGGTATGGGGTTTGATGGGAATCGCAGCCGCCTCGCGCAGGAGATCGAGGCCGTCCTGCTTCGTATTGGCCGTGACGCTTCGAATGACCTTCTCTCCAAAAACCTCGCGATCGTAGTCGAGCGAGGGAATTGGCGTCATGTGAATACCGGCGAGGGCGAGCGTGCCGCCGCGTTCCAATGAACGCAAGGCCGGCGGAACCAGTTCCCCGGCCGGCGCAAAGATAATCGAACCGTGAAGCTTGTCCGGCGGCCTGTCGGTCGTCCCGCCCACCCATGTGGCGCCCAATTCACGTGCGAGTCGTTGATGCTCCGGTTTCAACGAGCTGACATAGACCTGACAGCCCCAATGACGAGCAATCTGGATGGCAATGTGAGCGGACGCTCCAAACCCATAGAGACCGAGCCGTTGGCCTGGCTGGATTCCACTCAGACGCAAGGCGCGGTAGCCAATGATCCCAGCGCAGAGAAGGGGGGCCGCTTCTTCATCACTGAAGACCGGCGGAATCGGATAGGCAAATGCTGCCGGGACGAGCGTATACTCCGCGTATCCGCCATCGACCTGATAGCCGGTAAACCTGGCGCGCTTGCACAAGTTCTCGCGCCCGCTCGTGCAAAATTCGCAGACGCCGCACGTGTGCTGCAGCCACGCGATCCCGACTCGCTCGCCGACAGTCCGTTCGCTCACGCCGGCACCAACCTGACTCACGACCCCGACGGCTTGGTGGCCTGGAATGAGCGGAAGCGTGGGGTTGGCCAATTCGCCTTCGATGACGTGAAGATCCGTCCGGCAGATCCCGCAGACAGTGATGCAAACCAAGACCTCCCCAGGGCCTGGCTTTGGCATTGGAAGCTCGCGAAGCTGTAGCGGGGCAGTTCCCACGTCCGCTGTGCGCGCCAGGACCATCGCCTTCATCATTGATTGCTCTCAGGAAGATGAACCGATGTCGGGTGCCTCTCGGCAGGGACATTCTTGCAGCATCCTGCCTGGACCGCTCGAATCGGCAGGACGAAACGAACCCCAGTGCGATAGCAAGCCAAAACTATGCAGGATGCTCAAAAAGGCCGTCCTTGTCGTTCGTGAAAGGTGAAAGGTAAAAGGTGAAAGGTTTCAAGAGGAAGAGCCTTCGGCAATCCTACGTTTTACCTTTCACTTTTCACGTCTCACGCGTACCGATCCTCATATGCTGGCGGGCTTTTTCAACAGCCTGTTAGGATTTCGCCTTGATACATTCAATATCGAGTCGAATCTGGACCTCATCGCCAACGACGAGCCCGCCGCTATCCAACGTCTTGTTCCAGACCATACCGAAGTCTTTGCGGTTGAGTTTCCCCTCCGCACTGAAGCCGGCCCTGGTATTGCCCAAGGGGTCCTTCGTCGCCCCGTTATATTGGCCCACCAGGGTGATTTCCTTGGTCACCCCGTGAAGCGTGAGGTCTCCCACCGCCGTAAAGCCCTCTGCGGTTTTCTTGTAGCTCTTCATCTTGAAGGTGATCGTCGGATAATGTTCCACGTCGAAAAAGTCGGCATTCCGCAAGTGGGCATCCCGTTTTTCGTGATTCGTATTCACCGACCCGGCCTTGATTGTGGCCTCAATGGCCTTCACAGTGCTGGCTTCGGCATCCATGTCGATAAACCCGGCATAGTCCATGAACCGGCCTGTGGTCTTCGACACGATCATGTGCGTGACGCGAAACTCGATCGTCGAATGGTCAGGATCCACGTTCCAGCGAGCTGGTTCTGCGTGAACCGCTGTTGGAAGCCAAGCCATCGCTCCGAGCCACAAGAGCACGCGCCAACTCTGCCCTCTTCTCATCAGCATGAATTACGCCTCCTAGGTCAAATGTATCGCAGCCAGGGTCTGAACGGGTTGCAGTCTACTTGTTCGAAGGCTGGCCCGACGCATCAGGCTTGCTGTGTGTTAGATTCCCGACCGACTGCACCTCGCGAGACCGTCCCCGACTACCGGTTCGCATCCGGACATGCACGTCCACCGCGTCCTCCCCCAATTCGCTGGGAAACGGCAGGAACGGTTGAGCATTGACCACCGAATAAATTCCGGCTTCGTCGATTTCGCGTGCGCCGGAGCCTTTCTCAATCTCGATCAGCTGTGCGCGGCCGTTGGGAAACATCTTGAAACGGACCTTCACCGTTTCGCTGCTTGGCGCACGCCGGATTCCGCGGATCTGGCGGGCCCAATTCCGGCTGATGAGGTGACTCACATGCTGCCAGTACGCCTTCCCCTCCCCTGGGGAGGCAAACGGGACCAGATCTTCCTCGGCTAAGGCGCCGGCCGAGACCGGTTCCACAGCCGGTTGCACTTCGTCCAAGATGACATCCTCGTTTTGCGATTCTTCGGGGCGAACGAGCGGCAATTCACTACTCTCATTGGCCGGCTCCGAACGATCCATGGTCACATACACGACCCGCCGCATGAACCGTTCGAGTTTGTCCTGGCGGGATCGAGCAAACGTCACTTGGACTCGCGCCGCCCTGGGTGGCACGGAGGTCCGACTCATCAGGATCGGCTCGAGCGTCACCGTCCCCTTCAACGCCATCGACTCTGCATCCGGCTCAAGCGTGACCGTTCGGGCTTGAAACACAATCGATTCACAGATCGCCACCACCGGAGTCATACCCGCTGTCACGCCTCCAAGAAAAATCGTCAGCGTGACTGGCTTGCCGGTTTGCGGATCCCCCATCGACTCCGCTTGGCTCAACTCAAACTGCACCCACCGCTTCGTGGGACCGGACGAGGAAGCTGTCTGTGGCGATGATGCGGAGTGCGCTGGTGCGATGAGGCCGGGACAGAAGAGTGCCGCACAACACATCCCTGCCAACAACAACACAAGGCCTTGGTGGTGCAGAGCCTTCATCGGTTGCATCCTACCGATCTCGCGAACCCGGAGCAACCCGTTTTTTTCTGAAAGTGTAGGCGGGATCGAGCCCGTGGTATACAATGGGCCCATGCGTGCGCTCGTCAAGACCTCGGCTCAACCAGGGTTGACCGTTACCGACAGGCCGGATCTGAAACCGGGCCACACCGATGCGATCATCCGCGTCACAGCCACCTCTCTCTGCGGAACGGATGCCCATATTTATAATTGGGATCCCTGGGCTCACAGCCGCATTCACCCGCCGCGTATCATTGGCCATGAAATGTGCGGCGAGGTCGTGGATGTCGGCTCGGATGTTACGCTCGTCAAGGTGGGCGATTACGTCGCCGCTGAGTCGCACATCACATGTGGTCATTGTTTCCAATGTCGCACCGGACAGGCGCATGTGTGCAAGAATTACCGCATCCTCGGCGTCGATCGCGACGGGTCGTTCGCGGAGTACGTCGTCTTGCCTGAAGCTGTGCTCTGGAAGACCTCGCCCACCATTCCACCGGAACTCGCCTGCGTCCAAGAACCGCTCGGTAACGCCGTCGACGCCGCCTTAGTCGAAGATCTCACCGGACAGACTGTCTTGATCACCGGCTGTGGTCCGACCGGACTCTTCGCGGCCGCCGTCGCACGAACGGCCGGCGCCGCCATGATCATCGCCACGGATGTCAGTGCGTACCGCCTGGACCTTGCCAAACAAGTAGGCGTCGATCACCTGCTCGACGCTAAGACCGAGACAGCGGACCGCATCGCCGCCGCCATTCGCGAGATCACCGCCGGCGAAGGCGTCGACGCCTCGCTCGAAATGTCGGGGAACCCCACAGCATTGCATCAAGCCTTCAGTGCCGTGAAGAACGGCGGACGTGTGACACTCTTCGGCATTCCAACCGGCCCGATGAGTTGCGATCTCGCAAATGAAATCATTTTTAAGGGGATTCGCGTCTACGGCATTACAGGCCGCCGACTCTTCAAAACCTGGTATCGCTTGACCGGTCTCTTCCAGGCCGGACTCAATATCAAGCCGGTGATCACCCATACGTTTCCCATGAAAGACTTCGCGCGGGGGTTCGAGTTGATCAATTCCGGCCAATGCGGGAAGGTGGTGCTGTTTCCATAACCAACGCGCGACGGGCTGGACATGCGAGAAACGCGCGACTAACGTACACTCCATTTCTCGCACGTCTCGCCCGTCGCGCGAGTCTCGCAACTACGATCCATGGCCTACCACTCGCTCAAAAAAACTGTTTCAGATCGACTCGCTGAAATCCGCGCGGCAGGCCTCTACAAGTCTGAGCGGCAGATCCTCGGTCCGCAGGGGGCCGAGATACGCGTGGCGCAAGGTGAGGTCCTCAATCTCTGCGCCAACAACTATCTGGGGCTCGCCAACCACCCTGACATCAGACAGGCCGCCGCCTCCGGACTGCAAGAGCATGGCTACGGAATGGCCTCCGTCCGGTTCATCTGCGGCACGCAGGATCTCCACAAACAACTCGAACAGGCGATCAGCACCTTCCTGGGCACCGAAGACACGATCCTCTATAGTTCCTGCTTCGACGCCAACGGCGGGCTCTTTGAGGTACTACTGGGCGAGCAAGACGCTGTCATCAGCGACGCCTTGAACCACGCCAGCCTGATTGACGGCATCCGGCTCTGTAAGGCCACCAGGCTCCGCTACACGCACTCCGATATGGCAGACCTGGAAGCCAAGCTGCTCGATGCGACATCCTATCGCCTTCGCCTGATCGCGACGGACGGGGTCTTCTCCATGGATGGCGATCTCGCAAAACTCGATCGGATCGTCGAGCTGGCGGATCGATACGATGCCGCGGTGATCGTGGACGACAGTCACGCGACCGGTGTGCTCGGGCGCAACGGGCGCGGCACGCCGGACCATTTCGGCGTCGCCGGTCGAATCGAGATCGTCACCAGCACGCTGGGCAAGACATTGGGTGGCGCGGCTGGTGGCTTTACTTCCGGACGAAAGGAAATCGTCGAGCTGCTGCGGCAGCGGTCGCGGCCCTATTTGTTTTCGAATTCGCTTCCCCCGGTCATCGCCGCGGCGGCTCGACGGGCCGTGGTCCTCGTGGCCCAAGGCGACCAGTTACGGGCCAAACTGCGCGAGAACGCGGCCTTCTTCCGCGCGCAACTCACCGCCCTCGGGTTCCGGCTCATTCCCGGTGAGCATCCCATTATCCCAATCATGTTGGGCGACGCCTCACTCGCTACCAGGATGGCAGAGCGGCTGTTGGAGGAAGGGATCTATGTCGTGGGGTTCAGTTACCCGGTTGTGCCGGAAGGCCAGGCACGAATTCGTGTGCAGATGTCGGCGGCCCACACACAGGAACAGCTTGAGCGCGCCAGCGCCGCCTTCGCCACGGTCGGCCGGGAACTGGGCGTGATCCCGTGACACAGGCGAGAGGCACGAGGCAAGCGGCGATGGGCTGGAAATCCTGCTCTACCCTCTCGCCCTTCGCCTCGCACCCCTAGCCATTATCATCATTGCCGAACTGCCTGGGCACGCTTCTGCAGATAGGCGTTGCGCACGGCGGTATAGAGATCCAACGTCGCTTCCTCGACTCCCTGG
>Ga0137418_10003182_pt1 | contig 15088 bp, 10 predicted proteins | sample CZODoug3_1_2_16f_FD_122242 | JGI IMG/M metagenome (GOLD analysis project Ga0137418, IMG submission 122242) | Vadose zone soil fungal communities from Angelo Coast Range Reserve, California, USA - CZODoug3_1_2_16fungal (Hybrid Assembly) | ecosystem: Environmental > Terrestrial > Soil > Vadose... | reverse complement strand
CCGGCTCCTCGATTGGCTGGCCAGACACGAGCAGGAACCGAATTCCATCGGGCCCGGCCTCTACCGTCAACTCGTCGCCGCGGTCGAACAGCACCAGCGAGTGATTGCGGACGTCGTACTTGGCCGGTGCGTCGGGGTCTGCGGCTTGGTCGGTCAGAACCGCGCGCGGATCGGAGGCCTCCCGGAACGTGCCGGAGCCGGCGAACACGTAGGCAAAGGCGTTACGTGTGGTTTCCACTTTGAGCCGCTTCCGCTGGCCAGGCGGCACAAGAATGTCGAGGTAATTCGGATCGGCGGCTACTCCTTCCACCGGCCCCCTTTTGCCCCAGAAATCGCCGCAAATGATACGCGCTCGGGTGCCGTCGTCATCGGTCACCTCAGGGATCGCGCTCGACGGGATATCCTGATAGCGCGGGTCAGTCATCTTCAGCGATGAGGGCAGGTTTGCCCACAGCTGGAAGCCGTGCATGCGTCCCTGCTTGTCGCCTTTGGGCATCTCCTGGTGCAAGATGCCGCTGCCAGCGGTCATCCATTGCACGTCTCCGGCGCTCATTTTTCCTTGGTTGCCCAGACTGTCGCCGTGTTCAACGGAGCCGGCAAGAACGTAGGTGATCGTCTCGATACCGCGGTGCGGATGCCATGGGAATCCCGCCCGATAATCGTCTGGGTTGTCGTTGCGGAAATCGTCCAGCAGCAAGAATGGATCGAAATCCTTTGTCTTGCCGAAACCGAAGGCGCGTTGCAGCTTGACGCCCGCGCCCTCGATGGCGGGCTTCGGTTGAATGATCTGCTTCACTGGGCGGAGTGACATAACTCTCCTCTCTCTACGCTGCGCAGCAGTTTCGATGTGTGCCGAGCAGCGAATGATTCAGGCCTTCACGAACTGGACATCCAGGGTGATGGTCACCTCGTCGCCCACGAGAATGCCCCCGGTCTCGAGCGCCGCGTTCCAGGTCAGGCCGAAGTCTTTCCGGTTGATCTTTGTGGTCGCCGATACGGCAACCCGGCTATTGCCCCAGGGATCTTTCGCCGGCGGGGTTGGCCCTTCAACGGAAAAAAGGGCCTTGCGGGTGACGCCCCGAATGGTCAGGTCGCCCTCCACGGCCAGTTCTCCGTCCCGGACAAGGGTAAGGCGCTCGGACTTGAAGGCTAGGGTGGGGAACTTCTCCACGTGGAAAAAGTCAGCGCTCCTCAGGTGCGTATCGCGCTGGGCGTCGCGCGTCTCGATCGAGGCAGCTTCGATCGAGGCCTCGACACGAGAGTTTGCCAGGTCGGATTGGTCGAGAGTCAACACTCCCGTGACTTTGGCGAATTGCCCTTTCACGTTAGAGATCATCATGTGCTTGACCTTGAACTCGGCCACGGAGTGAACCGGGTCAATGCTCCAGGTGGTGGTGGAGGTTTGCGGTGTCGCTAGTGTGCTCATTCGTTTCTTGTCCTTTCTGCTTCGATTAGATGCGTTCACACGATAATCGTTACAACAGATATATCAGCAAAAAATCACGCCACTTCGGCACGGGCGGCGTTTAGCAGTCCAGTGAGCGCCCGCAGCCGTTCCCGCCCTAGGTGACTCAATTGCCTGCGATGGGTTTCCTCCACCGGTTCATCGAGCCGGGCCAGGAGCTTCAGTCCTTCCGGAGTGATTCGGGCCATCACCATTCGCCGGTCCCTGGTTTCCCGGCAGCGTGAGATCAGACCGCGCTTTTCCAGGCGATCGAGAAGCCGAGTGATGTCCGGATCCCGCGTAATCATGCGGCTGGCAATCTCGCCACAGGGGAGCCCTTCGAGCGTTCCGCGCAAGATGCGGAGCACGTTGTACTGCGTCGTGGAGAGGTCCTCGCTCTTGAGAACCCGGACCAAGCCGCGGGACAGCATGTCGGTCGTGCGCAGCAGGGCCAGGAACACAGCCTCCTCGGGACAGGGCGCTCGCCGCTGTTTGTTCTCTGATGAGAGCCTTTCCTTCATCCGATCTCCATAGTAGTCGTTGTAACGACTATTGTCAAGACGGGTGTGTTGGCCCGCCGCAGACAGGCGGCGACGCGATTCGGTGTTGTACGCAGCCAAGCAACGCACCGGACCTAAAAACAAGCCGTGCATCTTCCGTCAAGGCGCAAGTCGCTTCTAGCGCAGAAATTCTTGCCGATATTCTGTAGAGCTGGATAGATCAGCTACCTGCTGAAGTGCCCGGCCCATGGCATGCACCAGGGCTTAGTTCAAGTCGGCTTCGAGCAAGTTACCCCTCACGGCACCCAGAATTCGGAGACCTGGCCACGGGCGTGTTCACTCCAGTGCTCGCAAGGCACTCGAGGTGGTTCTCGCTCGTCGACTGCCTTTCGGCCGGCGTGGATCGCATGCAGCGGAACGTCGAGCCGCTGCGAGAGCAGGGCATCCACTCACAAGAGCAGCGTTGTAACGGAGTCTTGCTCGAGCATTACATCCAACCCCCGGGTCCCCATCTGACATTGAATCTGTTGCTGCTCGCCTCGATTGGTGATCACCAAAACGCGACTGCCGTCAGGATTTTCAGAGGCAACGTGATCGATACCAGCCAGTTCCCCGTGAGAAGCGATCACCCGGGCGCCCCGCTGGATTGCCTTCGAATAGTGAGCAAACGCCCAGTATTGGCCGCTACGGGTCACCTCATGGGTCTTGGAGTTCACCGTCACGACGCCGCCACAATGGAAGGGACCGATATTGGGAAGGCCTTTTTCGTCCAGCAGAAGATTCCATCCGACGATGCACCGTGCCCAGTTTCGCAGCACTTCCGTGAAGGTGTGTGACCATTTGGCCCAGTCCATCGCGTAATCTGGGCTGGTAATGTCAGGTCCCCCTTCCGTCCAGTAGCTATGCTTCGTGGGAAAGGCCTCATGCACGCGCGTCATGGCGTCAGGAGCGCCGCCATATCCATGCCACGCGATTCCGTCGACGCATTTGTTGACAGCAGGATCGCTCAACTCATCGACAACCCGTCCCCAAAGGTTGTAGTTGTGATCCAATATCCAGATCTTCGCATCGAGAGAAGCGCGCTCGAATGCGGGCCCGAGGTAATTCTTGACGAATTCGATTTCGTATTCCTGTCCCCATAACGCGGCCGGCATTCTTCCATCCTGATCGGTATCGACTTCATTCTGCACTGTAACGGCATTGATTCTTACTCCTTCGGTGGAGTAAGCCCGCAGAAATCTCACGAAGTATTCGGCGTATGATGCGTAGTATTTCTTTCGCATCGATCCGCCCATCATGGACCCGCCGGCTTTCATCCATCCGGGAGGACTCCATGGTGAAGAGAATAGGAACAGATCTGGATTTAGCTGACGTACAGCACGCAGCGAGGGCAGGATATACGCACGGTCGTGGTCGATGTTGAACCGTGTTAAATCTGGATCCGGCTCCGCACTCTCGTCAAAACTATAAGCGCTGGTGGAGTAGTCGCTTGCTCCAATACACGTGCGCACTACGGAAAACCGAAGGCCCGCTGGTCCGAACAGCTCGGAAAGTAGAGCCTCCCGCTCCTGGAAGTTCAGCTTATCGACCAAGTAACAGGAGGCATCGGTCAAGGCGGCGCCAAAACCAAGAATTTCCTGCTTCCGCTCGCCAGGATCCACGTGGATAGCTGTTAAGGAATTGCTGCTCGAGATCCGCCACCGCAGAGCTTCGATCTCCTCAAACCGTCTGTTCCTCGATGTGACCCACGCCCTTACCCCGGATTCGGAGCTCGCCCAAAGCGGAACGGTGCCGCAGGTCGCACGAGAAGCAACCACACCGGCGCCAATTTTGAGGAAATCACGGCGGGTAGTCTCTAGCATCACCCCTCCTGTGCGACTGCGGTCACTGTGCAGCACCTTCCAAACACGATCGGCAGCTTTCCTCGAAGATACCGTAAGTTCGAATGAGCCCGCCGAAGCCCGAATGCCACGTCTAAAGACTTCATGAACGTCTGCTAGGGGGATGCCTGCCGCTTCGCCCCGCTTTGCCGGTTGACTCCCGAACCACCAGTTCCGGCTCGATCGCGATTTGCCTGCCGTACGTCTTTCGGCCTTCAATGCGATCCACCAAGGTCTGCGCCGCGATTTCTCCCATCTTGCGCAGAGGCTGACGCACGGTAGTGAGACTGGGCACGTGGTAGGCAGCGTCCCGAATGTCATCGAATCCCACCACAGAAACGTCTTCCGGGACGCGGAGCCCGGCTTCGCGTAAAGCCCGGATGGCCCCGATGGCGGAGATATCATTGTAAGCAAACACCGCTGTAAACTTGCGGCTCTTGGCTAGAAGTGCGCTCATTAGTTGGTACGCCGGATGAGGCGATGGGTCATCCATCCTAAGCTGTACAGTCAACTCAGGGCGGACAGGGATCCCGAGTTTCGCGGCGACTTCACAGATCGAACGCCAGCGCTCACGCGAGTCGGAACTGAAACGCTGCCCTTGGAAATATACAATCTTGCGGTGGCCTAAGCCGGCAAGATGCTTGAGGGCCAGCACGGCTGCGTGCTTGTGGTCCAGGATGATATTCGTGATTCCCTTCACCCGCCGGTGCCCCGCCACGGCCACCACCGGAAGCGGCACGGGACGCGTGATCGTTGTATCGACCGTGATGAATCCTTCTACCCCTCTAGTCGGCAGGACATCCAAATACTCCCGCAACCTTTCCGGTTCGTGACGGTGGGCCACGGTCACGAACAGGTACTTGTGCTGCCGAAGCATGGCTTCAATTCCGCTGATCACCATTCCCCCGTAGGCGTCTCCTATTTCCTCGGTGATCACACCCACCATAAAAGTCCGCTTATGGACCAACCCCCGCGCAAAGAAGTTCGGACGGTAGCTCAGCCGCTCTGCGGCTGCGAAGATTCGGTCCTTGGTATGCTGCGGAATCCGTTTCGCGGCAGGTGCTTGATTGAGCACTGCCGAGACAGTCCCCTTGGTCAACTGGATGTGCTCGGCTAATTCCTGGAGCGTTACCTTATCGGAGTTTCGGCTGTTCTTCGCCATATCTTGAGGATCGATCCGACTCCACCGTTGCCCAAACAACTCGAGACCCCTCGATCCAGCAGCCATCGTGATCCTTCACCCTGCCAAGGAATCGCTTGGCGCTCACTCGTTGCCTATATTTTTTTCTTGACAAGCATAGCGTATCTGCCACCTAATACAAAACAATTAATCCGCCAAACCGGTTTTTCTACTCAACAAAACCGGTATTACTGATACTCGGGAGGCTGTGTGGCGGTTTCGTGGTGATCGCTGCCGGCAGTTCTCGCGTCCCTTCTGGCGGCGGTCTCTGGAACGAATGGGGCGGTGACCTGTAACGATACCGGCCCTATGCGCGCTCAGACCAGTCGCGGGTTTTCGGAGCCCTGGGGAGCAGGCTCCGATTTCGGGCTGTGGGGTTTAGCAGGACCTAGCAAGACGCATCATTTCGACAGCGGAGGCGGTTCATGAGAAGAGTAGCTCACGTCGCGTTCGTGTTTGGTCTCCTGATTTGCGTGGCCGGTCTCGGCTTCGCGCAGAACACAAATTCTGGCGACATTCGGGGCACGGTAACGGACTCGTCGGGAGCAATCGTGTCCGGAGCAACGGTGTCCGTCGCCAATCTTGATACCGGTGTGACGAGGGAGCTCGTCACGAACGACCAAGGCTTATACGATACCGCTTCGATTCTGCCTGGAAACTACCAGCTCACATTTGTGAAAAACGGTTTCGGGAAGCTGGTGCGCGGACCGATCGTGGTGCATGTAGGAGTTATCACCGTAAATGCGGAATTGCGGGTCGGCTCGACGAATGAACAGGTCACAGTTACCGAAAGTGCGCCGCTGCTGCAAACAGAGAGCCCCGAGCAATCAACGACATTCGAGGCCAAGACATTGGTAAATTTGCCTCAGGTCAGCACGACTGGGCAGAACTGGGGCAGCTTCGCGAATCTGCTTCCCGGCGCTGCTGGCGCTCCTTCCCAACCCACGGCTTCGGGCAAATCAGGGGATCCGGGAATTGCGATCGCGGTGAATGGCAACCTGCCCTTTTACGCCAATTTTCTCCAGGATGGGGCGTCCACTAATTTGCCGATCAGCGCTAACGTGGATATCTCGACGTTTGAGACCATCTCCGAGCTGCAGATCAGCACCTCCACATTTTCGGCGCAGTACGGCATTGGGGGGGCGGTTTTCAACCAGATCACCAAGGGTGGCACCAACCGGTGGCATGGCGCAGCCTATGAGTATTTTGGGGCCGACTGGCTGAACGCGCACGCCTACAACTTTTCCAGCGTTCCCCGAAAGAACCCATTCGAGCGGTACCACAACTATGGTGGCTCGGTTGGCGGCCCGATTTTCAAAGATAAGCTGTTCTTTTACTTCAACTACGACAAGATTGTGAACCATGGCACGAGCAGCGGCACCGCTACCGTACCTACCCTGGCGATGAGGAACGGCGATTTCACGGGACTCCCCACCATCTATGACCCCACCACGCAGCCCGCTGGCTGTGTCGGCGCTGCGTGCGTGCGGACCGCCTTCCCCAATAACATGATCACCAATATAGACCCGGTCGCCAAAAACCTGCAGGCGTACTATCCTGCGCCGAATGTTCCGGGAACATCTCTGCCCAGTTCCCCTGGATTGGTGACCAATAACTACGCCTATCTGTCGCCGACCAACAATCCATTTCTCAAATTTTTTGGACGAATCGACTACATCCAATCAGAGAAAAACCGGATGAACTTCTCCATCACGCAAGGGGACAATCCGGGCATCACAACCAACCAAGGCGTCTGTCCGATTAACTGCTATTCCGGAGACGTGGATCGGTACAACACTCAGGTATCGGACGTGTACGTGTTCAGCCCGCTCACTGTAAATGAAGCCCGCATCGGCTATACCCGGCAAGGTAACTGGTTTATTCCTTTCACTTTCGGGCAAGGCTTTCCGCAAAAGGTAGGTTTGCAATACGCCAAGGCCGATGTTTTCCCGCAGATCAACATCAGCCAACCGGGCCAACCGGGCGGCGGGTCTGTGTGTTGCAGCGGGATTCTGACGCCCGGTACGCACGCGGTTTACATCGAAAACAATTTCGATTATTCCGACGTGGTTACGATGATCCGGGGCAAGCACATCCTGCATTTTGGTGGTGAGCTGGCGGCTTATCAGGCCAACTACACTCCCTGGGGTAATGTGCAGTCCGGACAGTTCAACTTTACCGGAATCTACACGCGGAGTAGCCCAAATGACAATACCACCGGATCGGCTTATGCGGATTTCCTGCTGGGCGATGTGCAAGGCTGGAACGTCAACAACCAGCCGGAGTCTGGCATGCGGATGAAGAGCCCGCAAGTGTTCGTTCAGGATGACATCAAGATTCGCCCGAATTTTACTCTGAACCTCGGCCTGCGTTACGAAAGGCAAGGGGGGTGGAGCGAGGTCAAGAATCACTTGGGCACATTTGATCCAACCCTCGTCAATCCCGCCACCAATACCCCGGGCGCCGTGTGGTTTTGCTGCCGAAACTCACGGAACAGCTTGCAAGCACCCGTAAACGATATCTTCCTGCCGCGCGTGGGCTTTGCATGGAGTCCTGGCGGCACCACGGTCGTGCGAGGCGGTTTCGGTATGTACGCATTTACCTGGAGTCTGGATACCTACGGAAACGGAGTCGGCTTTGGCTCCAACAGTACCGGCAATGTCACCGATGCGACAGCTGGGGCCTCACCACTGACGATTCTTTCCGGTGACGGGACCGACCTGCAGACCGGTATGGCTTTGCCTTACATCGCGGCGTCCACATCTGCGTCCGCCTACAACGGCCAAGGCGTAAATTACAATCCGTATCACACCCCCGTCGGCAAAATGAAGCAATGGTCGCTCAGCGTCGAGCGTCGACTGGGAGCTAACATGGAAGCCGAGATTGCCTACGTCGGAAGTCATGGAAGCAATCTCGCCTTCCCGGTTGACATCAACCAGATACCGTTAAGTAGGCTATCTCCGACCGCGGGCCAAGCCGACCGTCCTTTTCCCCAGTTTCAAGGCCTGAGCGGAAGCACGAACAAGGGAGTTTCCAACTACAATTCCCTGCAAGTTCAAATTCAAAGGCGCTACAGTAACGGGCTAAACTTCAGCGGAAACTACACGTGGTCACACTTCCTGGATGATCAGGATTCCGCCGGATGGGGCAGCCGAGGGGGGACGCAGGTTTACCAAAACGCATACGATCCTTCTGCCAATTACGGCAACTCGAACTTTGATGTGCGGCACGCCGTGAAGGGAAGCGTGGTTTATGATCTGCCAGTCGGAAAGGGAAAAAAGTTCCTGAACAGTGACTCGATCCTGGACATGATCATGGGGGGATGGCAAACCGCCGCTACGTTGGTTGCGCACAGTGGCCAGCCGTTCACTGTAACAATGGCACAGAGCAATTCCAATGCGCTGGCCGGAAACCAGTATCCGGATGTAGTGGGTGACTGGCACCTCAGCCATCCGACCACTAAGAACTGGTACAACACCGCTGCTTTCGCTTCGCCAGCCGCCGGGACCTTCGGCAATGAGCGCAGAAATAGTCTAGTGGGACCGGGGCTCTCGGCGATTAACTTCTCACTGGGCAAGAACTTTAGCTTCCGAGAAAGAATCGGTCTGCAGCTTCGGATCGATGCTCAAAATATCTTGAACCATCCGAGCTTTGGACTTCCCAATTGCGGCGGGAACAATTGCAACCCCTCGATCGCCTTTGGTCCGGATCCGACCGATCCGACCAAGATTATTCCGACCACCGTGCCCACGATCACCACGACCACCATAGGAGCTCGCGCATTCCAACTCAATGCGCGTGTTTCCTTCTAGCCGGACTTCTCGGAAAACTGAACGGGCGGCGGAATAGCGTCGCCCGTTTCTTCGACCGCAAGCACATCGCGCCAACTGTACTATGAGTGAGTATGGGTGCACAAAGAGCCGTTCGCTTGCTGGGGATCCTCTCGTTTGCCCTGTTCTCTTTCCGATGTTTTGCTCAATCCGCTCCCAGCCATCAGGAGCAAATCGAGTCCCATAAACACCAAGCTCAGGTATTTCTGAAAGAGAACCGGCCTGATCTGGCCATACCGGAATTTCGTGCCATCGTGGCGCTCGACCGAAACAATGTGGATGCCATGGGGAACTTAGGTGTGTTGCTGTTTTTCCAAGGCGACTATGCTGGCGCTATTCCACCGCTTCGGGCGGCGCTGAAGGTGCGGCATACGCTGTGGAAACTCGGGGCGCTTCTCGGCATCGCAGAGAAACGCGGGGGCGACTACACACGCGCTCGTGCCGACCTGGAAAAAGCCTTCCCAAAGATACTAGAGGAAAAAATCAAAATTGAAGCCGGCATGGAGTTGATCGAGGTGTACGCGGGGGCGGGCGAGCTGGATAAGGCCGCGGCGGTCGTAGATGGACTCAGCGGTCTGTACCCCGCGAATCCGGAAATTCTCTGGACTTCGTACCGGATTCATTCCGATCTTGCCGCGCAAGCCATGCTCAGCCTATCCATGGTGGCTCCAAAATCCGCGCTTATGCACCAAGTCATGGCTCATGAACTAGCAAAGCAGGGAGACACCGCGGGAGCGATCAGAAATTACCATGAGGCTCTCATGATTGACCCCAGCCTCCCGGGACTTCATTTTGAACTGGCGGAGATGCTGAATGCCTCAGAGAGCCAGCAGGAGCTGGAGGAAGCGGAAGGAGAATACCAAGCAGCCCTGTCCGTTGACAAATTCGATGAGAAATCGGAGTTCAGGTTGGGGGAAATCGCTTACCGGAAGGGGGATCTGGAAGGGGCCTACGCGCATTATTCGAGGGCTATGCACCTCCAGCCTAATGACACAGAAGCCGAGATTGGCCTTGCGAAGGTATTGGCTGAGATGAAGCAGTCGGAAAGAGCTCAGTCACTTCTCGAACATGCGCTGCAAGTAGACCCAAGCAGCGCTGTAGGCCACTATCGTCTCAGCACGCTCTACCGGCAGGCTGGGCGCACCGCAGATGCGAAGCGGGAGATGGAGGAATACCAGAAGTACAAACGTATGAAAGAACAACTCAGGGATATCTACCGCGAGATGCGTGAGAAACCGGTCAAGCAGGAATCTGACGAGGTGGACTCGCGCAAGTGATCGTGCCGGAGGACAAAGCGCGGCGAATCGATCTTTTTTGGAAAAGGCGTGCGACCACAGGTTTCGGATATGACGATTAACGTGCTGTTTGCGGTGCTTGCCACATTGGTGTCTAGCTCTCTACTCGCGTCTTCCTATTATCCGGCACCTATCGACGATACCAAAGCAGTTTACCTGACGAGTAAAGAGTTTTTTGTTCACGGAGATGGGGTCGCCGATGATTCGGACGCCATACAGAAGGCTATCGATAAGGTTCAGGATACGACGAATCAGGGCATTCTGTTCATTCCAGCCGGCCACTACCGGCTGACCAAGACGATCTATGTCTGGCCGGGGGTCCGGTTGATCGGGTTTGGGGCGGCGCGGCCGGTCTTCGTCTTAGCCGCAAACACACCCGGCTTTCAGCAAGATCCTGCCTACATGATTTTCTTCGCAGGCTTTCGCCCGGGATCCGCTCACGCGCCCCGCGCACCTGGGGGAAGGCCACTTCCTGGCGCAAATGCCACTCCTCCGGATGCGAATCCCGGGACGTTCTACTCGGCCATGAGCAACATTGATATTGAAATCCGGGAAGGGAATCCGGGCGCAGTGGGAGTCCGCGCCCGCTATGCCCAGCATTGCTTTCTGGCGCACATGGACTTCCACCTCGGCTCCGGGCTTGCGGGCATTCATGATGGTGGCAACGTGGCCCAGGATGTGCACTTCTATGGCGGCCGGTACGCCATCTGGACGCGGAAGCCTTCTCCAGGATGGCAGTTCACTGTGATTGATGCGACCTTCGAAAATCAGCGGGAAGCGGCCATTCGGGAACACGAAGCTGGGCTGACCATGATTCGTCCCCAATTCAAGAATGTGCCGACCGCGATTTCCATTGATCCTAAATACTCGGATGAACTCTGGGTGAAGGACGCACGCATGGAAAACATCAGCGGTCCAGCTTTGGTGATCAGCAATGAGAATAATGCCCGGACCGAGATCAATATGGAAAACGTCGTCTGCCGCAACGTGCCTGTGTTTGTCTCATATCGCGAGAGTGGGAAGCAGGTGGTCGGCCAAGGGATAGCGTATACAGTCAAGACGTTCTCCCACGGCCTCCACTTCGACGATATCGGCTCGGCCCCCGCCATCCGCGATGTCTATGAAGCCTCTTCGGTGAGGGCGCTGCCCGAGCCGGTGAAGTCCGATATTCCCGACTTGCCGCCCATGGAAACGTGGGTCAACATTCGGAACTTTGGCGCTCGCGGAGATAGCCTTGCCGACGACACGGAAGCGTTCAGAAAGGCAATCGCTGCGCATCGCGCGATTTACCTCCCGTCCGGTCAATATCGCGTTACTGACACAATCTTGCTGAAGGCGGACACAGTGCTGATCGGTTTGCACCCAAGCGTCACGCGGATTGTTCTCGCAGACTCTACGCCTGCGTTTCAGGGCGTAGGGAGTCCCAAGCCGCTCCTTGAGGCGCCACGGGCCGGAACCAATATCGTGACAGGCCTGGGCTTGTACACCAATGGTGTCAACCCGCGCGCGGTTGGGGTGAAGTGGATGGCCGGCAGCGATTCGCTCATGAACGATGTGCGCTTCCTGGGTGGGCACGGTACAGTCGAGCCGGGAGCGACCGTGGACGAGAATTTCACAATTTGGCAGCAGATCTATAACAATACTCACACTGCTGATTCCGACATAAAGCGCCGCTGGGACGGGCAGTATCCCAGTCTGTGGGTGACCAACGGTGGGGGGGGAACTTTTGTTGACATCTGGACACCCAGCACTTTCGCTCAAGCGGGCCTCTACATTTCGAACACTTCAACTCCAGGACGCGTTTACGAGCTGTCCAGCGAGCACCACGTGCGCAACGAGGTCGTGCTGCAAAATGTCTCCAACTGGCAAATTTACGCACTCCAAACCGAAGAGGAGCGCGGTGAGAGCGGTTTCGCGCTGCCGCTTGAGATTCGCGATTCGAACAACATTGTCCTGGCCAATCTGCACATGTATCGCGTGGTTAGCAGCTATCAGCCTTCCCCCTATGCGATCAAGGTGATGGATTCGAAGAACATCCAGTTTCGCAATGTCCATTGCTATAGCGACAGTAAAGTGTCCTTCGACAATGCAGTTTACGATCAGACCCACGATGTCGAGCTACGACAGCGCGAATTTGCATGGCTGGATCTGCCTGGCAAGGCTCCCCATGCGCTTCCGGAAGTACCCTCCCCGGTTCTTGCTTCAGGCGCGAAAATAGACAAGGTCGCAGGCAGTTTCTTCAATATTTCCGGAGGCGCCGTTGACCACTCCGGAAACCTCTACTTCGTTGACGCCAAATCGCAGACGATCTATCGCTGGTCGGCTACGACCCGCGAGCTCTCCATCGTACGTACCAGTCCCCTTGATTCCGCGGAACTGGCTTTCGACCGAGCCGGAGACCTGCTGGTGATTTCCTACGCCGGGGACGGCACCGTATACAGCTTCAAACCCGACGCACCGAATAGCGACATCACGCTGTTAAAAGCGGAACCGGCCATACCCCGCCCGGGCATGACGCCTGTCCTGCCTGTTGATTATTGGCGAAATGAAAACGATTTCATCGAAGCGGAGTCGGTGAAGAAGCCCTATCAGTTTGTTTCACCCGATGCGACAACCTTCATCCCAGCCGGAGAAGACTTTGTGAGCGGTAAGCTTTATTACGGCTCCAAACTGGATGACGAGTTGCGGGCCTTCGGAATGGCGCCGGTTGTCGGAGGCCGGCCCTTTTATGTAACCGATGCGTCGGAGGAGAAAACCTATGTTGGGGATGTCGGGGCGGATGGCACCCTTTCAAACCTGAGACTCTTTGCTGAACAGGGGGGAGAAGGATTGGCGGTAGACGAAAACGGTAACGTGTATGTCGCCGCCGGGCAGGTGTTCGTGTACGACTCATCCGGCCGGCTCAGGGATACGCTCAAGATTCCGGAGCGCCCGCTGCAATTGCTGTTCGGCGGCAGCGATCAGAAGACTTTATTCATTCTGGCTCACGGATCTCTGTATTCCGTCCAGTCCCGATTCCGGGGACGGTAAAAGCTTAGCTGTAGCAGCGCGTGGAACCAGGGCTGCGAAATGTGGGTAGATGTGCTGGAGCGGGGGTGTATACCATACGCGCTGTTTGTTTTCTCGGTCGCGGTTCTGCTTCTCTCGCAACATTCCGCGAAGCAACGGAAGGTTCGCGTGATTGGCCGACTCGTCATTGGCCAACTCAATGATCGTCCGCGGTGGCAGCGCGCCGTCGAGATGCTCGTGCAAGAGGACCTTCGGCAAAGATTTCAGCAGAGGTTTATCTAGTTTCATGAAAGGCTCCGCTTTGCCCCTGGACGGTAAAACTTCAGCGGAGTGAATGAAGAGTATCCCATCTGAGAATCGGCGATCCCAGGATCGCCGTCCTACCGCGACTGCACCGTTGTTGTACACTACCGCCCACCTGCTGCAGTTGGAGAAGGAGAGGTTCCGGCCCCGCATGGCAGAAACGACACAACTGTATCCCAGACTGTAAGGTCCGGATGTGGGTTGCGGCGCGAGGTTCTCTCGCCGATGGAGACGCTGGCGCAGTCGGTGTCGACGATCGCGCCCACCACAACCCCGGCCGCCATGATCCCCCTGGTCTGTGCACTGGCTGGGAATGGAACGTGGCTAGCCTACGTGCTGGCGACGGTGCGATAGTGCTGGTCGCGCTGTGCATCGGCCGGTTTGCGCGCTACTCGAGCTCTCCGGGTTCGCTGTACACCTACGCTTCGATGATATTGCCGCCGTGGCTGGGAGCCACCGTTGCCTGCTACGGCAGGGGGGCATCAAAGCCGGCGTGATGCTGAACCACTGAGGCGGGGTACAACCCCTACTGCGTGATGTTCACGACGCTTTTCTCCGCCAGCACCCGGAAGTGGTCGCCAAGTTCGTGCGTGCCTCCCTGCGGGGATGGCGTGATTACGTGAACGCGCCCACGGCGGCGAATGCGGCCATCCCCAGGCTAAATCCCGCGCTCAACCAATACTGGATGCATTTCACTTGACAAGCACTGCGGGACGGCGGCTTCGTCGCGGGCGATGACCCTAGCGGCGCGCAACTGGGTCAGGTGGATCGAGCGCGTTGGGCGACGATGTATGAGCAACTTCTGGAGCTGAGGGTGATCGACAAGCCGTTCGATCCGGCGGCTTACACGCTGCAGTTCACACGGGCGAAGTAGAAGCTAATCTTCGCCGATGTCCTCGTTCGACACCACCGGATTTGCGGGGATGTAGCGGGCGAGCTGGGAGACGCAGGCCTCGGAGTCGAGATCGATTACGCTGACGCCGAGCGAGATGAGGAATTGGAAACACTGGGTCATGGACGGGGTCATCACTGCACTGGGAAGTTGATCGATGCGGCAGGGGGATCGACAGGAGGGCCAGCACTTGCTGCTCTTGCATTCCAGCTGCGGTAGGGAGTTCGCCTCCAGCCTTGACTCGAACAGGGCATGGATTGTTATGCCCGGCCCAATTCACCAACCGTGACCATGCGTTCAGATCTTCCGCCACGCCCAGCGCACGCCAATCGCGGATAATCCTCGTGGATCGCAGCAGCTTCGGTATACCCCCGGCACAATGTCCTTCCCGTTTTGTGCCAGTAACTACACACGCCGGTGCCATTGCTGCAACGCCAAGCAGCACGTACCGTCTCTGCCAGCTGGCTGTTCGGAGCTGTGACTACGGGAGCGTGGTTCAAGAATGGCGCACACGAAACGGCAGTCCTACATTCTTCTTGTAGCGGAGGATGGCGAACAGTTGCAAGAGTGGGCGATCCGGGTTGATTTGCTGATTTGTTTGGCCGTTGGCGTTGTGTGCTCCCTTTTCATGATTGCCGTACTCCTGTTGCAAAGCGCGTTTCCGCAATCGGAACACTCGATAGCACCCAAGCGGGCACACGAAATCACGCTCCGCTGGGCTCCTCGTCCTCGCACTTGTGCCGGTCGAACTGTTT
>Ga0137418_10003181_pt1 | contig 15091 bp, 25 predicted proteins | sample CZODoug3_1_2_16f_FD_122242 | JGI IMG/M metagenome (GOLD analysis project Ga0137418, IMG submission 122242) | Vadose zone soil fungal communities from Angelo Coast Range Reserve, California, USA - CZODoug3_1_2_16fungal (Hybrid Assembly) | ecosystem: Environmental > Terrestrial > Soil > Vadose... | reverse complement strand
ATCCGCGTCCAGAGGTGCGCCTAGCATCAAGAGAATAATAAAAAGCCAAAACGAACGGAGCCCTAGGCTCAAGTTCTACCTTGATAAAATGGTGCCCGGAACATCTGGCCGTATATCGGTCGTATGGCAGCGGGAATATTTACAGATATCTCGTTTGGGCCTGTGATAATGTGTTAACAAAACGAAATAAAACTTGCTATCACAGCGTTTACCAATCCGAAGCCATGGCCCATATTTTTCATGTAACCTGCGATACTATCAGACAGATGCCTGGAGAAAATCGAAACGAGACCTACTGTTGAAGCCTTAGGTGTCTATGGCCTTTCGCAGTGTAATAGCCCATCCACCATTTGCTTAGTTTGGCAAAAATAGGACCAGGAAAGTCCGCAAGGGGGTGCCAAGGTCCAAGTCGATAGAGAGCTATAGACACCGACAATCCGGCCAGAAAGGTACTGAGCGAGGTCAGCGTCGCAAGCCCTGCTTTCAAGATACTGGCAGATCCATAGAAATCCCTAGAAAACAAGAGGAAGATAAAGACAAGGGTTGATCCAATTGGCAGTGAGAGCAAGAAGAAAGTGGCTTTAGGTTCAGTTCTTTTAAAGAACGCGTGACTAGCCTGGTTAAAATTAGTTCAAGGAATTGGGAGATGCAAGGATATCACCTACCACCCCTGTCAGGCCCCCGTACAGTGCTGCTTCGCGGAAGACCATTCAAGAGGACAGGTATATACGTTAAATGATAAGAAGGTACCCTAACAATCGTAACGCGTGGGTATGGGAAGATCATCACCAAAACCGACTTTAAGTTCCAGCTACAGCCACTATTTGGGAAAGTCACATAAATTTGCCGCACTCTCGAAAGACATACAGCTTGTATGTAAGGGTACCACAAATATTGGGAAGGCCTGTAGATTAGCTGTAATAATTGGTGACGTTCCGATGTATTCAAATTTTGCTTTTGCCAATACATACCGTCAGATATTTTATTTCGGCTTTGTAAGAATGTCACAAATTTTAGTGTTGCTTTGCCAAAAGGTTCGTAAAAGTTATCGTAGCTTAGGGAAGCAATATCTGAGTGCTCGATGTTGAGAATCAAAGGAAAGTATTGTAATAAAGATGTAATGTGTTATGTAATATGGTAACATTCATAATTCATCATACTCGTCGAGATCGGCTTCTTCGTCGTCGTCATCTTCTCCATCCTCTGGTCCGAGGTCTTCATCCTCTCCGTCACTCTTATATGGCCTATCGGTATCAGATCCGTTTTCATCTTCCTCCTCGTCCTCGTCAGACTCCCATACCTCATCTTCATTGTCTTCGAGTGGTATGTTGCCTGTAGCTCCATGTTTATCACCGTGTTCAGTCGGCGGGGCCTCATCCGTATCCATGTCTTCACCATCGTCGCATTCGTCGTAAATGGGGATTGACGATGGACTGCAATGCCCTACACCGCCACCAAGATATCGCATAAACATGTCTCGGTCGGCGAAGCTGACAAATATCTTCAGTCAATATTGTCAAAAAGAAAAAAATGCTAGAGCCATACATGCTGACGTAGAAGGATGTCCAATCACTTGTCTCCCCTGGCAGACGAGCAGCTGTGTGAGTTGTATTTAACAAATCAGTGGTGGTGCCATCCGCAAAAGCAGGGATGAGATGGCAAGCTCGTATCACTAAGGATGGGTCCAGAAATCCAAACGCTAATTCATCTGTTTCTGGTACAAACCCAATCTTTGGCAAACGGCCAGCCTTGAAGCCAGACTTTTGGCCAGGAACATGGCCAAACCACCGAACCCAAAGAAATTCCATGTGTTGCACGGACCGGTTTCTGGCTGCGGGACCCGTGTGCAGCACTCGCGCGTGGAAGATCCCCAGCACTCGCGCATACCAGAAAGGTGATGCGTCTGGACCGTCTTCGGGTGATGACATCATCACGTCTCGATGGTCGGTTCTCGGGTTGATGGAGTCTTGCTCACGTCGAACATCGTAGGTGGTGTAGTTCACTCGGAGTACTTTTGCCGAGTAGATCCGATTGTCGATTATACGGACTGTGTTTCGCTCGGCCGGCGAAAACGGGATGTCGTCACCGTCAAATTCTCGATTGAGGAGTCGTCCAAGTAAGTGGTCTTTTAGTTTTGGAAGGAAATCCTGTTATAGCTAGCACATTATTAACGGTTACTGGGGTTTGGGTAAGGCAATGTAAGCTCACCTTTGTGGCAGGATCGTTTGGAAACAGAGTCCGTAAGGAGAGCACATCTTGAGGATGTTTTTTGGATTCGGACATGGCATGATGCATCATCGGGTCGGTGTATGGCAGCGGATCTGTATCCCAGAAAGGAACGTGATGGGGGTGGGTGGTAGTATGATGTGACAGGTGGTGATTGCGGAGAAGGTGCCTTTCACGGCGCTCATGCTTGGTCATCTGCGCGACGTGCCCATTCTTGCTGGTCCGAGCGTAAAAGCGTTTTACACGCCGATGCTCAAGTTCGCCCTGCCAGTCAATAGTTTAACGAAGATGGTATACCAAATAGGGACCAACGAAAGACTTACAATTTGAGTAGAAAACGAATCCGTAGTTCTGAGCCTACGTATGGTTTCCACATAGTCTCCGAGAGCATGAACCTTATAAATAAATAAATTCAGGGTCTTTGCCCTCCTATTCTTGGCTGATTCTTGTGCCTTTCTTTCCAGCATGGGAACGTCTGCTGCTGTATGCTTGTGGCGTGCCTCCTTGCGACTACGTCTACGGGCCTGGGTGGCAGCCTCTTTTGGAAGTTCGGTGGTTTTGAATGCCAAGCAAGTCACAGAGCAGAACTGTCGCAGCTCTTGGCCCAGCACTGTCGTCACTTGATCCATATGAGTGAGAGTTGGTTCCGTGTGCAGGCGTAGTTTGGCGAGAGCATGCCACTCCGCAAGCCGGAATAGTAAAGTCAGCAGCTGACTGTTGTATGGCTCAGGTAATAGTCCCTCAAAGGAAGGGATTGCACACTGGACAGAAGTTTATTATCAAAGAATAACAGATTTGGGAGAATGTACCTGCAGAAGATCTTCAAAGTTTCTGGCCGCCAATTTCTTCATTTCTGATGCGTTGGTAGTGAAACGCCGGATGGTGCTTCTCCCGAATGTCGGCACTAATCGGAACCTTATGAAGAAAATCTCGATGACAAGTGTTAGGACTTTAGAGAAAACACACCTTCAATCTAACTCCGTTACCAACCGCCCGCCTGGTCCTGCAGCATAGAGAAGCCGTATCAGGTGTGTGAATATAGCCTTCCAGATGCCAAGCTCGAATTCATGCATGATGTCTACAACAAGCATAAGAAAGGGATTGAACCCGAAACATCCAAGTTTCTCCGCGAAGGAGTTCTAATCAGGTGATAAGTAACATAAAGCAGAGACATTGACCGCTTGACTTACAAATGTTGGGACCCATGACTGACCTTCCAGCAACCGTTCCACCGCGGCACTTTTCACATTACGCCCGAGGTTATAAATGAATTGGCGTGCAGTGTGGATGATGTCTCGCAAATATGTTCGGGCCTTGGATATTCGGCTGCGGCGGTCCAATTTCTGACCGACTTTAGGAATATCCGTCTTCAGCACAAGACAGCGAGGACATGGGCAGTGTCCCTTGTCTCGTACAGTGGCCAGAAGAACCCTATCACCATACTAAGTCAAAGATATGGGTTGCATCAGAAAGTGACTCACTTTTCTGGATAGTCTGCAGAATAGGTAAATATACGTGGGTAAAACCTCCGAGGGGTGCCATCAATGCCATCGGACACGAAGCCATGTTCATATGCCGTGACAAACTCGTCATCCAACATGAGATGCCAAACCTGCTGCATGAGCTCACGGCGGCAATGTGTGATAACTTTCGCTTGTTCACTGCCAGGTGTGATCACGTCATGAATTGAATCGGGCAGCTGTGCAATCAAAAATAAGCCATCGGCATAGTAAAGCATATTCATCTTTGACTTACCGACGGAATATATGCAACATGATGGGAGGCTGCCAAATTGGGCTTTGCTCGAATGTATTTGGACAAATTCGCAATATAAAGATATATCGGCCAAACCTTTGCGTTGCCAAAGCTGGCCAAGTGAGTCGAATCCGACCAGAACATCAACCCAAGGATTACTTTCTCCAGACGACAGCCAGGTTCATTCTGTTGCTTCTGCAATTTGACGTTGTCCTCGATAAATGCGTCAGAGGTGTAAACTTCATCGAAACAGCGCACTTCCTGGTCAGAAGGAAGCCTCCAAATCCGTTTGAAAGGAAATAGATGAAAGCGAGCAGCAGTAACCTCCACCAGAGCAGCTTTCAATACTGGAACGAGACGCCTATGATACAGGCCTGAAATGGAGAAGTTGAGACCCGAGCCGTTTGGGTCCCGTTTGCCAGTAGGAACAGAAATGTGAATATCCGAGTGAATCCAGCCATCCCCAGTGAAAGGTGTCTCGGGCTGCTTGGTCTCAGCGGCATCCAATCGCCGGCTCTCCCTGCGTGCACTAAATCCCCCAAGATCTCCAGGACTGAATGCCTTGTGCGACAAGACTTCCTTCACCAAACGATCAACTTCTGCTATTGACTTCTGATTCCCACCCGTAATCATCCACTCCATAATAAGGTACACGCTCATGGTCGTAAATGGCCACGGAGGTGGTGGACACTCCTTGTGCTGGTCCACTGATGTAACATGGGGTTCCATTGAGTTTGAAAGATCTTGGATAGGTATTGATGAGTCAGGGTCATAAGACGGCCTGTAGAGATATTCCCGAAGGAGCCCAAATCGGTTGAGGCCAGTCCGAAGTGCATCACGGACGTGAAGTACAACACGACGGATTGTTGGCCGCTCAGGGGGCACTAGATTGGGTGGCAGTGGTGCAGGCCCTTCAGGAGGAATATCTTCATATCGCGCTGGCAAACGGTAATGACGCTGTGGCCGACCAGCATGAGTGAGCAGCTGGATAGGTGGTGGTTCTGGGGACAGTGAGAATTCAAAGTGAGGTGAAGGTTCACGTTGAGGTTCCACGTCGATTTGTGCAGGAATCGTCTGAATCTGCGGATATGGTTTTTGTTTTAACAATTAATTATTTTGGTTTCCCCCCCCCCCTCACCTTAGTTCGTGCCGCTTTTGCTTGGTTGCGTTTCAAGAGAGAGGCCCGTTCATGTCTCTTGTATGCATCGCAGGCACGTTGGTGATTGGTGAGACCTCGCTGAGTGTCGCTTTCAAATCCACAATGTTTGCTGCGACATGGGTAGCGCATTGCAGCATGTGAAAGGACTTGATCTTGCTAAATAATATTGCAAAGTCCATTTGAACGTAAAGCATCAAGTTTACGCAGTGGGCGCTTAAGGTGTATCCACCGATCAGCTTCCTTATATAGATGTATCCTCCGAGTCAAGTATCTTCCTCAGGCTATCAACTCAAGTTTCCACTAATTTCCACTGCTTTCACCACAAGTATCCACCGCTATTATCCTTCCTTTAACCTATGCTGCCAGGTATAAAGATGGTCAGTCAATTTTATCACGGTGCAACTCACACACCATACAATCAACCATGGCACCAAGTACACAACTTCAAGCTTATCTCATTTTGCCCTTGCCATCGTTTATTCGACCATACACAGTTCTGCCACGTCCAAACATAGTTGATATTTGGCTTCGTGCTAACTGAGATGACGCCTGGACCAATCCCCTGATCCCGGGATACCTTTTCCTGACTGACACAGCCAGTGATCAGGTCCTCTGCACGATTCAACTCAGCCGAGTCCTTGTAAGTATTGTTTCTCAATCCAACTCCTATACAGAACCTTTATTAAACCGTCTCAAAGCTACTCACAGACGACACTTTTGAAGATTGGTACATGTACAACCTCGTCATCTATGTAGAAACACCTGAGGCCTCTGGTGTCAACCTCTCGTACCTCAGCAGTCCCCTAGCCACAATCGGCCGATATGAAGGCTCTAACACTGCTATTGATGCACCAGAGTGGACTCGCATGGAGGTCAACCAGCCTCTGCAGTTCAGACAGCCTCGCGGAGCTATGGCAGAGGTGTTTATGAAGTTAGCATTTTGGACCGAAAATGCAGAAATCGTGAGTTTGTTCATCTGGCTTGAATGGACCTAACTCATTGCCTGCGTGACACAGCCATGTCTGCCCAATGTCATGCTAGAGTGGGCGATCGCGAATGCGGCAAGTTTCTATTGGTAGTGTATAGTGTAATTCGTCATCTAATTGTCTGTGTACAGGTTGGTACCCCTTTGCATTCCCGAATTAAAATGCCAATTACACCCGAACGCACTCCTCCTCGCCCCAGGCCAATTCCACATAAGCCAAAGGCAAGGAAGAGTGGGGACACTAGTCGCATGGCCCCCACAGATGAAACACCTACCCGTCGGGTCACCAGGTCCATGGCTGCCCTTAGGGTAGCCAGCACTTAATGTTATGAATATAGCGTTGTCCTCTTGATGTTTACCATACATGCCAGTTCAATTTGTCGGTCATCAAGCAAATCTATTTGATTTAATATGTGTGGCAGGTAGAACGGATACCATAAGACACTAGAAAAAATGCCCTGTAGATGTCTGTGATAGCAGGATTAAACGTAGAGAATAATCGACCTCAGCTTTGCACGTCGTAGGGAAGGTTGGAATTTGGAGGACGAAATATGGCAAGACAATAGCGCGGAAGATACAAGTGATGGAAATAGCAGGCACTGGTAAAGGTAAATGGGTATAAAGATCGCGCACAAGCAATTCTTGGAATGTTATTGTCCAGTGTTCATGTGACGACTTAAGATTTATCGGCCTGAGAAGAAGATAAGTATAGAATATTCATCACAGCTGGCAATTGATAAGCTTACCACTTGAGCTGTACAACGCTTGTTGGACATGTAATGGGCCATCTTGACTCGCTTATGTTCTTGCTCGGCCTCGTCTCGAGAGTACTTGCCGCATAGATGCTTCCAATAACTCTGAACTAATATGCGAATTTCATTGTCATCCACTTGAGCAGGCCGGATCACCTGTACATCGATAAGTTGAGTGATGACTGAGACCATGCACCCAACATACTCACCTCTGATGCTTTGACATCCTGTATAACAGCATGAAGAAATTCCTTGTTGACAGGGTCGCCTGCAGGTCCTTTCCAGTTTGGATAAAAGATAGCAGTTGTCGAGCCTGTAGCCACAGAATTGGGCAAGTTTTCCAATGTGCGAGTGCGAATAGTGCCGTCCAGCATAACCTTATGGACTTTCTGTTGGATGATACCGAGTAATTTTTTGGCAGAATTCCAGACCTTGCGCTGGATAAAAATCAGTCTTCGAATGGAGTTCGGTGAGAGATCATAAACATACACGCAGTATAGTCTTACTGATCTTGACTGGTGCCGGCTGAGGGGCATCACATGCATATCCAATGATTTTGGCATAAAGCCATCGGCCATCTGCCAATCGGACACGCTCTAGTGGGGCATTGAAATAGGCTGGCAATGCCTCATTAGAGCCGCCTACATAGCCTGGTGAAGGTGCAGAGTTGGGTCGTTCCTCGAGCGAGGGCAAATCTGGCAGGTTGTCATTAGAGGTGGAGTATGAAGACCAACTGGAATGTTCATCTAGATCTTCGGTCGCGGATGGAGCTACGGCACTGGAGTTGTGTCCAATAGAGGCAAATGTAGCAGTTAGGTCATCAATCGTGGTTTCAGTGGACCCGAACACTGTATCAACAGGCTAAATATTGTTGAGTTGCAGGTTTATCGACCAAATAGTTGAGCGTCATACCGGGAGTCCATGGCTAGTGACAAGCTCTGGAAATGACCACTCCGGCGGCTCAGTGGGGAGCAATGTCGGCATCTCAGGCTGGGTGTGTCCATAAGCCATGGGCTCAGTAAGAAGTTGCCATTGAGTGTCCATGGGGAATTGGAAGGACATAGTGCGTGTAGGCCGGTGTCAGATGCGAAGGTAGGAGGCCTATGTTTATATACTTTCAATGTGTTTTGTTGATTACATACACGTGACGATCACAGACACGATGAAACACAAGTCCACTCGTGAAGCGGTGGATCTATTTGTAAAGCATTTTATTGCTCGGAAAAAGAATTACCAAGCAATCTTTCGGGTGCATGTAGGACCGGAGACACGGGTGCTATCTTCCTACATGTTTAAATCAGCAGGAGGAAACACTAATATCAACTGTGGCATCAGCCAATTTTAGTTCAGCAACTCCCACCTGTGTAGAGTATCCGACTGTAGTATCCGCCGCTGATTGACATGTATCGTCCACTTGCTCAGCATTATAAGCGGGCAACGTTCATTCCAACATGGCCACCCCAACCATCGTCAAGACTGAGACCGAGACATGTCTTTGCGCCACGAAACCAGCTCCCCAGAACCAGAAAGTGCTGTGGGATGGAAGCGTAAGCATGAGGCTCTGGAAGCTCAAGCGGCAGTAGCACAGTCAAGGTCAAAAACGTGAATGAATGAATTGATATTTTTGAAATGACATACTGACAATTGCCATCGAATGTTGCAGGCTGACCGCATCTCAGATATCAATGGGCCGTGGGCTTCGTCGTATGATTGACATGTTCCATTCCCCTCGGGATCTGATTGTGGAGAGGGACCACAGAGCTGATCTTGAAGAAGCTGGGGAGATGGAACCGTTCACAGATGAGTAGGTGTCCAACATGTGCAGGAAGAGTCGTTACTGATGCTGTAATACCAGTGATAATCGCCTGTTACGGGCATATGACGAGCTCTGCAAGCAGATGCCATCATTGAAAAAGCTCATCGATACCCAGACTGATCCAGCACTCCTAGAGTGCCTCTTTCAGAATGTGGGTTGGCTGGCAAGACATTGCTTAAAATATGCTGACCAAATCAACAATATATTTGACAGTTACGAAAGGGGTCAGACATGGCGCGAGGAGATGATGCCGCAAATCTCAAGCATGCCATTGTCTCCTGGGTCGACGATTTGTTTGGTCCATCCGAGCCAGCACTCAAAGCTAACAGAAAGGATGAACGTGGGTTTGAGTGCGACAACACTGGCCACCTTCTCTGTCCGGCAGAGTGGGACTGGGATAATGAACAGTAAGTAGGACTACTTCTATCAATGGAAGAGGCACTGATGAATGTCTCCAGCGTGCGTACTATGATCCGCGAGGGCCATCCCGACTACATCGTCACCGCATATTCTTGGCCGGTGTTTATCTACGCAGGAAACAAGTGTAATCCGGATGATATGGAGGAGGGGCTCTTCCGAAATGTCATGTTGGTGAAGGTTAGTCATGCTAGTCCTGCTGTTTGGGTGTGACTTAAACATTTCTAGGCCTTCAAATACCTGTTCACTTCACCCACTTCCGCCAACGATGAGGCCACTGCGAACGATGCTCCACAACCATCTGTGAAACGGACCAAGAGGAATCTAGGTGCGACTCGATCCCATGTCGCGTCACTTATTGGCATGCGATGCGTGACTCCTCGTGCCATTGCATATGTTGCAGTCCAGGTGTGTCTTGATTTCTCAGACAAGTTTTCTTGTTAACACCTTGTTGCCAGCTCCAATTTGCACTCTCTAATGCTAACACGTGGAGGATTGTTGACAGCGAATTTAGTCACGAAGTGTTTTATGCAGCTTGCATTGACTACTTCGAGGATGTCCCTGGCCCTGTGGCTCGTGCTCGGGTGGATGCCCTTCTGGCATGGTGGAACAGGTTTGTCATTTATAAATAACTCTCTTTTTCGACACTGACTAATCTGTGATTAGGAAAGTGTTTGGCCGCGAAGGTGGGGCGCCGCAGCCGGTTCAAGAGCGTCTCGGGCATACATCAGTCAGCACCCTAGCGGCCCAGAGGAAGGCGCGTGAGAATATGTAGAGTATCCTTACACCGGTCTATTCTTATTTTATTTTGGCCCAATGAATTTATTTATTTGTTACCGTGTATATGTTTCTGAGGCTTGACAATGGGCACATGAAATGTCCACTCTTGCAATATTTGCAGTTTCGCGACCGATTATACTTGTGTGGCATCCTGGGCTTCATTTGCAATCAGCGGAAAGACAGCACTTGTTTGCATCGCTCACACACCTGGCTTGATTCACATCCAAACCAAAATCCTTAGCGCTTCCCAGAGCAACCTTCCTATGTATTTCATTATCATCGCCTTCAAAGTTCCCTGTCTTGCATGCTATTAGCACTAGCTCCGAAAATTTATGTACATGGCGAAGGCTGGAAAAACTTTTACCATTTTCATAAAAAACCTTCCTATATATTGCTTTACATAGTGGTCTGTAAAATTTGCAACGTTTGGTGGTTTTCCTCGCGCTACAACTCAATTATAAAGTCTTATCCTACTTGGACGGTTTTGCTGATGTTATGGCAGTCGCCACATCAGGACAAAGTTAAAGTCATGAGCATCAATCAAACCCCAACATGAATACAAATACCAGTGGCTCCTTGCACTGGCAATTGGTAATCCACCGGAGAGGCTTGAAAAACGATTACAGTCAACGAGACGGTGTCGTGTGTATTCGATGCCAGAATCAACCGCACAGCCACGAACGATTACTAGCCATATCAGGACAAAGCTAAAAGTTAAAACGCCACCATGATGCGCCTACTGTGGTCAAGCCCACGCGCATTCATAGAAATGTGCGTGGTATCCAGGTCTACCCTCGTTTGAAACAGCTGTCCGTTTCTAGGTCAAATATTCTCAGCTTCTCGTTTCCAACTATCCAATCCGCTACTACCACAAGAAAAATACGCAAGGTAATAACTAGCTACGATATACAGCAGGTTGATAACTAAAAAACGACGGACTATCACTCTCCGTAGATGCTACTTTCCCTCATTTCCAGTTCTAGTATATACAAAGGATCGGGGCGGGCCGGTCTGAGGAATAAGCACCGCTTAATGAAGTAGGGAAAGGCCCTAGTTGCTTGGTATTTAGCAAAGACATAGACAGGGACGCCGAAAATCTGGTCCAGCTCCTCTAGTGTTCGTTGCTTGGTTTCTCTAATAATTGGATGTGTCAGCCATCAAACGCCATAACATGAGTGAGCATATAATCACTCACGGCACAAATAAAAAGATCATGATGAACGCAATGACATTAAGACCGGCATAAAATGCGAAGGCTATGTGAGCAGCAAATTTTGAGAATCCTAGCGCAGAATCACCGAATGGAACATACCGCCAGTAGGTGTGAATGCCAATAACATCCGAGGAAAAGTGATGGACAATATGGCAGCCCAGAACAGGCAAGTGGTCACAGCAAATGCCATGCCCTGCTCTCGTTGTGCGAGGGGGAAGGCCTCAGCCGAATAACAATAAGGCACCGGACCTTCACCTGGCGAGTAGAACGCCGCAAATAGGAAAACAAAAAATGCGATGGTTCCGATGCGTGCTTTCCCCACGCCTGGGTCGATCAAAAAACAGAAGCCAGCAGCCAGGAGTGTCCAAGCCATTTGTGGAAAGGTTGCTAAAAGGAGGATTCTGCGGCCAACTAGTAACATACGGGCTTCGGTCAGTAATAATGTATCACAAAAAATGAAAACGCAGTACGGACATGTATCGATCATAAACAAAGCCGGAATAGCGAATAAGAAGTTCACAGCGCCAAAACCAACCGACGCAAAAAGCGCCTCTCTGTTTGAGTACCCTGCTTGGGAAAACACTGACGATGAGTAGAAGGCAATGACTGCAGTGGGCGATACATGTGAGAAAATGTCCGGCGTATCACTGTGGTTGTAACTCACTGTTGATACCACACATCTGTTGGGCAAGCATAACAATTGAGGCGGCAATGGTCGCGCGGCGCACTCGGGGAATAGTGAAGAGTTCCGAGAGACGAACAAAATAGCTATCGCCTCGACTAAATCTGTCCTCTTCAACAAGCTGGACATGAATATAGTATAAATCTCGAGCGGCTTGTAGAGGGCTGTGACGCAACCTCAGGAGGGAGAGGTACGCTTCCGGGTAACGGTTCTTCTTCATAAGCCAACGAGGCGATTCTGCAATGAATATCCGAGATACAATGAGCGATAAATTCAGACACACGACAGATTGAGAACATACCGGGGCAGAAAAGTATACCCATAGCCAGAGGAACGGCAGGAATGAAAGCAGAGCCGAGCTGCAAGCGCCAGGCAATTTTTGCCACATTTCCAACGGCGACATTGGCAAGACACCCGAGAAAGATGCCGAACGCGGTCTGGAAAGAACATCAGCGACCTTCTACAGAATTCCTGACATGACATTACGAAAAGTTGCCAGCTCATAACTACTGCGCCGCGTATCTGCGGCGGTGAATTTTCCGCAGAAAAGATGGGGACTGTGGAGGCTGGGAGGAAGAATAAGCGCCCAATATTTAAGCGCCCAACACCAAGCCCTACCTTTAGCACCCATTCCGAGACCGAGAATCAAGCGCACAACGAAAAGAGTTTTCCAGTTGTGTGTAAAACCTGATGCAATGGGTGTGGCGATTAAAATAATCGCAGCTGTGAAGATGGTACCCCTGCGGCCAAAATAATTGTTCAAAGGGTCTGAAAGCCAGCAACCGCTATAGGAAGATATCAGGAATTGCAAAGACTACTGATGACGCGAAACATACCAGAGAGCTGCCCCAAGATATGGTGCAGCATTGACAACTCCAACAATCCAGCTGTTGCGCGCAGCGTCCACACCACCACCCGCAATGCCAAATTCAGTGGGAAAAGAAAGATCTTGCATGCTGTCAGTAAGGTTGTATGTATCTATTTCCTACGACTCACTAGCGCCGTTCGAACCCGTCTGATCCCAACCTCTGCACAATCACAATTAGATGCGTTCTTCATGATTAATAAGCATAAACACTTGCTGTGTGATGGCAGCTATGGAGCACATAATGATAGTTCGGTAGAGCGGCCAAGGGTGGCTCCATTTGTTCTCATATTCGTGGCGGATTACCATCCTGTCGTTGTCGTCGAGTACATCGAGGTTCGCGTATTCGGCGGGGTGTTGAGCCACTATCCCGTAATCGCGTGAGCACACACAAACAGACCACGATCATTAACTTTGGCATCTCACAAATGGCTCCTTTGCGGAGGAAGGGCAGCTCGTTCGTGAGGTTCACATTTTGAGCAAATACTTCGACATCGAGCAGGAGCTGATCGCGATCGATACCTGCGAGAGGGTTCCTAATATAAACTTTCGAGTCGAGGGTGCTGTGGGAATCAGTCTGGATGCTCGTAACGTTAACCATTGCAACGCTTCGTCCTCCAGCACAGTATGCGGAGTTTGTTTCCAAGAGAAGTCCAAGGATAAATCGGTGGTACCAGGGAAATGAGAGAGGGGCGTGTGTAGATAGTTACGGGGACTTATTTCAAGCAAAAATTTGGATATACCGATGCATCGGTTTAAAGAGATGGACAATCACAACACGCATGAGCTGGGTGGCGTCGGAGTATGCACAGCATTGACAGACACCAGACCATGTACAACTCTCATAATGTATTGAGAACTTCTAGGCTGTATGAAAATCCGCCTAATACATTCGTACTCTGATGTTTGACTCATTGCTTGGGATGGGTTAGAATATGTGGCCATATACTCAAAATTTCGACCTCGCCAAATTCTCCGTTTACCATAGCCTCCAATTGACCTGCGTCAAAGTCTGGACATGAAATCACAGCTTCAGGATGTACCAAACGCAGACGAGTCGGCATCGTGCGATAGATGCACAATTTCGAGCGTTAATTTGTTCGAAGCCTCGGAGTCTAATGATTCTGAATGCGGAGTCTCATCATTTGTAAATGAAATTATTTCAAGTTATTAAACATCTGTTTGGACAATTATGCTCTGATGATTGAGACGCATACACAGAGCATTTTCAGTATTCAATTCGTCCGTTTGCGGACATAAGGCTGCCATCAATTCATTGATTGATGGATAGGTCAGCAGGTTGCTGTAAATTGCTGTCATGAATGTGGAGCAATTGTGCCTGCCATCCTATCTCGGCCACAATCACGAGAACTTCTATGTACTATCATCTCGCCCTGGGACCTGTGCACACTCCGGCCAAGGCACCCAAGGATGTGGGGTTTGAAAACTATCGGTCGCATAAAGAGGTCCAAGCCTATCGCATAAAAGCAATATACGAGCATGGGATACAGATTTTGCAAGTGTGCCCTGGGGTTCTAAATTAATACACATAATCAGCCTGAGGCAACCATGCCAAAATTTCAACGGGCACATTGTCCAAACTGGGCCACATACAGGAACCGTACGTATACGCATTCGAATAGGTAGGATTCGAGCCGTGCATGTAAACGTGGCACAACACTGGAGCTGCTAAACTGAAAACAAAAAGCAACACAACCACATGGCGAGGAGAGGTTACGGGGAACATTGACTTAATGCGTGCGGTCCAAACAGATATTGTAGTCAACAAGGTTCAACACATTCTGATCAGGAACGCTAATATTAATATGGCAACGCGAGAAGGGGAGATGGCCACGTACCTGCACTGACGACTAGTACAAGCGAGGAAGGAATGAACGATGATCAAAATGAGTGCATGATGAAAAGCGAATATGTACTCACAGCCCACTCTCCCCGCACTGTTGGCGACTTTATATGCAAGGCATTGGCATGTACCTTTAACCATCCAAAGAAATGAGCGTTACATTATGCCTTCGGAGCCCTGGGACTCACTCTCATACCACTTATATCGGTGTTGTTGGGGTTCATTTTGGATGACGCGTAGTATCTCGCCTTTCTTGATTTTTAACCAATTTCGATTTTGCTTGCTGTGGGCTGAGAACTCGAGTGAGCACATATATCTTTGCGAGTTTAAAATTCAACTAACCCGACACGGAAATTACTCGCAGCTGTAGGGATCCGGTGTGTGTGACCTCAGTTTGTGCAACTGGATCTGACGACTCAACGAACGCGAGGGGATCATCTGGAGGTCCGGGGCGATCGCTGGAAAGAATAGATACATGCCCTTCACCTATTGGTGCGTTGCTTGAAGAGTTGAGCCATAGTTGGAAGCGCTCGGAGGGGTCGAACCGTTCCGTTTTAGATATGCATCGCATAATAGA
>Ga0137418_10003180_pt1 | contig 15094 bp, 9 predicted proteins | sample CZODoug3_1_2_16f_FD_122242 | JGI IMG/M metagenome (GOLD analysis project Ga0137418, IMG submission 122242) | Vadose zone soil fungal communities from Angelo Coast Range Reserve, California, USA - CZODoug3_1_2_16fungal (Hybrid Assembly) | ecosystem: Environmental > Terrestrial > Soil > Vadose... | reverse complement strand
TGGATTTCCACCGTGTCACAATAGTTTTTCCGCAGCCTGCTAGACTTTTCTCCGTTCAGGCGAACGTTAGAGAGTCTTTCCCTTCCGCTTGTTCGATCGTCTGGTCAGCACCCAACCTTCCAGAAGAACCACACCAAATGCGATCACGATCGGATAGATATAGGCTTCGCGAGGTGTCGGCGGCTCCAGGAAGGTATAGTAGAAGGCCGAGACGGCCATCTTCCGCCCCGCGTCGCCATTGTGGCCGTCCCAGGCAAAGAACACAGTGGGAATGTATTGCCCCATTTCGAAGAAGGTATCTTCGTCGTACTCCTGATCTTTCTTGTTGCCCAACGGCCGCTGAACGATCACCGTCCATCGGCCATTCTTCCACTCCGAATGAAGTATCTTGATGTTCTCTTCGTAGTTGAACCGCTCTTCAAAGTCCTTATCCCAGCCGGTACCCTTGAAGGCGCGGAGCGAACCGTCAGCTTCCCATTTCACAATGTCGACTGGGAACTGTTCGTTGCTGCCGAACAGATACCTCGGCTTAATCGGCGAGGGAAGCTCCTTCCACTTCACGGCAGTTTCCATGGCGATCGCATCGTTGTAGACCGTGTAGTTATTCTGATGCGAGGCAATAGAACCCTCTTCGCCGGTCTTCGGGTCCTGTTCCTTGATATCGATATTGACTGAGGTCGGAGCCCAGGGCAACTTCCCTTCGGCTACGCTCTTCGTCCGGTCGTCCCACTGGAACATGAACACGACGTACTGGTCGTTGTAGAGCGACTTCACCCAGATATCGTCGATCCGGTTCACGAAATTTCTGGGCTTATGGGTGATCTGACCACCCATCGCGACAAACCGCCTGGCCCGCTTCGTCCACAGTTCGTGCTCAGGATCTGCCGGAATCTCTCCCTCGACCACGCCTGAGGACACCACAAAGTTGATCTTCGGCTTGTCCGCCAATGGATCGATCGAGAGGGGCTTCCCATCTGCCTCACGCTCACAGAGCGAGTTCACAAAGTTGGCAATGTGCCAACGCTCTTCAACCGTGGTGTTGTCAGCGAACGAGGGCATCGGAGTGCCGTTGACTCCGGTCGAAAACGTCCGGAAGATGTTCTTGACGTTATAGGGATCTTGCCGGCTGCCTCTGAAGTTCCAACACTTGTGCCAGTTGGCCGGCTGTATCGAAAAACCCCAGTCGTCTTTCAGATTGAACGCATTGCCGTCACCACGGCCATCAGCGCCGTGACACTCGACACACTTCTTCTCGATAACGAGTTCTGCTCCCTTTTTCAAGCTCTCCTCCGTCGGGGCAATCGGCGTCAGGTCGCCCAACTGCAATATGGTCTGGCTCTCTGACTGCTTGTCGGTAAATTTTCGATCTTTCACTAGCTGGGTGGTGACGAATGACAACACTTGGAGCCGTTGCTCTTCCGTCAGAATGCCTTCCCAAGACGGCATGGCGGAACCCGGCAGCCCGTGGGTAACAGTCTCAAACAGATCGTTCTGACCGGCAACAGGTTTCTTGGCATCGAACAACGGCAACTCGCCACTGGCCGTGTGCCGAATCTTGAACGTCCCCTGGTTGAAATTGCGGGGACGCGGCCAGAGACGATCGGCACTTGGTCCATCGCCCGCGCCATCGACCCCGTGACACCAGACACACTTAGTGAAGTAGACCCGCTTCCCTGCTTCGATCATGTCGGCAGAAGGCTCAGGCGCTAATTCGCCTTTCGTGAAGCCCGCAGGAAGAGTAGCATCTGCGGCAAAGGTCAACCCCCCGGCGCTTCCGGAGACCAGGATGACTCCGAAGGCAGTCGCGAGAAGTGCCCACGCCTTCAGACTTAACGAATTCTTCATCGCTTTCCTCATGTCGTAAATCCAGGTTGGCTATAAATTCCCGTGAACGGCTAGTCCCAGGTCCGGGGGTAATACCCCGTGTGCCAATATTCGAACAAGACGACTTTCCAGATTTCGTCCACAGTCAGATGCTGTTCCCATGGCGGCATCACAGAGGCCCAGGGGAATCCTTCGTTCGGCAAGCCGATTCCACCCTTGGACACACGCCAGAAGATGAACGTTTCCTGTAATTGCGCAATCGTACCAGGATCGGTAAAGTTCGCCGGGATCGGATTGAACGCGAAGGCATGGAGACCGCGGCCGTTCAGGTTATCGCCATGGCAGAAGTGGCAGTTTTGGTAGAAGATCTCTCCGCCCTCACGCACATATTTGAGGTACCCTTGAGCATCCTTATCCCAGGGATTGGCATTCGGCTTCATCAAGCGGCCCATGCCCTGTTCCACAATATTCGCGTTGCTATACTCCTGATCGTACTTTCCTTCAGGATTGACACGATAGGGGTTCTGCGACGTTTGAAGTGTGTAGGTCTTTCCATGCACCTTGGTGCTGGCTGGTGGCGCAGGATGTACCGTCCGCAACTCAATCGGCTCCTCTGATTTCGGGACCATCGCGTTGTATGAGAACCCGCCGATCAAAATTGGCAGAACAATCAGATACGCATAACGCAACACTCTATTCGCCCCGGTCTTGGCATCCAAGATGTTCATGATTGGCTGTTTGAACTTCTTCCAATCTTCTTCGTTCGCAGAAACCCACATGAAAACTGCCACAAGGGAGACCGTCCCATACATGGCACGAACGCTAAACGGAATCGGAGGATAAACACGATACTTCAAATAGAGGAGAATGAACGCCCAAAAAAGAATCGCCTGCCAGAACCGCGGGAACGCCCTTCCCATGGACGCCATCAAGTAGCTAATCCCTGTAAAGCCCGCCACGAAGGCCGTGAGTTCCAAGATCACTTGGACGGGCATGTAACCTTCGATCAGGCGCACAGTGTTTGTCGGAATGATACCCACGACCATTCCGGCAAGCAGGAGTATCCCAACTACCCCTATGAGTGCCCCGACTGACATCAATACTTTCATCGGTGAACTCCCATTGCTCGACAAAAGAGATAGATAGCCACGATCATGAAATTTTCGGTGGCGGCGAACCCGTTTTCACCTGCGACAGATAATCCACGATCTTTTTCAGAGCGCCTGCGCTCAATTTCTGCCCGAAGACCTTCGGCATCAGATTGTCAGGAAATCCTTTTACAACGTAGGTACTGGGTGATACCACGGACTCCATGATGTACTCCGGAGTGCTATGCGCGGCCCCCTTGTATGCTGGATCCTTGATTCGGTTCGGTGCGTTCGTCCCCTCTTCCAGCAGGGGACCCTGCTTGCCAACTGCGCCAGGGATGCCTGGAATCGTATGGCACATGATGCATTGCGCCTTGGTAAAAATCTGATCAACCGTCTCGGTCCCATCCGCCAAGAGCGCGCTTGCCTCACCTGCCGGCTTATCTTCCTGCTGTTTAGGCCGGTCAGCTTCGGGAATAAATTTCTCATACGATTTGATAATCTCTTCGTATGACGGAGCGTCACGCCCTTCGCGGACCCACAACCAGGTATCCACGGCTGCCAGTTCAGGAAGACTCAAGGAGATCGGTGGCTTGTGAATGGGAGGCATCGGACTTGATTTATCATTCGTTCCCTTGACGCCGTAACCGACAACGACATAACAGCTCGGGCAGGAGTGGGACTCAGCAATATATTCCTGCGCGGTTTCCGCAGTCCCTGCCCCAGGGAAGGATTCCTTTTGCTCAAACTCTCTAGCCTGCGGCTTGCCCCTACTATATCTTGGATCTTCCAACCGTTCCTTGGCCGCTCTTTCCGGAATGCCAAGCAAGTTGGGAGCGCGTTCACCCAGCATCCCCGCATGGAACGCGTGACAGAGAGGACACTGACCTTTGCCGATCGCGCCCTGTTCTTTGTTTTTTCCAACTCCACCGAAAATGATCTTCTCGCCTTCATCGGCAAGTTGCTGGGCAGTCATCGAGCTGAAATCTTTTTTCTCTTCCTTAGGAGGAAAACCGCCTTCGACCTGCGGCAACCAGTTCCCATACCCTGACAGACCGGCGGCAACAAGGAACATGAAGCCACCGATCCTGAGCATTGCGGCTTGATTGGGGAAATAGATCCCCATCATAAAACACATCGCAGTGATGAGAACTAAGGAGGCCGGAAGCGTCCGGTTCGCTTCATAGAAGCTCCCCTTATAGTGAGCAACTGCCACCATCAGCATGCAGGCGGCAATCATGCCGATAAAGAGCTTGAACATCGCGCGCTTCTTTGCAACGCGATCGCTAATGGATACCAGGGAATACACGAAGAGCCCGGCGAGAAGCGCGAGTAACGGCCACCCTATTGATAGAGCTTCCTTTATCAGATCGCCCAAGGTTGAAACCTCCGGAGGTTTGGGTAGGAGGGAGGCACGTTCTTCATGCCCCCACTCCCCCAACCAAGATACTAAAGATGATTAGTGGCCCTCAGCCGGCTGCGGTGCGCCGCCCGGAACCCCTACCTTTGCCTCGACAGGCGCCTTCTTTACCCCGAGGCTTCCCAGCCAGAAGACGAATAGGATGCTGAACCAGAAGAACAGCACATTGAATGAAATCATGTTCGCTGCGAAACCCACCGTATGCGTATAGGCCCAAGGCGAGTTATCACGCATGATCTCATTCACGTGCCAGAACAATCGGACCGAAGAGCGTATGTACCCCATCAAGCCCATCATCCAGGTAAAGGCGGTTGCGAGCATGATCAACGCATATTGCGATCGAACAGAGATCTTCCCCCACTCAATTGCCCCCATCTGCTTGGCCCCCTTCATCATGAAGCCGTTGAGCGCAAACATGAAGAAGAGGCAGGACAGCGTCGTGGCGACCTGAGGCACTGACAGACCCACCCGCACGTTTGCCGGGATGTAATATCCGTAGATCGCCAGCCAGATGATGTTCACATAGGCGCAGCCGAAGAAGATACCCATGAAGATATTGCCGAACTTCGACCAGGATACCGTCGAGACCTTATTGCCTCGCATGTACCAGACGAAGCTCAGAATGGTGGTGGTGATGATGACGTTAATTCCACCGTTCTTGGCCGACATCACCCCGTAGTTTCCCAGCACCGGGTGCTGTTGACCACCCATAGCCTTGAGCTCAGCTGGAGTCATGACGATCGTATGGGGGGTAATGAAAACCAGGAAGCCAATACAGAGCACGAATACGAGATACTTAATGTAGCGCTGATATTTCTCAGCACCGCGCATCCGACCAAGCGCCTGCCAGAGATAATAGTTTGTGCTCAAGAAGAGGATGCCGATCATGGTGGCTTGAATGATGAAGAGCCAAGCCAGGAGACCACCCATGAGCGTAATGCCCATCTGCTGGCGGTAGGCGTAGACCTCGCGCATCAGCCAGTAACCGGCGAACGGCAAGGGAATCAAGAACGCCACGCCGAGCGCCATGGCGATATAGCCCATCCAGTCATAGTGCGCACGATCCTCATCTGTCTTGGAGGCCAAAAACTTGTACGCCGCGTAGGCCGCCACGACACCGCCGCCGAACGCCATATTACCCAAAATGCGATGCACGTTGAGCGGATTCCAGAGGGCGGTATGAATGACGTGCCAGATGTTCCCCAGGAACCTGCCCTGCTCATCGACGCCGGCCGGCGACATCATGAAGCCGATCCAGGAATTGGCCAGCATCATGAGCACTGTACCGATCACGTTCAAGACCACGGACATGCTCAAGTGAATCCACTTGAGGAACCCTTCCTTCATCTTGTCCCAGCCGTAGTAATAGATATAGATGGTTCCGCTTTCCGCCACAAACATCAGTGCATAGATATGCATGACCGGCCGGAAGATACTGGAGAGATAGCCGAAGAATGCAGGATAGAGCGTCAGGAAGGTGAAGATCAGGATACCGCCCAGAATTGCGGTGATCGAATAGGCCGTCAGACTGATTTTGATGAAGTCATAGGCGAGCTGGTCGTACCGCTTCGCCATCGCCTTATCCTTCGTCACCATCCCCATGAATTCAATAACCATGCAGAAAATTGGAACCGCGAGCACGAAACTTCCGTAATAGAGGTGCTGCTGGTTCGCAAACCAGAGCAACACGCGGCTCTCGAAGTTGTACCGCGGATAATCTTTGGGTCCATCGACGGTCTTCGGAGCAGGGGCACCGACGACGATACCCTCCGTCTTATAATACACGTCTCGCCCCTTCTCGACCTTCGCCTCACCCTCCTTCTTCACCGCATCAGGTGCATCCGCGCCAATAGCCAGTGATGGAAGCGATACGGCGATGGGGAGCAGGAGAAGGCCAATCATCGCGCAAAGCGCCATGATTGAGAACAGTTTCTTCCCAGCTACTAAACCCATGAGATACCTCCTTGATGCATTCCGAAAAAGACTCATACCATTACCCACAAGCCCGAATCGGAGGAGAACAACTACCAGGCTCTACTTTCGGAAAAGGTACCAGTAGTCCAGCCCCTGCGACTCCATCAGATAGTGGTCGACTGCCGTAAAATACGCGATGCAGATGACTAAAGACACCAACACGTAAACGATTGTCATACCCATTGCATTCCCTCCCTCAGACCTTACGGACGTTCAAGAAGTCCCAGCGCTACAGCGGCCCTGCTTAGCATGGGCACTGAATTCCGTTGAACCAATAAAAAAACCACACGCCCACCGCACAGGTCACGTAAAAAATCATCTTGCCGATCCTGATCTTTATTTCGATATCCGCTGATGCCGTGGCCATCGCGTCTCCTTCTCCTGATGCAAATAATAAGTCCCGAATCAGCTCAGCGAATTTCTTGACACACCGTTATCCGTATGTTATTCAAATTTCCTTGCCGCACACGAAAAGTCAGGGGAAACTCGATGAAAAAAAAATCAAAAGTGTTCGACATTATAGTTTTGGCCGGTATGGTTGTCAATATACTTTTGGCCGTGTTCCTCATTCTCTACTACTTTGATTTTCTGTAGGTTTCTCATGGTTTTCCCCTTCAACTCCTCTCTGATTTCGTACCTGAATCCGCACAGCGAAACCCGATCGTTTCATCGCGAAAGTCCGGAACCATCTTGCTCCGGCTGGTGATGCGAATATCGGCTCCCGTGGTCGCATACCCCCCCCCACGAAGCACCCGAAATACGCCGTGATCTGGGCTCGGCGGGTTCCGTTCTGGGGCCTCTTCGAAATAGCGTTCCGCATACCAGTCGCTAACCCACTCCATCACATTTCCTGCCCCATCCATGACACCGTACGGGCTCTTATCGGTCGGGACCGTACCGACAGATGCGGAGACATCATGCCCATCCTGCACCCTGGCCCAATTCGCTCCGTTGGGTTGCTCCACATTACCCCAGGGCCAGAGACGGCCATCCGGTCCTCGCATGGCCTTCTCCCACTCCGCCTCAGTTGGAAGCCGCTTCCCCTTCCAATGGCAATAGGCCTCCGCATCCTCCCATGACACGTAGACCACAGGCTGATTGATGCCCTGCATCTTGCTCATGTTCTTGGCGTAGCGGGCAGGAGGACCCGACTTACGATGTCCGGTCGCATCGACAAATTGCTGGTATTGAAAGTTGGTCACTTCGTACCGATCAATGGCAAACGCATCCAGCACCAGCGTACGCTGGTGCTGGATGCGTTTGCCATTGATCGGTACGAAGTGACCAACTTTCAATACCAGCAATTTGTCGATGCGACCGGACATCGTAAGTCGGGTCCTCCTGCCCGCTACGCCAAGAACATGAGCAAGATGCAGGGCATCAATCAGCCTGTGGTCTACGTGTCATGGGAGGATGCGGAGGCCTATTGCCATTGGAAGGGGAAGCGGCTTCCAACTGAGGCGGAGTGGGAGAAGGCCATGCGAGGACCGGATGGCCGTCTCTGGCCCTGGGGTAATGTGGAGCAACCCAACGGAGCGAATTGGGCCAGGGTGCAGGATGGGCATGATGTCTCCGCATCTGTCGGTACGGTCCCGACCGATAAGAGCCCGTACGGTGTCATGGATGGGGCAGGAAATGTGATGGAGTGGGTTAGCGACTGGTATGCGGAACGCTATTTCGAAGAGGCCCCAGAACGGAACCCGCCGAGCCCAGATCACGGCGTATTTCGGGTGCTTCGTGGGGGGGGGTATGCGACCACGGGAGCCGATATTCGCATCACCAGCCGGAGCAAGATGGTTCCGGACTTTCGCGATGAAACGATCGGGTTTCGCTGTGCGGATTCAGGTACGAAATCAGAGAGGAGTTGAAGGGGAAAACCATGAGAAACCTACAGAAAATCAAAGTAGTAGAGAATGAGGAACACGGCCAAAAGTATATTGACAACCATACCGGCCAAAACTATAATGTCGAACACTTTTGATTTTTTTTTCATCGAGTTTCCCCTGACTTTTCGTGTGCGGCAAGGAAATTTGAATAACATACGGATAACGGTGTGTCAAGAAATTCGCTGAGCTGATTCGGGACTTATTATTTGCATCAGGAGAAGGAGACGCGATGGCCACGGCATCAGCGGATATCGAAATAAAGATCAGGATCGGCAAGATGATTTTTTACGTGACCTGTGCGGTGGGCGTGTGGTTTTTTTATTGGTTCAACGGAATTCAGTGCCCATGCTAAGCAGGGCCGCTGTAGCGCTGGGACTTCTTGAACGTCCGTAAGGTCTGAGGGAGGGAATGCAATGGGTATGACAATCGTTTACGTGTTGGTGTCTTTAGTCATCTGCATCGCGTATTTTACGGCAGTCGACCACTATCTGATGGAGTCGCAGGGGCTGGACTACTGGTACCTTTTCCGAAAGTAGAGCCTGGTAGTTGTTCTCCTCCGATTCGGGCTTGTGGGTAATGGTATGAGTCTTTTTCGGAATGCATCAAGGAGGTATCTCATGGGTTTAGTAGCTGGGAAGAAACTGTTCTCAATCATGGCGCTTTGCGCGATGATTGGCCTTCTCCTGCTCCCCATCGCCGTATCGCTTCCATCACTGGCTATTGGCGCGGATGCACCTGATGCGGTGAAGAAGGAGGGTGAGGCGAAGGTCGAGAAGGGGCGAGACGTGTATTATAAGACGGAGGGTATCGTCGTCGGTGCCCCTGCTCCGAAGACCGTCGATGGACCCAAAGATTATCCGCGGTACAACTTCGAGAGCCGCGTGTTGCTCTGGTTTGCGAACCAGCAGCACCTCTATTACGGAAGTTTCGTGCTCGCGGTTCCAATTTTCTGCATGGTTATTGAATTCATGGGGATGGTGACGAAGGATAAGGCGATGGCGAAGCGGTACGACCAGCTCGCCTATGACTTCATCAAAATCAGTCTGACGGCCTATTCGATCACCGCAATTCTGGGCGGTATCCTGATCTTCACCTTCCTGACGCTCTATCCTGCATTCTTCGGCTATCTCTCCAGTATCTTCCGGCCGGTCATGCATATCTATGCACTGATGTTTGTGGCGGAAAGCGGAACCATCTATATCTATTACTACGGCTGGGACAAGATGAAGGAAGGGTTCCTCAAGTGGATTCACTTGAGCATGTCCGTGGTCTTGAACGTGATCGGTACAGTGCTCATGATGCTGGCCAATTCCTGGATCGGCTTCATGATGTCGCCGGCCGGCGTCGATGAGCAGGGCAGGTTCCTGGGGAACATCTGGCACGTCATTCATACCGCCCTCTGGAATCCGCTCAACGTGCATCGCATTTTGGGTAATATGGCGTTCGGCGGCGGTGTCGTGGCGGCCTACGCGGCGTACAAGTTTTTGGCCTCCAAGACAGATGAGGATCGTGCGCACTATGACTGGATGGGCTATATCGCCATGGCGCTCGGCGTGGCGTTCTTGATTCCCTTGCCGTTCGCCGGTTACTGGCTGATGCGCGAGGTCTACGCCTACCGCCAGCAGATGGGCATTACGCTCATGGGTGGTCTCCTGGCTTGGCTCTTCATCATTCAAGCCACCATGATCGGCATCCTCTTCTTGAGCACAAACTATTATCTCTGGCAGGCGCTTGGTCGGATGCGCGGTGCTGAGAAATATCAGCGCTACATTAAGTATCTCGTATTCGTGCTCTGTATTGGCTTCCTGGTTTTCATTACCCCCCATACGATCGTCATGACTCCAGCTGAGCTCAAGGCTATGGGTGGTCAACAGCACCCGGTGCTGGGAAACTACGGGGTGATGTCGGCCAAGAACGGTGGAATTAACGTCATCATCACCACCACCATTCTGAGCTTCGTCTGGTACATGCGAGGCAATAAGGTCTCGACGGTATCCTGGTCGAAGTTCGGCAATATCTTCATGGGTATCTTCTTCGGCTGCGCCTATGTGAACATCATCTGGCTGGCGATCTACGGATATTACATCCCGGCAAACGTGCGGGTGGGTCTGTCAGTGCCTCAGGTCGCCACGACGCTGTCCTGCCTCTTCTTCATGTTTGCGCTCAACGGCTTCATGATGAAGGGGGCCAAGCAGATGGGGGCAATTGAGTGGGGGAAGATCTCTGTTCGATCGCAATATGCGTTGATCATGCTCGCAACCGCCTTTACCTGGATGATGGGCTTGATGGGGTACATACGCTCTTCGGTCCGATTGTTCTGGCACGTGAATGAGATCATGCGTGATAACTCGCCTTGGGCCTATACGCATACGGTGGGTTTCGCAGCGAACATGATTTCATTCAATGTGCTGTTCTTCTGGTTCAGCATCCTATTCGTCTTCTGGCTGGGAAGCCTCGGGGTAAAGAAGGCGCCTGTCGAGGCAAAGGTAGGGGTTCCGGGCGGCGCACCGCAGCCGGCTGAGGGCCACTAATCATCTTTAGTATCTTGGTTGGGGGAGTGGGGGCATGAAGAACGTGCCTCCCTCCTACCCAAACCTCCGGAGGTTTCAACCTTGGGCGATCTGATAAAGGAAGCTCTATCAATAGGGTGGCCGTTACTCGCGCTTCTCGCCGGGCTCTTCGTGTATTCCCTGGTATCCATTAGCGATCGCGTTGCAAAGAAGCGCGCGATGTTCAAGCTCTTTATCGGCATGATTGCCGCCTGCATGCTGATGGTGGCAGTTGCTCACTATAAGGGGAGCTTCTATGAAGCGAACCGGACGCTTCCGGCCTCCTTAGTTCTCATCACTGCGATGTGTTTTATGATGGGGATCTATTTCCCCAATCAAGCCGCAATGCTCAGGATCGGTGGCTTCATGTTCCTTGTTGCCGCCGGTCTGTCAGGGTATGGGAACTGGTTGCCGCAGGTCGAAGGCGGTTTTCCTCCTAAGGAAGAGAAAAAAGATTTCAGCTCGATGACTGCCCAGCAACTTGCCGATGAAGGCGAGAAGATCATTTTCGGTGGAGTTGGAAAAAACAAAGAACAGGGCGCGATCGGCAAAGGTCAGTGTCCTCTCTGTCACGCGTTCCATGCGGGGATGCTGGGTGAACGCGCTCCCAACTTGCTTGGCATTCCGGAAAGAGCGGCCAAGGAACGGTTGGAAGATCCAAGATATAGTAGGGGCAAGCCGCAGGCTAGAGAGTTTGAGCAAAAGGAATCCTTCCCTGGGGCAGGGACTGCGGAAACCGCGCAGGAATATATTGCTGAGTCCCACTCCTGCCCGAGCTGTTATGTCGTTGTCGGTTACGGCGTCAAGGGAACGAATGATAAATCAAGTCCGATGCCTCCCATTCACAAGCCACCGATCTCCTTGAGTCTTCCTGAACTGGCAGCCGTGGATACCTGGTTGTGGGTCCGCGAAGGGCGTGACGCTCCGTCATACGAAGAGATTATCAAATCGTATGAGAAATTTATTCCCGAAGCTGACCGGCCTAAACAGCAGGAAGATAAGCCGGCAGGTGAGGCAAGCGCGCTCTTGGCGGATGGGACCGAGACGGTTGATCAGATTTTTACCAAGGCGCAATGCATCATGTGCCATACGATTCCAGGCATCCCTGGCGCAGTTGGCAAGCAGGGTCCCCTGCTGGAAGAGGGGACGAACGCACCGAACCGAATCAAGGATCCAGCATACAAGGGGGCCGCGCATAGCACTCCGGAGTACATCATGGAGTCCGTGGTATCACCCAGTACCTACGTTGTAAAAGGATTTCCTGACAATCTGATGCCGAAGGTCTTCGGGCAGAAATTGAGCGCAGGCGCTCTGAAAAAGATCGTGGATTATCTGTCGCAGGTGAAAACGGGTTCGCCGCCACCGAAAATTTCATGATCGTGGCTATCTATCTCTTTTGTCGAGCAATGGGAGTTCACCGATGAAAGTATTGATGTCAGTCGGGGCACTCATAGGGGTAGTTGGGATACTCCTGCTTGCCGGAATGGTCGTGGGTATCATTCCGACAAACACTGTGCGCCTGATCGAAGGTTACATGCCCGTCCAAGTGATCTTGGAACTCACGGCCTTCGTGGCGGGCTTTACAGGGATTAGCTACTTGATGGCGTCCATGGGAAGGGCGTTCCCGCGGTTCTGGCAGGCGATTCTTTTTTGGGCGTTCATTCTCCTCTATTTGAAGTATCGTGTTTATCCTCCGATTCCGTTTAGCGTTCGTGCCATGTATGGGACGGTCTCCCTTGTGGCAGTTTTCATGTGGGTTTCTGCGAACGAAGAAGATTGGAAGAAGTTCAAACAGCCAATCATGAACATCTTGGATGCCAAGACCGGGGCGAATAGAGTGTTGCGTTATGCGTATCTGATTGTTCTGCCAATTTTGATCGGCGGGTTCTCATACAACGCGATGGTCCCGAAATCAGAGGAGCCGATTGAGTTGCGGACGGTACATCCTGCGCCACCAGCCAGCACCAAGGTGCATGGAAAGACCTACACACTTCAAACGTCGCAGAACCCCTATCGTGTCAATCCTGAAGGAAAGTACGATCAGGAGTATAGCAACGCGAATATTGTGGAACAGGGCATGGGCCGCTTGATGAAGCCGAATGCCAATCCCTGGGATAAGGATGCTCAAGGGTACCTCAAATATGTGCGTGAGGGCGGAGAGATCTTCTACCAAAACTGCCACTTCTGCCATGGCGATAACCTGAACGGCCGCGGTCTCCATGCCTTCGCGTTCAATCCGATCCCGGCGAACTTTACCGATCCTGGTACGATTGCGCAATTACAGGAAACGTTCATCTTCTGGCGTGTGTCCAAGGGTGGAATCGGCTTGCCGAACGAAGGATTCCCCTGGGCCTCTGTGATGCCGCCATGGGAACAGCATCTGACTGTGGACGAAATCTGGAAAGTCGTCTTGTTCGAATATTGGCACACGGGGTATTACCCCCGGACCTGGGACTAGCCGTTCACGGGAATTTATAGCCAACCTGGATTTACGACATGAGGAAAGCGATGAAGAATTCGTTAAGTCTGAAGGCGTGGGCACTTCTCGCGACTGCCTTCGGAGTCATCCTGGTCTCCGGAAGCGCCGGGGGGTTGACCTTTGCCGCAGATGCTACTCTTCCTGCGGGCTTCACGAAAGGCGAATTAGCGCCTGAGCCTTCTGCCGACATGATCGAAGCAGGGAAGCGGGTCTACTTCACTAAGTGTGTCTGGTGTCACGGGGTCGATGGCGCGGGCGATGGACCAAGTGCCGATCGTCTCTGGCCGCGTCCCCGCAATTTCAACCAGGGGACGTTCAAGATTCGGCACACGGCCAGTGGCGAGTTGCCGTTGTTCGATGCCAAGAAACCTGTTGCCGGTCAGAACGATCTGTTTGAGACTGTTACCCACGGGCTGCCGGGTTCCGCCATGCCGTCTTGGGAAGGCATTCTGACGGAAGAGCAACGGCTCCAAGTGTTGTCATTCGTCACCACCCAGCTAGTGAAAGATCGAAAATTTACCGACAAGCAGTCAGAGAGCCAGACCATATTGCAGTTGGGCGACCTGACGCCGATTGCCCCGACGGAGGAGAGCTTGAAAAAGGGAGCAGAACTCGTTATCGAGAAGAAGTGTGTCGAGTGTCACGGCGCTGATGGCCGTGGTGACGGCAATGCGTTCAATCTGAAAGACGACTGGGGTTTTTCGATACAGCCGGCCAACTGGCACAAGTGTTGGAACTTCAGAGGCAGCCGGCAAGATCCCTATAACGTCAAGAACATCTTCCGGACGTTTTCGACCGGAGTCAACGGCACTCCGATGCCCTCGTTCGCTGACAACACCACGGTTGAAGAGCGTTGGCACATTGCCAACTTTGTGAACTCGCTCTGTGAGCGTGAGGCAGATGGGAAGCCCCTCTCGATCGATCCATTGGCGGACAAGCCGAAGATCAACTTTGTGGTGTCCTCAGGCGTGGTCGAGGGAGAGATTCCGGCAGATCCTGAGCACGAACTGTGGACGAAGCGGGCCAGGCGGTATGTCGCGATGGGTGGTCAGATCACCCACAAACCCAGAAACTTCGTGAACCGGATCGACGATATCTGGGTGAAGTCGCTCTACAACGACCAGTACGTCGTGTTCATGTTCCAGTGGGACGACCGGACGAAGAGCGTAGCCGAAGGGAAGTTGCCCTGGGCTCCGACCTCAGTCAATATCGATATCAAGGAACAGGACCCGAAGACCGGCGAAGAGGGTTCTATTGCCTCGCATCAGAATAACTACACGGTCTACAACGATGCGATCGCCATGGAAACTGCCGTGAAGTGGAAGGAGCTTCCCTCGCCGATTAAGCCGAGGTATCTGTTCGGCAGCAACGAACAGTTCCCAGTCGACATTGTGAAATGGGAAGCTGACGGTTCGCTCCGCGCCTTCAAGGGTACCGGCTGGGATAAGGACTTTGAAGAGCGGTTCAACTACGAAGAGAACATCAAGATACTTCATTCGGAGTGGAAGAATGGCCGATGGACGGTGATCGTTCAGCGGCCGTTGGGCAACAAGAAAGATCAGGAGTACGACGAAGATACCTTCTTCGAAATGGGGCAATACATTCCCACTGTGTTCTTTGCCTGGGACGGCCACAATGGCGACGCGGGGCGGAAGATGGCCGTCTCGGCCTTCTACTATACCTTCCTGGAGCCGCCGACACCTCGCGAAGCCTATATCTATCCGATCGTGATCGCATTTGGTGTGGTTCTTCTGGAAGGTTGGGTGCTGACCAGACGATCGAACAAGCGGAAGGGAAAGACTCTCTAACGTTCGCCTGAACGGAGAAAAGTCTAGCAGGCTGCGGAAAAACTATTGTGACACGGTGGAAATCCA
>Ga0137418_10003179_pt1 | contig 15099 bp, 17 predicted proteins | sample CZODoug3_1_2_16f_FD_122242 | JGI IMG/M metagenome (GOLD analysis project Ga0137418, IMG submission 122242) | Vadose zone soil fungal communities from Angelo Coast Range Reserve, California, USA - CZODoug3_1_2_16fungal (Hybrid Assembly) | ecosystem: Environmental > Terrestrial > Soil > Vadose... | reverse complement strand
TGAGCGCGTTTGACTGCCCACGCGGGCGGGACTAGGCTCGCCCGCGTGGGATACGTCGAGCGCCATCTCCTGGCCGACGAGCGGGTTCTCTACAAGACCCGCCTGCACTGGATCCTCTACCTCAAGCCGCTGCTCGTCACGCTGTTCGGCGTGGGCCTGACCGTGGCCCTCGCGCAGATGCCCGATCCGCCGTGGCTCTGGTACCTCGGCCTCGCCGTCACCGTGGCCGGCGCGCTCTGGTGGGCGGCCCGGTGGATCGAGCTCCGGACCTCCGAGTTCGCGGTGACCTCGATGCGGCTCATCTTCAAGGTCGGCCTCGTCGCGCGCTACACGACGGAGCTGCAGCTCTCGAAGGTCGAGTCGATCTCCGTCACCCAGAGCCTGCCCGGCCGGATGCTGAACTACGGCGACCTCACCGTGACCGGCACCGGCAACACGCGCGAGGTCTTCGCGCGCGTGCACGACCCCGTGTCCTTTCGCAACGAGGTCCAGCGCGCCTCGGCCGGCCGCCCGTCCGCGTGAAGTTCGACGTCGCGATCCTCGCCACCGAGCCGCTGCCGGACGTCGTCCGCCAGGTCCAGCTCGCCGAGCGACTCGGCTACGACACCGCGTGGATCACCGACTCGCACCTGGTCTGCCGCGAGCTGTGGGTGACCCTCGCCGCGTGCGCGACGGCGACCTCGCGCATCCGCCTCGGCCCCGGGGTGACCGTGCCGCACTCGCGCCACGTCTCCGTCACCGCGAGCGCGATCGCCACGCTGCACGATCTCGCCCCCGGCCGCGTCGTGATCGGTGTGGGCACCGGCGGCTCGAGCGCGCAGACGATGGGCCTGTCGCTGGCGCAGGTCGGCAAAGCCGCCACGCTCGGGCTCACGGCGGTCGCCCTGCGTCGATTGCTCCACGGCGACACGGTGCGCTTCGAGACCGGCATCGACGGACGCCTGGCGTGGCTCGACGGGCCACGGGCGATCCCGATCTATCTCGCGGGCTCGGGCCCGCGGATGCTCGAGACGGCGGGGCGGCTCGGCGACGGCGCGATCGTCTACGCCACCGTCTCGCCCGACATCCTCGGCGTCGCCATCGAGCGGGTGGCGGCGGGGGCGCGCGCGGCGGGGCGCCCGCCGGGCGGCCTCGACATCGCGCTCTGGGCGCCGATGTCCATCGGGCGCGACCGCGAGCGCGCGCGCGACCACGCGCGGGGCCGCGTGGCCTCGGCGTGCCGCCACCCGCTGCCGGTGCGCCTGGCCGAGGAGGACGAGGCGGCGATGCGCCGGGTGCGCGAGTCCTACGACGCCTACCAGCACGCGACGGCGGCGTCGCACCACCGCACGCTCGTCTCCGACCGCCTCGTGGATCTCATGGCCCTCGCCGGCACGCCCGACGACGTGGCCGCACAGGTCGCGCGCCTGCGCGGGGTGGCCGGGCTCACGCGCGTGATCGCGTTTCCGCAGGCGCCGGGGGCGGGGTTCGCGGCGCGCGAGGAGATCCTGACCATGTTCGCCGACGCCGTGCTGAAGTGCTCCGCATAATGAACGACGTCATGCGACGCGTGTGCCTCGTCGCGATACTCGCGCTCCTGGTCGGCGGCTGCGCCTCCTACGCCTGGGTCAAGCCCGACGCAACGCCGGAGGTCGTGGCGCGCGACGAGGCCGGCTGCCGCGCCGAGGCCCGCGATCTGACCAGCGAGTACGCGTATGGCAGCGCCGGCGCGCCGTGGGGCTATCCGCCGTGGCAACGGCTGCCGACGGGCCCGTCTGCCGATCCCTCGTGGCGGGCCACCGCCGAGCAGCGCGTCTACGAGCGCTGCATGCGCGGCCGCGGCTACGACCTCGTGCGCACCGACAAGAAGCGCTGAGCGGCGTCAGGCGGTCGCGCGGCGCGGCAGGATCACCAGCGCCTCGCCTCGCGCGATCGTCTCGTCACGCTGGTTGACCGCCTCCAGCTCCAGCGTCACCTCGCCGGGCGCGCCGCGCTCGCGCACGCGCCCGCGGCACCACGTGGTGTCGCCGATCAGGTTGTGACGGCGCACCTGCACGGCCAGGCGCGCGAGAAATCCGGCGTCGCCCATCCAGTTGGTCACGAGGTGACCGAGCCACGCCACGCGCTCGGGGCCGTAGTCGTACGCGCCGGGCACGCCGACGGCGCGCGCGAGCGCCTCGTCCCAGTGCACGCGCTCCGGCGGCTCGGGCACGGCGAACGCGTTCGGGATGGCCAGCGCGGGATGACGCGCAAAGAGATCGAAGGCCAGGCCGTGCGCGCGCACGTAGAGGCTGCCCCAGCCCTGCACGAACGCGATGATCGAGGTCACGGTGAGCGGCCCCTTGACGACCTCGGGCAGCGCCTCCCCCGTCGTCACGTCCTCCCAGTAGCGCGGCGTGCCGCCGCGCGGGCGCTCGTCGCGGTAGGCGTCGCGGATGCGCGCGATCTCCGCCTCGCTGTAGTGGTGCGGCTCGACCGGCGCGTACTTCTTGCGCTCGCGCGCGGTGTCGCGCTCGGTCCGGAAGCACCACGAGTCGGCCTCGGCGGCGACGGCGCCCGCGTGGTCCACGAAGGTCGTGCGGTAGATCTGCTTGATCGCGCGCCGCGCGAACGTCGACGGCTTCTCCTCCAGCGGCTGGAGGACGCTGCGTCCCACCAGCCGGTCGTCCTCGCGGATCGGCCGGCGCCAGCGGAACTCGGTGCCGCCATACATCGCGTGGATGCCGGGCAGCCCGCCGACGTACCCGGATACGATGCGGTCCAGCGCGAAGAGGATCGTCGGCGGCGCCACGCGCGCGGCGGCCCAGTAGGGGTTGCGGTCGCCGATGCCGTGCGCCCAGTGGCGGATCGCGTCACGCGTCGCCACCTCGATGTACGGCTCGGGCCGCGGCACGTCCTGGCCGACGCGCGCGCGGAGCGCGGCCAGCCCCTCGTCGGTGATGGTCGGAAATCTCACGATGCCTCCCGCTCGCGCAGTGCGCGCCGATCGACCTTGCCCGCCGGGGTGCGCGGTAGCGCGTCCACCACCTGCACGGCGCGCGGATACTCGTGCAGGCTGAGCCGCGTCCTCACCCACTCCTGGATCTCACGCTCGAACGCGTCGCCCCCGCGCGCGGCGACGACGAAGGCCTTGGGGATCTGGCCGCGCGCGGCGTCGCGGACCGCGATCACGGCGGCGTCGCGGACGTCGGGATGGCGCAGCAGCACCTGCTCGATCTCGACCGCGCTCATCGTCCACCCCGCCGAGATGATGACGTCGTCGGAGCGGCCCGCGTGGTGCACGTAGCCGTCCGCGTCCATCCAGCCGCGATCCTTCACGGCGAACCAGGCGCCGCGCCGCCGCACCACGATCTCGCCGACGGCGCCGGTCGCCGTGGGCGCGCCCGCCTCGTCGACGACGGCGACCTCCCAGCCCGGCGCCGGCGAGCCCAGCGCGCCCGGGCGCACGACGTAGCCCGGAAAGCCGGGATAATCCACGAGGACGACACCGACCTCCGTACTGCCGTACATGCTGCACGGCGCGACGCCGAGCGAGTCGGCGAGGAAATCGCGCGTCGCCGCGTCCATCGGCTCGCCGGTGAACGAGCACTTGGCGATCCGGCCGCGCGTCGGCGTCCAGCCCGCGGCGCGCGCCATGCGATAGACCGTCGGCGCCGCCGCCACGTTGGTGATGGCGAACGCGTCGAGCGCCGCCGCGAAGCGCGCCGGATCGAAGCGGCCGGCGAGCGCGCCGACGGCGATGCCGAGCGCGAGGGGGGCGATCGTGCCGTGCCAGAGCCCGTGGCCCCATGCCGGCGACGACGGGCAGAAGTAGCGGTCGCCGCGCTCGAGACCGACGCCGTAGAGCGCCGCCACCATGAGCGTGACGACGGCGCGGTGGGTGTGGCGCACGGCCTCCGGCAGCGCGCGCGTCGTTCCCGACGTGTACTGGAACACGGCGGGGTCGTCGCTCGCCGTCCGCGGCGCGTACCGCGCGCTCTGCTCGGCCAGTCTCGCCGCGAAGCGCTCGTCCAGCGCGATCACGCGGACGCCCGGCACCGCCGCCTGCCAGCGCTCGGCGTCGCGCTCGACGAGCAGCAGGCGTGGACGGCAGTCGTTCACGCGTAGCGCGACGCCGTCGGGGCCGAAGAGGGTGAAGAGCGGTACGGCCACCGCGCCCCGCTTGACCGCACCGAAGAGGGCGCCGTAGAAGGCCAGCGAGGGCTCGAGCATGATGGCCACGCGCTCGCCGGGGCCGACGCCCTCGGCCTCCAGCAGATTGGCGAAGCGCGACGACCAGGCGGCCAGCTCGCGGAACGAGTGCTCGATCAAGCGACCGTCGGCGTGGGCGAGGCGCAGCGCCACGCCGTCGCCGGCGTGACGGTCCACGCACTCGTGGGCGAGGTTCAGCTGCGCGCGGTCACCATCGAACAGCGGCCACAACGCGTCCCATGAGAACGTCTCGCGGACGTCCGGCCAGCGCCGGACATCGAGGATCGAAGCCACGGCTCGCCATCTTACTCTCTGGAAGCCCGTCGGAGAGCGTCCCGGCTTTGCCGGGGCGCGACGAACGCTGGGGGGTTTGGGGGGCCATCTCGGGGCCCCTATCGTCGCCGCGTGGTGACGAGGCGCGCCACGGCTTTGCCGGGGCGCGACGAACGCTGGGGGGTTTGGGGGGCCATGTCGGGGCCCCCCATTTCCTAAGGCACCCCGGCGAGCCGCCCGACGAGCGCGGCGAGATCCGGAAGGCGCGGCGGCTTGCCGTGCACGGCCTGGAAGCCCGCCGTCATCGCCTGCGACGCCGCCATCACGTCGCCGGTCACAGCCACCGCCGGCACCTGCCCGCCCTGCATCGGCTGAAGCGAGCGCACGGCGGCGATCAGCCAGAAGCCGTCCTCGCCGGGCGGCATCCGGAGATCGGACACGAGGACGTCGGGCGGCGACTTGGTGAATGCGGCGAAGCCCGCGCGGGCCGAGTCGGCGGCGACGACGTGGGCGCCGCATTCGACGAAGAAATCACGCAAGGCGGCGCGGACCAGCTCGTCGTCGTCGACGAGCAGCAGACGCACTCCGGCCAGGGGTGAAGAACGCATGATGCCGGTCCTCCTGGACACTCGTCCGGAGGACCGGCGCAGGCGACCGATCCCCCTCGTTCTTCGGCAACCCGGCTACCTGAGACCCATTCCCAGGCCCGTGGCTTTGCGTCCCAGCCTCGCGACTGGTTTGCCTTTCTCGGAGCGAGGTCCGCACATGGATAGAGCAACGACCGAGCCAGAGTCGTAGATCATCGTCGCCACGGGCACTTAGATTGGGTCGGCCCTGGCCCATTCGGCCAGTTTCTAACCAGCGGTAAGGCGCTGACCGACGAGGTTTGGCAGTCGACCTGATATGCTCGCGCGCGATGAGAACGTTGCTCGGGGTTCTACTCGTGGCCGCCGTCACTTGCGCGGCACCCACCGGCGTCACCGCCCAGCCGCTGCACCTGGTGCTGACGCCGTCGCAGAAGCCGACCGACCTGCTCGCCGCCGGCGAGGAGTTCGGCCAGGCACTCGGCAAGCTCTATGGGGGGCCGGTGCGGGTGACGGTGGCCTCCGACTACGCGGCGGTCATCGAGGCGCTGCGCAACCACACCGCCGACCTCGCGTTCGTCCACCCGGGCGGCTACGTGCTGGCCAGCCGCGAGGCCAAGGCGCGGATCGTGGCCAGGAATCTCTGGCACGGCAAGTCGACGTTCACCTCCCGCATCTACGTGCGCAAGGACGGCGGGATCAAGACCGTCGAGGACCTGCGCGGCAAGACGATGGCCTTCGTGGATCCCGGCTCGTCGTCGGGCTACATCTATCCGATGGTGCTGCTGATCCAGCGCGGGCTCGTGAAGAACCGCGACCCGAAGACGTTCTTCCGCGAGGTCATGTATGCGGGCGCGCACGACGCGGCAATGCGCGCGCTCCTCAACGGCCACGTGGACGCCATCGCCTCGTTCGACATGGCGCGCGAGCAGTACCTGAGCGATCCCGCCGAGCGCGAAAAGATCGCGTTCGTCGCCGAGACGCCGCCCATCCCCGAGGCCGGCATCGCCGCCCGCGACGGCCTCGACCCCGCCGCGTTCGCGAGGGTCCGCGCGGCGCTGGTGCAGATGCGCGGCCCCGCCTACGCGGCGCTGCTCAAGCGCGTCTACGACATCGACGGCTTCGAGCCGGCCGACGACCGCGACTACGATCCCGTGCGCGCGGCCATCGAGCTGCTCGGCGTTCGACCGCGCTGAGCACTCCTGCCGCGACCCCCGTCACGATGATCGAGGTCACGGGTCTGCGCGTCGTGTTGCCGCCCGACAAGGCGGCGGTCGACGGCGTCGATCTCATCATCCGGCCCGGCGAGTTCGTGGTCATCCTCGGCCGCAGCGGCGCCGGCAAGACGACGTTCCTGCGCGCCATCAACCGCCTGACCGAGCCGACCGCCGGCGAGGTGCGCGTCGGCGGCCGCGCGGTCACCGGCGCCGATCCGCCGACGCTACGCGCGATACGCCGGGGGATCGGGATGGTGTTCCAGCAGTTCAACCTCGTGCGGCGCGCCTCCGTGCTGGACAACGTGCTGGCCGGGCGCCTGGGCTGGGCGCCGCCGCTGCCCACGCTCTTCGGCCACTTCCCTGCCGAGGACCGTCGGATCGCGCAGGAGTGTCTCGCCCAGGTGGGGCTCGCGGACTTCGCGCGGCGCCGCGCCGACACGCTGTCGGGCGGCGAGCAGCAGCGCGTGGCCATCGCGCGCGCGCTCGCGCAGTCGCCGTCGGTGATCCTGGCCGACGAGCCGACGGCCAGCCTCGACCCCGCGCTGACCGGCAGCATCATGGACCTGCTCAAGATGATCCGGGCGCAGCGCGGGCTCACGCTGGTGGTCAGCCAGCACCAGCTGGAGACGGCGCTGGCGTATGCCACGCGCGTCATCGGCTTCCGCCGCGGTCGCGTCGTGTTCGACGGCCCGCCGGCGGGGCTCACGCCGGCGGTGGCGGCGACGATCTACGGCGAGGACCCGGGTTGAAGCGCGCCGCGCTCTTCGCCGCGATCGTCGTGCTGGCGTGGACGGCGTGGGACACGGGCGCCGATCCGGTGCGCTTCGTGCGCGGCCTGCCCTGGATCGCGGACTTCCTGCGCCGGATGCTGCCGCCGGATCTGCGGGTGCTGCCGGCGGCGTTGCTCGGCGCGATCACGACGCTGGAGATCGCGCTGCTGGGCACCGCGGTGGCCGCGCTGCTGGCGCTGCCGCTGGGCTTTCTCTCCGCGCGCAACGTGGCGGCGCCGGCGGTGTTCCATCCCGCGCGCGCGACGCTGAATTTCTTCCGCAGCGTCGACACGCTGGTGTACGCCTTGATCTTCGTGGCCGCGGTGGGGCTGGGGCCGTTTCCCGGCGTGCTCGCCGTCGTCGCCTACACGACGACGTCGCTCGCCAAGCTCTATTCGGAGGCCATCGAGGGCATCGAGCGGGGCCCGGTGGACGCGATCACCGCGACGGGCGCCACGCGGCTGCAAGTCTTGAGATACGGCGTGCTGCCGCAGGTGCTGCCGCTGTTCCTCTCGTACGTCCTCTACCGTCTCGAGACCAACATCCGCGCCGCGACCGTGCTGGGCTTCGTCGGCGCCGGCGGCATCGGCTTTTATCTGCAGACCTATCTGAGGATGATCGACTACCCGGCGGCCTCGACCGTGCTGCTGGTCACCGTCGTGATGGTGATGGTCGTCGACGCGGTCTCCTCGCGGCTGCGCGCGCGGCTGGTCTGACGGATCCGAGCGGAAAAACTTTTCCCATCTTGTGGCGCGACCGGCCGTCCGGCCACCGTGGCGCCGGATCGAATCCGTAGAATACTGTGGCGAATCCGTAGGACGACCACTTGGCGCAAAGCTTGTAAGCGGTTGGCTGTTTCGCCACAGCGGAGGACGCGTGCCGAACCCCAAGACAACGCCGGCCCCGATCGACCCCAGCTTCCTGGGCAAGGCGATCCTCGTCGTCGAGGACCACGAGGACTCGCGCGATCTCCTGGCGACGTCGTTCCGGCTCATCGGCACCCGCGTCGTCGCCGTCGGCAGCCTCACCGAAGCCCAGCGGGCCTTCGCGCGGCACACGCCCGACCTCGTCGTGTGCGACCTCAAGCTCCCGGATGGGACCGGACTCGAGTTCGTGGTGTGGGTGCGCGCGCTTGCCAAGGGCCAGGGACGGGACGTTCCGTGCATCGCGCTCACCGGGTTCGAGCAGCGGTTCCCCGAGGCGCGCGCCATCGGCTTCGACGCCTACCTGCGCAAGCCGGTCGATCTCGCGAGGCTCTGCAACATCGCCTCGAGCCTCGTCGCGCGGGTGCAGCCGTGAAGCGTGCGCCACGCGCGCCCCGCCTTGCCGATCGCGTCGGCGCGCTGCTGCGCCGGGCCCAGCCCTTCGCCTACTGCGACGACTGCATCGCGCGATATTTCTCGGTGTCGCTGCCGGCCGCCCGGCGCGCCACCCGTGAGGTTGGGGCCATCGACGGCTTCATGCGAAGGACCCGCCGCTGTCGCAGCTGCCAGCGGATGGGCGACGTGACATGGCGAACCCGCCCGACGTCCGCCTGGCTCCTCGCAGCTCCGTGATAATTATTATGGGGGGCCCCGAAATGGCCCCCCATACCCCCCCAGCGTTCGGAGCGCCCCGGGAAACCCGGGGCGCTCCTCTAACCGCGCGCTCCTCTAAGCGCTCGCGAACTCGCGGATCATGCGCGCGACGAGCTCGGGGCGCTCGAGGTGCGGGACGTGGCCGGCGCCGTCGACGGTCTGCACGCGCGCGCCGGAGATTCGCCGCGTGAACTCGTCGGCGTAGACGGGCGGCACCAGGCGATCCTCCTTGCCCCAGACCAGGAGCGTCGGTGCCTTGACGCGGTGGATGCGCTTCTTGAGCCCCTTGTCGGGCAGCGGCCAGATGAACTTGCTCGTGGTGCCCATCGCCCACGTGAGCCGGACCTTCGCCGCCTGCGCCGCCTCGGGATCGTCGCCGACGCCGAACATGCGCCGCGCGGCCTCGCTCTTGGGATCGCGGAACACGTACTCGGGCAGCCGCGCGGGATCGAGCATCGCCCAGTTCACCACGCGATCCGCGTCGCGCCAGAAGCCGAGCGGCGCGATCAGCGCCAGCTTGCCGGCGCGCGCGGGATAGGACGCCGCCAGCTCGCACGCGACCATGCCGCCCACGGAGTGGCCAACGAGCGTGGCGTCGGTGACGCCCAGCCCCTGCAGCAGCTCGTCGTAGCAGAGGACGAGATCCCACAGGCCGTCGAGGTGATAGATGTCGTCGGGCGCGCCCGGCGTCGTGCCCGGGTGCTCCGGCGCGTGCACGGTGAAGCTCGTCGCCAGCTCGTCGAGGAACGGATCCCACGTGAGTCCCCACGGACCGTGGAAGAAGACGAGCGCCGGTCCGCTGCCCTTCGACTGAACGCGGACGCGAACCTTGCCGTCCCAGACCGCGAGCGTGCGCTCGCTCATGAGCGTCCGGCTCCGACGGGGGCGGGCGCCGGCGCCTTCGCGCTGCCGCGCAGGCGCTCGGGCCACCAGTGGTTGACCCAGCCCTCGTCGTCCCACTCACCGCGCAGCGACGGCAGCACGTCCCGCGCGAAGCGGTCCATGTTCTCCAGCGTGAGCTCGTGCGGCATGGAGCCGATCTGCAGGAGCACCATGAGGTTGCCGACGCGCAGGCCCTTGACGACCTCCTCCTTGATCCGGTCGCGCACGGTGGCCGCGCTGCCCGCGATGACGTAGCCCTTCTCGACGAAGTCGCGGTAGCGCAGCGACTTGGGGTCCTCGGCGCGCCGGATGTTGCTCTTGGCCGCGGCGACGAGGCTGCGGTAGTCCTGGTTGCCGGGCGGCGAGAGGTACTGGATCGGCCAGTGCAGGCACTTGTGATAGAAGTACTCGACGTGCCGCGCGTACTTGGCCTCGGCCGCCGCGTCGCTCTCGGCGACGGCGACGAGCTGCAGGAAGCCCGCGCGGTACGGGTTGGTCTCGCGCCCCTTCTTCGCGACCACGTCCCAGTAGCCCTGCATCATCGTCTTCGCCGCCTTCGCGCCCGAGTAGGACAGGAAGCAGTAGCAGACCTCGTTGTCGACGGCGAAGTCGAAGGTGCTGATGCTGCCCGAGCCGGGCACCCACACGGGCGGGTGTGGCTGCTGGATCGGCCGCGGCCACAGGTTGACGTTGGCGAGCTGGTAGTAGCGGCCGTTCCACGCGAAGAGCTCGCGCGCCTGCCACGCCTTGAGCGTGAGCGCGAAGGCCTCGCGGTAGCGCTCGCGGTGCTCCATGGGCGTGATGCCGTAGGCGAGGTTCACGTCCATCGGGCTGCCGAGCGGCAGCCCGGCCACCAGCCGCCCGCCGCTGATGCAGTCGAGCATCGCGTACTCCTCGGCCACGCGGATCGGCGGGTTGGACGTCGGCAGCGTCGCGCCCATCTGCACGATGGCCACGTTGCTGCCATTCGTCGCCTTGGCGAGGACCGCACCCATGATGTTCGGGCTCGGCATGAAGCCGTAGGCGTTCTGGTGATGCTCGTTGGTGCAGACGCCGTCGAACCCGGCGCGCGCGGCGAACAGCAGCTCGTCGAGCGTCCAGTTGTAGTACTGCCCCACGCGCGTGGCGTCGGCGAGCTCCCACCACGGCGGCGTGACCCAGACCGATTCGTAACGCTTCTCGAAGTCGTCCGGTAGCTCGCGGTGCGGCATCAGGTGGAACGCGCTGATCTTCATCTCAACCCTCACGCTTCGGCGGCCACTGGATGCCCATCGCGTCGAAGCGCCGCAGCCGGTCCTGGCCGAGCGCGCGATCCCAGGTTTCCGCCAGCCCGCTCGCCGTCCATGGGCGGTCGCCCGTGAGCGTGCGCAGCGGCGCCGGGTGCGAGAACACCGTGACCTCGTCGCCGCGCACGCCGACCACCTGCCCCGTGATGTGCGCGGCGCGGTCGCTGGCGAGAAACGCGACGACGGGCGCGATGGCCTCCGGCGGCGTGGCGGTGGCCATGGCGCGGCGCTCGCCGGGCAGGCGTTGGGTCATGCGTGTGTCGGCCGTCGGCGAGATACAGTTGCAGCGCACGCCGTACTTGGCCATGGCCAGCGCGACCGAGCGCGTGAGGCCGACGATGCCCTCCTTGGCGGCGGCGTAGTTGGGCTGACCGGGGCTGCCCTCGAGGCCCGCCGTCGAGGTGAACGTGATCATGCAGCCGGATTTCTTTTCGCGCATGTGGGCGCTGGCCGGGCGCATGACCGTGAAGTGGCCCTTGAGGTGGACGGCGATCACGGCGTCCCACTCTTCTTCCGTCATGTTGAAGATCATCCGCTCGCGCAGGATGCCCGCGCAGCAGACGACGATGTGCAGGTCGCCGAACGACTTGAGCGCCGCGTCGACCATGGCCTTGCCGCCCGCCATCGTGGCCACGTTCTCGGCGCTGGCGAGGGCGCGGCCGCCCGCCTTCTCGATCTCCCGCACCACCGCCGCCGCCGGCGCGCTGGACGGATCGCGCCCGTCCACGCTCACGCCGTAGTCGCCGACGACCACGCTGGCGCCCTCGGCGGCCAGGCCGAGCGCCACCGCGCGACCGATCCCGCTCCCCGCGCCCGTCACCACCGCCACCTTCTTGTCCAGCAGTCCCATACCGCGCTCCTTTCGGGTACGCGCCGGCTCAGGGCTCCCGGGCGGGCCGGCGCGTGGCGGGATTATAGTCCAGGCTGGCGCCTCCGCTAACCACGCGATCTGCATGAAGCACGGCCACTTGGCGACCGACCCTGGCGGGCAGCGGCCGTTCGACCGCCGCCCCGGCCTTCTCCCAGATTGAAAAATGCGCGGCGTCTACGCTAGGCTGCACATGTGAGATCGATACGACCGGTCGTCGTGGTCATTCTCACCGCCACGGCGCTCCTGCTCACCACGCTGGCCTTTGCCAGTCCGCCCGATCCGACCTGGGTCGGCGGGTTCTGGGACGCAGGCGATTTCGACGACGTCGTCATCGCCGCGACGTCGGTCGTGGCGATCCCGACGCTGCACCGGGTCGACGAATCGCCGACCCGCACCGTCATCGGCCGTCTCCTCGACGCACCGACACCCATCGAGATCCACGACGTTCCGCGCCTTCACCCGCCCCGCTCCCCGCCCGCTCCGTTCGACTCGCTGACCGCATAGTCGCCTAACAATCTCCGGAATCGAACGGACCCGTGCGCCATGCGCGCGGGGGGAGGAGCTCGTCATGATGCGAGAACACGTGCGCACCATCAACGACCGCTTCATGGACCGGGATTTCTGGCTTCGCGAAAATCTTCAGTACGCGAAGCCAAACTTTCGTCTGCGCAAATGCGCCCGCTTCCTGAACCGGGAGACCCGGGGCCGACACTGCGATCTGCTCGACGTCGGATGCGGACCGGCGAGCCTGCGGCGACTCCTCGCTCCCAACATCCACTACCACGGTCTGGACATCGCCATCCAGGAGCCCGCTCCCTATCTGGTTCAACGAGACTTCGTCCAGGACGACATCTCGTTTGGCACCAAGCGATTCGACATCGTCGTTGCGCTGGGCGTCTTCGAGTACATGGGCCGCCATCAGGCCGAGAAGTTCGAGGAGATCGCCCGGATACTGGCTCCCGGCGGGAAATTCCTGATGTCCTACATCAACTTCGACCATTTTCGCGCCATGATCTATCCGGCCTACAACAACGTGCAGTCCATCGCCGGCCTCACCACCAGCCTGCAACGGGTATTCCGGGTCGAGAAATGTTTCCCGGTGTCTCACCACTGGCGTCATCGCCAGCCCGGGCGGAACGCATGGGCTCTCCAGATCCCCCTCGAGCGTCCGATCCCATGGCTCAGCTCCTGGTTCGCCGTGGAGTATTTCTGCGTCTGTACCGTTCCCGTCTGATATGCGACGACGGCGAGCGCGATCGCCCACCCTTCCACGCCAGCTCCGGGCCTGCCACTCAGCGCCGTGCATACTGCCTCGGCTCCAGGCAGGCGCCGAAAACGGACGACACCCTCATGGGAAGACTGTACGGAGAACCGCCAACGTCCCCTCGGGTGACGCGGCGTAGGCGATCCTCTTCTCTTGGCTCCTCTTCTCGGGGCCGCCCGCGGAAGCGCCGAGGCAGAACAGCGCGGCGCCCGAGCCAGGTCTCGCATACGAAGGCCTCCTGGTGGCTCCAGTCGCGGCGAGGTGGACTCGGTGCCGGGCGGGATTATAGTCCGATCGACGGCCTCGACCTCGATCATGAGATTCCTCAAGCGGCTGCTCCTCCTCGCGGGCGTGATCCTGCTCGCGGTGCTCGTCCACCGCGTCGGCGCCGAGCCCGTCCTCACAACGCTGCGCGCGCTCGCGTGGTGGCAGTTCATCGTCATCTGCCTTCCCTACAGCGTGATCGCCGCCGTCGACACGCTCGGCTGGCGGTTCGCCTTCGCCCGCGGCGGCGCGCCCTTCTGGCGGCTCTACGGCGCCCGCCTGGCCGGCGAGGCGCTCAACGTCGTGACCGCGGCGGGCTCGGTGGGCGGCGAGGCGGTGAAGGCCTGGCTCGTGCGGCGCGACGTTTCCTACGCCGAGAGCGTGCCGTCGATCGTCGTGGCCAAGACCACGATCGTGATCTCGCAGGTGATCTACCTGCTCCTCGGCATCGTGCTCGCGTGGGCGGTCCTCGACGTGAGCGCCCCCGTGCTGCGCAGCATGCTGTGGCTCCTGCTGATCGAGGTCCTCGCCGTCGGCGGCTTCTTCGCCGCCCAGGCGATCGGGCTCGTCGGCCACGGCGGCCGCGCGCTCGTCTGGGCGGGGCTGACGGCGGATGCGACGGCGGCCGAGAGCCTGGACGTGTCGCTGCGCAACTACTACCGTCACGAGTGGCGGCGCTTCGCGGTGTCCACCGCGTTTCACACGCTCGCCTGGCTGCTGGGCGCGCTGGAGGCGACGCTGATGCTCTGGCTGCTCGGCGTGACCGGCTCGACGGTGACGGCGACCGTGATCGAGGCGCTCGGCTCGGGCGTGCAGTTCGCGTCGTTCATGGTGCCGGGCAACCTCGGCGCCATCGAGGGGGCCTACGCCGCCGCCTTCGGCGCGCTCGGCTTCGGCGCCGCCGCCGGGCTCGCCTTCAGCTTCGTGCGCCGCGCGCGCCAGGCGGTGTGGATCGCGGTCGGCCTCGCGGTGCTGCTGGCAATGCGCTGGGCCGAGGCGCGCAGGCGCGTGCCGGCTACGCGGTGCGGTTCTTGAAGTACGAGTTCTTGACGGCGATCTTGCCGTGCTCGAACGTGAACACGTCGCAGCCGTTGACTTCGATCTTCTTGCCGTCGGCCGTCGTGCCCGTGAAGACCCACTCCGAGAGGCCGCGGTCGCCGGCCACGAAATGGCGCGCATCGCCGAAGTGGGCGTCCGGGAAGATCTTGAAGACCTTCGCGAAGGCCTCGCGCACGCGCTCGCGTCCCTCGTAGCGCGTGCCGCAGGCCTCCTTGCCCGCGGTCGTCTCGAAGACGCAGTCGTCGGACATGAACGTCATGATGAAGTCGACGTCGTGCCGGTTCCAGCCCTCGCCGAACGCTTCCAGGTCCTTGATCGTCACCATCGTCTTGCCTCCTCTCACATGAAGCCGCCGGTCGTCGCGCGCCGCACCACCGCCGCGTACACCCAGCGCGTCATGGTCACGATGTCGAAGAACGGCCGCCCGGTGGCGGCCTGGATGGCGTGGCCCCACGACGAGAAGTTGGTGCCCTCGCAGACGAACGCGCCGATGCGCGGCTCGCGCTCGACCATGCGCGTGGCCAGCGCGACGAGCTGCGTCTCCACCTTGTCGGTGTCGATCCAGTCGCGGTTCTGCACGAACACGTTGTAGAAGTCCGGCGCGTCCTGCGAGCCGCCGACCACGTGCGGCACGCCCTCGGCGCCGACGGCCGCGAGCACCCGCGGGTTGAGCGCGTCCGAATGGGCGGTCAGCACGCCGATCACCTGGTCGGGGCGCAGCATCCGCTGCACGATCGGCATCTGCATGAGGCTCGAGGTGAACATCGGCACGCCGACGGCCGCCGCCATCTCCTGCTGGAAGAGCGCCAGGAAGCCGCACGTGGTGGTGATGGCGCGGCAGCCGGCCGCCTCCAGCTCCTGCGCGGCCTCGATGAACGGCTT
>Ga0137418_10003178_pt1 | contig 15102 bp, 14 predicted proteins | sample CZODoug3_1_2_16f_FD_122242 | JGI IMG/M metagenome (GOLD analysis project Ga0137418, IMG submission 122242) | Vadose zone soil fungal communities from Angelo Coast Range Reserve, California, USA - CZODoug3_1_2_16fungal (Hybrid Assembly) | ecosystem: Environmental > Terrestrial > Soil > Vadose... | reverse complement strand
CAAACCGTCGTGCGCGGCGAAATCCGCAAGGAACTCAAAGGCATCCTCGACCTCGAGCGGCTCACCAGCCGGATCACCCTGGGTCTTGCGACTCCGCGGGAGCTTGTGGCGCTGCGCAAGTCGCTGGTGCAGCTTCCCGTGCTTAAGAATTTTCTTACGCCGCAGCCCGCCGGGGGCAGCGAACTCCTTCGTGACCTTCATCAGGAAATCGACGAACTCGCGGACGTCCGCGATCGGCTGGAACGCGCCATCGCCGACGAGCCGCCGGCCCTGGCCACCGATCCCGGCATGATCCGCAGCGGTTACCACGCCGAGCTGGATGACCTGCGCAACCTCAGCCAGCACAGCAAGCAGATCATCGCCGCCATGGAAGAGCGCGAGCGCAAACGCACGGGCATCGGCTCATTGAAGATTCGCTTCAATCAAATCTTTGGCTACTACATTGAAATCTCGAAAGCCAACATGCATCTCGCTCCGGCGGACTACGAGCGCAAACAAACGCTGGTCAACGCCGAGCGGTTTACTTCATCCGAGCTAAAGGAATACGAGCGGAAGATCCTCGCCGCCGACGAACGCATCCTGGAAATCGAGCGCCAGCTTTTTGTCGATGTGCGCTCTTCCGTTGCCGCCAAAGCGGCGCGTTTGCGCCGTACTGCCGCGGCCGTCGCGCAGCTCGACGTGCTCACCGCGTTCGCAAAACTAGCCGCCGATCGCGGATATTCCCGCCCCGAATTCAACTCCACCGGCGAACTCCTCATCATCGGCGGGCGCCATCCCGTGATCGAAGAGCTGCTGCGCCAAAAAGGCGAGCGCTTCGTTCCCAACGATCTTTGCTTCGAGCCTGGGCGACAGCAGCTCCTGCTCATCACCGGCCCAAACATGGGTGGCAAGTCCACCTATCTTCGCCAGTCCGCGTTGATTGTGCTGATGGCGCAGATGGGTTCTTTTGTTCCCGCGCGTCAGGCGAAGCTGCCCGTCACCGACCGCATCTTCACGCGCATCGGCGCGAGCGACAATCTTGCGCGCGGGCGCTCGACCTTTCTTGTCGAAATGAGCGAGGTCGCCGCCATCCTGAATCACGCCACTCCCGCGAGTCTCGTGCTTCTCGATGAAGTCGGCCGCGGCACCGCCACATTCGATGGTCTCTCCATCGCTTGGGCCGTCGTCGAACATCTCCAGAAGCACACCCGCGCGCGCACCCTATTTGCCACGCACTATCACGAACTGACCGAGCTTGGCGATCTGCTGCCCGCGGTCAAAAATGTTCACGTCTCCGTGAAAGAAACCCCCAGCGAGATCATTTTCCTGCGTCGCGTCGAGCCCGGCAGCGCGGACAAGAGTTACGGTATCGAAGTTGCCCGCCTCGCCGGGCTTCCTCGCAGCGTGATTGAACGCGCCCGCGAAGTTTTGAAGAGACATGAACAGAGCGAGCACGAACTCAGCGAGACGCTCTCCCCTGGCGCTTCCGACCTCGCGCACAAGAACGGCAATCAGCAGGTGCTCTTCACCGCGCTCGATCGCGAGGTGCTCGAAAAACTGCGCGGCGCCGACCTCGACCAGTTGAAGCCCCTGGATGCGCTTAATCTCCTCGCCGAGCTGAAAAAACAAATCTCATGAACGACAAGCCCATGCTCGTTCTCGGCATGATGTCTGGAACGTCCGCGGATGGAATCGACGTTGCCTTGGCGCGCATTTCAGGCGCACCTCCCAATCTGAATGCCAAGCTGCTCGATCACACCTCCGTCAAATTTCCTTCTGCGCTTCGAAAGAAAATTCTTCGCGTTGCGGAACAGCACCCCATCACTGCGGGCGCTCTCAGCCAGTTGAATTTTCGTTTGGGAGAACTCCTCGGCGGCGCTGCCCTAGCCGCGTGTCGCAAGTTCAGGATTCCACCAAAGAAAATCGCGCTCATCGGAAGCCACGGCCAGACCATTTTCCACCAAGGCAAGCCCGTCAACTTTTTAGCCCGCCCCACCGCCTCGACATTGCAAATCGGTGAGCCGGCCATCATCGCCGCGCGCACCGGCATCACCACGGTCGGCGATTTTCGCCCCGCGGACATCGCTCTCGGCGGTCAGGGAGCGCCTCTCGTTCCCTACGTGGACTATCTTCTGTATCGCCACCCGAAACTTGGCCGCGTTTCACTCAATCTCGGTGGAATCGCCAACGTCACGGTTCTTCCGCGTGCGGCCAAGCCACAACAAGTCTTTGCTTTCGACACCGGCCCCGCCAACATGCTCATCGACGCCCTCGTCTCGCATTTCACGCGCGGCCGCCGGCGTTTTGACGAGAACGCCCGCCTAGCATCCCAGGGCCGCAGTATTCCCGCACTGCTCGACGGGCTCTTATGCGATCCCTATCTGAAGCTCACACCCCCAAAATCCACCGGCCGCGAATACTACGGCAACGCCTACCTAAAAAAATTCCTCGCGCTCGGCCAACGCTATCGCGCCAAGCCCAACGATCTCATCCGCGCAGCCACAATCTTCACCGCACTCTCGGTCGTGGATGCTCTGAATCGTTTTGTCATCCCCAATACGAAAATTCAGCAACTGATTGTGTCTGGCGGTGGCGCGCGCAATCCCTTGATCCTCGCCCAACTTTCCGCCGCCCTTCCCGGCATCGAAGTCCTACCCTCTTCGCGTCTCGGCATTCCCGAAGACGCTAAGGAAGCCTTCGCCTTTGCCCTTCTCGCCTACGAAACCTTACACCAGCGCCCCGCGAACTTGCCCTCCGCAACCGGCGCCCGGGGCCCCGCAATCCTCGGTAAAATCTCCTATGCCCCGCCGCGCTAGTCTCTCCATCCATCCTCGCCGGATTTTCGTTTCTTCCCGGATTTCTCCGTTCTTCTCTTCTCTGCGATCTCTGCGTCTCTGTGATCTTTGCGTCAATTCTTTTTCCGTGTTCTTTCTTTTTCTCGCGCTTGTCACGGTTTCTTTCTCCGGCTGTTCCAGCCGCAATCAGTCCGATCCCGCTTCTCTTACCTTCCTCATTGAATCCAGCCCCACCAATCTCGACCCGCGCTTTGCCACCGATTCGCAATCCCAGCGCATCGATGGGCTCCTCTTCAGCGGCCTGCTGGAGCGCGACAATCAGATGAATTTCCACGGCGATCTTGCCGAATCCTGGTCAACTCCCGACCCGCTCACTTACGTCTTCCATCTCCGCCGCGGCGTTCGCTTCCACGATGGCCGCGCGCTAACCTCCGCCGACGTCAAGGCGACGTTCGACTTCATCATGAATCCCGCCAATAAATCCCCGAAACAGGGAGCCCTTCGCTTGGTCACCTCCATCGAAACTCCCGACGACGCCACGGTCATCTTTCATCTCAGACAGGCGTACGCTTCCTTCAGCGTGAATCTCATTCCGAGTGCCATTGGCATCGTTCCTGCGAATGCCGGCGCCGATTTTTCCCGTCACCCCATCGGCTCCGGCCCCTTTCGATTCGTTCGGCAGTCGCAGGACGAAGAGGTTGTCCTGGAGCGAAATCCTGAATACTTCCGTGATGCGCCGCAGGTCGCGCGTGTCCGATTCCGCGTCGTCCCCGACGGCGTCGTTCGCGCGCTCGAACTTCGCAAAGGCTCCGCCGATCTCGAGATGAGTTCCCTTTCCCCGGATATCATTCCCGTTCTCGCGCGCCAGCCTGATCTTGCAGTGACCGACCGCCCGGGCACGAATTTCACGTATCTCGGTTTCAATCTCGAAGATCCTCTCTTGTCCCATCGAGAAATTCGCCAAGCGCTCGCTCTCGCGACCGACCGCGAAGCGCTCATCCGCTATCTCCTCCACGGCCAGGCGAAGCTCGCCGGGGGCGCGCTGCCTCCGGATCACTGGGCCGCCGAACCGAATGTCGCGCAGTATCCTTACGCTCCCGCTCGCGCCGAACAGGTTCTCGAAGCTGCCGGCTTCCCCCGCAAGCAGGATGGCGTGCGCCTGCGCCTCACCCTGAAATGCTCTACCGAGGAGCAAGCCCGCCTCATCGGCGCGGCTCTCCAGGAACAATGGGGCCGCGCCGGTATTCAGCTGGAACTTCGGCCACTCGAGCTCGCTACGCTGTTCTCCGACGTCGCAAAGGGAAATTTCCAGATCACCTACCAGCGCTGGGTGGGCGCCAACACCGATCCTGACTTTTTTGAATACGCTTTCTCGTCGAAGCGCTTTCCTCCCGACGGCGCCAATCGCGGACACTATCGCAACGCACGCGTCGACGCGCTGACGGACCAGATTCGCGTGGAGATGAATCAGGAAAAAAGGAAGGAATTATGCAGTGAAGCTCAGAAAATTCTGGCCGAAGATCTTCCCTACTTGCCCATGTGGTTCAACGACGTCGTTTCCGTCCATCGCCGTTCGCTCGGCGCTCTCGATCTTCCCTCCACTGGCAATTACAAGTTTCTTGCGACTCTTCATCCGGGCGGAAATTAATTAGCGAGCACCGCCTCGCGCCGCCAAATCAGGTTCTACTCCAGCGCCTTCTCAATCTCCGCCACCGGAATCGCCCCTTCCCTGCCGATCCTCCAGGTGTCGCCCGTCAGTTCCACGATGGTGGAGGCCAGCGTCCCGCCCGTTTCTCCCGTGTCCAGCACGAGCGGCACCCGCGACCCAAGTTGTTTCATCACCTGCTCCGCGTTCGCACAAGACGGAAACCCGGAAATGTTGGCGCTCGTTCCCGTGACCGGGCCCTCAAATTCATCGATCAAGCGCCGCACCATCGTGTTATTCGGCCAGCGCAAGGCGATGCGGCCTGTGCCTGCGGTGACTTTGAGCGGGATGCGCTGCGCGGCGTTCACCACCAGCGTCAATCCTCCCGGCCAGAACGCCTGCGCCAGCCGTAAAAATTTCCGCGGAGCTTCCCGCGCGAGCAGAATGGCTTGTTCGATCGAATTTACGAGGATCGGCAGTGCCCTCGTTTCCGGGCGCCCTTTCACACGGTAGATTTCATCCACCGCGGCAAGATTGAACGGATCGGCCGCCAGGCCGTAGAAGGTGTCCGTGGGGATCGCAATCACACTTCCGCGCGTCAGAAAATCTGCCGCATACCGCAGCAGGTTCGCCTCCGGGAATTGCGCATTTACGCGCAGCAGCTCAGCCGGCAATTTTTTGGCCTTTGGCGAAGTCGTGACGTCACCCTGCAGCGCCCCGCCAGCGCTGCCCTTAATTGGGCGACGCTACCATACCCCCCTCAACCCACGCAATAAGAGCTTGCTGGTGAACCTCTCCCGCAGCAAAAGCGGGCCGCAAAATGACAACATGGGCGTGGGATCGTCTGTTTCCGGCAAGTCAATCCTGTAGCGTTTCGCAGGACCTATCTGGCGCATGTGTGCTTAACGCGACATAAATTAACCAGCTCTTAGTGCATAGTCATGGCTACCGCGATTCCGAGAGCGGATATTCAGAATTTGGAGGACTACAGTATGCACCGTACACGTCAATACATCGCTTCGTTATTCCTGACCGCCGCCCTTGTGGCGCCAGTGGCAATTATGGCCGCTCCTGCACCTCAAGAGGTCAACGTTCAGCTCCGATACTACGATAAACACCACAAGGACTATCACAACTGGGACAACCACGAAAATCGCGCCTGGCGACAGTACCTTGCGAATTCTCAAAGGCCAGCAAGAGGGAGCAGTCGAAATACTGGAATTGTCGCCACTCCCATCCAGATAACAACTAGCAAAATCGCCACATCCGACGAGGAAACGTAGGCCAGCAGAAAAATACGTCTCGTCCGTTACGGACGGGACGCCGGAGTAGTGCCACTTCGTTAGTTCAAAACGAACCGGCAACCGAAACGTGCCAGAGTTAGCGTCCCCAGCCGGAAGTTTGCTACTCTCCGTGGTAATGGCTACGCCAGGAAAGATCGCGCGTAACGCTCGTCCCGCGAACGCGGCGCTTCTCATCAGCCGCGACAATCGCTGGCTCAAAGAATTCCGCATGGCTTTGCGCGGTGGTCTGCCTACGGAAGGTGGATTCGTCGGCGTCGAGGGCGTGCGTCTAGTTGAAGAAGCTTTGCATTCCGGTTGTCCGATCCGCGCCGTTCTTTTCGGGGAATCCGGCGAACGCCACCGTGAACGCCTCGCTCCCTTGATCGACCGGCCGGAAATCGCCTTTCCCACTCTTCGCACTACCGACCGCCTCTTCGAGGGTCTCGCCGATTCCGAACACCCCCAGGGCGTCGCGTCGCTTGTTAAACCGCGTGAGACATCTTTCGATGACCTTGTCCGAGCTCCCCTTTCTGCTTGCGCTCCGCTGCTGGTCGTCCTGGCCGGCGTTCAGGATCCCGGCAACGTCGGGACCATTCTCCGCACCGCTGCCGCCTTTGGAGCGACCGGCGCCGCCACCGCTGCTTCCGGTATCAGCGGAACCGCAAACCCTTTTTCGCCGAAAGCTCTGCGGGCATCCGCCGGTGCTGCCCTGCATCTTCCGATCCTCGCTGGCGTGTCGCTTTCGATCCTCCTTGCGCAGCTTAAGGTCGCGGGCGTCCGCACCCTGGCTTCAAGCGTCCGTGAACCGAGTCACGGTACGCAGGCACCGCTCGCTCCATGGGAAGTCGATTGGTGCCAGCCGGTGGCCCTCCTCGTCGGCAATGAAGGCGCCGGTCTTCCCGAAGAGGTCGAACGCAGCGCCGATGCGCGCATCCGGATTCCCATGGCCAGCGGCATCGAATCCCTCAATGCCGCCGCCGCGGCAGCCGTCGTTTTTTACGAAGCCGCTCGTCAAAGAAACTCCGCAGCCGCGTCGGGCATCCAATCGTCTGCTCCTTCGCGGCCGCCTAAAATAACATGAGCCTGTTCGCAAAATTGCCGCCACCGGCCCCGGAACCCGACGTTCCCGCTGCCAACCAGCCGCTCGCTGAGCGCATGCGTCCGCGCACCCTCGATGAATTCATCGGCCAGGAAAAACTGCTCGGTTCCGGCAAGTCGCTTCGCGTTCAGATTGAAAATGACAACCTCGGGTCCATGCTCTTCTGGGGCCCGCCGGGATGCGGAAAGACCACTCTCGCACGCCTAATCGCACGGCTGACCAGCTCCGAATTCGTTTCCTTCAGCGCCGTTCTCGCCGGCATCAAGGAGATCAAGGAAGTCATGGCCGTGGCCGAACAAAAATCGCGCTCTGGCCATCGCACCATCGTCTTCGTCGACGAAGTTCACCGTTTCAACAAAGCCCAGCAAGACGCGTTCCTCCCCCACGTCGAAACCGGCCACATCATCTTCATCGGCGCCACCACCGAGAATCCTTCCTTCGAAGTCATCTCGCCGCTTCTCTCCCGCACCAAGGTCTACGTTCTCGATCCACTCACGACGCCGCAAATCGCTGAACTTCTTCGCCGCGCCCTCAACGACAAAGAACACGGTTACGGAAACGAATCCGTCGAAGCTCCCGACGACATCCTGTTTCGCATCGCCTCCTTCGCGAACGGCGACGCCCGCGCCGCCTACAACACGCTCGAGCTCGCCGTCCGCAGCGCGCCTTCGAACGATGCCGGCACGCGCATCATCACCCCGGAACTTCTCGAAGACGTGCTGCAAAGAAAACTCCTTCGCTACGACAAAGCCGGCGAAGAGCACTTCAACCTCATCTCCGCCCTGCACAAATCCGTTCGAAACTCCGATCCCGACGCCGCCCTCTACTGGCTCGCGCGCATGCTCGAATCCGGCGAAGACCCGCTCTATCTCGCCCGCCGCATGGTCCGCATGGCCAGCGAAGACATCGGCCTCGCCGAACCCGGCGCCCTCGCCATCACGCTAGCCGCGAAAGATGCCTTCGATTTCCTCGGCGCACCCGAAGGCCATCTGGCCCTCGCGCAAGCGGCTGTCTATCTCTCGCTCGCTCCAAAATCCAATGCCGTTTACACCGCCTACGGCGAGGTCATCGATGACGTTCACAAAACCGAGGCCGAACCTGTGCCTCTCCACATCCGCAACGCCGTCACCGGCCTCATGAAAAACATCGGCTATGGTCAGGGCTACAAATACGCTCACAATTTCGATGATAAAGTCACCGACATGACCTGCCTCCCCGATAATCTCGCCGCCCGCACCTACTACAAGCCCACCGACCAAGGCTTCGAACAGCGTTTGCGCCAGCGTCTCGACGAAATCCGTAAGATAAGGTCACGTACGGTATCCGCTTCTTGAGATGAGCCAATGAAACTCCACACCCTGATTCCTTTGGCGGTGCTCTCGGTAGGCCTCGTAACAACCACGCAGGAGTCAAAACCTGCTCGTCCTCAGATCACCGGCATCGCCAAAGTTCGAATTCTCGCGAGTGCCCCGCGTAATGACGCTCCGCACAATTCCGCACTGTTTTATCTTCAAGTCTTGGGCTTCTCCGGGCTTCCAAGCTGTTACGATGACGTTACTATTTACTGTCTGGGGATAAATGAGCACCAATTTGTCAGTCTCATCGCTTCATCCGATAAGGAAGCTAACAGCAGGATTTCGGAAATCGTTTTCGAGACTTCTGATGTTGAGCAACTCCGCAACCACCTTGATTCCATCGGTGTCAAAACGTCTGACATTCAAGGGCCGAAGAGCGGCAACCGTCATTTTACCGTCCGTGATCCTGAGGGCCATAGCATTGGATTCGTTCAGCACACACGGAGCTTCAAAGTCGACGGCTCCGCGAACCAGGTGAGTACTCACTTGATTCACGCCGGCTTCGTCGTCCGCGACCGCGCCGCCGAAGACCGCTTTTACAAAGACATCCTCGGCTTCCACGTCTACTGGCACGGCGGAAGGAAAGACGACGAGACCAACTGGGTGGATATGCAAGTCCCCGATGGCACCGACTGGATCGAATACATGCTCAACGTTCCCGCCAACGCAGACCATCACACTCTGGGCGTGATGAACCACATCGCCCTCGGCGTCCCCGACATCCACGCCGCGGAAGCGCAACTTCGCAAGAACGGTTGGACCGGCAACGAACAACCGAAGACCGGTCGCGACGGCAAATGGCAGCTCAATCTCTACGATCCCGACGACACTCGCGTCGAGCTCATGGAATTCACACCCACGCAGAAGCCCTGCTGCTCCGAGTACACTGGGCCGCACCCCGGACAACATCCATGATCAGCTTGCTCCTCGGCCACCTCCGTAAGATAAAATCGCGGTCGCACCAAAGTTTCAAAGGAGTCTCATGAAACGCATCGCTCTTGCCCTCACTGCCACTTTCATCTCCCTTCCGTTCGCCGCGCAGGACCAGCCTACCCGCCCGCCCATCACCGGCATCGCGCACGTCCGCATCTATTCCACCGATATTCACAAGTCAGCTGATTTTTACAGCCGGACTCTAGGCGCGGCAGCACGCAACGGGGGCTGTACGGGCATGACGCGCCCGTGTTTCCTCGTCAACGACCACCAGCAAATTCTGTTCTCAGAAGTGGCCTCTGCTTCTCCCGAAAACCTGGTCTCCGAAATCGCCTTTGCCACACCCGACCTTGCCCGGATGCGCACCTACCTCCTTGCCCATAACGTCGCGGTCGGCCCGGTTACCAGAGATATTAGCGCTGTCGCCCATTTCAGTCTCCGCGACCCCGAGAGTAATTCCATCACCTTCGTGCAGCTTCACCCTCGCACCGTGTTCACTGCTCCCGCCGGACAAATCAGCACGCGCCTGCTTCACGCCGGCTTCATCGTCAAGGACCGCGCTGCCGAGGATCGCTTCTACAGGGATCTGCTTGGCTTCCGCATGTACTGGCACGGTGGTTTTAAGGACGCCGGCGACGACTGGTGGGAAATTCAGGTTCCCGACGGCACCGACTGGATCGAGTACATGCTCAACATTCCTGCCAAGGCAGACGCCAAAGAACGCGGCGTGCAAAACCATTTCTCGCTGGGCGTGGAGAAAATTCAATCTGCTGCAAGCCAACTTCACCAGAACAGCTTGCAAAAATTCGACGGCCCGGAAATCGGTCGCGACGGCAAGTGGAGCCTCGATGCCTACGACCCTGACGGCACACGTGTCGAATTCATGGAATTCAAGCCCGCCAAGGATCCCTGCTGCCATCCCTACACCGCAGATCACCCGAAGCCATGAGTTGCATCATTTGCCCGCCCAAATTTTTTCGTGCGCTGCGGCACTTCTTCGTGCTGTTCTGCGTTATCGTCGGCTGTCTCTCCATTCCGCCCGATCGCGCCCAGAATCTCGACAAGCCTCTCCAATCTATCGACGAAGACATCACTTCCTTCGCCTTCGCTCCCGACGGCCGCATCGCCTACTCCGTTCACCGCAACTTCAAAACCAAGCTCTACGACCTCGAGCACGATGACATCTGGCTCCAGGAAACAAACGGCAAACGCCGCCGCCTTCTCGAGGGCCAAAAGTTCAACCGCGGCAACCAGCCCTTCAGCTACATCGTCGATTCCCTCCGCTGGTCTCCCAACGCTCACCTCCTCCTCGCCGGACTTCTCGCCACTACCGTCGTCGACGATTCCGGCAAGGCCGAGGACTCCTTCATGACCCTTCTCCTCGACGACGGCGGCCACGAAATTCGCGTCGCCAAAGGCGACAGTGTCATTCCCGATGCCGCCGATCCCTTCTTTCTTCCCGACGATGTCACCATCAATTTCCTTTCCGAAGCCGTTAAGCCTCGCATCCTCTTCTCCCTGAAATCCACACGGCTTGACAGCGGCCCCGTGAAATCCCCCTACGATGGCCGCACCTTCCGCGACGTCGTCCCCATCCCTGGAACGAATTCCGTTGTCGCTGTCGAGCAGGATCACGCCATGACCGGCCCCAATCGTCTTCAGCGCCTTGACCTGTTCAGTGACGATGCCAAAGAGTTGGCAACGCTTGATGGCTACGAAGGGGGCCTAAGCGTCTCCCCCAGCGGCAAGAAAGTCGCCTATTTCATTGACAAGGAGATTCTCGAGGTTCGCGATCTCACTTCACTCAATCGCATGGCCCATCTTCGCATTGGCCTGGGTGTCTTTCGCTGGTCGCTGGACGAATCCCGCATCCTCCTCAAGCGCTCCCTTGAGAAAAAATCCGGCGATCTCGTCTGGATCGATCTTCCTCCGCTCGCGGCCGCGTCATCGGCGCATGACGTTCCCGTCTCGCAACCGCAACCCATTTCCATCCTTCACGGCCTCAGCTTCCGCGATTTCGCCATCTCTCCCGACGGCCGCTCCCTCGCCGTCGTCATTACCGGCAAACGCAATCTCCTCGTCTTCCCGCTCCCCCGTTGATTCCTCCCTCCCGCTCTTCTCTGTGCCCTCTGCGTCTCCTCTTCTCTTCCTCTGCGTTAAATCTTTATCTTTCTTTTTCCCCAAAAATAAAAAACCCGCGCAACATAGCCACGGGCCGCCTATAAATGCGAATTGTCACTCCCCTATCGCTTCAGCTCTCCAACTCTCCTCCGATGCTCCACCAGGATGCACGCATCTTCAATCACCACCAACCCTGCCGCACGCGCCCTCTCCGCCGCCGCTTCGTTCTCAATTCCCGACTGCATCCAAACCACTTTAGCCCCGATTCGAATCGCACTCTCCACCACCGCCGGCACATCCTCCGCGCGCCGGAACACGTTCACGATCTCTATTTTCTCCGGCACATCTTCCATCCGCGCATAACTCTTCTCCCCCAGCACTTCCGTCTCGTTCGGATTCACCGGAACGATCCGGTAGCCCGCGCCTTGCATGTATTCCGTCACGCCAAAGCTCGGCCGCATCGGATTCGAAGACAATCCGACCACCGCAATACTCTTGTATTTTTTCAGGAGTTCGAGAATCGCATCGCCATTGGCGTGCGCGCATACTTTCGCATTACCCGGGAGCAGTACTCTCATCGCGCCGCGAGCTCGCCCTTGCCCGCGCGCTTCACGATCACCCGCGCCATGGCCGACAAGCATTTGTCATTTTCTTCCGCCGTCCCGACCGAAATGCGGATCGCTTCCGCAAATCCCATCCAACCCAGCGGCCGCACGATCACGCCCGTCTGCAGCAGATCATCGCTCATCCCCTGCGCATCCGGACCCGCCACAATAAACACAAAATTCGCCTCGCTCGGCACTGGCCGGAAACCCAGCCTCGCCAATCCCTCGCTCAAGCGCTTCCGCTCCCGCGCATTCATTTCGATGCAGCGGGTCACGTGTTCGTTATCATCCAGCGCTGCCAGCGCCGCAGCCTGTGCCAGTCCCGACGTATTGAACGGCGTCCTCAATTTATTCATCGCGGAAAGCAGCTCGGGCCGTCCGATGGCATAGCCGATGCGCAGTCCCGCCAATCCATAAACTTTTGAAAACGTCCGCAGGATCAGCAGATTCTTCCTCTTGCGATAAGCCTCCACCGCATCCCGCAAGCCCATGCTCGTCGCGTAGTCGATATACGCTTCATCCAGAACCACCAGCACGCCATCCGGAACGCTCGCGAGAAATTCCTCGAATTCCTTGCCCGTGAACGCGCTGCCCGTCGGATTGTTGGGGTTCGCCAAATAAATCACGCCGGTCTTCGGCGTGATAGCTCTCGACATGGCCTTCAAGTCAAACGCAAACTCCCGCTGCGGCACCAGCACCAGTTCCGCCCCGCTCGCGCGAATCGCCACCGAAAACGGCGCGTACGTTCCTTCCGAAGTCAGCCCCTGCAGCCCGGCCCGCAAAAGCACCCGCGACGCCAAATCAATAATCTCGCTCGATCCCAGCCCTACGAAAATCTCTTCCGTCGAAACTCCTCGCCGTTCCGCCAGCGCTTCCCGCAGCAAGTGCGTTCCGCCATCCGGATACCGGTTCGAATCCCCCAGCACCGCCCGCGCCGCCGCCATCGCTTTCGGCGAAGGCCCCAGCGGGTTCTCATTCGAAGCGAGCTTCACCGCATGAATCTTCAGCTCCCGCTCCACTTCTTCAATCGGTTTTCCCGGAACGTATACAGGCAGGCCGCGCAGATAATCGGGTATCAGCTCTTCAATCGTCCGTGTCATCTCTTCCAGTTTACTTCCTCCACTGTCTTCCCGCCAATTGCCGCTCGCGCCCGTTAGCCATTCTCTAACTGCCGTGTAGGGCCCGCCTTATGAGGCCTGCCGCTCTTGTAGTGGCCGGTCGCGAGACAGATGCTTTTGATTTCAAAGACTCTTCAATTTCGCCACTTCCCGTACCGTCAGCGGACGATACTTTCCCGGAGGCACATCCAGAACCAGCGGTCCCAGTTGTACGCGCTTGATTTTTTCTACCAGAAATCCCACGCTCTGAAACATCCGCCGAATTTGGCGATTCCGCCCTTCGATCAAAATCACCTTATACCAGGGATTCGCCCCGTCCTCCGCCAGCCGTATTTTCGTCGGCGAAGTCTTCACCCGCGTCCCATCCTCCAGCTCAATCGTGACTCCCGCTCGCAAACGCTCGATCGCCCGCTCGTCCGGCTTCCCGCTGATTTTCACCAGATACGTTTTCGGCGCGTGCGAACCGGCTTTCATCAGCTTCTGCGCCAGCGCCCCATCATTCGTCATCAGCAGCAATCCTTCGCTGGCATAATCCAGCCGTCCCACCGGATACACGCGTTCAGGACATTTCTTCATCAGCTCCATGACCGTCGGCCGCCCCTCGGGATCGCTCACCGTAGTCACGTAACCTCTCGGCTTGTGCAGCAGAAAATACAGCAGCCGCTCCCGCCTCTTCAGAGGCTTCCCGTCCACGCAAATCGCATCGAGTTCGGGATCAGCCTTCGTCCCCTGTTCCAGCACCACCTTCCCATTGAGAGTCACCCGCCCCGCCGCAATAATCTCCTCCGCCCCGCGCCGCGACGCAATCCCGCAAGCCGCCATAATTTTCTGCAATCTCTCCGAAGCCATCGTGCGTGGATTCTCCTGTGGGGGCAACCGTAGGGCCCGCCTTCCGAGGTGGACCGCTCCGTTATAGTGGCCGGTCTTCAGGCCGGTGCATTTCTCTCTTCCGCGCCCGCCCGTAGAATTGTCATTCCGAGCGAAGCGAGGAATCTGCTTTTCTTTGATTTCTTCTCTGCGTCCTCTGCGTCTCCTCTTCTCTTCCTCTGCGTTAAATCCTTCTCTTCTCTCTCTTCATCTCCACTCGCTGCGTCGTTTCGTTCCCCGCCTTCTCACCCTTCCGCAACGTCTCCGCTTCCCTCTGATCGAGCAATCGATATCGCCCCCGCGGTATCCCCTCCACCGTCAGCGGCCCCAATCCAATCCGTTTCAATTTCTCCAGCGGATGCTTCTCCTTGAACAACACCCGCCGAAGTTCTTCCTTCTTCGAATCCCGCATCCGCACTTCGTACCAGAAATTCGCCGCGCGTCCACGCGTGGCGTCCGGCTGCCGCACCGTTTGCATCTTCACGCCAATCTCTTTGCCCAACCGCTCCAGGTCCGGCAGCGTCAGCATCCCTTTCACCTTGACGTGATAAACCTGCTCCAGGTGCGCCCAGTTCTTCAGCATCTCCGCCGCCAGGTCCCCGTCATTCGTCAAAAACACCAGCCCCGACGCCGCATACTCCAAATTTCCCACCGGGAACACCCGCTCTGGCAAACCCCGCAAACAATTTCGCAGCGTCTTCCGCCCTTCCGGGTCCGCCATCGCCGACACCACTTCCGGCGGTTTGTTCAGCAAAATGTAAACCCGCCGCCTCTCCTTCGCTTCCACGACTCGCCCGGCCGCCTCAATCCGGTCCTTAGCCGCGTCCGCCTTTGTCCCCAGTTCCTTTACCACGTGCCCGTTCACACGCACCTGTCCGCTCAAGATCAGCAGTTCCGCATGCCGCCGCGAAGCAATCCCCGCCCGCGCAATAATCTTCTGCAGTCTTTCTTCCATTTTCTTTTTTGTCTTTTCCGTGTCTTTATTCTTGGCTTTTTATGTAGGGGCGGACTTCAGTCCGCCCTTCTTTCGTAGAGGCGGCGTTAAGGTAGTCGATTTTCTTCTCTGCGTCCTCTGTGTTCCCTGCGAACTCTGTACTACTAATCCGAAGTTTCTTTGCTTCGTGCGACGAATTTCATGCCGCCTCCGGCAGCAGTTCTCGAACTGTGGAGCGTCCAGATACTTCACCGGCCGCCCCAGGGCCTTGGCCTTACAGGCTTGCTTCAATCTCTCGCTCACCCGCAGCACATGCCTGCCAAATTCCGTCAGCCGAACCTGCTTCGCCCACCGGTAGCCCAGCATTC
>Ga0137418_10003177_pt1 | contig 15102 bp, 7 predicted proteins | sample CZODoug3_1_2_16f_FD_122242 | JGI IMG/M metagenome (GOLD analysis project Ga0137418, IMG submission 122242) | Vadose zone soil fungal communities from Angelo Coast Range Reserve, California, USA - CZODoug3_1_2_16fungal (Hybrid Assembly) | ecosystem: Environmental > Terrestrial > Soil > Vadose... | reverse complement strand
TGAGATGCTGATCTACACAGTCGATCGCAAAACCGGCGAGCCACGGCCAGGCGCGCAGGTCGAGATCATAAAAGAAAAGAAAGTGGTCGCCACCGGAACCACCGACAGCCAGGGCGTGCTGCGCACGAAGGTCGAGAAACCAAAGGCGGCAGAGGGCGATGAAGCGGCTGATGCGCCTGCGGCCGAGGAGGACACTCAATCCAATTCCTACCTGATACTCGCAAAACAGAGTGGCAACTTTGCGATTTCGGATCTCGGATCGCTGTTCTATAGCGGTTACGAAGGCGAAGAAGATTCAGAAAACGTCAAAGGCTACATCTACACGGACCGTCCGGTTTACAGACCCACGCATAAGGTTTCATTCAAGGGAATCGTGCGCGCGATCGATCCAACGGGCGTTTACAAGCCAGTTGGCGACAGCACCATCAACGTCACAGTTACTGATTCAAACAGCGCGAATGTCTTTACTAAAGAGCTGCCGCTCTCTGCACGCGGCACTTTCAATGGTGAAATGGAAATTACAGAGTCCGCGCCGCTGGGCACGTACCAGATTGCAGCTGAAATTGAAGGCGGGAGTGCAAACGGAAGTTTCGAAGTGGCTGAATATAAAAAGCCGGAGTACAAGGTAACGGTTTCAGCACCCGGAAAATTCATTCAGGCTGGACAGAAAACAAACTTCTCGGTCGATGCCAAATACTTTTTTGGCTCGCCAGTCGCAAATGCCGACGTGCATTACTACATCTATCGTTCGCGCTATTACCCCTGGTATCTTGGTGAAGACGACAGCGAAGACACCAGCGACGCTTCTGATAAGGAAGATGAATACTCATCTTATTACGGCGGCGGCGACGAGATGGTTCAGGAAAGCGATGGCACGCTGGACGCACACGGTCATCTGAACGTTGAGTTTGATATCCCGGCAACCGACGAGAACGATACCAACGATTACAGCTACCGGCTCGAAGCCCAGGTAACCGATTCGGCGCGACGCACAATTGATGGCAGCGCCAGTTTCGTGGCCACGCGCGGCAGCGTGGTCGCAAACGCAGACCCAGATCGTTACGTTTACAACAAAGGCGACGTCGCCAAGATTCGAGTTACGACCAGCGATTACGAGGGCCGGCCCGTTTCTGCCAAAGTACAACTCAAGTTTGTCGAACGCACCTGGACCAGGAAAGAAAAGAAAGAGGACGAAGAGTATTCGTATCCCGAGTATGAAATGCACGAACGCGAGATCGCCTCGGCAGACGTGCAAACCGATTCACAGGGGCAGGCCAGTTACGATTACACCACCACTGAAGATGGAAACCTCTCCATCAAGACCATCATCGACGAGTCGGGTAAAAAAGTAGCTTCAATCGGCGGCTATCTCTGGGTTACCGATCAGCAGTATTCGTGGACCGACTCGGCTTACTACAGCGAAGACTATAATTCCATCAAGCTCGTTCCGGATAAGAAGTCGTATCGCGCCGGCGAAACTGCGCATGTGCTCGCCATCCTGCCGACTGACAACGCTCATCTCTTAGTTAGTACGGAATTGACTACCGTGATGGATGTTCAGCACGTGAACTCCACGGGAAGATCGATTGTGCTCGACATTCCGATCCGGACCAACTATGCGCCCAACGTTTTTCTAAATGTTTCCTACGTCAAGAACGGCGACATGTACACCAGCGACCAGCGCCTGGTCGTGCCCGCGCGCGACAAGATGCTGAACCTCGAAATCATCTCGAACAAAAAGGAATACAAGCCGCGCGAGGCGGCGTCATACACGATCCTTGCGCGCAATGCCGATGGCGCGCCGGTATCTGGAGCGGAAGTGAGTCTCGGCGTGGTGGATGAGGCCATCTACAGTGTTGCTCCCGATTTTGCCGGCAACATCAAGAATGAGTTTTACGGCATGCGCTACAACACGGTCGAGACGCATCTCTCGATCGCCTATTCGTTCACGGGCTTCGCCGGCGACAAACCGCTCTACTTCGCGCGCAACAAGCCAGCCTACCAGCTTGCTGACTTCAAGAATGAAGGCGAGTTGGTCCAACCAACGATTAGAAGAAATTTTAAAGACACCGCTTGTTGGCAGCCGGACGTGATCACCGGCCCTGACGGCAAGGCCACGGTAAAGGTCACACTGCCTGACAACTTAACTACCTGGCGCGCCACCGCGCGTGGTGTAACCGCCGATACGAAAGTCGGCGCCACGAAGTACAAAGTGATCGCGCGCAAAGACGTGATCATGCGTCTGGAGACGCCACGCTTCGTCACACAGGGCGATACCGTCACCTTGTCCGGCATCGTTCACAATTATCTGAATGCCGACAAGTCAACCCAAATCTCGCTCGAAGTAAGCGGCGCGCAATTGCAAAATGCAGGCACCAAAACGGTGACCATCAGCAAACAGGGCGAGCAGCGTGTTGACTGGCAAATCACCGCGCCCAACGTCGGTGAAATCAAACTGCTGGCAAAGGCCCTCACCGACACTGAATCGGATGCAGTTGAACTGCCGCTGCCGGTTGTGCCGCGCGGGCTGCACCAGGTGAAAAACGAGAGCGAAACCTTCTCGGATGAAAACACCGACAAAACTTTTTCGCTAACCATGCCCACAGACGCTGATGCGCATGCGCGCAGTTTGCGTATTGAAGTTGCGCCGTCGGTGGCCGGCACCTTGTTTGGCGCGCTCGACTATTTGACGAGCTACCCCTACGGCTGTACCGAACAAACCATGTCCAGTTTTCTTCCGAATGTGATCGTGACGAAAGCGCTGAAAGATGTGAAGACCACAACGATCCGCGGATCAAATGATCTGGAAAAGAAAGTCCAGAAAGGCGCGGATCGTCTTTACGCTTATCAGCACAACGACGGCGGTTGGGGCTGGTGGAAAGATGACCAGAGCGATCCTTTCATGACGGCTTACGTCGTTGATGGTCTGACACTGGCAAAAAACGCGGGCTATGAAGTGAATGAGGATAGGCTAAGCCGTGGACGCCAGAAGCTAAAAGAAATGGTCGAGGCGGGAAAAACAGAGGCCGGCACGACCATTGATCTCGAAACGCGTTCATTCATGGTCTATGCCCTCGAAGAAAGCGGCGGCGCTGACAGCCAGCAGGTTGAAAAAATCTTCGGCGAACGCGGCAACCTGCAACCCTATGGCCGCGCCTTGCTGGCACTGACACTCAAATTGAAAAAAGACGAAAAGCGGGCAAAGGACATTGCCGCGGAAATCGAACGAACAGTCACTGCCGATAATTATTCCGCACACTGGGAGTCGCGGCGTCGCGCAATGCTCGACTTTGCTGAAGAAGACGATACCGAGGCTACAGCACTATCGCTGAAAGCCCTCGCGCGCATCAAGCCGAACAGTGATCTGCTGCCGCGCGTAGCCCGCTGGCTGGTTTCGGACCGCCGCCACAGCTACTACTGGGAATCGACCAAGGACACCGCCTTCGCCATCTTTGGCTTGATCGACTATTTGAAAGTTAGTCGTGAGCTTTCACCCGACTACGATGTCGAGGTTTACCTCAACGGAGAGAACGTGGTCACGCAGCACATTTCGTCAGTCGCTGCTTCGCAAACTATTTCACTCAATCGCAAGTCAGGGGACGTTAACGCAACCAACGATGTGCGCATCGTGAAGCGCGGCAAAGGCGTACTTTATTTTTCTTCGTCGCTTGATTACTACACCGGCGAGGAAGATGTGCCCGCGCGAGGTTCCGCCGATCTCAATGTGACTCGCGAATACTTCCGCCTGCGCGTGGTTGATGATGGCAGCAAACTCAAATGGAAACTCGATCCGCTGAGCGGCGACATTCATTCCGGTGACATGCTGGTGGTGCGTTTGAAACTTAACGGCATAAAAGCACGCCACCTGATGCTGGAAGATCCTATTCCCTCGGGCGCCGAACAAGTGGAAAGTGTCGGCAATCTGAATCTCGATTACACCTCGGGATACGATTGGTCGGATTGGTACAGCTCGCGCGAATTCCGCGATAACCGCACGGTGTTCTTCCTGGATTACTTTGGCGGCAGCACAACTTTCCAGTACGCCATCCGCGTACAGGTGCCGGGACAATTTCGCATCGCGCCGGCGCGCGCTGAACTGATGTATCGTCCGGCCGTGCAATCAAACACCGCATCGGGACGAATGAATTTCCTGGAACGCAAATGAGAAGGGCGATCTGGGCTAATGCAGAACCGCGAGCGGTAGCGACCGGATCCCAAGCTCAAGCTTCGCCGGCCGGCTATTTTGCAATTGTTTTATCGAAAGTTGCGTGTAGCATCCGGTCGCTACCGCTCGCGGTTCTGCACATGAGGACAAAATGCTAATAGAAACATTTTCATCGATAGTGACTGCCGTGCGAAAAGTTTTCGCAAACTGGCCCGCGCTTTTGCTGGTGGCGACCGTTTACGTTGCGCTGCTGGGCACACTCTACTTCTTCGTGGCGGTCAGAGAAGCGAGCGTCGCGCAAGTGACGTTGACCTTTGCGCTTGCCCTGGTGGCGCCCATTCTTTTCTTCGTGCTTCAGGCGATGATTGCGAGTGGGTTTTCTGACTCCGGCCAACCGGTAAGCGCCGGCCTGCTGGCAAAAAGATCGCTGACGGGGTTTTGGAAATTCATAGTGATCACGTTGCCGCTTATTGCGCTGGCAGTCCTGGTGATTTACCTGCTGGCGAAATATCAGTCACATCTTGCGGCCGCAGCCGACGGCGCCACGCAACTTCATCCCATGGCAATGTCGTCACGAACGCAGGAGGCGGCGCGCCCCTCGATCAACTGGAAAGGCGCTGCACTCTCCACCGTAAGATATTTGGCACTCGGTCTGGTGTTGCCACTCGCCGCTATTCATTTGTGGCTGGCCACCGCGCGCGATGGCTTGATTGCGGCCATCAAGAAAACTGGACAACTGCTTGCGCGGGCTTTCGCGCCGCAGTCGGTGTTGATATATGTCGCTGGCTTTTTGATTTTCGCGGTGGTTCCTTATTTTCTATTGTTCCGCACTACGCCCAACAAGCATGCATGGCTGGAAATTATTCTGCTCACCATCCGCCTCGCCGCTGTTTTCGCGCTTACGCTCCTGGGTTGGGTCATAACAGTTAAAGCCATTGCACTGCTTAACATCCAATCGCCCAAATCGCCAGAGCCGGTTGCAAACGAGGCGGTCTAATGTTTGCCTGGCGCGCATTTGCTGACCGCGCTACGAACGAGTGGACTGGCGGACACTCTCGCCGCGCTTTGCTCGCCGGCGTAGTGTTTTTCGCTTTGGCGGTTTCAGCATGGTCCATCGCGCGAGTTGGCACTTTGTCGAATGCTGGATCAGTCACGGCTGACGACAACCAGTTGGACCAGCGTCTGCAACAGGCCGCAACTCTGGCGCTCGGTGATCGACGTGGCGCGATTATCGTTATGGACCCGCAAACAGGGCGGATTCGTGCCGTGATTAATTCGGAACTCGCCTTTCAGGAAAGTTTTCCGCCGGGCTCGACAATCAAGCCCTTCACTGCCCTGGCAGCCTTGCGCGCCGGATTGATCGACGAAGACGCGCGCACGCTGTGCCACGAAAAATATTCTCACGGCAAATTTCATACAACTTGTTCGCATCCGCTCGACCTGCCGCCGCTGAATCCGACTGAAGCAATTGCCTATTCATGCAATTACTATTTTGGAAAACTCGGCGAGCGTTTGCCGGAAACAAACTTCAAGACAACTCTCGACGATTTCGGTTTTGGTAGAAAGACCGCCGTCAACATTGCTAACGAGTCCTCCGGGAAAATGCAACGCGCGGTCTGGCAACCGCAATCTGCCATGGGCGAGGGCGAGTATCTTGAAACTACTCCGCTGCAACTAATCAATGCCTACTCCGCCCTGGTAAATGGCGGCCGTGTTTTTGTGCCTCATCTTTCTGCGGCATCAAATGCTGCTGTGGAAATTCAAAACGACGTCACAATTGATGACGAACAACGCGAGTTGATCGTTAAAGGAATGCGGGGCGCGGTTCGTTATGGCACTGCCGAGTCTGCCAATCTCTATTCGCTGCCACTCTACATTTTTGGCAAGACCGGCACGGCAACAGAAATCAACGGCTATCGTACGCACGGCTGGTTCGTCGGCTTTGCATCACGCCCACACAACGACGGTAACGACTCGGGCGTGCCTGCTCCTGACAAAGTTGGACTCGCCGTGCTGGTTTTTCTTGCAAGAGCACACGGCGTCGAGGCGGCGGCAGTCGCGCGGCCAATCTTTGCGGAATTTGCGCGCACCGATCCGTTACAAGTTGCAGCGACCAAGGCGCAAACGCCCGTTGCCGTATCAAGGAATGCAACAGGCGACTCGCAATCACCAGCTTCAGTTCGGGTTTTTGTCGCGCGCGAGAACGCAGTGCGCACGATGCCGGTTGAGGATTACGTTCGCGGTGTGGTCGCAGCTGAAGGCAGCACTGAAACTGAGCCGGAAGCTTTGAAAGCGCTCGCTATTGCCAGCCGCACTTTTATTTATAAGAACCTTGGCCGGCACGCGGCGGATGGTTACGATTTTTGCACTACAACACACTGCCAAAGATATTACCCGGGGATGGCTGATGGTTCGGATGTGCCGGCGCGAATCAAAGAAGCAGTCACTGAAACGAGCGGCGAGGTCCTGCTTGACGCAGACAATCGCGTGGTTGATTCCTACTTCAGCGCATCCTGCGGCGGCGCGACGGCAAACATGGCAACGCTCTGGGGCAAGAGCGCGCCCCCTTACCTGCAAGGCGTGAGCGATGAATACTGCGAGAGTCAACCACATCACAGTTGGACCGACAAAATCCCGGAAGCAAAACTTTTAGAGGCATTACGAAGTGATCCGCGTACTAATGTCGGAACGCGCCTCGGAAACATCCTCGTTTCTCGGCGTGATGACACGGGACGGGCGCAATTGATAAGCGTCCAGGGCGAGCGGCGGTTAACCGTGAGTGGTTGGGACTTTAAGATTATCGTGGGCCGCGCGCTCGGCTGGAACCTGCTGAAGAGTTCACGCTTTAAAATTTCTCGTTCCGGCTCAAACTTCATATTTCATGGCAGCGGGTTTGGCCATGGTTTGGGCCTCTGCCAGGAAGGCGCGCATGTGATGGCAGCGCGCGGCGCAAGCTATCGCCAGATCCTCAAGAAATATTTTCCTACTACACACCTCGCGACGGAACACCGGTCAGAAGCCGATTTGCTTTGGGGCTCGCCGGAAATCAGCGTCACCTCAACAGGTGGTGAACGCATCACCCGTCTGACAATTTCCAGCGAGGGTTTTCGTATTGACTATCCCACCACAGTCAAGCAAAGCGAAGCTAAAGATTTGCTGGACTTGTTGCAGTCGGCGCGCCGGTCATTGATCGACCGGATTGCCGCAGCCGGCATGGTCCTGCAGTTCCCTACCTTGGAAATTTTTGTTAACGACACTACTGGCAACTTTGTCGGACGAACGGGACAACCGCCCTGGGCCGCCGCAGCCACGCGCGATAAGCGTATCGAGTTGCAACCCCTGGCAACACTCAAACGAAAACGAATCTTGGGGACGACCGTGCGGCACGAGCTGGCCCATGCGGCTATCAATGTCCTTGGTCGCGGTCGCGCGCCGCGCTGGTTGGCGGAAGGATTGGCAATATACCTGGCCGGTGAAGGCACATTCGTTGAGCGCTACGCGCCTCGCTCACAAATGACGGCTGAAGAGATCGAACAGAAACTCGCCGGCGCCAGGTCGTCGCAAGAGATGCGGGTCGCCTACGCCGCCGCCTATTTGGAAGTAAAACGCCTGATACAAAATGGCGGTGAGGCAAGCGTATGGCGCCGCGTGGCGCAGTAATTTCACCCAGCGCGAAAATGTCTTGATTTTGTCACCTGCTTAGTCGACGATGCTTATGTCTCTCCTCCGCGACGGTCACACGACGCGTCCGCTGAATTGCTACCCATGAGAAAATCGACAATAGCTGCTCGACTCACGCGAATTGTCCTCGCAGTTGCACTTTCGGCCGCGCCCCTGGCAGCCCAGCAAAAGCGCGGCACAGCTCCGCGCAAACCGGCGCCGGCACAAACTGTCGCGCAACCTGCGGAGGCTACTCCAACTTTTGACACGCTGCTAGCAGACGACAGTTATAAGGTCTACTTTGAAGTTCGCGGCGTGGGCCAGTTGATTCGTTCTTCCGCTGTCAATGACTTACTCGACCCGGTAATGAAAATCGGTGGGCCGCCAAAAGAGTTTCGTACGGCGTTGAAATGGCTGGATGCTCACGCTGAGAGTCTCGCCGGTTCGCGCCTGTTCGTGGCCAGTTGGCCCACGCAACCAAACTTACCCGCAGTTTTGATGGCAATCGAATTCGCTTCGCCTGAAGAAGCCCAGAAGTTTGAGCCTCAGTTGCGCCGGTTCATGCCAATTCTTGCACCGACGCCGGAACCAACTCCGTCGCCGTCACCTGGTCAGCCGAATGCTGCCACAGCGCAGTCGGTGCAGACGCAAACTGCCACCACTGCCTCGTTTCCTTATCGCATTATGCAGGTTGGGTCGCTGGTGCTGGTCACCGATAAAGCTTTTGCTTTTCGCGATCTGAAACCACGCCATGCAAGATTGCTCGCAGAAGATCTGAATTTCGTCACAGCGCGCAATCGCTTTGCTTCGGAGTCTCTTTTCCTTTACGTCGACGTGAAGGCGCTGGAAAAGGAAGATCAGGAGCGCCGCAAGAAAACTGCCGAGGAAGAAGAACAGCGGCTTGAAGAAGAAGAACGCAATCGCATAAAACAGGAACAGGCGTCACCTCAGGTCGAGGAACCCACGATTGTTGAGGCAACGGAGATGCCCTCGCCTGACGAACCGCCTCCGCCTGCCGCCAATGACGCAGCAACCTTAAGCGCATCGGCGCCGGCTCAGACAAACACCATCATCACGCCCAGCGGCCAGGAGAGGAATCCGGATTCCGCCTTGATGGGTACCGTCATGTTTTCGCTTTACCGCGGCATTTTTGCCGGCCAACCGAAATGGCCTGAAGCTGTCGCCGCTGCTGTCGCCTTTGAAGGAGATGCATATGTGGTGCGCGCTTTGATTCTCAGCAGCGCCGATAACAAAAATGTAGCCATACCTTTTTTACCGCAGTTCATTTCCGGCCCAGCCGTGATTCCCGGGTCGCCCAGCGTTTTTCCGGCTGCCGCCGATCTGTTTGTTTCGGCCTCGCTCGACTATCCGCAGATCTATGATGGATTGCTGAAGACAATTGCAACTACGAATGAACGCCCGCGCGATTATTCGATGCAAACGGTAAACGCCGTTCAGCCCGTTTCTCCTTTCGCTGATTACGAGAAGAAATTGGGATTTAAAATCAAGGATGACATTCTGCCGTTGTTGGGAAATGAATTAGCGGTGGCGCTGGTGCCCAGGAACGCCAGCGAAATTGCCGCAAACCCGTCCGCATCACCTGCCGCTGACAGTCAACAGAAAATCAAGACGTACGATCCTGATCCACTAATTGCAATCTCAGTAAAAGATAAGGAAGCGGTGCGCCACTTGATACCAAAGCTGATCGAATCGTTCGGGGTCAAGGGCGCTGGCCTCCTCGCCCAAACCGAACGGAAGGACGATACCGAAATCACGACCTATGCAAACGTGTTGTCCTATGCTTTCGTCGGTGATTTTCTGATTCTGTCGCCAAACGCTGACGCGACAAAACGCGCCGTCGCGTCTTACTTAAATGGTGAGACACTTTCCGCAAGCAGTCATTTCCGGAATGCGAGTCGTTGGCAGTCGCGACAAGTGCTGGCCCAGGTTTACATGGCGCCGGCGTTAGTCGAGCGATATGGCCTGACGGGAAATCTGACAGGGCCGGGCAATGAGAAGATTGCGGAGCTGCTGTCGCGATTGAATCCAACTATTGAACCACTAACTTATTCGCTTTCAAATGAAGGGTCCGGTCCGCTGCACGAGTTACATGTTCCGAAAAACCTGCTGCTGCTGATGGTGGCAAGCATTTCAAACAACGCCGGCGCGGCGCCTTTGAAGGCCAACGAAGCGGCAGTGAAGAGCGAGTTGCGAACTTTGGTCAGCGCGGAAGCAACCTATCAAGCTACGACCGGCGACGGTCGTTATGGAACGCTTGATGAACTAATTAAGGCTGGGTTGATCAGCAAGGAACCCATTGAGAGGTGGGGTTACGAGATCGAGTTGACAGTGTCAGCGAATAAGTTTGAGGCTACGGCGGTGCCGCTTGAATATGGCAAGAGCGGCAGATTTTCTTACTTTGTGGATGAGAGCGCGGTGGTGCGTGCCGGCGATCATGGCGGCGGCCCGGCCACGGTTTCCGATTCACCCATTGAGTAACATGTTGTCACGCAGTTCCCCGCGCGCCTGCGGCTGCGAGGTTCTGAATTTCCACCGGCTCGATGGTGCCCGCTGGTTCGAAGCCAAATATTTTTGCATAAAAATAGAACTCGCCATCGAGCGCCCGTTTGATGTTTTGTGCCTGCCGGAATCCGTGCTGCTCACCCGCAAACTCAATATAAGCGACCGGAATTCCTTTGGCTTGTAACGCGGCGACCATCGTCTCGGCCTGACTGGGCGGTACAACTTTATCTTCCAAACCCTGAAAGAAAATTACCGGACAAGACAAGCGATCGGAAAAGTTGATTGGCGAGCGTGCGTAATAGATTTCACGCGCTTCGGGGTATGGTCCAAAGAGGCGATCCAAATAGCGCGACTCGAATTTGTGCGTGTCTTTCGCCAATGCCTCCGCGTCGCTGACTCCATAGTGACTTGCGCCGGCCTTAAAAGCATCGCGAAAGGTCAACGCGCACAGCGTCGTGTAACCGCCAGCGCTGCCCCCGCTAATCATCAGTCGATCTGGATCGGCCTCACCGCGCGCAACCAGGTAACGCGCGCCACTCACACAATCATCAACGTCTACGATTCCCCATTGAGCTCTCAGTCTGTCTCGATAGGCGCGACCAAAGCCAGTGCTGCCGCCGTAATTAACGTTCAGGACGCCAATGCCGCGGCTGGTCCAGTATTGAATTCCGAAGCTCTTAACGGTGGTGCTGGCCGCGGTTGGACCACCATGACTTAACACTAACAGCGGCGGGTGTTCGCTGTCGGGCGCTCGATAATTCGCGTTGGTCGGGCGATAGAAAAAACCATAAGCCGTCAGACCAGCTTCAGTCGGGAACTCAACAGTTTCCGGTTGTGAAAGATATCCTTCAGCGATCTCGATATTGTTGGAACGTCGCAGAACTTCGAAGCGGCGCGTCTTCAGGTTAAGTCTGACAATCGAAAGCGGTTCGCTTGGCGAGCCGGCGCGCATTACGGCGTAGCCAGGCGCAGCTCGCACGTAAGTAATGTCAGTGTAGGGACTTTCAATGCGCTCAAGCTTGCGCGTCCGAGTGTCGATAATGCCAACTCGCCAAATGCCTTTTTCCACGTAGCTGCAAACAACTCGTTCAGCGGATTCGAAAGCGAAGGTTGACATGCCAAAGCCCCACTGTGGCATGCCAAATTCGGCTTCCATCTCGACCACTGGTTCTACGACATTCACTTCGTTAAGGCGACAAAGATTCCACCAACCGGTGCGATCGGAAACAAAATACAACTCGCCGCGCGGCGACCACTGCGGTTGAAAGATTGACTCCTGATTGCCACCGGCGATTCTGTCGGGATGGTCCAACGATCCATCATCCTTAATGTTTGCTACCCAAAGCTCGGTTTCGTCCCAGGGCATGTTTGGATGGTTCCAGGTTAACCATGCCAGCCGATTACCATCGGGGCTCAGTCGTGGCGAGGAATAAAAGTCATTGCCGGAAACCAGAACATCGGCAGCTCCATCGGCGAAATTTATGCTGACCAGAGTGTTTACTGCTTCACGCCCCGCGGCCGTGTGATCTTCTCTGATGCAGATCAATCGTTGCCGCTGCTCATCCACAATTGCGTCGGCATAACGCATATTTGGAATCGTCGTAAGCGGTTCAGGCGGCCCGCCGTTTCGTTGGACATAAATCTGTTGGTCGGAAAAATTGGAAAAGTAAACCGCCCCGTCGCACGCGACATAGTCGCCGCCGCCATATTCGTGAACGCGTGTCCGGGCGTTAAAGCCGGTCGGTGTCACATCTGCGATGCGACCTTCGCTGTCGCGTTTGACGATAACGCTGCGCCCGCCTTCAAGGGGTCGCATCTCCAGCCAGTAAAGGTCATCGCCATCTATTAACGGCTGGCCCACGGCGATTGTGCCGGCAACAATCAAGTCGGAGGTTATCGGGGATTCCCATGAACCATAAGGCACCACACGCCGCTCGCTCATTTCCAGTTTCTCCTTCAGAATGGCGAATTTCATTCATTAAACCTCAGTTGGACCAGCGTACTGACTACCAGTCAGAAAAGTGTTTGGAAAGTTTTTGTTACGCCCTTGTGAAGACTTTGCAAGCTTACTGCAACCATCGCCGAAATAGGCCGGGCTACCATCCTTCATCGTTAATTCTCCATGGGAGAACTGAGATAAAGGCAAGGGCGCCGGTCTTGGGGGAGGTCGGCGCCCATCGTCTTTTTAGCCGTGCGCTACTTCCGAAACCTCAACTCTTTTTACTCCCTTTGCTTCCTTTGCTTCCTTATCTTACGCTAATTCCACTCTTTATTAGGCCGCTGCTCGTCGCTAGCGTCAATGATCGCCTCCCGAAAAGTGGTCAACGAGTTGTTGACGAACGAACAAAACAACATGACAATCGCGCCAAACTTCAAAGGGCAAACTTGCGATTGGCAGCTACCGCTCCGATGTTAACTTGCGCGGTCATTGCCACAAAAAAACCTGGAAAGGAGTAATACCGTGCGAAGAGCTTATCATCTTATTCCGGTTTTACTGATCGGGCTTACGACTGGTTGTACGCATCTTCAGCAGGCCCGCGACTCGCACCTCGGCACCGAGCCGGCTGCCGAGAAATCGTCGCCAGCGCCTGCCGCAAAATCGGAACGCGGTACACCCGCCGAAGCGCAAGCGATGCTCGCGCAGGCGATCGAGCATTACAACTCGGTCGGACGAAAACAAGCACTCGCGGACTTCACTGCAAAGAAAGCGCCTTTTTCTGATCGTGACCTTTACGTGTTTTGTATCGGTCTAAACGGCATCAGAACAGCGAACGGCGGTTTTCCGCAATATGTCGGCACACCTGCGACCGGCTTGAAGGATGCCGAGGGCAAGCCGCTGGAACCAAGAATTCTCGACGTCGGCAACCGCGGTGGCGGTTCCGTTGATTATCATTGGATTAATCCTATGAACCACCAGATGGAACACAAGATCGCCTTTGTCAAGAAAGCGGGCGAAGACGTCTGTGGCGTTGGCGCATACAACCCGGAATAGGTAATCTTAAACGACACTTGAACAAAAAATGGCTCGAGGTAGTAGAGCATGGCTAACACTTCCAAACTCTTTCGTGTGATTCTGCAGGTTTCTGATCTCGATAAAGCGGCTGAGTTTTACGCAAAACTGCTGAACGACGAGGGACGCAGAATTCCGCGCGGATCACGTCACTATTTTGATTGCGGACCGGTAATACTTGCGCTGGTCGATGTCACCGCGGGTGGTGATGAGGCAAAGCCGATTCCGGATTACATATATTTCGCGGTCGCCGATCTGCAAGCCGTGTACGATCGTGCAAGCAGATTGAATTGCTTGTCAGACGAAGATGTCCATGGTGAACCGGCAGGTCAGATCGTGAAGCGTCCCTGGGGCGAGCTTTCCTTTTACGTTGCAGACCCCTGGGGTAACGGACTTTGTTTTGTTGATGAGCAAACTCTATTCACTGGCAAATAGCAGCGTTACATAAAACACACCGAGCAAGGGAGTCGCGGCAGCGAAAACTAATTGATGACTCAAACAGCAGCCTACCAGGCAGGTCGAACAGTCGCCGCCGCTATTGAGGCTCACTTCGCGCGCCATTTGGCAAAGGCACACGCGCGCGGCGAGCACGATCTTGCACCCGCACCGCAGGCCGGCGCTATTCAGGCAATGATCGATGCTACTTTCTGGGCCAGCCTGCGCCCGGAGGAGGGCCGCTTCCCAAAAATCTCGTTGGCCTTCCTGCCGCCCGCACAAGCAGGACAAGCACTGATGTTCGAACACCCGCTGCCTCTCGATCCGGCGGTTCTTGCCAAACTCGCGCCCGCGGTCGAGCGCCCCGGAATTCATCTCGGCGTCTGGTACGAAAGTAATGCAGGGCCGGCTGGCGATTCCAGCGTTGCTCAGTTGCGCGTCTGGGGAGCGACGCGCGTAGTTCCAAGTTTCGGGTTTGTGCTTGAGGATGTAGAGCCGGGACTGTTGGTTATCAAACATCGCCGGTTTAACGGCTTTGGCAAATACGCTAACGTCGCCGTGCTAATGGGCGAACAGGTAAAAGTGATCGATGAGCAAGGGACGAGCTTGCCCGATTGTCCAGAGCTGCTGAAAGCCCTGCTCGCTTTCAATTCTGCCGCCGATCCAAATGACCGGCGCGATTCGGTCAATGTGCTGGTGCAATTGGCGGCATCGATGCGCGCCCATGCGCATGGTGGTTCATTGCTGGTAGTGCCCACCGGAAAAGAAAGCTGGCGCGAATCAATCGTTCAGCCGATCCTCTATTCAGTTATGCCTGCTTTCTCAGCGCTGTCAGAACTCGTTGGTCGTGATGAGCAGGAACGCGATGGAAATGCGTGGGAGTCGTCGGTGCGCAAAGCTGTCGATACAGTCGCAGGGCTAACGGCAGTTGACGGTGCTACAGTGATCAATGATCGGTATGAAGTGCTCGCGTTTGGCGCCAAGATCAGACGGCCTACCGGTAGCGTGCCGGTCGAGCAGATGGTGCTGACAGAGCCGACGATCGGAAATCAGGCAGTAGTTGTTCCGCCAGTGCAGCACGGCGGCACGCGACACTTGTCGGCAGCGCAATTTGTGCACGATCAACGCGACGCGCTCGCGCTGGTAGCATCGCAGGACGGTCGCTTCACAGTCTTTGCCTGGTCGCCTTGCGAAAGCATGGTCCATGCTCACCGGGTAGATACTTTGTTGATGTAGATTGCCGCTCGTTAATCCTACATCGATGTTAATTCATCCGGCCGATGACTCTCACGGTGGATGCAAAAGAAAG
>Ga0137418_10003176_pt1 | contig 15105 bp, 9 predicted proteins | sample CZODoug3_1_2_16f_FD_122242 | JGI IMG/M metagenome (GOLD analysis project Ga0137418, IMG submission 122242) | Vadose zone soil fungal communities from Angelo Coast Range Reserve, California, USA - CZODoug3_1_2_16fungal (Hybrid Assembly) | ecosystem: Environmental > Terrestrial > Soil > Vadose... | reverse complement strand
GAGGACATGATCCGGAAGGGGGAGGTCGGGGCGCTGTTCAACATTACTACGGCGCGCGCAGTAAATGTTTTCCAACGCATCGCCGTCGAGCAATCCCGATTGCACATTCCTCTTCTGTTTGGCCTCGACGTGATTCACGGCTTTCGAACGGAGTTCCCTATCCCCTTGGGGCTGGCCTCCAGCTGGGATCCGGAATTGGTCGAACGAACGGCGCGGATAGCGGCTCGTGAAACATCCGCAAGCGGAATTCGCTGGACATTTTCCCCGACGGTGGACATCGCAAGAGATGCGCGATGGGGAAGGATAGCCGAAGGATCTGGTGAAGACCCCTATCTTGGAGCCGCCTTGGCCCGGGCCTATGTACGCGGTTACCAAGGCGCGCGGCTGGATGCGGCTGACAGTATCGCGGCGTGCCCGAAACACTATGTTGGCTACGGTGCCGCCGAAGGCGGCCGTGATTACAACGCCGTGGAGCTTTCCGAGCACACTTTGCGGCAATTTTATTTGCCTCCATTTCACGCGGCGGTCGACGCGGGCGCTGCCACGCTCATGAGCGCGTTTAATTCGCTGAATGGGATACCGGCGTCCGCGAATCCTTTCACCCTGAAACAGATTTTGCGGAAGGAGTGGGGGTTCCCGGGGCTGGTTGATAGCGATTGGACCTCTGTCGCCGAACTTATCGCCCACGGAATCGCCAATGATGGCCCGACAGCCGCACGCAAAGCTTTTCTCGGCGGCGTTGATATGGATATGGCCAGCAGTCTTTACCACGATAATCTGGCTCAACTGGTGCGCTCCGGGGAGGTCCCGGAGGTCGCCGTGGACGAGGCCGTGCGGCGCGTGCTGCGCGTGAAATTCGGGCTGGGTCTGTTCGAACATCCTTATGCGGATGAGACCCGCGAAGCGGGCGCGATGGTTCAGCCGGAGAGTCTTGCCTTGGCGCGCACAGCTGCCGAAAGATCCTTCGTGCTGCTGAGGAATGCAAACTTCCCGGGGGAAGCGCCAGTTTTGCCCCTTTCCGCCGACGCGAAAACCATTGCGCTGATCGGCCCGCTGGCCGACGATCCCCGCGACATGCTGGGTTGCTGGTCCGGGCAAGCGCGGCCCGAAGACGTCATCACTCTGCGTTCCGCACTCACGCAAAAACTTGGGGCGGAGCGCGTCCGTTACGCAAAAGGGACGGAGATCATTGGCGGATCGGCTGAGCAAATAGCAGACGCTGTTAAAGCTGCGGAGCAATCCGATGCCGTGATTCTTGCATTAGGAGAAAGCGCTCCCGAGATGACGGGTGAAGCGGCGTCGCGTGCGCACCTCGGTCTGCCGGGACAGCAACAGCAACTTCTGGAGCAAGTCGTCGCAACCGGGAAGCCAGTCGTTCTGGTGGTGTTCAGTGGGCGGCCGCTGACACTTCCATGGGCGTTTGAGCGAGTGCCCGCGGTTCTGGCGGCGTGGTTTCCGGGCGTGCAAGCCGGGCCCGCCCTCGTGCACACAATTTTTGGCGAGGCGAATCCAGGCGGGAAGCTGGTGGTGAGCTGGCCGCGAAGCGTCGGACAAGAACCTTTGTACTACGATGCGCTGAGTACGGGGCGCCCTGCGGGCCAAATCGACCTAAATCATCCCCCGAAGAATGGCGACGAGAAATTCGTCTCGCGTTACATCGACGAGCAGAACAGCCCGCAGTTCCCGTTCGGGTACGGGCTGTCATATACCAGCTATCGCTACGGTGATCTCAAGATCGACAAGACACAACTGAGTGCGAAGACCCTGAATGAACAACTTCAATCGAGCGGGCGAGCTGCGAGGACGGTTATGAGCGTCAACGCGGAGATTACCAATACGGGAACACGAGTGGGAGAGGAAACCGTCCAACTTTATCTGCGGTTACAAGGAACCAGCATCGCGCAGCCGGTCCGTGTGCTGAGTGGTTTCCAGCGCATTGCTCTTGCTCCCGGTGAAACGAGAAAAGTGACCTTCACGCTCGGGCCCGAGGCGTTTGCCATCTGGAACGATCAAAACAAATTCGCGGCCGAGCCGGCGCGTGTCACGCTCTGGGTAAGTCCAGACTCAAGTCGTGGTTCCGAAGCGACACTCCAAATCACAAAATAGGCAAGGATACGCAGATGATTGGCGCGCGCCCCATCTCTCGAAGAGAAGTCATGAGAATTTGCGGAATCGGTTTGCTCACCTCACCGCTCACAACGCTGACTGGTTGTGGGAAGCGGGCGCCGCGATCTTTCGTGGAGCCAACAGGCACGCCCTACGAAGGAACGGACGAGCAACTTCTGGACGAAATTCAGCGTGCGACTTTCCAATTCTTCTGGGACGAAGCAAGTCACAAAACCGGACAGGTGAAGGATCGCGCCCTGGCCAATGGCAACGACTCACGGATGATGTCGAGTATCGCCGCCACAGGATTTGGCCTGACCAGCCTGTGCATTGGCGATCAGCGTGGCTATGGTAAGTCTCCTGAAATTCTCGAACGTGTGCGCAAGACGCTGCGATTCCTGGCAAACGATTTGCCGAACGAGCGCGGATTCTTTTTCCACTTCGTTCACATGGAAACCGGACAGCGCTGGGAGAAGTGTGAGCTCTCTTCCATCGATTCTTCTCTCTTGCTTTGTGGCGTCCTTACGGCCCGGCAATATTTTGCGGATCAGGAAATCAAAGATCTGGCGACGAGAATCTATGCGCGGGTCGACTGGCCGTGGATGCTGAATGGCGGTTCAACGCTCTCCATGGGCTGGACACCGGAGTCTGGATTTCTGAACGCGCGGTGGGAACACTACTGCGAATTGATGATGATTTATCTGCTGGCAATCGGTTCGCCGACGCACGCGATCCCGGCGAGTTCATGGAATGCCTGGACGCGCCCGAGGATCGAATACCAGGGAATCGAATATATTTCCGGCAACGATCCTATTTTCACGCATCAGTATTCGCAGGCGTGGTTTGATTTCAGGAAGAAACGCGACGCCTACGCGGACTATTTCGAGAATTCCGTGAAGGCCACCAAGGCTCACAAACTCTTTTGCTTGTCGCTTCGCGAACAATTTCCCGACTATAGCGAAGACCTGTGGGGGATCAGCGCGTCGGACTACGTGAATGGATACACGGCGTGGGGCGGACCGCCGCCGCAGGGGCCCATCGATGGAAGCGTCGTGCCCTGCGCGACAGGCGGCTCTCTTCCCTTTCTTTTTGAGGATTGTATGCGCGTCTTGCGGAATCTGCGCGGGCGCTACCGCGAAAAGGCCTGGGTGAAATACAGCTTTGTCGATGCTTTCAATCCGCTCACGGGTTGGTATGACGCGGATGTCCTGGGCATTGACCTGGGAATTACCATGCTGATGGCAGAGAATCATCGCACAGGTCTTATATGGAATACCTTCATGAAGAATCCGGAGGCGCAAGCGGCGATGCAAAAAGTGGGGTTTCACTCCGGGTAGAAACGGAGCCCCTTTGCTATTCGCTGGGATTCTTATTCGGTTCAGAGCCAAGCTTCTCCCGAGTTAGTCCGCGGGGATGTTCATCGTAGACGGTATCTTCTGACTCTTGCTTGCGCAGCGCGTTCAACCGCGTGAAGGTCGCCCGCGCTCGTGCCGCCTCCGCCTTGCGCCCGGCGCGCGCGTAAGCGTTCCCGAGTGCGAAATAAACCTCCGGGACTTTGGTGAAGGAGCGTTTTGCAATTTCCAATTCCGAAATGGCCTCGGGAAAACTCTGCGTGTCCAGGTAGAGGAGGCCCAGCAGGTAATGTCCGAGGGGTCGCTTCGGATCCAGCTTCACAGCCTGCTCGGCGTATTTGACGCCATCTGCGGAATCGAGCCGATAGCGCGCCATGGCGATTTCCAGGCGCGCGAGAACATGCTGTGGATTGTTTTGAATCTCCCGCTGAAATTCCGCAACCGCCGCGTCAATCTCGTGGATTTCCAGCAAGAAGCGCCCGCAAGCGTAATGAATATTCTCCGTATCCGAATATTCAGTCGCCAAGCTGCTGTACTCTTGCCGCGCCTCATTGAACTTTTTGGAAGCAGCGAACCATTCTGCCCTGCCTGCACGCATTACAATCTCACGCGCAGTCGACCCCGCTGGTGGAAGGGTTTGAGGACGCATTCGCAGGACAGCCATACCAAGACCAAGGACGAAGTCATCTCCTTCGGCTCCATCCTGGCTCAATTGATCAAACGATTGCTGCGCGGCTTCAAACCTATTTTTGCGCAGGAGGAGTACGCTCTCGTGATACAGCATCACTCGGCGGAGTTGTGGGTCCTTCAAAATGCCGAGTTGCTTGCTCTTCTCAATGTCCTGAAGTGCGGAGTCGTCCTGCCCCAGTTCAAACTCGCAGAGCCCAAGCATGACCCGCGCGCTTCCATGCTTTGGTTGCAGCGTCACAACCCGCCGAAACGCCCGTGCCGCCTCGGAATAATCGTCGCGGTCATACAAAATTGTGCCGAGCGACCACCAGCCCTCCGCCCACTGGGGGCGCAGCCCAAGAGCCTGCCGATACAGTGGAATGGCCTCCTTGAGATTGTTTCCTTCGCTGGCCTGCTTCGCTAATGCAGCAATCTGTTCAAATGAATGATTTGAAGGCGACTTCTGGTGCGTGTCAGCGGCGGGGCAGCTAAGCACCGCAAGCGCTAACAACACAGCGGAAGAAAGAACTCTTCCGGGAAACTCCGCCACGATGGACGGACTACCCATGTGGCTTCCCAGGTGGCGTCGAGGTGGAATCTTCTGGCCCTTTCTGCTCTCTCAAGTATCGAAACTTCTCGTTCTCTTTCGCAGCTTCCTCCAGACGACCCAGCTTCTGGTACGCACGTCCGAGGGCGTAGTGGATTTTCGCCACCTCAGGGCCAAGATTCTCAGCGACTTTCAGTTCCGCCACGGCGTCCTCGAGCTTCTCTTGCTGGAGCAAGAGCCTTCCAAGATAGTAGTGCGCCTCCGGATCAGCTGGCGCTAGCTTGAGACAGGCCTGCAAGTGTTCGCCGGCCCGAGGCTCCGAGCTCCTGTCGCCCGCCTCGGCAAGGTCCAAGAGGAACTCTGCATACTGCAGGTGAAACATGGCATCGCCGGGAAATCGAGTGGTTCCTTGCTCAAAGGAATTTCCTGCCTGCTCCGTTTCATTAGCCGCCCACTGCGCCACAGCCACGCCCAGAGAAGCTTCCGCGTCTGCGGGTGCAATCTTCTGTGCCTTTAAATACGATTCGACGGCTGCTTTGGGCTCTGCCTGATGCAGCTTTACGGAACCGACCAACTCATAGGCACGAGCAGAAGGAGGGAACACCTTCAGTACACGCCACACGATCTCCAATGTTCCTTGATAGTCTCTGTTTTCCGACAAAACCTCTGCCAGGTCGAGGAAAATCGTGTCCCGGGACGAGTCGAGGCCGATGGCTCGCTGAAAACTACGCACGGCTTCCAGGTGCTTACCCTGGCGGTGATAGCACCAGCCGAGCAAATCATACATGTCGGCGGTAGGAACACCTGTGGCGATCGCCGCTTGCAATGTTTTCTCGCTGTCCGCAAAGCGGCCTACACTGAATTCAGAGAGTGCGATGTTGTACTCGAGGAGGCCATGGTCCGGGTAGGAATCACGTAACACGGTGAACAGCCTCTGTGCCGTATCATAGTCGCTGAACTCGGCGGCAGTTCGGGCTGCCTGGAACACTCCCTGCACATCATCGAGATGATAGAGTAGGTCAAGCAGTGCTTCACGGGCCTTTTTCCGATCGCCGAGGTGATAATAGGCGCGTGCTAGGGCAGACACACTGGCCGGTCGCTGCCGAACGACCTGCGGAACAGAGACCAGAAGGTTTGCGGCGCCCTGGTGATCGCCGAGATCTTCCGAGATGAGCCCAAGCAGGAGAATTGCGAGGGAGTCCTCCGGGTGGACCTTCAGAACGATTTGCAGATTCTCCCGCGCTTCAGCCAGACGACCGAGCCGCCAGTTACTCGCAGCAAGATTACGGCGCGTCTCTTGGTCGCCAGGATTGAGTCGGAGCGCTTTTTCGAACAGTGCGCTCGCCTCTTCCTGCCTGTTCTCGCTTGCTAGCAGAGCGCCAAGCCTTGCGGCGTAGGCCGCATCTTCAGGGGAGCGCTCCATCGCGGCGCGAAGCCCCGCCTCCGACTGGACCTGACCGGCGGCCTGCGCCGGAACGGCCTGAGCCAGGCCGCCCCCAAATGGCAAACAAGCACCAATAAGCAAAAGGAGACCCGGGAATTCGCCGCGGCTTCGCACAGCGAGTTACGCTCCGCCCTCATGGTATCGCGCGTCGCGGGGAGTTAAAAGCTAAACCGCGCTTGGAATTCGATGACGCGTCCGCCAAGCGCTCTGGTCGCACGTCCGAATTGTGGGCGCTCGATCGTCGTACTGTCGCTGTGGAACCCGAACGGCTCCAGGTTCAGTTTGTTGAATACGTTGAAAAAGTTGGCGCGGAGATCGATACCCGCTCCCTCACCGATGACCCAGACTTTCGGGAGCCCAAACCGCTTCGCGACGCTCATGTCAATGCCCGTGTAACGCGGTCCGCGGAACGAATTACGGCCGACACCCGGGACTGGCGGAATGTTATATCCACCCGGCGGAGCCGTTGGCGGAGTGAAGAAGTTAAGGCCACCGCCTGGAAAATTGCCGTTATTTTTGAGGTTGTCTGTGGTCGTGTCATTCCCTGCTCCACCTTTGTAGGCGACCGGCCGCACCGGGCAAATAAATCCTGCGTTAACGCTGGAAGCACAGGAAGTACCTGAATCCGAAACGGGTGTCCACGGGAAGCCGGAGTTGAGCGTCAAGATGCCGTTGAGCTGCCAGCCACCGATCAGCTTCTGCCTCCAGTCGTGCCCCGTTCGGAAGAGAGGTAGATCGTACAAGGCATATGCCGTGAAGGAATGGGTGACGTCGAAGTCCGAAGGTCCATGCTCGGTGCGCTGGTCGAACGGATAGGTCTGCTGGCAGTTCTGGTCGCTCGAGCACAAATCCAAACTCTTACTCCAGCGGTAGTTAGCATTGAACTCTAACCCTCTCGAGAATCGGTGAGTAATGCGCGCGAGCATTGCGTTATAGTTTGCGTTGACGTCCGACTGGAATATGTTCACAGTCCCGAGATTCGCGTTCGCAGGGAACAACAGACTGTAGTTTAGAGTACGAGGATATTTCCTGCTCTGGCTACCCTGAAAGCCGAGCGCGGCGAGCCACGAACGCCCAAGATCATACTGCCCCTCGAGAGAATAGTGATAAGTGTACGGTGTACGCATGTTCTGGAGGGGGCCGGTGATATTTGGTTTGCCGCTTAAAGGGATGTTCGTATTCGGATCGAACGCAATAATCGCATTCGGATTCGCGGGAAAGCCGTAGAAGGCATAGATCCCATTCGGATTAATGGTGTAAACGCCGGCTGGGAGTTGGCTTGCGGGGAATCCTTCCGCGATGAACGACGGCGGATTACCGCGCGCCTGCAGCGTGAGGGATTCCGGGATGCGGTTATAGCCGACTCCAAAGCCGCCGCGCCAAACCAGTTTGTTGCCAAACTCGTGTCCGAAAACACGCCCCGGACTCCATGCGAAGCCCAATTGCGGCCCGAAGTTGTTGTAATCGGGCCGACTGAGATTCCCGCCAATCTTGATGCTGGCACCGGTGAGCGCGTTGGCGCTTGTCCCCAGCACGATGTTGCTGAGTTGTCCGAATTTGTCATGTAGTGCGCCGAAATACTCCCACCGCAAGCCGAGATTTAGGGTAAGGTTCGGGCGGAATTTCCAATTGTCCTGACCGAAGAACGCGAGATCGGTGACGCGAACATATTTGCGAAAGTCGGTCGGAGCTCCAGTCTTCGGGTTGTACGTGACGGTCTGCTCATCTGTCGGCGCATCGTTGGCGAAGCTCCACAGGTTGTTGAAGTCAAAGGCGGGACGATCGCCCCAGAGTGAGGTGTCGTTGTTTTGTTCCTTGGCGAGTTCCCCCCCGAATTTTAAGACGTGGCTGTTGTGTACTTTGCTTACGGTGTCGCGGAAATCGTAAGATGTCTCGTTGAACTTGCCGGGGCCGGGATAGCTCGTGTGAAAGCTGCCGTTCGGAAAATTGATGTTGTTGTTGGGGACGCCCCACGGGATCTTTGGATTCGACGGGATCTCGTTGAAATACCAGCGGGTGACGTTGAACCGCGCTTCGTTGATGATGCTCGTGGATATCGTCCGGGTCCACAGGAGCGCCGCTGCTTCGTGGTGGCGGGCGGAGGTGAAAAAATCGTACTGGCGTGCACTACAGCACCAGCTACCCGGTACGAATGTATTGGTTACTGGCGTGTAGTACATGGTGAACGTGACCAGGTCTTTTTGAGTGACCTGATAATCCACGCGGGCGTTGTACTGCGTCGCCTTCGTGCCGCCGGGCTCTTCAACTTGCACTTGCTGAAGGTCGGGCGATCCGTCCAGCCCGCCTCCGTTAGCGGAATTCACAATCGTCCCGGAAGTCCCTGTATTACTTCCGATGTCCACGCCGCCAGAGACATCCGCGCAGTTTGCCCCTACAGCAACACCGAGAGCGGCGCAGGTCGAGGTGAGCTGCTTAAAAATCTTGGGGTCCGAGCCAGGAACAGCGAAGATCTTCGCTGCAATGCTACTGGCCGGAAGCTTCTGTATCCATTGAGGCGTTTCGATCCATTCCGACTCGAGACCACTCGAATGCGTCGAGATGTGCTCAAAAGAAAAGAACCCGAAGATCTTGTTCTTCCAAATGGGTCCGCCCAAGCTCCCGGCATAGTTCCGGAGCAATGTGCTGTCGCGCTGCGGAGCCGCACCGTTCGGTCCTCCCCACCTCTGAAAGGCGTTCAAGCTCGGGCTGTGTAGCTTGTAAAGGAAACTGCCGTGAAACTGGTTCGTGCCATTCTGCGAGACCACTTCAATTAGGGCGCCGCTATTGCGCCCGTTTTCCGCGGAGTATGTGTTCGACTCGACCTTGATCTCTTTGACCGATTCGGAGTTGGGCGTGATGACTGCGGCCCCGCCCCAGGTCTGACTGTTGACGCTCACGCCGTCAATCGAGTAACCGTTGGCCTCCACGCGCTGGCCGTTCGCGCTTACCTGGACGGCGTTTTCCGTCTGAAAAATCGAGTTGTTGGATCCGCCCGGGCCACTGTAATTGGGCAAGTTCGTTGAGTCGCCATTCCCATTGCGTGCGCCAAGACCGAAGACTCCGGGAGTCAGGCGAACCAACTCATAGGGGTCTCGCCCGACTTCCGGCAGCCTGTTAACTTGATCGCTGGTGATTGTACCGCCGATCGAGGCGTCCTCCGTCTGAAGCGTTGGGAGCGTGTCTCCGTTAACAGTAATTTGCTCCGTCACGGCTCCCGGTTCGAGGACCACGTTTACACCACTCGTCTCCTCGGCGTTGATCCGCACGTCCTTGATCACCTTGGCCTTGAAACCAGCCAAAGAAGCGCTCACCGTATACAACCCAGGTCCAAGATGGGCAACACTGTAGAATCCGGCATCATCGGCAATGGCATCCTGCGACGTGCCGGTCTCCTGATTTGTTACGGTAATCTTGGCACCCTTTACGACGGCCCCGGACGAATCCGTGACGGTTCCTTGAATACCGGCGCGAAACTGGGCGTGAGCTGCAGCAGCAAAGGAGACTGCGCAGACCAGTGTCAGCAATGCCCGAAGGGAAAATCTGGATAGGCTCATGACTTGCTCCTTCACCCCAAAAGAATTCGCGAAAGGGCCTCACACCCCCAGCTAAATCGGTTAACTACATTATTGGCGGGGAGTATAGTCACCTGAAATTTGAATGTCAACGATTCTTAATTCGATTCTTAATTCGAATGCCCGTACTGCCGGCGCCCGTTTCAGCGAGCCGTGTGTAGAGGAGTTCCGCCCAAAAAATTGATTCGTCGGCGGCGTGCGAGAGCCTTCAGGCGGAGTGAACAGCGGTTAACGACTCTGAGGATGCAACCCTCTGGAACCATTTGTCTCTGCGCACACCGCTGGCGACGTCACGACAAGCTTAAAGCTCGCACTAATATCTTAATGATCTTGGAATCGTTCGGGTATAGCATGGCTCAATTCCCCAATGGAGGATCAAGATGGCCAGAAAGAATAGGCTCACGCGAGTTGCAGTAAGAATTGGGACAGCCATGGGCAAGGCGGATCGCAAAGTTCAAAAGGTCCGAAGGGCAGGATCGCTGGCTAAGAAAGAGCTCGATGATATATCGAAGCAAGTCGATGCTCTCAAGTACCAATTGCAGAAAACCGCGAAGCGCCTGAAACGCGCCCTGAGCTAGATTTGGAAACCCATCCTTGCAATTTCGCTTGGCAATTTCAGCGCGATGTTGGCAAATATGGGACGAAGCCGTGCGTTTTGATCTGCAAACGGTACCTCCACAAACGTATTTATGAGGATGGCTTCTAGGCATCCTCTTCATTGCGTTCATTGCGCTTCGATTTTACTTCGGATGCTGGTGCTTGCTTGGTTGTTCGCGCGGCACTGAGGAGATAACTCACCAAATCATCCAACGTGTTTCTAGTTGCCCTAAGCACGCGGGCTGTCGCTCGTCGCGGGCATTTCCGCGATCCGCGCGCATCGTTTCGACGATTCGAATTTTTGCAATTCAACGCCACCGTCCGCACTTCGGGTTAACTAAAGGAGGATTACATGAAGAATCTTGCCTGTCTCCCTCGCCGCGCCCTCTTCTACGGTGCCCTCCTCGCTGCCACCCTTTTCCTCGCGGGAGTTGCGGGGTGGGCCTGGCCGCCTTCCGCGAAACGCGCCCAAGAAGCCGCGAAGGCGAATGACGATGCTTCCTTGCTCGAAGGATTTCGACACGTCGAGGCCGCTTCCGTTTCCGATGCAATGGAACAAATCAGCGGACGCAAGATGTACATGTCACATCGCATGCGGCCGATTTTTCCGACGAAATTTGCCGGACTCGCACTGACGGTGCTCTTGAAGAAGGAAAGCAATCACGATCCGGACGCGCTTAAAGGGATGCTCGCAGCGATCGACCAGGGTTCTGCGAATTCCGTCTACGTCATGGTAGTCGAAGATGGTGCTGACATCGCCGGCATGGGCGGCCTGATGGGAACGGCTATGGCAGCGCGCGATTTTTCGGGAGCAGTGATCGATGGTGGCGTACGAGACACCGCCTATCTGCAGAAAATTGGCTTCCCCGTGTACGCCTTGGGAATTGTGCCGTCCACCTCGGTCGGTCATTACCGCTTCGCGGGAGCGAACATTCCGGTCGTGTGTGACGGTGTCGCGGTGAATCCAGCGGACATTATCGTGGCGGATGCCGATGGCGTGGTGGTGGTTCCTCGCGCCACGGCGACGCAAATCCTTGCGCTAGCCCAAGAGATGGACTTTAAGGAGCACTCCATGTATGCGTGGATCGAAAAGCTCAAGTCCATCCAGGAAGCGGTGAAGAAGTTTGGCCGTCTCTAAGATAGGGAGGCTGCAGCCCGGGGAGATGATAGTGAAATCATTTTTACTCGAAGGAGGAATTTGAAATGTTCTTCAATCGCAGCACAAGAAGAAGCTTTGGCGCTCGTCTGGCCGCTCTTTTGCCGGGCCTCGGCATTACCGGGATGGCGGCCGCAACGCTGGCACCGGCGGCGCAGAACACCGGCGGCGTCCAGAAACTGGACGGCGATGGAAAACCCGCCGGTAAAGGTTTCATCACTCCTCTGATTATTCACAACGGATTGATCTATATCGCCGGGCAGGGCGCTCATTCGCGCGGCAGCAAATCGGACGCCGGCAAAACCCCGACAATCGAAATGCACACCCAAATGGTGATGGACGGCGTAAAGGCCGTCGTTGAAGCGGGCGGCGGCACGATGGACAGCATTCTGCAACTCACGGTGTACCTGGCGAAGCTGGAGTATTACGATGGCATGAACTCAGTATTCAAGACTTACTTTCCGAACGGCGGTCCCGCCCGCACCACCGTTGCTGTCGCGGGATTACCCGGCGAGTCGCTGGTAGAAATTAACTGCATCGCTGCCGTTGTCGACGGCGCAAAGAAGGGGGCGTAGATCGATGGCATTCACGGATAACTGGAATCGCAGAACTTTCCTCGGCAGTCTCGGCGCATTGGTGGGAACCATATTCAGCGGGCGCAAAGCGTTTGCCTTTCCTTCCGCCGCAGGCGGCAAAGCCGCTCCTCTCTCAGCCTTCGGCGCGACCGGAAACGTCTACGAAGAATTGGGCGTAACCACGGTCATCAACGGTCAGGGAACCATGACGGTGCTGGGCGGCTCTCTGATGCGGCCGGAAGTCGAAGCGGTGATGGCTTTGGCGGGCCGCCACTTTGTCAGCATCCCTGATTTGGAAGTCGCTGCCGGCAAGCGCATCGCGGAAATGCTCAAGCTGCCGGAGGGATATGGTGCCATCGTCACTTCCGGCGCCGCCGCCGCGATGCAATCGGGGCTCGCGGGCATCCTCACGGGTGGCAATCCGAAGTTTATCGAGCAGTTGCCCGATCTAACCGGCATGAAATCGGAAGTCATTATTCAAAAATCGCACCGCAATCCTTTCGATCATCAGTTGCGCTCTACAGGCGTGAAGCTCGTGGTGATCGAATCGCGTGACGACCTGAAAAGGGCCATCAACCCGCAGACCGCTATGATGCATTTCACAAACTTCGCTGATACCGAAGGACAGATCAAGGTCGAAGAATGGGTCAAACTCGCGCATGAAAATCAAATTCCCGCGTTCATTGATGCCGCCGCCGATACGCCACCAGTCTCCCGCTTATGGGATTACGCGAACATGGGCTACGACCTCATCGCCTTCAGCGGCGGAAAAGCAATTCGCGGGCCGCAATGCGCGGGTCTGCTCATCGGCAAGAAAGATCTGGTCGCCTATGCCCTGCTCAACAACAGCCCGCACGAAGACACGCTGGGCCGCAGTCAGAAAGTGGGCAAGGAAGAAATCGTCGGCATGGTCAAGGCTCTAGAATCTTATTTGAAGGAAGACCACGACGCGTTGAACAAGGAATGGCAGCGCCGCCTGGATTTCATCTCCAGCCAAATCACCAAGATTTCCGGGGTGACCACTTCTTTCCCCGCCCCGGAGATTGCCAATCATGTCCCCCATATGCACATCAAGTGGGATTCCGCCCGCATTGCGATGACACCACGCGAAGCTACCGCTGCTCTGCGCGGTGGGAAACCGTCCGTGGTTCTTTCTTCGGGAGAACATGGCGAAGTCTTGTCGATGAACTCCTTCATGTTGCAGCCGGGAGAAGAAAAGATCATCGCGCGGGAATTGGTGAAGGTCTTGAAGTCACACGCAGCGTGAGCGAATCGTCGCCGTTGTTCACTAGTTCGATGAAGCTGAATTCCCGGAGCTGGCGCATGTCCGTCATCTCTTCCGATCGATGGAGTCTCTATGGCTGAACGTGCGGAGAGCCGCGTCCGCTGGTTCCTGGTGTTTGGACTATTTATTCTAAGTGCGGTTGCCTATCTCGACCGCGTCAATATCTCCATCGCGGGGAGCTCCATCGCCGCCGAGTATCATCTGAGCCATATTCAGCTCGGTTGGATATTTAGCGCCTTTCTGGTGGGCTATGCGCTTTTTCAGACGCCCGGCGGATGGCTCGCCGACCGGCTGGGCCCGCGGCGTGTGCTCGCAGCGGGAGTTTTGTGGTGGGGAGTCTTTACCGCGCTAACCGCGGCAGTTTCCGGAAAGATGGCCTTCGCCGTACTGTTTTTTGTGGCGGTGCGATTTTTTCTGGGGGCCGGCGAAGCGATCATTTATCCGGCTTCCAATCAATTCGTTTCGCGCTGGATTCCGTCGGCGGAGCGGGGAATCGCGAACGGATTGATTTTCGCGGGCGTGGGCGTGGGAGCGGGCGTTACGCCGACTCTCATCACCTACGTAATGGTTCACTACGGATGGCGCTGGTCGTTCTGGATGAGCGCCATCATCGGGTTGCTGGCCGGCGCGATCTGGTATGTTGCGGCGCGCGACACGCCCGAAGAGCACGTGCTGGTTTCCGCCCCGGAACTGGCGCACATCCAGTCCGGGCGAACCACTAAGTCCGCAAGGGACAGCCAAATTCCTTGGAGCACGATCTTTCGAAGCAAGGATGTGCGGGCCGTAACGCTCAGCTATTTCTGCTTCGGATATGTTGCCTGGATTTTCTTCAGCTGGTTCTTCATCTATCTCGCCAAGGTGCGCGGATTAGATCTGAAGATCAGCGCCTTTTACACCACGCTGCCTTTTCTAGCGATGGCCGCGTGCAGCCCATTGGGCGGGGCGATCAGCGACAAGCTCACGAAGCTCTACGGAAAACGCACCGGACGATGCGGCATCGCAGTTTTCGGGCTCCTCCTGACTTCTGTCTTTCTTACATTTGGTTCGCAAGTCGACAGCGCCCGGCTGGCCAGTGTCGTTCTTGCCGGCGGCGCAGGCGCGCTTTATCTTTCGCAAAGCTCTTTTTGGTCAGTTACTGCGGATATCGCAGCTGGATCTTCGGGCTCCGTTTCGGGTTTCATGAATATGGGCAATCAATTCGGAGGAGCCCTCACCGCTTCACTCACACCGGCAATCGCGTCTCGATTTGGCTGGACCACTTCCTTTTGTGTCGCTGCGGGTTTGTCGGTGCTGGGTGCCGCAGCCTGGCTGCTCGTCGATCCCGAACGCGCTCTGGCGCCCGCAACGAAATTGCCGCCGTCACCGGAAGAGACATGAATCCCGAGAAAGGGTCAAGCCCAGAGACGCCCGCCAGTGGGGCCTGCTTGGTCCTAACTCATGCGCGCATATGCCCAAACCTTGCATGACGTGGCGCCAACAACCTAAAATTTGAATGCAATGCAGAAAAATATTAACTAGATGAGCGTATTGCGGCCCGCGAGATTCCCCTGTACACTTCTGCCATGTCATTGAGCTTTCACGAGTCCCAGAGGCACGCACATATTTGTTGTATGTGTTGTACGCACCTGTCCTCTGGCACCGGGAGGCTAATGACCTAGGAATCGTAACCTAAACCTAGCCTAGCTTTTGTGAAGCCCACCGCCAGAGTCGATTGGCAGGTGGGTTTTTTGTTTCTGGCCAGCATTTTTGGTGGATTTGAAAGGAAGGGCATGACACAGGCAACGCCTGAACTGCTTCCCGCA
>Ga0137418_10003175_pt1 | contig 15106 bp, 17 predicted proteins | sample CZODoug3_1_2_16f_FD_122242 | JGI IMG/M metagenome (GOLD analysis project Ga0137418, IMG submission 122242) | Vadose zone soil fungal communities from Angelo Coast Range Reserve, California, USA - CZODoug3_1_2_16fungal (Hybrid Assembly) | ecosystem: Environmental > Terrestrial > Soil > Vadose... | reverse complement strand
TTTCATGTGATTGCACGTTGAGTGCGTTGATCACCGCTAGCTTAACGCCATCCGTGATCGGGGATCGACCTTCTCATCCCATCTGATCAACAGTAGCTTGCAACACGATGGATTTGGCACGAACGCGGGGGACTGGACGATGAGCAGTGCTCTCAGACCGATTAAACGTGACTATTGTTTCAGAGCGGCAGCGTCAGGAGGCTGCTTATAAACAACCTTCTTGCCATGGGTAATCTCGAGCACGGCAGTGTTATGTGTGCTCATGACCACATTCTGATGCTTCTCATTTGCTACCCAGACGGTTGCGCCCGAACCAGCATTCGCATAGGCAGTAAACACTTGGTCGTTTTCCGAATCCAATGTAAGAAGCGCCCCCAAATCCCCACCGTCAGACGTTCCGTAGCCACCGCGCTCATTACCTTTTGGATCGTAGATCAGCATTCCAGATACCGGGCTGTCGCGCTTCTTGCGTTTCCCGTTAATTATGGGCTCAGGCAGAGGCGCTGAAATCACCACACGCTCTGTCCCTTTTTCATCTACCACAGCCAGCCGCTTCACTGTGAGGCTTTGCGGCTGAGCGGCTCGGGCAGCATAAGGGGACACTGTCATGAGCCATACTCCTGTTGTGCCTGCCCACAATAAAGCAAGAACCACGACGTAGTTCTTTAGCTGCGATATCCGCCGGTCAAGTGCTGCGATCTCTTCGGGCATGATTCTGCTCTCCGATCCCTAAGAAATTGTCGTTTCGGATAATTCTACAATCACAGACTGTTGCAAATCACCATTTCACTAGCAATCGGCACGGTCAAAAATGGTCCGACGAGAAGCTTCTCGGCCACGGCCCACGCACATCCGATGGGCCGTCCAGACCGACACGCCAAATTTCCTGGCGAGGTCCCTGAATGGAACGCCGCGCTGTGTCCGCTGCCGTCTGAGCTCGGCAACTTCTGTCCGCGTCAGCTTGCGCAATGGAGGTCGTCCCAATATCTTCCCTTCCGCCCGAGCATTGGCCAATCCCGACTTCACTCGTTCTGCGATCAGCGACCTCTCGGACTGGGCAACGGCTCCGATCATTTGAAATACCAGTTCACCCGCTGGCAGCGAGGTATCGATCCCTTCAGTCACAGAGACAAAATCGATTCCGAGGGCACGGCACATCTCGAGTCCCGACATGAGCTGCTTCAGTGAACGAGCAAATCTGTCGAACTTCCAAACCACGACGATGTCAACCGATCCGCGTCGACAAGCTTTTAACAATTCGTTCAGAGCAGGCCGGTTCGAACTGGCCCCCGAGATGCCATGGTCCCGGTAGATCTGCTGCAACTTCCAACGGCGACGCTGGACGTATTCTCGCAACGCTCGCTCTTGTGCTCCCGTGTTCTGCTCTCCAGAACTGACCCTCGTGTAGAGTGCTGCACGTTTTGTTTTCACTCTTTGTGATCCTCCACTCCGATTCATCTTTGCCGTGACCGACCTTAGGTCTTAGCGAACCTGCAAGAAACCTAGGGTCGGCGTCCTTCCAGAGGGCAAAGAAGTCCTGGCACGTACTGCGTGACTTGCTCTTGTCACCCAGAGATCGCGTACGCCCGGACGAGCCCCAGGAGAGCCAGTGCAGCGAAACCTCATTGAGCGGCAGACAGGGATGATTGAGAATCTTCTTGAACTCATCGGCAGCAGCCGCGCCCTGATGCTTTCCAACTCGACGTTGTTCACTGCGTTCGTACATTATCCAGATAGAAGGTACCCCCATTCCCGCTGCCGCCGTCGTTGAAGAATACCCACATGCCTTGCAAGACGCTGGTATCGGCTGGCAGGGATCCGCAAGCAGTGGTAGAGCTGAACAGGAATGCCAGATCAACCGTCACGGTGGTGCTTGTGCCGGAAGGGATGAAGCCGAAGTCGGTTTGGCACCAGTGGAAATCACTGCCCACCTGAAGGGCGACGGCTTGCGAAGTGCCCGCGGTTGTGGTCGCGATGTCCATCAGGACCTGGTGTACGCCGGCCAACGGAAGAGGTAGCGGAGGAGTGGAGAAAGCGGGGCCAAACCAGCCGCCGGCGTTGGGGAGTACGGTAACCTGCAGGCTGTGCGCGCAACTGGTCGCGTCAATCGTGCTTTGCGCCGTTGCGCCCGCCCCGGGATTGAAGCTGGCCGCCGTCCAGGTGTCCGTGCCATCTTCGAAGTTGTACAGTTCACCCGGAATGCCCTGAACCGTAACCGTGATGTTTGCGGGGTTCGAGATCCGTCCCAGCGCATCCTTGACGATGTAGGGAGTGCTCACGTTGCCCGAGACACAGGTGGAGGCGGGTGTGAATAGCACATTCCCGCCAGACTGCAGGTGGTAGCTGCCAAAGGCCGAAGTAAATTGCGTCTGCTGGCCCGGCGTTGCCGGGTCGAGATCGACCGAATTGATTTTGAGGGGTACGTTCTGGTAGGTGATGTCGTTGTTGGTAACTTTCGAGGTGACTGGCGTGTTGTTTGGAGTAGTGGCAGTGTCATTGTCCGCCACCGGCGCAAAGCTAAACGGCGGGCGGACCTCCATCAATCTGGCAAAGTTGGTAAATGCCATGCACACCGGGGTGGGACAGTACACGGTAAACCCATCGTAGTCGGGATAGAGTGTGCCATTGTCCTGCTTGTCGGAGAGGATCCAGTATAGCGCGCCGGCTCCGTCATCTTTGAGGACGGTTTGCTCCCACTGCTGGTAGATCGGATTGCGCAAAGCTTTGTTCAAGTCGCCAAATTCACCCAGGACCCCACGCTCCTGCAAACGGTGCGAATCCTGAATGTGCCGTGCGATCCATTGTGTCCCCCAAGCCGGGGTCTTGCCCCAGGAGTCGGGATAGAGGTGGAACGACAACGAATCCATGTTGGGCAAACTGGCAAGAGCAATGGTGTCCACGCCCTGGCTGCAGTTAATGGTGAAATCTGCGGACGCGGGATCACTGCAGTAGAAGCCTTCGTCTCCGGCGGACAGCAAATGCCTTTTGTCGATGCTCTTGACGAATGTGCTGACATCAGCCGCCCAGCTGGTCAACGTTTGCGTAATACAGTTGGGGGACGTCGGGTACACTCCGGAACCGCCGCAGCGCGGTTCGTTGGCCAGATCCCACGACATGATCGTGGCGTCGTCCTTGTACTTGATCCCGGTGTAGATGTTGACGTGATTCAGCACGTGGGAAATCCAGTCCTTGTACCACTGCCGGATGGTCGGATCGGTATAGAACTGGTCATGGTACTGGCCGCCCAGCCAGCGTACATATTGGTCCATTCCGCCGAAGTCCTTCCAGTTGTTGACGAACGGAATGATGACCTTGAGGTTCAGCTGCCCGGCCCTGTAAATCACATAGTCGAGATGTTGCAGACCCGTCGCTCCGTCATTAAATGCCGGCTCGGCGCCGCCCCAATAGTGGAAATAGACGCCGTTGTGAACGAGGCCATTCGATCCCTCCACGGAGTTGGAGCCGTCTTGATTGCCGATATCGAGAAAGCCCCAGAAGCGGAAGACGTTGAAGCTGTTGGTGGCGGCGGTGGTCAGGAGATCATTCACCATCGTCTGCGATACATACATCGGGTAGTAGTTGTTGGATCCGGCAACGCGGAAGGGGGTTCTGCGATGGTAAAATATCCGCCTCGTGCGGTTCACGAAGTGATGACCGCGTGCATCCGTCACATCGGGAATGGTCTGCGCGGCGGCCGTGCCGACATAAGCGACGGCTAAAATAATCAGAAGCACAACCAAACCAAGAGAATCAATTGAGGGTCGGCGCATAGCGCTGGTTCCTTTCTGGGCGAAGCCCGTCCGTTGTTTGTAACGTCAAGAACGACCTGGGTGAACGGATACCCACCGCCGCGAGCATTCAATCAAGACCGAATTTTTGCTCTAACTTGCTTGAAGTGCCGCAGCAAAGGATTCCGGCGCACAAAGGCCAACCGAGGAACCGGGCTAGTATGTTCAGTTTCGTTCTCATTTCTCCTCGTGAGAAATTGGATATCACGGTTACCTTGGAAGTTCGCTTTTGCGAACTCAACCACGACTGCTCGGGGATTGAGCATCAAATTGTAACTGCGGGACATCGGTCTTGTACCCGGCGCCGACGAACGGCCGCAAGACAACTCAAACCGCAAAGTAGTAGTGCTGCGAGAGTGGGGTTAGCAGAGGAGAGTACAGAAGAGTCCTTGAAACGTGCGAGACTCAGTCAACTGACCTACGTAAACCGGCAAAATTCTGCGGACACTGATCCTCCGCGACTGCGCAAATATTTTTGGCACAAACGCGGTGCCCGACTGTCGATATTCCCATGAAGAAGCATCCTTCTGAACCACTATCTCATTTGTTGAAGTGTTAGCTTCGTCGAACTGTGTTTCTGGGACATCTGCCTTCGGCACCATCAAAACAAGCACGACGGTGAAGACCAGGTAAGCGGCCGCAAATCGGGCTACCCTCACATGGCGGAGGAACATAGACTTTACACCTGTGAAAGCTCAGAGGGTAGGTACGCCGCCGATCAGGCGGGCGGGGAACTGCTCTCTTGAGACGATTCAGATTCATCCATTGGTTTTTGTAAAGCTGAGCAAATATGCTCAGTCCTGGAGAAAAAAACTGTGTGCATTTTCACCATCTGTTTTACTGTCGTGGGGCTGTCCTCCGCAGAAACCTTCGGCGGCTCACGCAGCTACGCGGGGCGTGCGGAGGTGGATAACGATGTTGTCGTTCGTTCGCGCTTCATCGCAGATAGTCGTGAGGGCGTTCTACACCAGGGTGCGGAGTTTCTCCGAGCCAAGGCGGCTGGCTTAATCGGTGATGATCACATCGCCGGTGAGATTGGCCAGCCGTTGGCGGGCGAGATCGCTGGGCGCCGCTCCGCGTACGAGATCACGGTCTACAAGTAGGCCACGTCGTCCAAGATTTGGCGAGTGCGTGGGCGCAATGGCGGGTGGGGTCGGCATCTTTCCAGAGGGCGAGAAAGTCCTGGTACGCGGTGCGGGCCTTAACGGTGTCACCGGACATCGCATAGGCTTTGCCGAGTTGGAGATGAGCCAAGGCTCCGAGCGGAGAATTCCCCATCAGGCCGCAGTGGTCGAGGATCCTCTGGAACTCGGTTATTGCCGCACCGCCTTGCCGGAGGCGCAAATAGGCCAGCCCACGCGCATAGGCGGGGTACAGCCTTCCGCCCAATTCGTAGGGGCTAGTTGCTTGCAGAAGTTTGATTGCCTTCGCTGCATTGCCACGGTTGAGTTCCATCTCCGCCCGAATGGTAGGCAACCAGCAACCCTGAATCATCGTGTATCGCGGGAACTCTTTATTCAACTTGTCAACGAGCATTTGTGTTTGGGCGGCATCGCCCGCCGTCGCCAGCACCCGTGCCGCCGATAACTGCACATCTCGCCCAGGAGCTAGAGCCAAAGCTCCATTGGCTACCTGACGTGCCTGAGCTGCATTGCCGAAATAGGCCTCCCATTCGGCCGTGTCAACTTGTTCGAGCGCAGCCGACTCCTTGTTGCCGTTGCGCCTCGCCGAGTCTGCTGCCCGCCGGGACAACTCGCGAGCCTTCTGTAGCCGGCCATAATAAGCCTGGGTATCGGACTCGTGAGACAGCAGGCTCTCTTCCATTCCTGGTGTGCCCATTGCCCAAGCCACCTGTTGCTGCATGCCTGCTGCGTCACCTCTCCACGGCGGAGAAGATTTACGGCAGCCTGGGCCTGGGTAGCAAGACCGATCTGCTTCAACACCGTGGGGGCTATGCTTCATGGGCCGCGATTCCGGTTTGCCGGTCACCCGACCGGAAGCGTCAATCGTCTGCGGCCTCGCTGTTGGCGGCTGGTGGGCTGATCCACGCGGACTTTGCTATTGTTAGCCCTTGGCACTGAGATCTTGTCCTAAGCAAGATTTCGTCGGCGGAGACTACGAAAGATGTATCGCGCAGGGATGAAGCTGAAAATTCGGCCTCTCACACCCAATCTGTGGCCTGTGCTCGAGGACCTATTCGGCGAAAACGGTGCTTGCAACGGCTGCTGGTGCATGCATTGGCGAATCGGCAACGCGTATCGCAAAAGGCCGCGCGAGATGAACAGAGCGGCGTTTCACGAAGTCGTGAAGAGCGGTCCACCTCCGGGCTTGCTCGCGTTCATGGCGATTTGGCCGTGGGCTGGTGTCAGCTTACCCCCGTGATGCCTTGCCCTGGCTTGATCGTGCCTGGCGACTCAGGCGCGTGGACGATGTGCCGGTCTGGTCGATCTCTTGCTTTTACATTCGCAAGGGCTATCAAATCCCATTACTAACAAAACCAAGCTCAAGTAGTATCGCGAGTCGCCACTGCGGGCGTGGTCGGCAACTCGGAAACTGGGAACCTTGCTCGTAGTTGACGTTAAATCGCCATTATACCAACTACCATTGCGTCTCGATTTGAGCCTCTCTAAGCACGCGCCACCGAGATCCCGCTTAGGCAGCCATCGCCTCCACGATGGAATACGGACTGGGCGTTGGGATCACACGCAAGAACCGCCATCCTGAGTCGGCGAACAACCGCGCAAATTCATCTGATGTCCGCTCACGCCCGCCGGTGAGCACTAACATGTTGATGTCGAGGTGGTTGCCGAAGTGCTTGCCCTTGTCTGCTGCCCACGCGCTTTCATTCGGCAACACGGTCTCGACCACCAATAGTTTGGCCCCATCTGGCGCAGCATTACGAATTTGCTGGAGAATCTGCTGCGACTGCTCATCGGTCCAATCGTGGAGTACTTCCATAACGATGTAGGCGTCGCAGCGTGGCAGCGGGCCGCGAAAGAAATCTCCGCCTTGCGACGTCAATCGACTGCTTATTGCCTCCTCAGCCTCCACTCGCTCGATGACGTGTGGCTGGTCAAAGAGAACACCACGCGATTTCGGTGATGACTTGAGTATCGCCTTGAGCAAGTGCCCAAGGCCGCCGCCGATGTCAGCAATGGTGCCAAGGGTGGAAAAATCGTAAGCTGCAATGACTGGCGAAATGGCACTCTGGGCCTTCGACTTCATCCCCGCGTCGAAGATTTCCGTTTCCAGGGGATGCTCTTTGAAATATCCGAAAATGTCGCTCACCGCGGGCTTGCCGCTGCGCACTACCTGTCCAAGCGCTCCCCAGCTTTTCCAGAAAACAGGAAGCCCCACCAGTCGTACGTATGCACGCATCGACTGCGGATGGTCACTGCGCAACGCAAGCGAGAGCACATTGTGCGCGTATTTGCGGCCACGCCGATGGAACACGCCATACGAAGCGAGCAGTCGCAATACACGATCCAAAGCATCGGCATCGGCGCCAACTTTCTCGGCAAGATACTCAGCCGACCGTGGTTCCTCATCGAGTGCGTCTGCGACTGCGAGATCAGCCACAACGTGCAAGGCTCGCGGCAACCAGTAGCCCGCAGAGATCTCCACCAGCCTCATGACTGAGTCAGTGTTTTCATCAGTCTCCCGAACATGAATAGAAGACGATTCCATAATCACCCCAGGCTAGCACTGAGCATACTACTCGTGTGCGCCTCCCGTCGCGGGACGAGACCCTCATCGAAGCGCCGCAGTAGTCATCTGAAGCCATTGCGAGCGTGCCGGAACAAAAGTCAATACACGTTCACAACCTGGCTAGGGTTCTCGGCAACTCGGAGGCAATCTGGGCGCATCATGGTTTTGCTTTATCCCTTGAAATTAACGAACGGATAACTGTCGTAACATCGCCATGTGCGCTCACTGACAGGGTGGGGCAATTTCTCAGTTTATGCAATGGCGGCCCCTTAGGTCCGATGATTGCCTTGGGCATACTCGCGGTGCTCGCCGCTTTGATTTTTTTCTCGCCGGAGTCGTTGTGGGCGCAGTCCTGACGTTCTTGTTCTTACGTCGTAGAAAAGCAACCCGCAAGAGCAGGGAGGAGCCTGTAATTGGGGCTTCACTCCCCCATAGTTGGTGGAGTGGCCTGCTTACGACAAGTATGCAAGTAGGCAGGGGCGTACTCAACACCAACCCGAGAACCCGAGCAGATGGCGAAATATCGCCATTACACTCATCGCCCCCCAGAGCACCGCACCCTGTCCCTGCCTTAATTGTCATAATACCCAGATCGCGCAGAGCCGCATTTGACGCGAGTGTAACGCATGTCATAGCGCGTGGAGCCGCATAAACACTGCGGGAGTCAAGAGAAATAAAGAGCCCCGATTTCAAGCGAGACTGGTAAGTCATGCGGACACTGCTTTTCCTTTCGGCGGTTCCAAAGTTTCTGCAACTCTCACCTGTTCCAACGGTTCCTCTCGGTGCAGGAAGAAATAAACCACTAGCAGCGTGAGCATCAGGAGGCCGAGCACAACCATCAGAAAGGCGAAACGGTCCAGCGTGCGAACCGGGGACATGGCTTCTTGTTCATCCTGACTGGCCAAAACAAGCCAGTTCAGGTTGGGGTAGTTCTTTTTAAGACTGGTGTCGGCGAATCCAACAATCCGTGCCCCATTCTTCATCGGCGCCACAATATAGGCGGTCTGCCGACCTTCCAACGTGCCCAGAGCATCACGAACAGCGGTGAACTCCTCGGATTTCAATTTCATGTCCGCGCTAACGTCTGGACCGCTTACCACCGTGCCGTCGTCCTTCACCAGGAGAATGTGCCCGGTGCGGCCGATGCGTTCGCGGCTTAGTAGAGCAAAGAGCCCAGAAACATCTACCAATGCGCTCACGGCTCCGATGAACCGCCCAGAACCCTCTTCTAGAACCGGGATACCTATGCCGATGTAATGGGACTTGGCTTGCTCATCGAACCGCACGTCCGTTACGTTCACCGCACCACGGCCTTGGGCGTAAACCGCCGGCCAGTACCCTTCATCGGCTTGGGCATAGTGCAGGGGCTTGTCAGTGGCCGCGACGGTGACGCCGCTTTCATCTGCCACGATGACCTTCAGCAACCTCGGATTGGTGTTGCGCTGGCTGCGCAACCAACTCGAAGCCCGGGACGAAAGTATCTCCCTGAGTCGAGAATCAGCCTGTCCACTGTCCCATTGCTGTTCGATTTTCTCGATGCGTGCACTGATCACCTCGTTGCTCACGTGTTCCCGCGAACGGTTAGCGGCTTGAATTGCCTCCAGCACTGCCGGTTCAGCCGCTATTGCACTGACATCGGCTATGCGATCCTCAATGAATTGCGAGGCTACAACTCCGTCGGTGCGCGCAATCGTCCGCAAGTGCCCTCCGACGGCTTGTCGAAGGTTCCCGTTGCTTTCAGAAGTGAGGTAGAGACCCAATACGCTGAGCGGAACAATCACGACAATTAGCCCGATCAACAGCCGTTGCAGAGAGAGTCGGATTTCGAGCGCCATGGCTGCCTCCATCCGGTTGGCCATGCGAGATCGGCAGGGAGCTAGGTGGGTTCGGCTAGGCTCAGCTGCCGCAGACCGGATTTTCCGTTTTGCGCCTCAGGCGGAGAGCATACTCTCGGGATATCCTTTTTGACTCGAAAACGGTACGATTGTACACCCATCCGCTGGTTCATAATGTTGTGAAATGGCTTTCACCTGGAGCACCACGGAAACGCCATTTCACCAACAATCCCGGCGAGCGCCTTCTCAGCCACGGATGGCCCGCTGGCTCCCAAAAGAAACAAGAGCGTGTGCGAGGGGTTCCTGAACTTCTGCCAGTCCTCAGGATGGATCATGGAGAATCCCGCCAGGGGCCTCTCTAAAATCAAGGTCGTGCAGAAGCCTACCGACTACTTCACGGAGAAAGAGTTTGACCGGATTGTTGAGACGTTCGGCATTATAGCGAACGGTACCAAGCTGCGTGCCTTGGTACTGCTGATGCGCTGGAGCGGGTTGCGTGTCGAGGATGCCGTCACGCTCGAACGTTCCAAGATGAACGATGACGGGCAGGTGTTTTTCTATCAAGCCAAGACTGGCACTCCCGTACACCCGTACACGTGACCATCCCGTCCGATGTTGCCGACGAACTGCGGGCACTCCCGGTGCCTCCAGCCTCTTCTGCCAGATATTTCTTTTGGACTGGGAACGGCACTAAAAAATCAGTCACGTCGATGTGGCAGAGAAGCCTAAAGAGACTGTTCAACGCGGCGAACCTCAAAAACAAGGACGGCACTCTCAAACGTGCCCATCCTCACATGCTCCGTGACAGGTTCGCAGTGCAGTTGCTTCTCTGTGGAGTGCCGCTCCATGACGTTGCCGTGCTACTGGGTCACACATCCATCAGGACCACAGAAAAGCACTACGCGCCCTTTGTCATGGCACGGATGGAACAGCTAGACGCCACGGTCAAAGCCGCTTGGCAGAGTACGTAGCCTACGCTACTCCAAAGGCCGAGCTTTAGTGTCTGGCGGTTCGCTGTAGGTTGTGCCGTCACTAAAGGTCACCGAAAGTGCGTGGGCTCTGGCTTTTGGTTTGACCGCTGGCTTGTTGTCGTAGTCAACTTTGGCTAAAGTTGGTCTGTAGCCGGGCAAGTGTTTGCCCCGTGTGCCCCAATGGCCCCCGGGCGGATAGAATCCGCAGGGTCGCTGAAGTCTAGCTCCCAAATTGACGTGGACCCATCGCCACGAACCTCCTGCCATCGTACTTCTATCGTCAATTTGGTGATGACCTTATCAGATATGTTTTCCACCACCAAATTGTTCTCTTCAACCCGATGGTCTGGCAACCCTTACGTTATCGGATTAGGGAAGGTTTGTCCGTAATCCGCCCAGAATCGATGCCAAGTGCGGAGATCACTTCCTACAAGCCGACCCGGAATAATTTCTGGGTTGCCCGTTTTATCGAACGCGCGCCGCAACGCCCCGCTTGCCTCCACCTTTGTCGTGAAGGCGCGCCTCCGATAAAGCACTAGCGTCATCCGCCCAGAATCCGCCTTGTGGATGCCTTGCCGGAGCCAGGGCGGGAACTTTTATCTTTAGTATTGCGTACCTTCGCTTAGGAGGCGAGGTATGTTCCTGCTATCTGCTGTCGCTCTGCTCTCCCTAGCCTTTCTATCTCCCGCCACGGTCGCCTGGCACAAGAGTTTCAGTCTGAAGGGCCGGCCAGAAATCCAAGTCGCCAACAACAATACCGATGTTCGTGTCTACGCTTCGGATCGGAAAGACATCGAGGCGGTGCTTTATGCGGACAGAACAATTTCTTCCGATGCGGTTACTGATCGTAAGTCCGAGAATCTGGTGAAACTCGACGTTCGCCTCCCGAGTCAGTGGAGAGCCGGTTTTGACTCGGGAGTTCTTGAGCTCAGGGTCCCCTTGGACTGCGATATCGATGTGCAATCGCGAAATGGGTCGATTATGGTGAAGGATGCTGAAGGCAGGTTGACGCTACACACGGAGAGCGGCAACATTGCGGCACTTGCGATTCGTGGGACTCTAGATATCGAGAGTGGACACGGAGATCTTCAGGTCGACGGCACTGTCACCGCTGTAATCCTTCACACCCGCACGGGCAATGTCTCTGCCCAAATAGATCCTGGCTCCAGAATGAATTCCAACTGGGTATTGCGAACGGGCGATGGAAATGTTGACCTTCGACTGCCCGAAGACTTCTCCACAGAGCTTGACGTTAACAGCGGGGACGGGAATGTCCGCCTGGATTTCCCAATGGCCATGGTTGGCGGCGGAGGGCGATCGACCGTGCGGGGGCCGATTAACGGCGGCGGACGACACTTCGAGGTCCATACCGACAAGGGGGACATTAGGGTGAGGAAGATTGCTGATTCCATCTGAGACGCTGCTATGGATTCGGTTTGGAAATGTCGGTCGACCATTGCCACCAGGCGCTTGACGCTTGCTTTCCTTGCGGCACTGATAACTTGCCCCGCTATTGCTCAGAGAACGCACTCTACCTCATCAACACCTCGTTACGACTTCGCGGCGGTCCGCGCCTACATCAATAAAACCATCGCCGAAAAGCGATTACCGTCTGTCAGTGTAGCGCTGGCTAAGGATGGCAAGATCATCTGGGAAGAAGCGTTCGGCTGGGCCGACCGCGAGAAGATGATCCCCGCGACGCCGGGCACTGTGTATGCACTCGCGTCGCTGACGAAACCGTACACCTCAACCGGCGTGATGGAACTAGTGGAACAGCACAAGATCGCCCTCGATCATCCGATTAACGAGTACCTCGGCTCCGCACCTCTCACCGCCATAGTCGGCGACGCTTCCGGAGCAACGGTGAGACGGGTCCTCTGCCACACTTCTGGGCTGCCCATTCACTCGGTTAATCTCCTCGGCAACGGGGATCAGGTACCACCCACGGCGGATACCATTCGTCGCTACGGCACGCTGGTAAATCCCCCAGGTCAATACTTCGACTATTCAAACCTTGGCTATGGCGCGCTGGGCTACATGACATCGCTTGTTTCGCAGCTCGATTGGAAGGATTACATGCGAGACAAAGTCTTGCTTCCATTAGGCCTATTTCATACGAGCGTCGGTATCGGACCTGGCCTGGAAGACTATGTCGTAGCAAGATACGACAATGGAAATCGCAGGCTGCCTGCTTTCGCAGCCGACACTCCTGGTGCTTCAACCATCTGGTCCAGCGCACATGACGTAGTTCGGTTCGGAATGTTTCAACTGAAGGATCATCTACCAGATCAGCGGGCAATTTTGACGGACGCAACACTGGATCTGATGAAAGAACCCGCTACAGGTGGCGTTCCATCCGCAGGCACGATGCTCGGTCGGAAATCATATGGTCTCGGCTGGTTCATTGAGCCTGACGACCATGGCTATACGGTTCTGAGCCACGAGGGTGCCACGCTGGGGGCTACAACCACATTGGAGATTTTTCCCGCGGAAGACTTGGCGATCGTGGTTCTCATCAACCAGGGCGTGGTCGAAGACGTCCTTGTAGACATTGTCCAACAAATAGCTGCCGCCGTGTTGCCGAAGTATGCTGCAGCTCTCAAGGCGGTGGCCCCGGCGCCACCACAGTCGGCCTCGCCCAACTCCGAAGCACAATTCCCGCTAGCTGAACTCATCGGAAGTTGGACGGGGGCTGCGCGTACCTGGCAGGGTTCCGTTCCGCTCACAATCACCGTTCAACCGGACGGCGATGTTCATGTAAGACTGGGGGACCAGCTAGAAACTCTGCTAACGACGGTGCCCGCTTTCATCAAGGACCACCGTCTGGTTGGAATGTTCACCGGCACCATGCCCATGCCCGATGTCAAGAATTATGCCGACAAGGTAGGTTTGACGCTTTCGTTGCGGGACGGTCGTCTGATCGGTGAAGCGCTCGCCTTCAACGACATGGACTTTGATCCTTATGCCGGCAAACCTAATTTCACGATTTCTTCTTACGTAGAGCTGACAAGAACGAGCCCCGTCAAATGATGCTAGCCTATAGCTCACGGATGGTCGGCAACTCGAAAACAATGCCTGCCGACGTAGTCGGTTTTTCGGACATTGGCGTTGGCCAGTTGTATCAGCGCATACAGCCAGACAGAACCTGCCATCAATTCGCCATCAAAACTAGGCTATTTCGGAGTGTTTTCCAGTGCCGGAAAGTGCGGAAAAGCTAGATGAGGAAAGGGTTTTAGGGTATTGACCTCAAAATTGACACGGCAGAGGTCGCGCCGCGGTTAGCGAGGGCCCAAAAAGGACATTGTTTCCAGTTTGCTCGTTATACGTCCAGTGGCATCATTGCCGTCCGTGAACTCTCAGGCGAAAAGCTTTCGCATGGTGTAGCGAATCTTTCATCTAATTCTGCCAGTGTAGAATCACACGTCTTCCCAGATTGATTTAGCTGCGACTCTCAGAGCGCTAAGGGAATGAGCGAGCGAGGGCAATGTATGCGCCATCGGGATACTCTAATGCTAATGAGATTGTTTGGAGCGGCCATGGTTTGTTCTGCAATTCTCACCGCATCCCTGGCCGCTCAGCAGCAGGCGTCCCCAGGTCCGCCAAGCAAGACACAGGTTGTCCTACTTGGGACCGGGAACCCCTTCCCGGATCCGGACAGGTCGGGCCCAGCTACAGCGATTGTTGTCAACGGCCGGGCCTACCTGGTTGACTTTGGTCCGGGCGTCGTACGGCGGGCCAAGGCAGCAATGTTCGATAAGGGAATAACGGCGCTGGAACCCACTAACTTGACCATAGCATTTGCTACGCACCTGCACTCGGATCATACCGTCGGCTATCCCGATCTCATTCTTACGCCATGGGTGATGGGTCGAAAGGTACCTCTCGAGGTCTATGGCCCGAAGGGGATCGAGGCGATGACCGATCACATCCTAGCGGCATGGCAAGCTGACATTGAGGAACGCGTCTCGACGGAAACGTGGCAACCGTCCAATTACCGCGATACGTACAAAGTTAACGTCCATGAGATTAGTCCGGGCGTGGTTTACAAAGACGCGAATGTCACTGTGACCGCCTTTCCGACAAAACACGCTTTCCCCGAAACCTACGGCTATCGATTCGATACCGCCGACCGCAGCGTAGTTATATCGGGCGACACGACCTATTCGCAGACCACCATCGATGCATGCCACGGTTGTGACGTTCTTATTCACGAGGCGACCACACTGGAATTCCTTGCGAAGCGGCCGGACTTTCAGCCCTATTCCGCGAAGTATCACACCAACACAACACAACTCGCCGAACTCGCCAGTAAAGCCAAGCCGCGCTTACTAATCATCTACCATGCTTCGATTGTTCTCCGGCCGGGGCTGCGTCCCCAAGCGTCATCGCCCGAAGAGCTTTTGAAAGAGGTGCTCTCCGGGTACAGCGGTGAAGTGGTCGTTGCGCGGGATCTCGACGTCTACTAAGAAATTGCGTCGGCCGAAATATGGCGGTGACCAGAACGATTCGCGTCTCTCGAAACGGGCCCGAAGTGCCGTTGTCGAAGATTGCGACTTCGCAGTCCACTTGGCTGTGTAGTCGGCTAACCGGACAAGTGCGGCACACCTGCCACAATATAAGTGATGGAACGCGCTCCCATACCGAGCCTCACCGACGGCGTCATCCAACTACGTCCGCTGACGCAAGCGGATGCAGCTGCCCATTTAGCCGGCGAGGATGAGGAGATGGGCGAAATGGCTCAGTGGTGGACGCAGCACGGCTGCCACGGTGCAGACCGCCATCGACAAGTTTGAGGAGCAGTGGC
>Ga0137418_10003174_pt1 | contig 15106 bp, 15 predicted proteins | sample CZODoug3_1_2_16f_FD_122242 | JGI IMG/M metagenome (GOLD analysis project Ga0137418, IMG submission 122242) | Vadose zone soil fungal communities from Angelo Coast Range Reserve, California, USA - CZODoug3_1_2_16fungal (Hybrid Assembly) | ecosystem: Environmental > Terrestrial > Soil > Vadose... | reverse complement strand
CGAGCAACGCGTTGAGACGCGCTTTGCGTCTATCCGCCGCGTTTCGATGGATAATCCCGCGTTTGGCCGCTTTATCGAGCGCTGAAATTAATGCGCGAATTTTGTCCGCGTCGGGCTTGGCCCCACCACTAACTCCTTTTTGGAGCGTGCGGAGTCGCGTTCGCACCCCGCGGTTTTGTTGAGCGCGGACGAGCGATTGCCGGGAACGTTTCGCTGCGGATTTGGTATTGGCCATGGTGTTCTTACCGAAAATTTACGGGCGGGGACGCTCGCGCAGGCCGACAAAATGTCAAGATGTCGATCTTGAATCAGGTCCGCGGACCCGGCGCGACCTTCATTTGCGAAGAATCTTTTCTTAATCCCGAAGCAGAAGCAGGTGCGTCAAAACCGTAAACCTCAGGATCGGCCATCTTCGAAGCTTTGGGCAATCGATCCTGAACGATCTCAACTGGAGCGCCCAGCGGTAGCTGGTTGTAAAGCAGGGTCACGTCGCTCGATCTCATCCGGATGCAGCCGAAGCTGGCCGGCCGGCCGATCGTTTTCTCTTCGTTCGTTCCGTGAATGTAAATGCAGCGGTTGAAAGCATGTGCATTTGAGACTTGCAGTCCGCGCAGCCAAATAATGCGCGTCATCACCGGATCGCGGCCCGGAGTATTCGGCTGCAGAATCTCGCCCGTCCAGCGACGATTATGGAAAACCGCACCAAATGGCGCGCGGTCGCCAATTTTTTGCGCGACCTGCAATAATCCCAGTGGAGTGGCGAGACTGCCCCAGCCGTCCCCCAATCCGTACTTCGATGTCGAAACCTGGTAGGTCGCTGCAATCGATCCGTTCTCGATCAGCATCAGCTTTTGGTCCCGCACGCTAATAATGACGCGAGTGGAAAGAGTTGGGGCCGGAACAGTGATGGCACGAAGAGGGAAAGCGCACGAAATCAGCGCAACAACAAAGACAGAGAAACGAAACATCCGCGCTCTCATAACCCAAAAACACGCTTTGTCACGCGGGAATTGGAGACGGAGAGCGGGAAGCGCCGAAGCTGATTCTCGGCGACCAAGGCAGGAGCGACGAAAGGGAGACATAGAAAAACCCGCCTTGAAACATGAGCAAGAATGGTACCGACAGGAACTGCCGGTGGGCGACCGCGAACCAGACGAAGTAGCTGAAGTAGATGGCGAAGGCCAGTTCTGCGATCGGCAGCGCCGATTTCAGCGGCCTATATTTGCAACTCCGCCACGCCTGAGATTTTCGCTCGATCCCGTACTTCGGTGTCCGCGTAAAATCCGATTTGTGATTGAAGATCGCTTCCAGGACCGCGCGCGCGTTGTTGAGGGAAAGACCGATGCCGAGCGCAAGCAAACATGGAAGAAGCAACATCTGTTTCATCCACGTGCGCGGGTGAAGCTCGCGCTGCGCGCAGACATAAAACACTGCCACCGACACCGACGCGGTAAGAAAAATCGGAACGTCGATCAAGAGAGCGCGCACCCAGCCGCTCTGTGGCCCGCCCGTCGATGGATGCAAGAGCACACACAAACAGGCGAGGAGCAGATACGCAAAGTTCGAGACCAGGTGACCGGTCGCTTCAGCCTTAATCGCGAAAGACAGCTCGCTGCGCCAGATCCGGGGCAAGAGTTTTTTGCAGGTCTGAATGGAGCCTTTGGTCCAGCGATGCTGTTGGGACTTGAAACCATTCATGTCCACTGGCAACTCGGCCGGCGTCACCACGTCAGGAAGAAAAATGAATTTCCAGCCAGCGAGCTGAGCGCGATAGCTCAGATCGAGATCTTCACAGAGCGTGTCGTGCTGCCAGCCCCCGGCCTCCTCGATGCAAGAGCGCCGCCAAAGCCCGGCTGTGCCGTTGAAATTAAAAAAGCGTCCGCTCCGGCTGCGCGCCGTTTGCTCGAGCAAGAGATGGCCGTCCAAAAACATGGCCTGCATCCGCGTGAGCAGCGAGTAGCCGCGATTTAAATGACCCCAGCGGGATTGGATCATGCCGATCTTTGGATCGGTGAAAAAATGGATCGTGTGCTGAAGTAAATCTGGCGGCGCAACGAAATCGGCGTCGAGGATGCAAACAAACTCGCCCGCGGCCGACTCGAGTCCGGCCGCAAGGGCACCGGCCTTGAATCCGGTCCGATCAACTCGATGAATCAGCTGAACGTCGAAGCCGCGCTGCCGCAATTCTTCGGCGCAACAAGCAGTCACTTCCCGCGTATCGTCGGTCGAATCGTCGAGGACTTGGATCTGCAACAATTCTCTCGGATAATCGAGCTCGCTGACCGAGCGCAAAAGGCGCTCCACTACGTAAATTTCGTTAAAAATCGGAAGCTGAACGGTCACTCGCGGGAGCTGCCGAAACCGACCTGCCGGAACCACCGCGCGTTTGCGGTTCTTAAGGAAGAGATAAATGATGAAATACCGGTGAACGCCGTAAGCAGAGAGGCCGATGAGCACGGCGAGGTAACACGCCGTCCAAATCACATAGCCGAGGCTTCCTTGCATAAGGTTGGCTGCCAGTTATTAAGACAGCAGGTGCGCATGATGGCGTTTCCGTCGCCAGCGTCAAATCAAAAATGGCGTGATTGCCTCTGCAAAACAGAGCCAAAGCGCGTCAAAATCCGCACGGTGTCGATCTTGGTCGCGCTGACACTGGTGCCAGCAGCAATTAGCGAAATTCAAGAAGAACCAACCGAAGACAAGCAACACGAACGGGAAGAGCTTGGCGTCAATGCCTACACCGCGCCTTCGATCGAAAGGATCTTTGCCCAGCTCGACCAGCTTCGGCCACTACCCTTCGATCAATTGAAACGGGAGCTTCCGCAATCAATCGTCGCCGGTCGCGAGCATAAAGGATTAGTTTTTGGCGGATTGATTGCCGATGGCTTTTTGATTGTCGAAGCGGAAAGGAAGAATCTGGTCGAAAATTTCGGACGCGTCTTGATGGAACAAGCGCGCGCCCTGGGCGTAGGCGATCGGGTGATGCGCCACAGCGCGAGCCTGACTGAGCTCGGTCGGCGCGGTGCATGGCAGCAAGTGCGCCAGGAACTGATCGCAACCCAAACAGATGTCGAACAAGCAATGATCGAATTGCGCGACGAGAAGATGGCGCACCTGATCAGTCTCGGCGGTTGGTTGCGCGGCTTGGAGATTTCGGCGGGAGCTGTGGAAACAGAATTCTCTCCGCCACGCGCGAAGCTTTTGGCGCAGCCGGATTTGGTCGACTATTTCGGCGCCGAATTGAAAACGCTGCCGCCGACCGTTGCCCACTTGCCGCTTTTTGAAAAGATTCGCGCCAGCATAAACAAATTACAGCCAATCCTGGGCAAATCGCCCGAGGCCCTCACGCGCGCAGATATTGGTCTCATTCGCATGGAAGCAAGCGGATTGAACGAGGCGATTCGACGGGGCGAATAATCAGGTTTCAGTCACGTAAGCGGCAAGCGCTCTGCTGATATGCTATCTTGGTTACCCAGCGGTATGCCATTGCGATACCTCCTGAAGAAAGCCCGGCACGATCGGTTTGAACGCTTCAACATCGTCGTTTCGATCCTTTTGGCCGGATGGGTGCCTTCGATCGTAATACTCTTTGTCTCCTTCACCGTTCTCGGCCCCAGGCTCGAGTCGAAAATTCTGCGCGACCGACAAACCTTTGTCCAGCTCATCAGCCGCCTCGTCGGTGATGACCTCAGCCGGACTCAGGGGATCATCGATTACTACCAAACGCTTCCTGATGTCTCGCGGATTCTGAATTCATCGAATCAGCAGTCAGCGGCCCAGCAATGGCTCGGCACAACTTTTTATTCGCACCCGCGGATCGATGGAATGTTCCTCACCGGTCGCGACGGACGATTGGTCGCTTCAATTCCTTATAACCCGGCGATGATCGGAAAGGATTTGGATTCGAACCTGTGGCGGCCTGACGCGGATAAAACTTCCGGCGCCTTCGTTTCGCCGGTCCATCCCCGTTTTTCCGACAAGCGAATGGTCACTGACATCGTGGGCGCGGTGCGTACGCCCGATAAAAATATTACCGGCCATCTCGGTGTCTCGGTCTTGGTCGAGCGAATCGGCCGCCGTCTTTCCACCATCCAATTCGCCGACCAATCAACCTGCCAGGTCATCGATCAATCCAGGCAACCGCTATTTACGAACGACTTTCGGCCAAACCCGGGGACATCCTCCGGGGCGGAATCGATTGTGCCGAGAGAGATCAGCGAAACTAGAAATGGAAACCTCGAGCTCGCGGGCAATCTCTATTCGTTCAGTCCAGTCGAGTCGACCGGATGGACCGTTGTAGTGCGACAGCCCAAAGCCGTCGCTTACAAACCGGTGCACGATCTGATTGGCAACATGGCCGTGCTGGCGGGCTTGCTCATGGGACTTGCTGCAATCTTTGCCTGGCTTGGTGGAATCTTTTATCGCCGCCAAACGGAGGCCGCCCGCCGGATCGAGCGCGAAGTTATTTTCAGCGAAAAGATCCTCGCCAACATGCCGGTCGGCATCGCCTTTGTTGATCCGATCTCGAAGAAATTTTTGCAGGCCAACGAAGCATTCAGCCAAATGGCACAACGCTTCGGCGGTTTAAGCCAGAACCGTGAGATCGTCGGCGCGACCTACGACGATGTGAAGATTGCGCCGGTTGATGCGATTGAGCGGGTTCTCTCTTTCGGCACGCCATTTCAGTTGATCGAGCAACCATTTCGGGACGAAGGGGACATGACTCACTTCGTCAACGTTACACTTTTGCGTTTGCAAGCGGCCGACCAAACGATTCAAGGCATCCTTTACTTGGTGGAAGACAGGACTCGCGATGTCACTCTCCGGCAGGAGCTGATCAACGCGAACGCGGCCAAAGATCAATTCCTCGCGCTTCTTTCGCACGAATTGCGTAACCCTCTCTCCCCCGTGATTGCGATGGTCGGCGAATTGGAAGCCACCGCCCCCCGTTCGCCCAAACTGCGGGAAGCTCTCGAAGTGATCCGGCGCAATGTCGAGCTGGAAGCCCGCTTGATCGACGACTTGCTGGATGTGACGCGCATCGCCAAAGGCAAATTGCAACTCAGTTTTGAAGTTGTTGACGTGCACGAAATCCTGCGGCGGGCCTACGAGATTTGCCGCGAGGACCTGGCCAAAAAATCAATCGAGGTGAAATTCGAACTCGACGCTCAAGGCGTCCATGTGGAGGGCGACCCGGCGCGACTGCAGCAGGTGTTTTGGAATCTGGTCAAAAACAGCGTCAAATTTACGCCCGCCAACGGCCGAATCACGATCGCGACGTCGAACATTCTGCCGGATGAAATTGAAGTTCGTATCACCGACACCGGAATCGGGATCGAGCCGGAGAAGGTCGAAAAAATCTTCAACGCTTTCGAGCAGGGACAAACTTCTATTACCCGCCGCTTTGGCGGCCTTGGACTTGGCCTCGCCATTTCTAAGGCGATGGTAGACGCCCACCGTGGAAAAATTCATGTCGAAAGTCCAGGGAAAGACAAAGGCTCGACTTTCGTGGTCCAGCTGACAACAGTTGCCGCGCCGGTTCGCGCGGAAAACGGCGCGGATGGCGAGCGCCCAACCGTCCCGGACAAGAAGAAACCCATTTCACGTCGCCACCGACTCCTTGTCGTCGACGATCACGCCGATACCTGCACCGGAATGAAAATGATGCTCGAACGCCGCGGCTATGATATAACCGTTGCATACTCCGCAGGCGCCGCCTTAGAAAAAACGGAGCAGGAGGATTTCGACTTGCTGATTAGCGACATCGGCCTGCCCGACCGAAGCGGTTACGAGTTGATGAGCGAATTGCGAAAAAGCAAAGGCTTACCTGGAATCGCGCTGAGCGGTTTCGGAATGGAAACCGACGTGAACAAAGCGCGCGATGCCGGATTTTCAGAACATCTCACCAAGCCGATCAATTTCGACCGACTCGAACAGGCCATTCGTCACCTTCTCGAATCGACATCTTAAAGTCGCCACCGGCGAAGACGTCGATCCTGCCGCAATTTACTGACCGTTGGGCCGCGTCGTCGCCGCCGGAGCTTTCTTGGCCGCGGCTTCCTTTAATTCGCGGGACAATTTTTCGACGCGCTGTCGCATTACCTTGCCCGCCTTGAATTTCACGGTCGCGCGCGATGGAATGACGAAACTGCTACCCGGTTGATTTGGGTTTCGTCCCACTCGCGGTTTGGTCAATCGCGGTTGGAAAATTCCAAAGTTGCGCAGTTCGACCGGAACGTTGTTGGCCAAACTGTCAGTAATTTTGTCGAGGGTGCGCTGGACAATGTCGAAGACCTGGTGTTGCACCATTCCGGTCTGGTTGCTAATCGCAACCACGATGTCGCGTTTCGTAAGTTTTGCCATACTTCCAAAGAATGAATCGTTCGCCAGGGCACAATCGCGGGCACAATTGGCGAAGAAAAGTAAATTCTTTGGCCTGAATAGCCTAAGGCCCGGGCTGATCCGGCTCAGCGCGCCGTCGCCGGACGCCGTAACAGGCGGTTCAGATAATAACTGAACGCCGTCTGCTCGGCCAAATCCTTGCGTCGCGCTTTAAGCTGGCCCTGCATCAAACCGAGTTTTGTGAAAACGCCGTTCCAATCCGTTTCCAGCCGGCGAACTTCCTCATTGGAAAGATCCCGCACGCCACGCATCGAAACGCCGCGTTGCAAAACGCTCATTGCTTTGCCCGAGACCTCCGCAACCATGTTCAGTTCGCGAAAAACGTACTCGATTTCCTGCAACAAATTGCCGCGGATTTCCGTAAACTGGCGTTCTTGCTCACTGGATATGATCGGCTTCGCCTTATCCAGACCGTAAGTGATGAGATCGTGGAGTTTCTTCCAGTTCTCCAGCTGCAATGTGACCAAACGCAGCTTCGTTTCGAGATCCTTATCGCGCATGGGAACGGTCCTAAACACCCACGAGCTCTAGGGTCTCGTCGAGCTTTTGCAGATTATCGATCAGCAGATGCGCCCAAGGCCGGTTCACCGTTTGTTCCCGGCTGATGATTCCCTCTTCAAAATAGAATCGGCCTTGTCGCCACCGGAAAATCTCGGCCACCGCCGCCTCCCCTTCGACTGAACCAAACACTGCATGCCGCACCGAACCCTGCTGGAGATAAATCTCGCTGTTGCCGCGCCCAGACTTAAAAGTAAAACGTCCGCTCCGCTGGCTTAAGCAGCTCATTTGCAAAATCTCGGCCGCCGAAAATTGATTAAGGTTTCCAATCAGCGAATGGCAGGGGTCGATTCCTTCCGAAGCTGCGCCTGCTTGCGAATCGAGCGACCGAACAAAACGCGCCAAAGTCGCTCCCAACCGTCGATCGCTCCGGGCTGCGGACAGCAATTCGATATTTTGCTCCTTTGCCCTCAGGCTGACGTCTGAGCGGCGCCCGCTCTGAAGCAAACAAGCGATAGTCAAAGATGGAAAATGCTGCCGCAGATTTGTCGCCTGCTCGACAGCCAGTGCCGCATCGCCTTCAATGATTAGGCCGTCGAAATTCTCCTCGAGCAATGCTTGAACCGCCTCTGACAGATTCCGCACAATCTGGGTCTCCAAAGACTCGATCTGGTCGAGAATGGCAAGCGCCCGATCTTGGAAGACCGGATCACCGTTTAAGGCCAAGAGTCTAGTTTCCACAATTCCCAAACAGGTGGAAAAAACTATAGCAGGAACCTTGCCCACCCTCTTTTGACTGCCCAACCTACCCTACTTTCGCCACTCTTCCCGTGGCCGTGGCTCCGCAAAATGCTCAGGCGCGACCGTGTGTGCGGTCCGAAAATGGACCTTCGCTACCTCCCGCAGAATCTCCGGGCCCTTTCCCTCCACCAGCCTTTCAGCCGCGGCTTTTACTGCTGGCGAAACCCCTCGCTCTAATCGCACTCCCAGATTCTTTCCTTCCCGGTCGAGCCAGTTAATAAAGGCCTCCCGGGCCAAAATCGAGGCCGCCGCTACCGCGATGTCGGATTCGGCTCGTGGTCGTTGCTGGATGGCGATCTTGCGGCCGTGACGAAGCAACGATTGCTCGATGACCCGCGCATCGGCGAACTGGTCGGACAATGACCGTGGGCAGTCCGGTTTTTTGGCCAGCAAGTTTTCGATCACTCGCGCGTGACCCCAGGCCAGAAGCTTGTTCAGGTTCCCAAACTTCTCATACAGTTCGTTGTATTTCGCGGGACCGATCAGGACGACTTCCACCAAACCCATCGAAGTTTTTCGGATCTCATCGGCCAGCGCACGGATCCGCGCATCGGACCCGATTCGTTTGCTGTCTTGCACGCCGGCGTCAATCAGCCTGCGCGCAATTCCCCGATCTACATAAACACCCGCGATCACGAGCGGCCCAAAAAAATCGCCCTTTCCGCTTTCGTCCACGCCAAAATGCGGCTCGAACATTTCCGGCGCGTGCACCTCCTCATAGCCAAGCGTCGCCTCGCCCAGAATTTTCGGCTCCAGCTCAAACTGCACGAACTCTTCCACGCCCTTGCCCTGCACCAGCACCTTTGGCCCTTTCTCGTAAACAGCGACGCTCAGTTTATTTTTTTGACCAAAAAAAATTGTGTATTCCTTCGGCGAGAATTCAAATCCGAGCTCATCGAGCAACGCGCGAAGCTTTGTTGCCTGCTCGCTCGTAAGCGCGTGAGTGTATGAATTCATTTCTATGAAACAGAAACGTTCAACGCTGAACGCTCAACGTCCAACTCCGAATTCAGCATTGGACGTTCGGCGTTGGGCGTTCGACGTTCGGCTTTGTTTTGATATCGCGACAAAACGCCAGCAGCTTTCGCCGTTCTCTGTTGCGGTGGTATCATCGTTCCGGGCGCCATCTTCCCTGGCGCCGGACACGAGACCCGTACGCCATTCTCGTCTCCGAGTTCATGCTCCAGCAAACGCAAGTCGGCACCGTCTTGCCATATTATAAAGACTGGCTCCGACGATTCCCAAATTTTGCTGCGTTGGCTCGCGCGTCGGAGGCCGAAGCGCTACACGCCTGGCAGGGTCTTGGTTACTACAATCGCGCTCGAAATCTTCATGCCACCGCAAAAATCGTCGCAACTCGACATTGTGGCCATTTCCCGAAGTCGATCGATCAGCTGCAACAACTTCCCGGAGTCGGGAAATACACCGCCCACGCCATTGCCACATTCGCTTTCGATCAGCCGGTGGCCATTATCGAGGCGAATACTTCCCGCCTTTTATCACGTCTGCTCGACTTGCGAATTCCGATCGATTCGACTGCTGGACGGAACGCACTTTGGAATGCCGCCTCCGCTCTCACTCCAAAAAAGGCCCCGGCCGCATATAATTCAGCGCTTCTCGATCTTGGTGCGCTAGTTTGCCTGCCACGCCAACCGAAATGCGGAGTTTGCCCGGTTAAAGAATTCTGCCGCGCGAAAAATCCGAAGTCGTTGCCAATAAAACGACCGCGTCCTGGAACAAAGCAACTGGTCGAAAAACACGCGTTCGTTGTCGAACACGACAAACTCTTGCTGGAGAAATCGCCCGCGCGCTGGCGGGGGATGTGGATTTTGCCGCCGGTTAAACTTGACGGCTTAAAGCCGTCAAGTTTGCCGCTCCCAATTTACACCGCAGTTTTTCCATTCACCAATCACCGGGTCGCCCTCAAAGTATTTCGACAGCGGCTGCGCAAAATCGACAATGGAAAATGCTGGTTCCCATTCCACAAACTCGATTCGATTCCAATTCCCTCCCCTCACCGGCGCGCGATTGACGCGCTTCTGGGATTGAACGTTTCTTCTGTTCATGCCCAGCGCTGAAACTGTTCCAGACGCCCGCGGCCATTTCGGCCCCTACGGCGGAATGTTTGTGCCCGAGACGCTCATGTCAGCGTTGCACGAACTGGCCACCGAATACGATCGCGCCAAGACTGATCGGGAATTTCAGAACGAATTGTCTATCTTGTTACGCGATTTCGCCGGCCGACCGACGCCGCTCTATCTCGCTGAACGCTTAACCAACAAGTTCGCGGGCCCGAAAATTTATTTGAAGCGCGAAGACTTGCTCCACACCGGCGCGCACAAAATCAACAATGCCCTCGGACAGATTTTGCTGGCGCAGCGAATGGGCAAGCGCCGCATCATCGCCGAGACGGGTGCCGGCCAGCATGGCGTCGCCACCGCCACGGTCGCCGCTCGCTTCGGGTGCGAGTGCGTGATTTACATGGGCCAGGTCGATATGGAACGCCAGGCCCTCAACGTCGCGCGCATGAAATTTCTCGGCGCGAAAGTTGTTCCGGTCACAGCTGGGCAGGCCACGCTTAAGGAAGCGATCAACGAAGCGATGCGCGACTGGGTCACGAACGTGCGCACCACCCATTATATATTGGGCTCGGTCCTCGGCTCACATCCTTACCCAATGATGGTCCGTGATTTTCAAAGCATCATTGGCGTTGAGGCGCGCCATCAAATTCTCGAACGCGAAGGTCGGCAGCCGGATTTGCTTGTCGCCTGTGTCGGCGGCGGCAGCAACGCCATCGGCTTGTTCCATCCGTTTCTGCACGATCGACATGTTCAAATGGTCGGAGTTGAAGCTGGTGGCGAAGGCATTCGCAGCGGAAAACATGCCGCCCGTTTTCAAGGCGGGCGCCTCGGCGTCTTGCAGGGGACCAAAACTTTTCTGCTCGCCAACGAAGAGGGCCAGATCGAGTTGACCCATTCAGTGTCCGCCGGCCTCGATTACGCCGCAGTCGGACCGGAACATTCTTACTTACGCGATCTCGGCCGGGTAGAATATACTTACGCGACTGACGATGAAGCACTCAATGCGTTCGGCATCCTTTCCGAAACCGAAGGAATCATTCCCGCGCTCGAAACCGCGCACGCGATTGCCTACCTCGTCAAGAATGCGCCCAAGATGAAGCGCGAACAGATTGTTATCGTGAATTGTTCAGGTCGCGGCGACAAAGATGTCGATGCGGCGGCGCGCGCGCTTGGCTTCAAGCAAAATTCACAACCATGAGATCGATGACCGGATACGGCCGCGGCGAGACCGATTACAACGGCACGAAGTTCAGCGTCGAGCTCAACTCGGTGAACCGGAAGCAGAGCGACGTCGTCATCAATCTGCCGCGCGACCTGGCCGCGCTCGAGCCGCATATCCGTCAGACCATTAACGAAAACATTTCGCGCGGACGGACCAACGTCGTCGTGAGTTATCACAATGGCTCCGCTGGCACGCGCAAACTCGCCCTCGATACCGAGCTGGCGCGCTCCTATCACGACGCGATGCGAGCCTTGCAAAAAACTCTCGATGCGCCGGGGGAAATTACGATCGGCGCAATTTTGCAGGCGCCGGGAGTGATGCGAGCTCCGGAAGAAGCAATTGATTCGAGCGCGGTCTGGCCGGCAATTGAGCGCGCGTTGCGCGCCGCGCTCACTGACTTAATCAAAATGCGGGAGCGCGAGGGAAAACATCTAGCCAAAGATTTGATCCGCCGCTTGAAAGCGATGCGCAAACAAATCAAGGAAATCCGCGGACTGCATCCTGATGTCGTCAAAAAATATCGGGCGGCGCTGCTCGAGCGAATTCACAAGGCGGGCCTTCCGATTTCGAGCGATGACGAGCGGCTAACGAAAGAAATCACATTCTTCGCCGATCGCGCGGACGTTTCCGAAGAGCTGACTCGCGTGGAAAGCCATCTCGCGCAGTTCGCACATCATCTCCGCCGACACGAACCGGTCGGTCGCACTCTGGAGTTCATCACCCAGGAGATTTTTCGTGAATTGAACACGCTCGGGGCCAAAGCGAATGACGCCGCGATTTCGCAACGCGTCGTTGTCTGCAAAGCCGAGCTGGAAAAAATTCGCGAGCAAATTCAAAACCTTGAGTAGCCGCTTTAGCCGTTACGGAATTCTGTTTGTTCTTTCCGCACCATCCGGTGCCGGCAAGACCACGCTCGTGGACGCGCTGCGAAAAACCTCCGAGTTCATTTACTCGGTTTCGTGCACGACCCGACCCGCACGCGCCGGCGAAGTTGACGGCGAGGATTACCGATTCCTGTCCGAAGCCGAATTCAATGCTCGCGCCAAAGCAGGAGAATTTTTGGAGCATGCGACCGTTCACGGACACGACTACGGCACGCTCCTGAAGCCGATTGTCGAACATCTGATGAACGGCCGCGATGTCTTGATCGACATCGACACGCAGGGCGCGGCCACGATTCGTAATTCCAAAGACAAATTCATTCGGGACGCGCTCGCAGATGTTTTCATTATGCCCCCGGACGTTGAAGAACTGCGCCGGCGGCTAACCAAACGCGGCACCGAAACAGCCGAGCAAATCGAAGCCCGCCTGACCACCGCAATTTGCGAAATGGAATCGTGGCCCCAATATCGCTACACCGTCATTAGTCGAACGACTGAGGAAGATTTGCAGAAATTTCGACACATCATGAATGCCGAGCGATATTTAAGCCGGCGTTTGATCCAAAAGTGATTGTTGATCCATTCGACTAACGCTCAGGACAAGCCTTACATGAGAAAGAATTCCAACCGGCGACCCGAAAAAACTGGCGTGCGCAAAGTTGTGCGGTTGCGCGGCGCCGGCAAGACAATCGTTCTCGGCGTTACCGGTTCGATCGCCGCTTACAAATCCGCCGAGTTGGCAAGTCTACTGGTAAAGCAAGGCCACCAGGTTTTCGCGGTCATGACGCACGACGCGACCGAGTTCATCACGCCGCTCACTTTGCAAACGCTTTCCAAAAATCCGGTGATGACGAGTTTTTTCGACGAAAAAGAAAATTGGCGACCCGGGCACATCGAATTGGCTGATCGCGCCAACCTTCTTTTAATTGCGCCGGCGACGGCGAACACCATCGCCGAGCTCGCGCACGGCTTGGCGAACCATCCGCTCGCCGCGATTGCGCTCGCCACCCGGGCGCCGATTTTGATCGCGCCGGCGATGAACGGAAAAATGTGGTCGCATCCCGCCACGATCGAAAACGTCGAGACATTGAAATCGCGCGGCGTCGAATTCATCGGGCCGGAAGAAGGAATGCTGGCCTGCGGTTACGAAGGACTCGGTCGTCTTTGGAAAGTCGACGACATCGCATTTCGCGCCGAATTTCTGCTCGCCCGCCAGGAAAATCTGATCGCGTGAGATTTCTCATCACGGCCGGGCCCACGCGCGAGCCGCTCGATCCCGTTCGTTATCTCAGCAATCGTTCGTCTGGAAAAATGGGCTACGCCATCGCCGAGGCGACGCTCGAAGCCGGACACGAAGTCGTCTTGATTTCCGGCCCGGTCGGCATTGGTCGCCCCCGCGGCGCTGCGGTGATCGCAATTTCAACAAGCGACGAAATGTTCGACGCGGTGCATCAACAAGCGCGCAACTGCGACGTTTTGGTAATGTGCGCGGCCGTTGCCGATTACAAGCCAGCCAAAGTTTCCAAATCCAAAATCAAAAAGCGCGGCGCCAATCTTTCTCTCGACTTAATTCCGACCCGCGACATTCTCGCGTCGCTGCCAAAAAACCGAAAATATATTGTCGTCGGCTTCGCGGCCGAAACTGAAAACGTCGAAGCAAATGCGCGGAAAAAACTTGAGGAGAAAGATTGTGACGTTGTCGTGGCGAATGACGTCAGTCACGCGGATTCGGGAATGGAAAGCGACGAAAATGAAGTCACGATTTTGTTTCGGGGCGGTGAAATAAAAAAACTTTCACGCGCTCCGAAGAAAATTGTGGCGCGCGAGCTCATAAAAATATTTGCAAATGTTTGCGAAAAACGTTTGACAAAAAAAATCGCGTGATTACTTCGTCGTTAAGTGAAGTCATTCCCAACTCTTCACGAATTTCCGCGAAAGCGGATTGAAAGGGGGGAATAGAAGTCGATGGCTAAGAAAAAAAGGAAAGCAGCAAAAAGAAAAGCGAAGAAAAGAAAGAGGCATTGAGGCCCGTCGCTTAATTAACGACTTCGAAAGTTTTTCGGAGTCACAACTCCAAACTTCAACCCGGGAGGAGAATTTATTTTCCTCCCGGTTTTTATTTGAGTTAAGACGTTGAGGTGTTGAGACGTTGAGAGGAAACGCTATTCTGCCTCAACTCAGCCAGGCAACCTTTCCATGAAGCATTATCTCGACGCGGCCGAGAATGCTGCGCGCGCGGCGGGCGATCTTCTTCGCAAAAATTTTCACCGCTCGCAACACGTGAACGTCGCCGAGGCGCACGATATCAAACTCGCGATCGACGTTGAGACACAGGAGCTGATCACTAAGGCACTGCTGAAACAATTCCCGGAACATGCGCTCTACGGCGAAGAGGGAGTTGTCGGCGACCAGTCGAGCGACCATCAGTGGGTAGTCGATCCGCTCGATGGCACCGTGAATTATTTTTACAAGATCCCTCACTTTTGCGTTTCGATCGCACTGCGTTTAAAAGGCGAAATCATTGTTGGCGTAATTTACGATCCGATGCGCGACGAAATGTGGAGCGCGCAGAAAGGAGAGAAACCGTGTTTAAACGGTCGACATTTTCGCGTGAGCGCTCGCACCGATCTGGCCGAAGCCGTTGTTTCAGTCGGGCTCGCCAAAACGGATCACTCGATCGATTCGAATCTACCGCTACTTCAAGCAATGATTCATCGCGTGCGAAAATGTCGTGTCCTCGGCAGCGCCGCGCTCGACATGGCCTACGTCGCGTGCGGACGCTTCGACGCTTACATCGAGCGCGGAATCAGTTTGTGGGACATCGCGGCCGGATGGATTCTGGTCGAGAGTGCGGGAGGCCTGGTCGACTTGCGCCCGCGTAAAGATATGAAAGACAAATACAGCATCGTCGCCTCTAATGGCGTAATCGATCTAAAATTGTGAGCGCGACTCGTTGCGGAATCGGTTACGACATTCATCGGCTTGGCCAGAATCGAAAATTGATTTTGGGCGGTGTCGAAATTCCGTATCTACTCGGGTTGGAAGGACATTCCGATGCCGATGTTTTATCGCACGCCATTGCGGACGCACTTCTCGGCGCGATTTGCGCCGGTGATATCGGTCAACATTTCCCGGACACGGACGCATCAATTCGCGGCATCAGCAGCATAGAAATCTTAACGCGAGTGAGCCAAATGCTCGTCCAGAAAAAGGCGCAAGTC
>Ga0137418_10003172_pt1 | contig 15110 bp, 9 predicted proteins | sample CZODoug3_1_2_16f_FD_122242 | JGI IMG/M metagenome (GOLD analysis project Ga0137418, IMG submission 122242) | Vadose zone soil fungal communities from Angelo Coast Range Reserve, California, USA - CZODoug3_1_2_16fungal (Hybrid Assembly) | ecosystem: Environmental > Terrestrial > Soil > Vadose... | reverse complement strand
TGCCGCCCCCAATGCCTCCGCAACTCCGCTGCGGGACTCCGCCAGTTTTAAGGATTTTCCGCTCAACGACCTCGTCATCCCTCAACCGGTGACGTTCAAATCCTCGGACGGCCTGGAAATTCACGCCCAACTTTTTCTTCCGCGCAATTTACGCGCCGGTGAAAAGCGCCCCGCGCTTCTGTTTCTGCACGGCGGGCCCGTGCGCCAGATGCTTCTTGGCTGGCACTACATGCGGTATTACTTCAGCACCTACGCCATGAATCAGTTCCTCACCAATCGCGGCTACGTCGTCCTGGCTATCAATTACCGCAGCGGCATCGGCTATGGCCGCGCGTTTCGCGAAGCACCGGGCCGCGCCGGCCGCGGAGCCTCCGAATATCAGGATGTTCTCGCCGCGGGAAAATATTTGCAGAACCGCGTTGACGTCGATTCAAAACGTATCGGCCTGTGGGGCGGAAGTTACGGCGGCTATCTCACTGCTCTTGGCTTGGGCCACAATTCGGACCTCTTCGCCGCCGGGGTGGATACCCACGGCGTCCACGACTGGCCCACTGATAACTGGCAAGGCAAAAATATCTCTCCTGAGCTGACCAAACTGGCTCACGACTCTTCGCCCGTCTCCACCGTGGATACTTGGAAATCGCCGGTTCTGTTCATCCACGGTGACGACGACCGCAACGTCATTTTTTCGCAGACCGTAGACCTCGTGGCGCGGCTGCGCGCTCGCGGTGTACACATCGAACAACTTATCTTCCCCGACGAAGTCCACGATTTCCTTCTGTACTCCAACTGGTTGCGCGCTCTTCAGGCCAACAGCGACTTCTTCGATCGGCAGTTCTCATGGCCGCAAAAGTAATCCTCTCCGCGGCAGCACACGGCGATTTCGCACGCTGGGCTAAATCCGCGGCCATACTCGCCGCGCTGGTTGCCGTCTGCGCTGTCGCGCTGCACGGCGATGCGCGCGCGCTCCTGTTTCCGCAACTGACTCCCGGTCAAACCCTTCTTTACGAAGTGCACGGCCGCCTCAATCGCTCCGTGAAAACCGAAAGCCGAGTTTCCCGCTCCTTCGGCCCCCAGCAGCTTCAGGGCGATCTTTCCAGCCAGATTCGCTTGTCCGTCCAAAAAGTGTCCTCTGGTAAACCGCACCCCACCGCCACCCTGCAAACGGAACTTTTGCCCACCACTTCGGTCCCAAGCAATTCGCCGTCTTCTCCAATCCAAAAACTCACATTCGACATTTTCGGCAGCGGCCAACTCGGCAATATAAAAGGCCTCGACGACCTTTCCCCCGAGCAGCGCCTCATCTGGCAATTCTGGGTCGCTCGCTTCGCATTTTGCTGGATCCTTCCGCCCAAGCGACTAAAGCTCGGCGAAAAATGGAAATTCGAAGAGCCTGAACTCAACGATTCCCTGATCGCCGGTCTCGTCTGGGAACGCGAAACCACCTACGCCCGCGACGATCAATGCCCCGTCTTCCCCGCCGAAACCTGCGCGGTCTTCCTCACTCAATCCACGCTCAAGCAAAAATCTTCCGCGAAAGATTCCACGCCCGAAGGATATCGCCTGCACGAATTGAAAACTTCCGGCACCGCGAGGGGCAACAACCAGGTAATCACCTACATTTCGCGTAAAACCGGTCTGGTCCTGCGCGCCAATGAAGACGTCCAACAATCCATGGACGTTACCGTAATGAAATCCGACGGCACCAACGGCGTCCATTATACGGTCGAGGCCACAAGCCACCTCGAAACGCTCTTCGTTCCCCAGCCTCTCGTCGCTCCCGCGCCGTGAAATCCTCCGCCAACGAAAATTTGCCACTCGCGGTATAATGAAAGTTTCCGCTGTGCCCGGAAAACCCGCAGGAGACCCCTACGATGAATTTCAAGCTGCGCAGCAACTATCAGCCCCGTGGCGATCAACCCGCCGCCATCGACCAGCTCTTCGGCGGCCTCGAAGCCGGCGACAAGCACCAGGTCCTCCTCGGTGTCACCGGTTCCGGAAAAACCTTCGCCATGGCCAAGGTCATTGAGCAGGCCAATCGCCCCGCCCTCGTCCTCGCCCACAACAAAACCCTCGCAGCGCAGCTTTATCACGAGTTCAAAGGCTTCTTCCCCGAAAACGCGGTGGAATATTTCGTCAGCTACTACGATTTCTACCAGCCCGAGGCCTACGTTCCCGCCGCCGACATTTACATCGAAAAAGAAGCCACCATCAACGACGAACTCGACAAGCTCCGCATGAGCGCCACTCGCTCCCTCTTCGAACGTCAGGACGTCATCGTCGTCGCTTCCGTCTCCTGCATCTACGGCATCGGCTCGCCCGAAGCCTATTTCGGAATGTTAGTCATGCTCGAAAAAGGTCACCAAACCTCGCGCGAAGCCCTCCTCCGCCGATTCGTTGATATCCAATACGAGCGCAGCGAAGACCTCCGCCGCGGCACCTTTCGCGTTCGCGGCGACATCCTCGAAATCTATCCGACCTACGAAGACAACGCCTATCGCATCGAAATGTGGGGCGACCAGATCGACAAGCTCCGCCAGATCGATCCGCTCACCAGTGAAATTCGCGCTGGCCACGAGGACCTCGCGCGCGTCACCATCTATCCGAAAACCCACTACGTCATGCAGCCCGCTCAACGCGACCGCGCCATCGTCAGCATTCAGGACGAACTCGACTGGTGGAAAAAAGAATTGGAAAAACAGGGCAAGTTTGTCGAAGCCCAGCGCGTCGTCCAGCGCACCATGTTCGACATGGAAATGATGCGCACCATCGGCTATTGCCACGGCGTTGAAAATTATTCGCGCCACCTCAGCGGCCGCCTCCCCGGAGAGGCCCCGCCGACGTTGCTCGACTACGTCCCGCAGAATTACCTGCTCTTCATCGACGAATCCCACGTCACCGTTCCGCAAGTCCGCGGAATGTTTAATGGCGACCGCGCCCGCAAACAAACCCTCGTCGATTACGGCTTTCGCATGCCGTCCGCTCTGGACAATCGTCCGCTCACCTTCGAGGAGTTCGAGCACCGGGTGAATCAGGCCATCTATGTCTCCGCAACACCCGGTCCCTATGAACTCACCAAGTCCGGCGGCGTCTTCGTCGAGCAGGTGATTCGCCCCACAGGTCTCGTCGATCCGGAAGTAGAAATTCGCCCCGTAAAAGGGCAGGTGGACGATTTGCTTGAGGAAATCCGCATCCGCGCCGCGAAAAACGAACGCGTGCTCGTCACCACGCTGACCAAACGCATGGCCGAGGACCTAAGCGAATATTTTTCCGAAATCGGCGTGCGTTGCCGCTATCTTCACTCCGAAGTGGAAACCCTTGACCGCATCAAGATTCTTCGTGATTTGCGCCGAGGTGAATTCGACGTCCTCATCGGCATCAATCTTCTCCGAGAAGGCCTCGACCTTCCCGAAGTTTCTCTTGTCGCCATACTCGACGCGGACAAGGAAGGTTTTCTCCGCAGTACCACGTCTCTGATTCAAACCATCGGCCGCTGCGCCCGCCACGTCGAGGGCCGCGCCATTCTCTATGCCGACCGCCGCACCGACTCCATGAACGAGGCCATCGGCGAAACCAATCGCCGCCGCGCCAAGCAAGTCGCCTACAACAAGGAAAACAACATCACCCCGCAATCCATCATCAAGGGTGTGGATATGGAATTGGCCCACATCGTCGAAGCCGACTACGTCACCGTACCGCTCGACACAGTCGGCCTCGATGCCGCCGTCTCCAACGTCAAATCCGAAGCGCAGCTAGCCGAACTCCTGCAACAACTCGAATCCCAGATGCGCGAAGCCGCCAAGAAATTCGAATTCGAAAAAGCCGCCCAACTCCGCGACCGCATCCGCTCCCTCAAACAACAAGACCTCGCCGGCCTCTTCGGCAAAGACACAGCCGAGGGCGCAGCCGCCGCTTCGTAACCAAGCGCGGGCGTTTAAACTATCCCCCGGCGCAACTCTTCCAACTTGTAAAACGTCTCCCGCCAATAAATGCCGCCCTGCCGCAACGTAATCACCGTCGAACGCAACAGAATGTACGCAAACATCGTCGCTCCCAATGGCAGCGTCAGGCAGTACAGCGGCGAAACCCGCATCACCGCATCACCACCCAGGTGGAAGCAAAGCGCAATCACAACCGAAATCCCAGCCAGCGCCCGAATCCACCCGCCGCCAAAAACCAACCCGAAAAACGGCGCCACGTTGAACAACAACAGACTCACAATCTGCAGCGCCACCATCCCCACGCTGAACCCCGCTGCCGCAAAAAAATTCTTCTCCAGCCCGCGAACTAAATTCTCCAATCCCAAGTGCCATTCCACGCTGACCGCATCCTGCGCAATCGCCACGCCCGACCGGAAGCCCCCCTGCTTCACCAGTTTTCCCAGCTTCATGTCGTCGATCACTTCCATCGCCAGCCGCCGGTGCGTCCCGCATGCCTCGTAAGCCCCGCGCTTCAGCATTTGAAAAGCCCCGACGCCCACATACGCCCGCGAATTCGGATTGCTCACCGCATGCAAATCCGCCGCCAGTTGAAATCCCATCCCGAAAAACGTAATCAGCACCGTATCCCAAAACCCGCTGCGCTCCACGTCTCCAAGCAACGCCAGGTGATCCAGGCCCCGCCTGCGTGCAAGTGCCACCACCCGCCGCAGCGCATCTGCACGAAACTTGACGTCCGCGTCGGTAAACACCAGCCATTCGCCGCTGGAAGCTTCGTAGGCTTTCTGCAGCGCGTGCGGCTTACCCAGCCACCGCGGCGGCAATTCGCGAACATGCACAACGCGAAGCTGAGGATGGTTCGCCGCAAACTCATCCAAAATCCGCGGCGTCGCATCGCTGGACCGGTCATCCACCGCTACAATTTCCAGGTTGGGATAATCCACCGCCACCAGCGTAGCCAGCGCCCCGGGCAACTTTTCCTCTTCATCCCGCGCCGCAAACAACACGGAAATCCGCGGGCAATCCGCATCCACCGCCGGAGCGTAATCCTTCAACCACGGCAGCCGCAGCGCGCCATACGCCACTTTCAATCCATAGGTCATCCAGAAGAGCGCGATAAGTCCGAAGAGAACAAGCCAGAAGAGATGCATGCGGATTGGAGTCGAATGCCAGCCTCAGGGTATCCTAGCATGGATGCCGAAGACCCTGGCCATTCTCGGTGCCGGACGCGTAGGACGCGCGCTGGGCCGCCTGCTGCACGAACGCGGCTGGCACATTCTCACCGTCGCGGCGTATTCCGAAGCTACTGCCCGCAAAGCCGCCAAATTTATCCACGCCGGGCGTCCCCTCGCCGGAATCTCCCACCACGCTCTCGCCGCCAAAACCATCCTGGTATGCGTCCCCGATGACAAGATTCCCGAAGCGGCCGCCGAGCTTGCCCGCATCGGCGGACAGCAGCTCCGCGGAAAAATCGTTCTCCATACCAGCGGCGCCTGTGACGCTGCCGCCATGGAACCTGTGCGCCCCCATGGAGCGTTCGCCGCTTCCATGCACCCGCTCCAAACCTTCAACGGCGTCAGCGTCCCTCCTCTCGAAGGAAAAATCTTTGCAATCGAAGGCGACGTCCCCGCGGTCCGCGTTGCTCGCTCCATCGCGCGCTCCCTCGGTGGCATACCCGTCAACATCACCGCCGAAAAAAAACCTCTCTACCACGCAGCCGGTGCTTTTGCCGCCGGCCTGGTGCTTGCTCTCGAAGAAGCGGGCGTACAAATGCTCAAAACCTCCGGCCTTTCCCAACGCGAAGCGCTCCACGCCCTGCTCTCGTTGTCGCGCCAGGTTCTCGACCACTACGAAAAGCTCGGCCCCCACAAAGCCTGGACCGGCCCGCTCTCCCGTGGCGATTACGGCGTCGTTGCCGCGAACGAAGAAGCCATCGCTCGTTCCCATCCCGAATTTCTGGAAGCCTATCAGGCCGTCAGCCGCCTTTCCGGCCACGTTCTCGCCGCCGATCCCGCGAATGTCCTCGGGCGTCTCGAAACTCTTCCGCGCCATTCTCCGCTGCTTTCCAAATCCAAAGGGGGCTCCGTTTGAGTTCACTCCACATTCCCATCCAGCACACCACTCTGAAAAACGGCCTGCGCGTAGTCATCGCGCCAGACGCGACCGCGCCCGTCGTCACCGTCGGCGTCTACTACAAAATCGGCTTCCGCCTGGAGCCGCAGGGCCGCAGCGGTTTCGCTCATCTTTTCGAACACATGATGTTCCAGGGCTCCGAAAACGCGCCCAAAATGCAGCACATCAAGCTCATCAATTCCAGCGGCGGCGTTCTGAACGGTTCCACCATGTACGACGTCACCAACTATTACGAAGCTGTTCCCTCCAACGGTCTCGAGCGCGTCCTATGGCTCGAAGCCGATCGCATGCGCGCCCTCAAAGTCGATGACGAAAACCTCCGCAATCAGCGCGACGTCGTGAAAGAAGAGGTCCGCGTCAACGTCCTCAACCAGCCCTACGGCGGTTTCCCCTGGCTGGATATGCCACCCGTCGCTTTTCGCAACTGGGCCAACGCGCACAATTTTTACGGCGATTTTCACGACCTCGACGCCGCCGATCTCGCCGACGTGCAAAAATTCTTCAAAACTTACTACGTCCCCAACAACGCCGTTCTCCTGATGCTCGGTGACGTCACCCCCGCAGACGGACTCGCCCTCGCCGAAAAATATTTCGGTTCCATCCCCGCCGGCGCCGCGCCTCCATTCGCCGATCCCACCGAGCCGCCGCAAACCGAAGAGCGCCGCGGCCGCGTCGAAGAGAAATTCGGCACGCTCCCCGCCATGGCCATCGCCTACGTCATGCCCGCTCGCCGCACACCCGATTGGTACGCCATGGCGCTGCTCGATCAGGCGCTGCAGGGCGGCCGCGCGGGACGCATCCATCGCGAACTCGTACTCGAAAAACAGATCGCCGTCGAAGCCGAAGGCGGCATTGACGACATTTTCGCCTACAACGGCCCCACGCAAATGACCACCCGCATCCTGCACAAACCGGAATATTCCGACGCCGCCACGCTCGAAGCATTCGACGCCATCATCCGCGAAGTGCAGCAAAACGGCATCCCCGAGGACGAACTCCAGCACCTCAAGGTCAAATGGCGCTCCGACTATTACTCCACCCTCGAAGGCGGCCGCGGCGGCTACATGCCGCGCTACGGCCTGATGCATCTCCTCGCCTGCTTCACGCTCTTCGACAACGAACCCGAACTGGTCAACTCCATCCTCGACGGTTTCCTCGCCGTGAAGCGCGAAGACATTCAGCGCGTCGCGAAAAAATATCTCGTCCCCGAAAATCGCGCCATCGTCTTTCGCGCGCCGGTGAACGCCAGCGCACCCGCTGACGCGGGCAAGAAGGAGGCTGCATAATGGCTTCCCGCGCCCCGGAATTTTCCGCAGCCGTTCCCGCACTCACCGCCGAGCGCCCCGTCACATGGCCCAAGCGCACCCGCGCGCGTCTCGCCAACGGCCTCGAAATCGTTCTCGCCGAAGCGCACTCCATTCCCAAATTCCACGGTGAACTCTATTTCCGCGCCGGCAACGCGCTCGTCTCCAACCGCTCGACCGGCCTCGCCGAAATGACCGCCACCCTCGTGCGCACCGGCACCTCCAAACGCACCAGCCGCCAGATCGAAGAAGACCTTCGCCGCCTCGGCGCCGATCTAGGCACCGGCGCCGGACAAGACACCAGCGCCATCAGCTTTGCAGGCCTCAGCGAATTCTCCGAGCCGCTTCTGCAACTGGTGAACGAACTCGCCCGTGAAGCCGCATTCCCCGAAAACGAATTGGAGCGAGAGCGCCGCCAGAAACTCGAAGAAGTAAAGCTCGAACGCACGTCGCCAAATTTTCTCGCCAGCGAACGTCTCCTAAAAATTCTATTCGGCGCACATCCTTACGCGCTCGTCTCGCCCACCGAAGCGCAGGTAGCCGCCTACAAACGCGATGACCTGCAAACCGTCTACCGCGAAATCTACACGCCCGAAAATGCATTGTTGATGCTCGTCGGCGACTTCGATCCGCAGACCATGCTGAAAACGATCGAAAATACTTTTGGTCAATGGTCCGGCAAAAAGCCCGCGGCAAAGGAATTCCCTGCCCCGCCGAAGCCGCACGGCCGCCGCGTCTATCTCGTCCACAATCCCGGCTCCGTCCAGACGCAAATCCTCGCCGGCTGCCATGCCATCACCCGCAAGCATCCCGACTGGATCCGCCTCGGCCTCACCAACAGCCTCTACGGCGGCGCCTTTAATTCGCGCCTGGTGATGAACATTCGCGAAGACAAGGGCTACACCTACAGCCCGCGCAGCAGCGTCTATCCGCAACGCCAGCACGGCTATTTCTCCGTCTCCGCCGCCGTGCGCAACGATGTAGTCGCCGCTTCGCTCACCGAAATCTTTTACGAACTCGACAAGCTCCGCTCACTCCCCGTCCCCGATGCCGAACTCGCCGACGCGCAAAATTACCTCACCGGCGTTTTTTCCATGGGCCTCGCCACGCAGGAGGGCCTGCTTTCGCAATTCTCCACTGTCGAGTTAAACGAACTCCCCGCCGACTATCTCGAAACCTATCGCGGCAAAATCCGCGCCATCACCCCCGCGGACCTGATGGCCACCGCCCGAAAATATTTCGACTCCGCCAACATGCAAATCGTAGTCGTAGGCGACCGCGCCCAAATCGAATCCCAGGCCGCCCTCTTCGGCGACCTGACCGTCTTCGACAGCCAAGGCAATCAACTGTAGCGCCGCCATCCTGGCGGCAAGCATGCGGGCCGGCAGGATGCCGGCGCTACCGGTGCTTCCTATTATTGCTTTAGCCACGTCATTCTGGCATTATCACTCCATGTTCCGGCGTCAATATGACCTCGCGCGCTTCCTCTTAATCCTTGTTCTGGCGTTATCTCTGGGTTCCGCCGCCTTCGCCAAGAAAAAGCCTCCTGCCCATCCCATCAACCTCAACACCGCCAACGCCACCGATCTCCAGCAAGTTCCCGGCATCGGTCCCTCCACCGCGCAAAAAATCCTCGACACCCGCAAATCCTATGGCGCCTTCAAGAGCGTCGACGACCTCCTTGCCATCAAAGGCATCGGCCCCAAAAAACTCGAGAAAATGCGCAAGTACCTCACCGTAGCCAAGCCACCCGCAAGAAAGCAATCCAACTCCCCGCAAACCGCCTCTGCCCCCACCAAACCTCCGCCCACAAAATCCCCCGCCAAACAATCGAACACACCCTCACCCGCCGCAAGCGAAGACGAAGAGCCATAGCTGTAACTTGTGAATTGCCTGTAGCTGACCCCTTCAGGGGTGAGGGTTCCATAACCTCGGCAACCATGCCACCACAAAGGAAAACCCTCAGGCCTAAAGGCCTGAGCTACAATATTTTTTCTTGGAAATTACAACCGCTGATGTGTGGGCTTCTCCGTCGAAAGATTCAACGGCACCTGATCCGCGATGCGAATGCCGTAGCCTTCGAGCGCTACAACCTTCTTCGGATGATTCGTCACCACCCGAATATCCTTCAATCCCAAATCGATCAAAATCTGTGCCCCGATCCCGCTTTCGTGCTGGACCATTCGTTGCCGTGCCGGCTCGCGATCCAGTTGTCCCCGCGAATGAAAATGAATTTGCGGCAGCTTGCCGGGGGTCTCTGGCGTGTCAATCGTGAATCCTCGTCCCGTGTGATGCAGGTACAAAAACACTCCCCGGCCTTCCTGCGCGATTTTCTCAAGCGACCTGGCCACCAGATCCGTACAGTCGCAAGCCATCGAGCCAAAAACGTCCCCGGTCAAACAGTGCGAGTGCACGCGCACCAGGGGCGGCGGCGCGCCTTCCAGGTCGCCCCGAATCAACGCCACATGCTGGTCGTGGTCCACGTCGCTCGAGTACGCAATCATCCTGAACTCGCCGAACCGCGTCGGCAGCACCGCCTCCGCCACGCGCCGCACATAGCGCTCGTGCTGCATCCGATAGCGGATCAAATCCGCCACCGTCAGCATTTTCAACCCGTGCTCGCGGCAAAACTCCACAAGCTGCGGCACGCGGGACATCGTGCCGTCCTCATTCATGATTTCGCAGATCACGCCGGAGGGATTCAGCCCCGCAATGCGCGCCAGGTCCACGCTCGCTTCCGTCTGCCCCGCGCGAACCAGCACGCCGCCATTCCGCGCCCGCAGAGGAAACATATGCCCGGGCCGCGCTAAATCCTGCGGCCGCGTCTTTGGATCAATCGCCGTCAAAATGGTAATCGCGCGGTCCGAAGCGCTGATCCCCGTGGTCACGCCCACCTTCGCGTCAATCGCTTCGCAAAATGCCGTCCCGTGCACAGAAGTATTAATCGGCGACATCAGCGGCAGGTTCAACTCGTCGCACCGCTGCTCCGTCAGCGCCAGGCAAATCAAACCGCGCCCAAATTTGGCCATGAAGTTGATCGCTTCCGGCGTAATCTTCTCCGCCGCCAGCGTCAAGTCGCCTTCGTTTTCGCGGTCTTCGTCGTCCACCAGGACAATCATCCGCCCCTGGCGAATCTCCTCCACCGCCTCTTCCACCGTGGCAAATCCAAACCGGGTGTCGCTCATAGGTTCAGCATAGAGTCATCGTGGCTGGCTGTAAAGCAGCGTTCCGGGCGCTTAGAAGCCGGAAAACGAATCCGAAAATGTCGGCGCGCCGACATTTAAAGTAACACTTGAAGGTAATTTTTTGCTAAATACCGGAACTACCCGAAATTTGTAAGCGGCGCACTTACAACACTTAGAGAGAAAACATTCGAAATGATTTCCACAGCCATTCGAATGTTTTCCCATTTTGGAGTGCGACAGCGAAGTTTCCGCTTTTGCGCAGTAAGCCCGGAGACCAATCGAAATTGAGAGGTGACAGCCAAACCGTAAAAGCGGGAGCTCTGCTCCCGCACTCAAAAGTAGCAGATGGAGCGGAGTCGAGCTGTAGAAATTGCTTGTGGTGCCTAAGTCAGCGACCACCCAACCAGGGTAAGCGCCATAAACATCACCAGCGCGCCCAGGCTCACCAGCGACAACGTCTTCCCGTTGCCAAGCAGCAAATTGCGCGTCTCCGCCTTGCAACAAAGCACCGTAGCCACAATCAGGATCGCACCCCACGAAACCGCGCAGGGCAATCCAGGATACTGTGCCATCGTCGCCAGCGTCTTATCCGAAGGCTGCCCCGCCGGCAGCCACCAGGGCAAAATCGGCGCGAATCCCGCTGCCAGCACAAACGTCAAAATCTTCCGGCTCACCCAGCTTCTGATCTTGGTGACCGGTTTCGCCTTCCGCACCTGGCGCCACACGTAGAATTCCCACATCAGCAGCCCCGCGGCCAGCGGCATCCAGCCGTAGATGCTCGTCTGCCGGTCCACCCAAAGCCAAGTGTGGAAGAAACGGCCCGAAGGATGGGTTGCCACCACTTTAGGCAGCAACAGCCACCCGGTGACCTCATTCCCGATTACCGCCAAAAGAATCACCACCAGGCTCGTCAGCTGAATCCACTCATACGTCGGCGACTTTCCACACCGCGTGCACACCGGACGCTCTGGAAGTATTCTCAGCCCGCAATGCTCGCAATACACGGCGACCTCGCTTCTCTCCCCAGTTGGGGGACACCGCCCCAGCAGCAAGAATCCTACCCCGCGGGAAAAGCCGCGCCTACTGGTCCGACGTGCAGGGCACGGCAAACGAGCGGCCATTGCCCTAAAGTCGTGCTCCGATTCGCTGCCTTATTCCCCCAGCCCGCTCTGTTACGCGCCAAAAAAATGAGGGCAGGCACAAAGCCTGCCCTCGGTAAGTCTGTTTGTCAGCCCTCCTAGAACTGCAAAAAGAGCGAGAACTGGATCTGCCGAGACGAGCCAAAGTCGCCCGTCGGAAACCGCGTGCTCCCTATAATTCCGAGAGATTTGCTGGTCGCCGTCAGGACGGGGTTTCCGAAGTTGGGATGGTTGAACACATCGAACATGTCGGTTCGAAACTCCAGGTTGAAGCGTTCGGTGATCTTCGTGTCCTTGGTAATAGAGAAATCGGTGTTCACGAAGTCTGGCCCGCGGAGAGCGTTGCGCCCAAGAGTCCCCGGATGGCAGGTGCCGGGGACGATGGGATATGTGGAGCCTCCCGGTGTCGTGGGCGTACTGTTGAAGGTGCAAGGCACCGCTAGGGTGGCATTCGGGGTCGACCCGCAAGCAGGAATGGCCGGAGCGCCACCCGACGGCGTTCCGTTAAAAGGTTCGCACAGTACTGCATTGCTAAACCAATTCGACGGGTTGCCAGTGGTGTGAATTGGCGCGAGCAGATCCGGCCGCACCGTCAAGGAGATACCCGGCCCCGGGCCAATCGCCAGCGTGGGGTTCAACGGGCTGCCGCTTTGCGCCTGGAAGAAGAGACCCATCTGCCAGCCGGAGATGAGACGATTGCCCTTGAAGGGGAGCTGATAGAAGCCGCTGAGCGCGAAGCGATTGCGAACGTCGAACTCCGACAGGCCACGGTCGCCGCGGGGATTGTAGGCATTCTGAATGATGTAGGTCTCGCCGGTGGAGAGAGAGTTGTAGTCGACAGATTTGGAGTAAGTGTAGGTGGCGAGAAACTCCAGGCCTCGGGAAACACGCTTGTTCGCGGTGATCCAGACGGCGTTGTAGCTGGAGTTGCCGCCGCTGTTGACTTGGTTGATGTTTCCATACGGGCAGTTGGGGTTGGGCGCCTGGCATTGGGGTGGAATGAGATTAGGGGCGGTGGTGGCGGGCAGGGCCGGGAACGGCCGCGTGGAGCCGTAAAAGCCATTGGTGACCAACGGTTGATTGATGTTCTGGGTGAGTTGAAGGTGAGTGCCCTTCACGCCGATGTAGGCAACTTCCAGGCCGAGGTTTTGGGTGATTTCGCGTTGTATGGAAAGATTCCAATCCTGGGCATAGGAATTATCGAAACCCGGATTGATGACGACCGGGCCAAGGCTGGTGCCAACAATGGCGGCACTGGGATTTTCCGCAGTAATGGAATTGGTGGCCGAACTGGCGGAAATCGGGACAGCAAACGGGGGGTTGCTGCTCAGTGGCGACACGATGTTGGTCGTCGGAGCTTGCGTCATGATGGCATAGGCCCCACGAACAGAAGTCTTGCCGTTCTTGAAGGGATCCCAGGCAAAACCAATGCGAGGCTGGAAGTTGAGGTTGCTCTGCTGGTACGGCTGTCCGGCGGCGACCAGGGCGCCGGTCAGCGGGTCAATGTTGGTGAAACGACCGATGGATTCGGACGGCGACGCATTCCACGCATAACGGAGCCCAATGTTGATGGTGAGATTAGGCTTCCATTTGAAGCTGTCTTGCGCGAAGACGTCGTAGGAGGGCGCCAGGATTTTGTCATTTCCCGAGCCGAGTTGGACTGTAAAAGCGTTTGCCGAGTCCGCCAGGAAATTGGCGATGGAGCTGTATGTGAGGCTCCCGATGTTGAACGCAATGTTGTTGTTATAGGCGCGGCGGATTTCGCCTCCAAACATAAAGGTGTGGCGCCCTTTCAGCCAACTGAACCCATCGTTCAGCACGACCGTCGTGTCGCCACGGCCTTGCGGTTCGCCTGTCGGCCCGCCAAATCCGATAGTTCCACCGACGTTGAAGAACGGAAGGCCGGAAGCAGCCGGAGAGCCCGCTGGCATGGTAATCCCGAAATTGGCAGGATCGAGCAAACCGTTCGGGGTGAAGGTGAGGTGGATGCGATTGAAGCCCAGGCGAACCGTGTTGTTGAGCGTGGAAGAAAAAGTGTGGTCTTCGCTGAAGCTCAGCAATTGGCGGAAACCATCACGCGTGTCGCCAAAGCCGGGGACATTCGCACCGATGGCGCCGCCAGCAGTGGGCTCCTGGCGCAGATCCTTTTGCACGACATAGTAGAAGTGAAAGCGGTCGACCTGGCTCAGCTCGTAGTCAATGTCCCCTGAGCCCTGGTTCAGAGAGACGTTCGCGACCACCCCGCCGCTGAACAGATTGAACGTGTTGGCGACGCCGGGAGTGCCGGTGCCGACCAGGTTCGCCGCTGGGATCAGCGGTAGCAGTTTCTGGATGGCCGGGGCGGTCACGGCTGCCCTGTCATTCACGCTCGGCACGGTCGTGGAAAGGGTCAGGTTTTGACTCTGGCGCAGCCCTTCATACGCAAGAAAGAAGAACAGCTTGTTCTTGATGATCGGGCCACCAAAATCCACCCCGAAATCGTTGCGCCGGAACGGAGACTGGATAAGCGGACGGCCGTTGGAGCCTTCCCTGACATTGAAAAAATTGCGGGCGTCGAGGGCATTGTTCCGCAGGAATTCGAACAACTCTCCGTGATACTGATTCGTTCCGGAACGCGTCGCCAGGTTCACGATCGCCCCGGAATTCCGTCCGTACTGTGCCGGGAACGAAGAGTTGTCAATCTTGTATTCGGCGAGGGTGTCAATGGGGGGCTGAAACGTGATCTGGTTCTGAACGTTGTCATTCAGATTGACGCCGTTGACCAGCCAGTTCGTTGTGTCCTCCCTTTGCCCCGCCGTATTGATTCCAAACGATCCCTGCCCGCGCAAAGGAGCGGAGAGAAAGCCGTTCGCCGGCGGCGTGATGGTCCCGGGGGTAAGCAAACTCAGATCCGTGAAGTGCCGGCCATTTAGCGGAATTTGTTGCACCGTCTTGTCGTTGATTACTTGCCCGATCTCGTTAGTGCTGACATCCACCAGCGGCGCCGTGGCGACAACCTCCACGATCTGCGAAGTATTGCCCAGGCTCAAACTAATATTCTTTGTAACTGTTGTGGCCACATCGAGCTTCAGTCCAGTCAAAACGGTAGTCTGAAAACCCGGAGCCGAAATTTCCAGCTTGTACAGCCCAATTGACAGCGACGGAAAAAGATAGGCCCCAGCGCTGTCACTGACGGTCTCTGATTGCACTCCCGTAGCCTGATTCGCTGCCATCACCTTCGCATTCGGCACCGTAGCTCCCGCCGGGTCTGTAACCGTTCCTTGCAGCGTTGCGGTGGATTGCGCACTCGCCGGCCACGCCATTCCGAGAACTAGCGCCAACAACACGAGAACACGAACTGTGGATCGTTTGGATAGAGCGGTACCCTGCGATCTTTCCATCGTTTTGCCCCCTGTATTTTTTTTTGCGGTC
>Ga0137418_10003171_pt1 | contig 15113 bp, 12 predicted proteins | sample CZODoug3_1_2_16f_FD_122242 | JGI IMG/M metagenome (GOLD analysis project Ga0137418, IMG submission 122242) | Vadose zone soil fungal communities from Angelo Coast Range Reserve, California, USA - CZODoug3_1_2_16fungal (Hybrid Assembly) | ecosystem: Environmental > Terrestrial > Soil > Vadose... | reverse complement strand
GAGGAGGCGCAGAAGCTCTCGCAGGAGTGGGGAAGGCCGGTCCAGATCGGCGGCGTCTCGACGAAGTTCCTCACCGGGCTGGGGGCCCGTGTCTCCGACGTCCAGATCGGCGCCGCAGCCGGCGAGGACCTGCCGCTGGTCGACCTCAAGCTTGTCGAGGTGAAGGTAGCCCTGCTCCGCGCCATCTTCTCCGGCGGAAAGAGCGTCCAGGTCCGCTCCGCGGAAGCGGAGGGCTTGACGGTCAACCTGATCCGGTTCCCGGACGGTACGACCAATCTGGAGAAGTTCCAGCAGAAGCTTTCGCAGAAGGCCGAGCAGAAGCCCAAGGACGAGAAGCCGTCCGATCTTTCCTACTTGCAGATCGACCATGCCGCCTTGCTGGACGGCAAGGTGGCGTTCATCGACAAGGCCACCCGCGGCGCAAAGCCAGTGGCCATCCAACACCTGGACCTGACCGTGAACGACCTGCGGTCCGGCAGACCGCTGGAGATCGTCCTGAAGGCCGCGGTGCTCGCGGACGGGCAGAACTTCGACCTGCGCGTCAAGACGGCGCCCCTCCCTCCGACGCTGACCCCTACGCCCACCAGCCTGGTCCTCCGCGTGAACCCACCCATCGACATCGGAGCGCTCGGGCCCTTCGTGGGCAAGGAGGTCGGCCTCGAATCCGGGACGCTGGACGCCGACTTCGACGCGCAGCTGGGCGCGGCCGTGCCCGGCGGCAGCGGACCGACCACACTGAAAGGAGTGGTCAAGCTGGCCGGGCTGCGGTTCGCCGGAGCGGAAGGCGGCAAGAGGCTGGACGTGACCCTCGACACGGACGTCAAGGGCGACGCGGTCGCGGGGGACGTGCGCATCGACAAGCTGCGGCTCGACCTCGGGCCCGCCGGGATCACGGGCAAGGGCAGCGCGAAGGGGCTGACCTCTCCCTCGCCCCGGATCGAAGGGCTGGAGATCGTCTCGCACGATCTGGATCCGGCGAGGCTCTCCGCGTATTACCCGCCCTTGCGCAGGTCAATCGGCAACCGGCTGTCCGGACCGATCGGCTTGACCCTCCGGGGGAGCGGAACGCAGGCAGCGCAGGCCCTGGAACTGCGCGTGGATCTCACCCCGGTGAAGGTCGAAATTCCCGAGCAGATGACCAAGGCGGCGGGCGCACCCATGACGCTGGTTGCGCACGCGAAGGGCGCCGCGGCCAGCGGCGGCCCGCTTCGGTTCGACGCGACGGTCGATCTCGCCGGCGCCGATCTGCGCCAGGGCGAGTCCCTCAACAAGAAGCCCGGCGACCGGCTGGACCTGGCCATCGAAGGAACTCGAACGGCGAACAAGTCGAGCACCGATCCCCAGCAGCGCCTGGAGCTCGCCGACGTCAAGGCGCACGTCCTCGACGACGAGCTGCAGGGACGCGGATTCCTCGAGACGAAGGGCGCGGGCGCGAAGGCGACCAAGCAGTTCGACCTGCAGCTCGCCTCGTCGCACCTCGATCTGGATCGGATGCTGATCCCCTCCACCAAAAAGACGGAGAAGAAGCCTCTCGATCCCGCGACCTTCCGCGGGCTCTCCGGTCACGCCAAGGTGCAGATCGCGCGGCTGACGCTGAAGAGACAGACCATGACGGACATCGTCGCCGACGTGGTCGTGCAGGAGGACCACGTCAAGATCAACACCGCGCAGCTCAAGGCCTTCGGCGGGGTGGTGAATGCCGGCGGGACGGAGATGAAGCTCGCGCACCCGGAGGAGCCGTTCCACCTGGTGACGAAGCTCGAGAGCGTGGGAGTGGACAGCGTTCTGGCGCTGAGCAGCTCGCACAAGATCCTGACCGGCAAGTTCAACGGAGGGATCGATATCCGGGGCGCCGGCGATCTCGAACAGACGCTCGCAGGAGTCCTGCAAGGGCACGTGCTCGACGGCGCTTTCCTGGGAAAGGACATCGTGGCGTCGGTGACCGGTCCGCTGGCGAAGGCGCTTCCCTTCGGGCTCGCAGGCAAGACGGGAGAAGGAGGCAAGACCAGCCTCGGCAAGGATCTTCCCTTCGGCGTCACCATCGAGAAGGGAGTCGCGCGGCTGAAGGAGCCCCTCAAGGTCTCGCGCCCGGAGGCGGAGATGACGTTCACCGGTGGACTGCGCGTCGACGGCACCCTCGACCTGCCCGGCACTGTCGCGCTTTCGCCCAGCACCATCGCGGCGATCACCGGCGGCAAGGTGAAGCCGGCCAATCCCATCCCGGTAAAGCTCAGGCTGGTGGGCCCGGCGTGGAGCCCGTCGGTGGTGGATCTCGACCTCAAGCCGGCGGTAGATCAGATCGTGAAGGAGGGAGGAGCCGCGCTTTTGGGACGCGCGCTGGGAGTCGATTCCGGGAGCGCGCAGCAAGCGGCGGAGCAGAAAGCGGAGCAGGTCCAGCAAGACGCGCAGAAGCGAGCGCAGGCGGAAGCGGCGGCGCAGCAGAAAAAGCTCGAGGAACAGGCCAGGAACAAGCTCAAAGGCTTGTTCGGCAAGTAATGCGTTTTTCGCTCGCTTGATCCGGCGCCACCGGATAGAACCGACGCGTCCGTGCCGCGCGGTGACCGCGCCATTGTCCGAATCGGAAAATCGCCAATGCCCAATCGAACGCAAGAAGCTTCTTTCCGCTCGCTCATCGATCGCTTCGCGCGGGAGCTGACGGCAGCCATTGCCCAGCACGTCGAGGAGCAGGTCTCCCTGGCCCTCTCGCGCATCCAAGGCGCCGGGAGCGGTTCGCGTGGACGCCCGGACGGGCGGCTCTCCGGCCGGCTCTGTCCGGTGCCGGGCTGCGGCAAGCCTGGTGCCGGCCCGCGCAACCGGTGGTTCTGCAAGGATCACTCCAAGAAGCTTTCCGCCGCCGAGCAGAAGGGCATCCTCGAGCGGAACCGCAGGCTCGAGGCGGAGGGCAAGCTGCCGACGGCGGTGCCCGCCCAGCGCATCGTCCGCATCCCGGCGAAGTCGCCCCGCCCGCGCCGCTCGCTGGACATGAGCTGCCGCGTGGAAGGCTGTACGAATCGGTCTCGCGGCCCGCGCGCGGGCTTCATCTGCGACCAGCACCGCGCTGAGCTGTCCGCTGACGAGCAGCGCGCCGCGCGCGAGCGGTGGAATGCCCGGCAGAAGGGCGGCATGGAAACGCCGGCCGTGGAACAGCCCAAGACGATGCCGGCGCCGGTGCCTCCCATCGTCCGGAAGGCCGAGTCCGCCGAAGCCTGATCTCACGTAACCTTCGGCGCCTCGACCGCGTAGAAAGGCGTGGAGGTCACGCATGCGGCGGTCTGACGTCACACCGAAGTCGGTCTATCTGCGCCGGCGCGAGTTCCTGAAGCTGGGCGCGGGCAGCGCGTTGGCCTTGTCGCTGCCCGCCTACGCCCGGGCGAAGGTGGAGCACGGTCCGAAGCTCGCCGGCGTGACGGTCAATCCCGCCTTCGCCTTGCCGGAGGAGAAGAAGAACTCCTTCGAGGACATCACCACGTACAACAACTTCTACGAGCTGGGGACGGACAAGTCGGATCCCAGCGAGAACGCGGCAAAGCTCCAGACGCGGCCGTGGACGTTGAGCGTGGAAGGCGAGGTCGGCAAGCCGAAGAAGTGGGACATCGAGGAGATCCTCAAGGCCTTTCCCGTCGAGGAGCGCGTCTATCGCCTGCGCTGCGTGGAAGCATGGTCGATGGTGATTCCCTGGGACGGCTTTCCGCTCGCGGACTTCCTCAAGAAGCACGAGCCGACCAGCCGGGCGAAGTACGTAGCGTTCGAGACCGTGGTCCAAGCGCAGATGCCCGGGGTGAAGGGCTTCGCCGGGATCCCGTTCCCGTACGTGGAGGGGCTTCGCATCGACGAGGCCACGCATCCGCTCACGCTGCTGGCCGTCGGGCTCTACGGCGAGACGCTGCCCAATCAGGATGGCGCCCCCATCCGGCTGGTCGTGCCCTGGAAGTACGGATTCAAGTCCGCGAAGAGCCTGGTCCGCATCCGCCTTCAAGAAACGCAGCCGCCCACCACCTGGTCGCAGTATGCGCCAGGCGAGTACGGGTTCTACGCGAACGTGAACCCCGAGGTGGATCACCCGCGCTGGACCCAGTCCAGGGAGCGGCGCATCGGCGAGCTTCTGCGGCGGAAGACGACGATGTTCAACGGCTACCCCGAGGTCGCCTCGCTCTATGCCGGCATGGACCTGAGGAAGTTCTATTGAAGAAGGCGTTGGTCCCGGCCGCTTTCGCCGCCTGCTGCCTGCCGCTGCTCTGGCTCGGCCTGCAGCTCGCGCTGGGCGGCCTGGGCGCAAACCCGATCGAAGCGCTGCAGGACGACCTCGGGTACACGGCCTTCGTGCTGCTGGCGCTGACGCTCGCCTGCACGCCCGCGCAGAAGTTGCTCGGCTGGAACTGGCCCATCCGGATCCGCAAGCTGCTCGGCGACTTCTGCTTCTTCTACGCCAGCCTGCATCTGCTCACGTACGCGGTGCTCGATCAGGGCTTCGACTTCGGCGCCATCGCCACCGACGTGCTCAAGCACAAGTTCATCTTCCTGGGAATGGCGACCTGGCTGCTCCTGCTGCCGCTCGCGGTCACTTCGACGCAGGGCTGGCAGCGGCGCCTGGGCTTCCGGCGCTGGAAGCGGCTGCACCGCGTCGTGTACCTGGCCGGAGGTCTGGCGAGCTTCCATTTCCTGCTCCGGTTCAAGACGCCGCGACTGGAGACGATCGCTTGGATGGGGACAATCGCGGTGCTGCTGCTGATTCGCGCCATCGATGCGGCGCGCAGGCGCGCGAGGATGGTACAGTCGTCTTGAAATGTCCCGCGCCGCCAACATCCTGATCGTCGATGACGACGCAAACTTGCGACAGAACATCCATTTCATCCTGGAGAAGGGTGGGATGAAGTCGTCGATGGCCTCCTCCGGGGAGGAAGCCATCCAGCGGATGCGCACCACCGCGTTCGATCTGGTGCTGCTCGACGTGCAGATGCCGGGCATGGGCGGGCTCGAAGCGCTGCGGATCATGCGTGAGCGGCACCCCGACGTGGGCGTGATCATGTGCTCGGTGCTGAAGGACATCGCCGTCGCCGTCGAGGCGATGCACGCGGGCGCCCTCGATTACATCACCAAGGACTTCTCGCCCGCGGAGCTGATCGCGCGGGTTCGCAAGACCCTGGCGCAGCTCCGCGCCGGGCGCGAGTTGGAGCGGCTACACGACGTGGAGGCGACGCATGTCGGGCGGCCCTTGGTGATGGGCAGCTCCCCGCGGATGCGCGCGGTGGTGCAGGTGGCGGAGAAAATCGCCGCCAAGCCGGTCACCGTCCTGGTGACCGGGGAGAGCGGCACCGGCAAGGAGGTGCTGGCCCGCTACATCCACGCCCGGAGCGACCGGAAGACCAGCCCCTTCGTCGCCGTGAACCTCCCGGCCATCCCCGCCAACCTGGTCGAGAGCGAGCTCTTCGGGCACGAGCGGGGGGCGTTCACCGGCGCGGACAGGCAGAAGCTCGGCAAGTTCGAGCTGGCGAACGGCGGCACCCTGTTCCTCGACGAGATCGGCGACCTGGCCCTGGATCTACAATCGAAGATCCTGCGCGCGCTCCAGGAGCACGAGATCGAGCGGGTGGGCGGGGAGAAACCCATCCAGCTCGACCTGCGCGTGATCTGCGCCACCAACCGCGACCTGGGACAGCGCGTGCAGGAGGGAAAGTTCCGCGAGGACCTGTACTGGCGGCTGAAAGTGGTGCCCATCGAGCTGCCGCCGCTGCGGGAACGGCGCGAGGACATCCGCGACCTGGCGCAGCACTTCCTCGCCCGCACCGCCGCCGAGCACGGGCGGGCGGCGCAGACGCTGTCGGAAGGCGCGCTGCAGCTGCTCGATCGATATCGCTGGCCCGGCAACATCCGCGAGCTGGAGAACATCATGGCGCGGATGACGGTGGTCTGCGACTCCGAGGTGATCGAGGAGTCCGACCTGCCGTACGACTTCGCGCTCACGGCCAGCGCGACGCCGGAGGCCGAGAGCGAGGTCCAGAGCCTCGATGCCGCCATCCTCGCCTTCGAGAAGAGCTTCCTGCGCAAGGCGCTCAAGCGGAACCAGTGGAACCGCAAGAAGACGGCCGAGCAGCTCCACATCGGCTACTCGACGCTGAAGGCGAAGCTCAAATCTTACGGCATCGTGGCGGGCGCGGACGGCGACGACGACTGAGAGCCGTTCACCGGCAACGAGAGCCGGAAGGTGGTCCCCTCGCCGGGTTTGCTCTTCACCGAGATTGCGCCGCCGTGGGCAGCCACGATCCGGCGTACGTTCGGCAGACCCATTCCCAGGTGCACGCCAGAGCGCTTGGTCGAGGAGAACGACTCGAAGAGCGTGGCGATGCGATCCGGGGGGATCCCGGCGCCCTGGTCCTCGACGGCGAGCATCGCGTGTCCATCGCTCCGGTCCACGCGCAGGCGCACCCGGGAGCCGGGCTTCGAGGCCTCGATCGCGTTGCGGGTCAGGTTCAGCGCGGCACGCTCGAGCAGGTAGCGGTCGCCCCTCACCCAGAGCTCGGAGGCGGCCCGCTGCAGTTCCAGGGCGACGTTGGCCTCGCTGGCATACCCCTGCGCGCCGGCGAGGACGCTGTCGGCGAAGGTGTTGAGCTCGATGGGAAGGAAGTCCTGGGGCTTGGCCTCCCGCGTGAGATCGGAGAAGTCGGTCACGAAGCGGCGCAGCGTGGAGACCTCTGAGGCGAGCGATTCGCGGATGCGCGGGAGGTAGTCGGGGTCGTTCATCGCCGCGAGCTGCTCGATCTGTCGCAAGATGGTCAGGCGGTGCCCCAGGTCGTGGGTGACTCCCGCGGCGATCCTTCCGGCAGTGCGGAAGCGCTCCTCGAGCTCCAGGGCGGCCAGCATGCGCCGGACCAGGACGTAGCCGACGGTCATCGAGAGCAGCAGCGTGACCGCCGCGCCGAATGCGAGCAGCCCGAGCGCCGTCCTCGCCCCCCGCAGCGCTTCCTCCGCGGGTTGCTCGACGGCGATGGTCCAGCCGAGGGCGGGCAAGGCTGCCCACCCGGCGAGGACGTCAAGGCCCTCGCCATTCCGCAGGCGTGGCGGCGCCGCCGCTCCGGTGAGAAGGGCGGCAGCCAGCGGCGACTCCGCGACAGGATCGCGGCTGAGCACCGCGGCACGCATGGCTCCGGATCCGGCGGCGAGCAATTTTCCGGTGCGGTCGAACGCGAGCGCGTACCCCTTCTCCCCGACGCGGATGCGCTGCACTTGCCGCTGCAACTCGAGGAGGTCGAGTGTCGTGCAGAACGCGCTGCCTGGCCTTCCGGAGGGAACACAGACGTCCAGCGCAGGCGACAACTCGGCCATGTAGGTATCCGAGGCGACCTCGGTCCCGCGCAGCGCGGCGGCGATCTGCTCCGGCTTGAGTGCCGGCGTAAATCCACCCCGTGGGGTCTCAGCCGAGACCAGGCGGAGCTTCCCCAGGCTCGGAGCATCGAGCGCCACGTCAGCGAGCCGGCGCGGCGCGTCGGGCTGGTTGCCGACCGCCATTCCCACGGCGCGCAGCATCTCGCGCTGCTGCGCGATGTAGGTGGCGATGCGGGCCGCGGCTTGCTCGGCGATGGCCTGCAGGGCTTCCTGCGATGACCGTTCGCCCCGCTGCCGGAGGATCTGGAGCCCGAGCACAGCGAGAATGACCAGCGGCAGCACCCCGCTGGCGGCCACCAGCGCCGCGAGGAGCAACGCCATGCGTTGCCGCGTCACTGGGCGATCTCCCATTCGGGCAACGTCTCCAGGGGATCGTAGGGCCCGAGCACGGGGTTCTTGATCCTCACGTCGACGACGGCGAGGTGGTCCCGGGTGCAGACGAAGGCCGCGGGGGGATCTTCGTGCAGGGCGGACTCGGCAGTCGGCCAATCGCCCGCGTCCAGTGCCCGATCGACCGCTCGGTTCGAGTACCCGAAGAAGTTGTATGGGGCCCCGGTGCGCCAAACGAGGGCCATGCCGCTCGGGGGCCACCGCAGCGGGCGCACCGCGACGAGATCGAAATTGCGGCTCTTCATCCGGGCAAGCGTCTCCTGGGGCGGCAAATGCGCGACTTCACCACCGCGGTCGCCGAGAGCGCGCCGGGTGGCGAGCGCGAGCCGCTCGAACGGGCCCCAGCTGAGCACACGAAGAACGGGCCCGGCAGCCAGGATGCCATCGCCGTCGGATGTCCCACTGCTCTCTGCGCACTCGGCGCTACCGTACGCGAGCTCGCGGACGCGCTGCGACTCGAGGGCCCTCGCGAGCTGAACCCTTTCGCTGCGAGGCAACGCGAAGTTGAAGGCGATGGCGTCCGTGGTCCTGCCCGCACCATGGACGACCTGCAAGGAAGGAACGCCCCGAAAAAACTCCAGCCACCTCGATTCCAGATCGATGATCAGGTTCGCGTCGCCCTTGAGCGTATGCGCGAATGCATCGCGAGGAGTCGGGTACGCGATGACGCGCACCTCATTGACGTGGCCGGCCTGCGGAATCCTGCGGGTGAGCCGGAGCTCCAGGTCCGTCTGGGAAACGACCGCAAACGGCCCGCTCCCAACGAACTTGCCGTCTGATGACTGACGGAAAATGCGGGCTTCGAGCAACAGGGCGTCGACCGGCAATCCGGAATCCACCGGCGCCACGATCAGCCCGCCCCCTGATTGAATGACCTGAAGACCGCCGGCTTGCAACGACCGGACGACATCCTCTTCGGTGACGGAGCTGCCGTCACTGAACGTGGCGTCCCGGCGCAATTCTACGCGAACTCGCTGACCGGAGAGCCGCTCTACATGGGCAGCGAGGCCTGGCTTCAGCTGACCTGTCGCATCGAGGCTGAACAACCTCTCGAATACCCACGGCTGCGCGAGGGACGCGAGCGCCTCGGTATCACCCGTGGGAGCGAGCTCGCCCAGCGGCCCCCACATGGCAATCCTGAGTACAAACGACTCGCGTCCCGGCTGAGCCGTGCAACCGACGACGACGATGATGGCCAACAAGAGCCGGCGCACGCTGCGCTTTACCTTTCGCAGCGTCGCTCCCCGGAGTCAACCCGGGAAGTGGAACATTCTCTAGGCAACCGGTGGGCTGTGCACGACCACGCCGCAGGCTACCGGGGTACGAACGGACTTCCTCTTCGACCGATTGATCTTCATGGCGTTCTCCTCTTGGTTTTGATGCTGCTGCGGCTTCACTGCGGGAACTCCGCGAGGTAACGCTGGACGACGCTCTCGCGGAAACTGGACGCGAACATGTCCTTCTTGCAGGCCACTTCGTCACGGCGGCGGGTCTTGAGGTATTTGCCGCCCAGGCAACCGCCCACGCAGACCGGCAGGTACGGGCAGTCGCCGCACTTCTCCCAAGGGCGGAGCTCGAGCAACGGCGCGACCTTCTCCGGATCTTGCGAGGCGACCTGCGCCACCTCGAGGCCGGGGAGTCCCGCCACCACGGGGCACTTGTAGACGCGGCCCTCGGGGTCGATGGTGTAGTTGTTCTTCCAGTGCAGCTCGCAGGGTCCGAGCATTCCCTCTAGCGCTGATGTCTTGTGCGCCCCTGGCGTCATCTTCCGCCGGTCGATCGACTTGTTGAGCTGGACCAGCGTCTGGGTCTCCTGCTTCTCGCTGCATCCGGTGCAGGTCCCATTGCTCAGTTGCTGCGTATCGACCATCGGCCGGAACCGGACGCCCGCGAGCAGCCGGGCCACGCCGACCTGCTCGAACCGGTCGAGCAGCTTCTCGAAGGACGCCGCCTGGTCCGGGAAGAAGTGGCCGCCGATGATGACCTTGCAACCGGCTCGTGCCAGCGCCACCACGTTGTCGAAGATGATGTCGAAGGTGCCCCGGCCGTCGCGGTACACGCGCATGCGGTCGTGCGTTTCCTTGTCGCCGTCGAGCGTGACCTGGAAGATGCCCTGTCCGAACGTCTCCATCCGCTTCGCGAATTCCACGTCGAGATGGATGGCGTTGGTGGTCATGTGCCACTGGAACGTGCCGCCGCGGGCCTTCATCGCGGCCGAGAACACCTCGGCCGTGCGCAGGCAGTAGTCCTTCCGGGTGGTGGGCTCGCCTCCGAAGTAATGCACGTGCAGCGTGCTCAGCCCGCGCTCGTCGACCTGCCGGAGGATCCATTCCAGGGTCGCGTCCTCGGTCGGCGAGGACATCTTCGTGAACGCGGGGTGCTCCTTCTGGAAGCAGTAATTGCAGGCGAGGTTGCACAGCAACGTCGGCATCAGGGTCACGTACATCGTGCCGGGGATGCCTTCGCGCGCCTTGTCGAGATAGGCCCGGACGCGCGCATCGTCTTCCGCACGTTCGCGGACGAGGAAACCGTCTTCGAGCAGGATTTCCTGGCTTTCGCTTTCTTCCGCGGTCGCGGGCTCTTCTCCGCCTGCCCAGCGCGTCAAGGCGCGGAGAGTGAAATCGTCCACGCCCGCGTATCGATCCTCAAGCACGTTGTAGAGGACGTGTTCGCCCGGCCGGATTCCCTCGTACGTGACGGTGAATCGGGAGAGCTGCATTGTTCAGATGCTTACGCAATCACAGTGCCATACCCGTCCCGCCCTTTCCCCACAGAGGTGACGAGCCAGCTTTCCAGCCGCGGGCCAGCGTTCAGGCTGGTAGCTCGTGGCTCAGAAGCTGGCTCGCTGCACGCGCTCGAACTCGGGCAAGATCGCGTTGCGAGCTCGCCGGCGCCCTCTGTAGCGCCACAGATCAGGACGACGGGCCAGAACGTGGGCTCGAACGGCCAGTTTCCGGGCCACGGTGTTGGCGCGCGATTTGCTCTACTCGCCGGTGTGACCCAGCAAAAGATCATTGCGGTGCGCCACCTCCGCGCAGGCGGGCGCTTGATCCCCGTACAATTCTCCCGGAACGCGGGGGGTTCGGTCGCAGGCCAGGCCGTGCTCAGCGCCCACGACACGCCCATCGTCGACGGACCCGATCCCGAGGCGGTGCTGGCCGTCCTCAAGGACGTCATCGACGGCCTGCTCCTGGCCAGAAGCAACGCCTGAGGGGTACAGACGAGGCGGTGTTATCCGCTTTGGCTGGATCTGCGAAGGCTGCGCGTGGCCGCGATGCCGAGGACGATTCCGGCGAGCAGCGCAACGGCGAGAAGGATCCAGACCACCTTGCCGTGGATGGTCTCCCCATGCTCGATGGCTTCTGCGCTGGGGAGCAGCGAGCCGGCCCATGAATAGAGGATGACTCCCGGCGCCATCCCGAGCGCAGTGCCCAGCACCACGTGTCGCAGGCGCATCGGCGTCAGACCCATCACCGCGTTGCTCGGGGTGTAGGGCAGCAGCGGCGAGAGCCGCACCAGGGTGACCGTGAACAGGCCGCCCTCCGCCGCGAGATCGGCGAGTGCGCGCGCCTTCGGACGCTCGAGCAGCGCTTGCGCCGCAGCCCCGCGTCCCACTGCGCGGGCGACCGAGAACGCCGTCGCGGCGCTCGCGACGGCTGCCCCGAGCGAGATGAGAAATCCCCAGGGGCCGTAAAGCCAGCCGCAGGCCACGACCAACGGGATGATCGGAACCAGCAGCAGCGAAAGCAGGTAGATGGCGGCGAAGGTGGCCAGGGTGCCCGGCCAACCAAGATCGTGCATGGCCTTCGCGCCTTCCACGATCCAGCGCAGCAGCGGAAGCTGCCGGACCAGCGCATAGAGCCCGAAGAGGATTGCCACCCCGACGAAGACGCGGGCGGCCTTTCGCAGCGGCATCTACGGCTTCTTGAACAGAGGGTCGTCGGCGAGTCGGGCGTGCGTCTCGGCGCGCGCTTCCGCCTGGAGGGCTTCCCATTCGCGCCGCTCGGCGTCGTCCATCCGGTCGAGCGCGTAGTTGAGCCGCGCCCGCGCCTTGACGGCGCGCGTCCTGGCTTCCTGCGCCTCCGCCTTCCCCTGCGCCAGCAGATCGGCGGCTTCCAGCGGAGGAAGGCCGGCTGTGCGGGCACGCTCCTGCTTCTCCTCGGCAAGCCTCTGCGCCGCCTCCGCTTCCTCGAGCTGCTGGCGCGCTTCGAAGGCCAGCTGCTGCGCGGCAGTCTTCACCCGGCCGGCTCCCGACTGCTTCGCCCGAGCATCCTGCTGTGCGCGCGCCTGCGCCTCCAGGTGCTGCATCTTGAGGATCAGCTCGTCGGCGTCGTCCGGCATGCGCCGAGCATACACCTGCTAATCTCGGCCGGTGTTCTGGATCGCCGGCGGCCAGCTCGCGGACCCCACGCCACGCAAGGGCGCGCTGCGCATCGAGGGCGGGAAGATCGCCGGCAAGGCCGCGACAGCTCCTCGGACGGCGAAGATAGTGGATGCGGGCGGGCTGACGATCGTTCCTGCGCTGGTCGACGCGCACGTCCACCTGGCGGTGGCCGGGGATCCCGCGCTGGTGTGCCGGGAGCTGGTGCGCCGCGGAATCGTCGGCGTCCTCGATCTCGGCGCCCCCGAGCGGCGGTTGCCCCTCGACCATCCGCCCTTGCGCATCCGGTTCTCCGGGCCGCTGCTGACCGCGCCCGGGGGATATCCGACCCGGTCCTGGGGAACGAACGGGGAAGGCCTCGAGGTGGCCACCGCGGATGAAGGGCGCGGCGCCGTGCAGCGGCTGGCCAGAAGCGGCGCCCGATTCGTGAAGCTCGCGCTGGATCCGCGCTTTCCCCTCCTGGCCCCCGACGTCGCGCGCGCTGCCGCGGACGAGGCGCATCGGCTGGGGCTCCTGGTTGCCGCGCACGCGCTGGAAGCGAGCTCCGTGCGCCTCGCCCTCGACGCCGGCGCGGACGTGCTCGCGCACACGCCGCGCGATCCGCTGCCGGCGGATCTCATGACCCGGATGAAGGGCAAGTGGGTCATCTCCACGCTCCGCGCGTTCGCGGTGCCGCCCGAACGGTTGCGCGCGCTGAAGGAGGCCGGCGCGCGCGTGGCGTACGGCACCGACCTGGGCAATCAGGGCACCGCGCCCGGGATCGACGAGCGGGAGCTGGCGCTGATCAAGGACGCGGGGTTGGATCCGCTGACCGCCGCGACCGCCGAGGCGGCGTCGCTGCTCGGATTGCTGGATCTGGGGCGGCTCACGGTCGGGTCCTCGGCAAGCCTGCTCGCCGTGCGCAGCCTGGTGCCGGCGGATCTCGCGGCGCCGGAGTGGGTGATGCTCGACGGCAGGAAGGTCGTCTGAACAGCGGGCTCAAGCGGGCTGGAGCCGCAGCAGGGTAATCTCGGGGGGCGCGAACACGCGCATCGGCGGGCCCCAGAAGCCGGTGCCGCGGCTGACGTAGAGCTGGGACTCGCCCCGGCGGTGCAGTCCGGCCAGATAGGGCTGCGCCAGCGCGACCAGCCAGGAGAACGGCCAGATCTGCCCGCCATGCGTGTGGCCGGAGAGCGTGAGCGGCACGCCTCGCTTCGCGGCTTCGGCGAACTGGCGCGGCTGGTGGGCGAGCAGCACCAGCGCTCCTTCGGGATCGCGTCCGTCCAGCGCCTTGGCGAGGTCTGGTGCACCGGTCGGATCCTCGATCCCGGCGAGCTCCAGGCCTGGCGCCACTTCGACCCGCTCGTTGCGAAGCGGCCGGACGCCCAGCGAGGGAAGATGCGCGTACCACTCCTCGACGCCGGAGTAATACTCGTGGTTCCCGGTGACGAAGTAGACGCCGCGCCGCGCCTCGATCCTGGCCAGAGGAGCGACGTGCTCGCGCAGCTCGTGCACGCGGCCGTCCACCAGATCGCCGGTGATCGCCACCAGGTCGGGGGCCAGCTGGCGGATCTGTTCGACGACGTGCGCGACCCAGTCCTTGCGCAAGAGAGCCCCGACGTGGACGTCGGAGATCTGGACCAGGCGAAAACCCGCGAGCTGTTGCGGCAGGCCGCGCAGCTTCACGTCGAGCTGCTTGATCTGGATCCCGCTGAGCGCGCTGCGGATGCCGACGGCGGAGAGCGCCGCGACCACCCCGCCCACGCCAGCGGCGACCGTTCGCGCGAGGAGGATCCGCCGCTCTGGGTCGGGTTCGGAAGGGCCGCGGTACCGCGCGACGACGAATGCCACCAGGCGGGCCAGGTCCGCCACGCCGAAAAAGGCGACCAGCAGGAAACCCACGCCCATCCAGATGAAGGTGACCCAGATGGCCGGCCGGGCGACGGATCCAGGCAGCAGGCGCGTGGCGAAGAGAGTGGCAGGCATGGCCACGCCGAGCGCGACGATGGTCACGGTGAGGGCGCGCGCCCAGGCGTCCGGCAGCTGCGGGTCGCGCACCAGGCGTGCCCAGAGGTAGTAGTGCATCCCGCCAACGAGGCAGAGGGCGACGGCGACGAACACGAGAAATGGGAGCAGTCGGGGCACTCCGCAAGGATGCCTCAACTCATGCTTCGGTGCGCAGGAGCGAGGCGAGCCGATCCTCATCGAGGCGGACGCGAAGCACCTTCTCCTGCGTCACGGTGACGGTGCCAGGCGCGCTCCCCTTCGGCTTGCGCACATGCTTGCAGCGCGTCCAGGCCACTTCCGCGCCTTCCTGGCCCCGCGCGGAGGAGAAGTGCGCCGCGAGCAGCGCCGCATCGCCCAGCGCGCGCGGATCGGGCGATTCGCCTGGCCCGGGCACGACCACATGGGCGCCTTGCATGCCCCGCGCGTGCAGCCAGAGATCGTTGCCGCGCGCCACCCGGAGCGTCAGCGTGTCGTTGTCGCGCGCGCTGCGACCGACCAGGATGGGCGCTCCGGACGGCGAGATGAACTTCCGGTACGGGAGCCGCGGCGCTGCCTGCGCCTTGCGCCCCGGCGCGGTAGCCGGCGCTTCCGCTTCCACCGCGGCGAGCTGGCCCGCGTCCTGGGCGGATCCGGCCTGCGAGAGCAGCGACTCCGCGCGCGACAGCTCCTCGCGGACCTCGACCCGGCGCGCTTCGATGCGCGCCGCCGCTGCCTGGTAGCGCTTCGCTCGGCGAAGCCATCGCTGTGCGTTCTCCGCAGCGCTCAGCGCCGGATCGAGCGCAATCGGGACTTCCGCGGGACGGCCCTCTTCGTCCACCTGCGACCAGTCCGGCACGCGCGCCTCGCGGGCGCCTCGCGGCAGGCGGGATGCGACGGGCAGGAGCAGCTCCGCGCGCGCGCGCTCCGCGCCCGCCCTCACCGCCCGCGCCGCGTCCTCCTCGACCGCCGAGAGCGTCCGCCGCAGCTTCTGCACGCG
>Ga0137418_10003170_pt1 | contig 15118 bp, 9 predicted proteins | sample CZODoug3_1_2_16f_FD_122242 | JGI IMG/M metagenome (GOLD analysis project Ga0137418, IMG submission 122242) | Vadose zone soil fungal communities from Angelo Coast Range Reserve, California, USA - CZODoug3_1_2_16fungal (Hybrid Assembly) | ecosystem: Environmental > Terrestrial > Soil > Vadose... | reverse complement strand
CTTTTGACCTTTCGCCCTTTTCCCCGGTCCCTGGCCGTGGTGGCCCTTTCCGTGGTAGTGCTCCACGCGTTGTCTGTGGTGTTTCTCGGCACATCCTCCATGGGTTCTCTTCTCGGAAATGCCCTGCAGACATTTTCCAGCTTCCTGGCTGCGGCCATGTGTTTTCAGGCGGCCCGGCGAGCCGCGGGTTTCGGCCGCTCGTTCTGGATTCTGGTTGGCTTTGGCATGAGCGTCTGGGGCTTGGCTGACTTTGGCTGGACATACTACGAGCTTTTCCACCACACGGAGCCCCCGCCCGGCTCCGTGATCCGATTCCTTTTCGACACGCATGGCATGTTCTTTGTGATGGCCATTTTCCTGAATCAGGAAAAAGCGGACTCGAGTGTAGATGTACCGGAAGCACTGGACTTCCTGCAAATCGGCATTCTATTTTTTCTGATTTATTTCGGCGCCTATTATCTGCCTGCTATCAATCTAGGGTATCAGGGAGCGCTGGAGCGAGAATTTCAGGTCATGACGGCCGCAATGTCCGGCATCTTTCTCCTCGCTCTGATTCAGTGGAGACGCGGCGTCACCCGCGAGGGAAAGAGGCTTTATGGGGGACTTGCCGCATACATTTTGGTCTATGGAATCCTTGCGACCGTTGTTTCCCGGCTCCAGGTGGCCCATGAAACGCCGACCGGGACCTGGTATGACCTGGGCTGGTCGGTGCCGCTGCTTTTTGGCGCATTCTGGGCGGCCAGTTGGCAGCCGGGCACTGAATCGGAATCTCATCTAAGGAAACGCAACCACACTTTGAGCGAAGTGCTGGTCAACAATGCGATGTTTTTCTTCGCGCCGATGATCATCCTCCTGCAGGCAGCGCAGCTTGGACCGGGCCTGAGAGCCATCCGCTTCACTGTGCTGGGCATTTCGTTCAGTTGCTATGCGGTGCGCATTGGCCTGACGCAGTACCGCCAACAGCAGGATGAAGAGACGGTGCGGCGCCAGACGCTGGCGATGGACTCTTCCGTCGAAGGAATAGGAATTCTGGATGAAAAGGGAGTGCATAGTTACGCCAACTCCGCTCTCGCCTCGATGCTGGGATTGGATTCACCGCAGCAGATAGTCGGACAACCATGGAGGGTTGTGTACGCGTTCCAACCTCTCGGCGAAATGGAATCGCAGATTCGCGAGGGGCTGAAGGAGAGCGGCAAATGGAGTGGAAGTTTGAAGTTGCGACGTCCGGATGGCAGCAGCATTCCCGTTGAGTTTCACGTAGGGCGCATGCCGGACGGCGGCACTGTATGCGGCTGCCGCGATCTTTCGCAACACCAACAGGCGGAAAAAGCACGAGCCGACGCGGAAACCAAATACCGGATGCTCGTCGAGCATGTCAACGCCATCAGTTACATCGCGGAAATCGGCATCCACGGCCGATGGTATTTCATCAGCCCGCAGGTGGAAAACATTCTTGGTTATACGCCGGAGGAATGGCTGGCTCTTGCGCCCAACTGGGACCAGAACATTCACCCGGACGATCTGCCGGTGGTTCTCGCCGCCGAAGAGCAAAGCCAGAATGGGTTTCCCTTCCAAGCGGAATTCCGCGTAAATCGAAAAGACGGGCGAGAGGTATGGCTGAGCGACACGGCAGTGATCGTGCAAGGCAGCGATTCCCACCCGGTGATGGAAGGCATCATGGTGGATATCACCGAGCGAAAGGCGCTGGAGACGCAGCTTCAGCAGTCGCGGAAGATGGAAGCGGTGGGACGCCTGGCCGGCGGGATCGCCCACGACTTCAACAATCTGCTGACGATTATTTCTGGTTACACCGAGCTGGCTTTGAGCCGGCCGCAGCTTCCCGGTGAAGCACACGCCGACATCGAGCGGATTGAGAATGCGTCGGGGCGGGCAGCAGCGCTGGTGCGGCAGTTGCTGGCGTTCAGCCGCAAACAGGTGTTGCAACCGAAGATACTGGATTTGAATAAGATTGTGTTGAACCTGGATTCGCTGCTGCGACGCTTGATGGATGAGCGAATCGACATGGTCACACGGGTGAAGGACGATCTTGGCAAAGTTAAGGCCGACCCTGCGCAGGTGGAACAGGTGATCATGAACCTGGTGGTGAACGCGCGCGACGCGATGCCCGAAGGCGGACGCCTGGTGGTCGAGACTTGCAACACCGAACTTGATGCCAACTATGCGGTGGAGCACGTCTCCGTGAAACCCGGGCGCTACGTGATGCTGGCCGTCTCGGACACGGGTGTGGGAATGGATCGGCAAACGGTGGCGCATATTTTCGAACCGTTTTTCACGACCAAGGAAAGTGGCCGCGGGACAGGACTTGGCCTTTCGACGGTGTATGGCATCGTGAAGCAGAGCGGCGGCTACATCTGGGTCTACAGCGAGCCGGGCAAGGGCAGCACCTTCAAAGTTTATCTCCCACGAGTGGATGAGGTTCCCGACGCCGTTGCCACTGCCGGGGCCGCCCCACGGGCGGAACGAGGAACGGAAACGATATTGATTGTGGAAGATGAGGAAGCCGTGCGGGAACTCATCCAGACGGTGCTGACAGAGAAGGGTTACGACGTGATTCCGTCCCTTGATCCCCAGCACGCCGAACAGATCGCGGCGCGTTTCCCGGGAGAAATTCATCTGCTTTTGACGGACATGGTCATGCCCGGCACCAGCGGACGCGAATTAGCAGAGCGCATTTCGGCACGGCGTCAAGGGATTCGGGTCCTTTTCATGTCCGGCTATACCGACAACGTGATTACTAGCGGCGGGATGTTGGAAGAGGGCTTGGCATTTCTTCAGAAACCATTTTCACCTGGGGCGCTGGTTCAGAAAGTCCGTGAAGTGCTCAGCCAGACTCCTGCGGTTTAGTTGGTCCTCTGAATACCTGCAAGAAAATTGAGAGTCATTGCGGGGTTGTTGTCGTTGGTGCCGGCACCGGTGCGGGCGTGGGTGTTGGATTTGGGCTTGGCGGCGTCGCGGGCGCTGTTGGCGGGAGAGCTTCCTTCGGCTTCCCGATGCTGTTCAGAGTTTCGACGTTGAAGCGCTTATAGTCCGAATAGCGGGTGATGGCGTTCAGCTTGAATCCCTTCACCAGGAGAACTCGTGCTCCGACGTGCGCTTCTTCGTAGGTGGGCAGCCAGACTTCGTTATTCAGGTACGCCTGCTCGAAGACAAAGCTGGTGCCTTTCTGGACGCTGGCCAGAATTCCGCCGCCGAGGTGAAAATCGCCGACGAAATAGGCTTCGAGCCGCGCTACATCGTTGGCCTTTTCGTCCACCCAGACGACACCGGCCAATTCTTTCACCAGGCGTTCAACCAGGTTTTTGGCTTTGTATTCGGGATTGGGCTCGAAGTCGAAAACCAGCACGTCTTGTCCGCGAAAACGCTCGCGGCGCGGGTTTACGAACTGCGAGGTTCGGAGAAAAACTTCGATGCCCGGCTCGTCTTTCTCTTTCTCGTCTTTTCCCTGCTCTTTGGCCTTTTCCGCTTTTTCCTCTTTTTTCTTGCTTTGTTTCTGGACTTCTTCGATGCGCTTTTGCGTCTGCTCGTTTTCCTTCTTTTGTTCGCTTTCGCTCAGGTCCTTGCCGTCCTTCTTCGTCAGGGTAGAAATCTCTTCGCCGTCGAGATAGAAAAAGGTGAATTCCTTGGCTTCTTTCTTGGTCACCTTGCCGGTTTTATCGTATTCCGTTTCTTCTTCCAGGCGCGTGCCGGCATAGTTCTCCTTGATTTTGTCGATCTGTTTCTGGTTGGCGTCGAGTTGTTCGAAGAGTTTTTTCAGGTCGGGCAGCTTCACTTGCGACTTCATCGGAAAATCGAAAACGCGCTCGCCGATGGTTTCATTGACGCCGACGCGGGTGACGCTTACCGAGTAGGCATCGTTTCCACGCTTCAACTCGATTTTGTAAGGCACTTTGAGGCCGTTCACCGTGCGGTAGTCGTCATAATAAATTTCACGCGGCGTCCCGGCGATTTGCGCCTTCTCTTCCAAGATCAGGTGGGTTTGCGAATCGAAAAATACATGCCACTGCACGCCTGTCGGATAGGTTAATTCCACTTCCTGCGCGGGGCGGCCCCGCACTTGCGCTTCTCCCTTATAGGCAGCGCCAATTTTTCGCTTGCCCAACGATTCGAGGCGGGCGTTGTAATATTGGGCGGCGGCTTCCATCTCCAGCGCGTCGTGGCCGAGCAGCGTGGCGATTTCTCCGTCGGCCCCCTGATGCCAAGCGGATTTGCCGTTGTAGGACTCGATTAACGTATCGCCATACGCGCGGAGTTCAGTGTAAAACCGGTTGGGCCGCTTTGCCTTGAACGTGTAGGTTCCGGGAGCCGCATCGCCGATGGAGGCGACGCTGCCATCAATGGCTAGGGTCTGTAAACGCGAGACGGCCTTGCTTCCGCCGACGGCTTTCAGATACTGGTCGATTATTTTTTGCGCTTCATCGGCGCGCGCCGGGACACCGAACAAAGTTGTGAGAATCAGAGAGAATGCGATGAACATGGATTTGCGCATGGCTATCCACTCTTAGATACTCCAAATTATCCAAAAAGTTGCGGTGCCGGAGGCAACTTTTTCTTGATTCCTCGTATTGCCTCAGCGCGCGGCCTTGGGACGGCTCAAATACTTTTCGTACAAGGCCTTTTGTTTGTTGTCCGTGGATGTGAGTTGGCCCTTGATTAAGAGGTAGCGGATGTCGGTGGTCACTTCGAGGGGATCGCCGTTGGTGACGATCAGGTTGGCGGTCTTGCCCGTTTCCACGGTGCCCAGTTGCGCGTCGAGGCCAAACATTTGCGCGGGATAGAGCGTGACCGCCTTGAGCCCTTCTTCGTAGGGCAGGCCGTGCGCGATGGCATTGGCCGCGTTTTGGCCGAGGCGGCGGGCGAAGCTGTTGTCGAAGCTGCCGAAAGCGATTTTTATGCCGGCTGCGCGAAGCTCTTCGGGCTGGGTCAGCAAACGGTCGTAGGCATCGTCTTCTTCGGGAGGTTCGCCCAGCGTCGGCCGCAGAATGACCGGTACACTTTTTGAGCGCAGCAGATCTTTCTCTTTCCAGGCTTCTGTGCCGCCCGCGAGAATAATTTTCAATTTTTGTTTGTCGCAGAATTCCACGGCGTCGCGAATTTGGCGCGCCCGGTCTGCAAAAATCAGCAGCGGCATCTCGCCGCGAACGACGGGGCCCATCGCTTCGAGCTTCACATCGCGTTGGAAGCCAGTGCCGGGGCTTTGCAGAGCTTGCGCATAGTGGCGGGCCTGCTCGACATAATCGGCGAGTTCGTTGACTTGTTTGTCGTACTCTTTCTTTGCGTCCGCGAACGGCTTCTCTTTAATCGAGAAAGTTGAAAAATCAAAGGAACGCGTCTCGATGCCCGGCCAATCGACCACCATGGCCGCGTGCTTGTTAATGAGCATCTCTTCGGCAGTCCATCCTGAAAGGTGAATCGCAGAGGCCTGGCCACCCACCAGGTTGCTGGCGCCGCGGCTATCGAAGCCGCCGCTGGCCGGCGCGGCGATCACTTCGGTGATGCCGGAGGCGCGGGTGACGGGAATGTGCGCGCTGGAGGGAAGAATTGCCGTTGCAGCGGTCACATCCGGATTGAACGAACCTGTCTCTGTGGTATCCACGGTGGCATTCACGGCGCCGATTTCGCTCAGACCCATTTGCGTGACGGGGTCGAAGAGGCCGGGATAGACCTGCAGGCCTTTCGCGTCGATTACCTGCGCTCCGGCGGGAATCGGGATGCCCGCGCCGACGGCGGCGATTTTCCCTTCATGAATCACGACCGTGCCGTCTTCGATTGGCGGTCCCGCGAGGGTAAAGATTTTCGCATGCGTTATGGCAATATCGCCGGCGGTAAAAGTTTGCGCCTTGCCGGCGCCCGGGCCAAGGAGAGTCAACACCAGAACCGCACCAAGGAAATTCAGGAGAAGGCGTTTCACTGTGCACCTCCCTGACCCGCGTCGTCTTGCGGAGGCTTTGGTTTGTCTTCAGGTTTCTTTTCTTCTGATTTCTTCTCGTCCGGCTTTTTCTCTTCGGCCTTCTTCTCTTCCGGTTTCTTCGCGCCGGCCTTTTTTTCTTCCTCTTGTTTCTTTTGTGCTTTCTCGAGGAGATCTTTCTTTTCTTTTTCAAGTGCGGCGCGCCCGGCTATTTCTTTTTCCCGGTCAAAGTAGACGCGGCCGTCGATCAGCGTTTTCTGCACCACGGCGTAGGCGCTGAGCGGATCGTGATTGTAGATGGCCAGGTCTGCGTCCTTGCCGACATCAATCGAACCGACGCGCTTTTCGATGCCCAACTGGATGGCGGGATTCAGGGTGACGAGCTTCAACGCCTCGTCGTGCGTCAATCCTCCATAGAGGATGGATTTCGCCGCTTCCTGATTGAGGTGGGTCGCTTCCGCCGCGTCGTCTGAATTAATCGAAACGAGCACACCGCGCCTGGTCATCAGCGCCGCGTTGTACGGAATGGCCTCATACGCCTCCACCTTGTACGCCCACCAATCGGAAAAGGTGGATGCGCCGGTCCCCGCTGCCGCTATTTCGTCGGCGACTTTGTAGCCTTCCAGGACGTGCTGTAAGGTCTGCACGTGGAAACCGAACTCCTTGGCTACGCGCAGGAGCATGAGGATTTCATCTTCGCGGTAGCAGTGCGCGTGGACGTACCGTTTACCTTCGAGCACTTCCACCAGGGGGTCGAGCTTCAGATTGCGGCGCGGCGGAATCGCATTCTTCTCGCCGGACGCGACACGCTTGTTGTAGTCGTCCCAGGATTTTTTGTAGTCGCGGGCTTCGGTGAAGGCGCCGCGGATGGTCTCTTCCACGCCCATGCGCGTGGCGGGGTAGCGCTCCGGCGCGCCGCTGACGCGGAAATTCGAACGTTTCGGATTTTCGCCGAGAGCAAACTTGATACCGGGGAGCGCGCCTTCAAAGGGGAGTTTCGCGGCGGGTTGTCCCCAACGAAGCTTGATGACGACGGTCTGCCCTCCGATGGAATTTGCGGAACCGTGGAGGATGTTTGCGGTGGTTACGCCGCCGGCGAGATCGCGCCAAATCGAGATGTCGTCGGAGTTGAGCACATCGGCGATGTTCACCATGGAGGAGACGGACACGGAGCCTTCGTTGACACTGCCGTCAACAGCAATGTGCGAATGGCAGTCGATGATCCCGGGCGTAACGAACTGGCCGGTGGCATCAATCACGACCGCGTCCGCCGGAGCTTTCAGGGTACCGCCGACCGCGGCGATCTTTCCGTCTTTGATCAAGATGTCGCCCTTGTCGATGGTGCCGTGGGAAACCGTGAGGATCGTGGCGTTGCGAATCAGAATCACCGGCGCGGCCGCATCCAATGAGGCGCCGCTGGCCGGCTTTTCCCTGGCGCTGAGGAGTCCCGCGGTAGCGACCAGAAACGCGGCGGCAAGGCACAAGATGTTTGCGCGCGTCTTCATTGCGCACCCCCCGCCTGCAGAGATGCCATTCGTGTGGGCTTGGTGCCGCTGAACTCAAAGGTATAGCCCATCGCCTGAATCGAACCCTTCATGGAAGTCCCCTCGAAAGTGCCGGTGAAAATCACATCGCTCGAGCTGCCTTCGAGCGAGATGTTGATCGCGAACCTGAATTTGTCTCCGCTGACCCAGCCGCTGAATACGCTTCCGGTTCCGTGATCGCCGGTGACGCTGCCGGTCAAGGTGCCGTCGGGCTGCATGGCGAGATCGGCGGTGGCTTCTTCCTGGCCCTGCGGCGTCGTAAAACTCAATTTCCACTTGCCGGTCAAGTCGCCCTTCGGCGGCTCGCTGGGCCGCAGGGATTCGCGCACTTCGTATTTTCGCCCGTCGACGAAAACTATTTTCACTTTGGTTTTCTTGTCGAAGAGATCGCCGTCGGTGACTATGAGATTGGCGATCTTTCCGCTTTCAATCGAGCCGAGAATTTCCGCCACGCCAAACATTTCCGCGGGCGAAAGTGTCAGCGCACGGAGAGCTGCTTCGGGACTTAGCCCTGCATCGATCGACTTTTTTACCGCGGGTAAGATATCCTTCGGCGCCGTAATGCCGCCCGAATAGAACGCGAATTTCACTCCGGCTTTGCCGAGCGCGGCTGGTGAAGAGGGCGCGCGGTCGCGAAAGCGAAGCGTGCGCAGCGAAGGTGTCGCCTCCGGGTCACCGTCTTTTTCCGGTTCCGGCCATTTCAGGTCCACCAGCACGGGCATTTTCTTGGCAGCAATTTCCGGCGCAACTTCGTAGCCCATCTGCCCGCCGTAAAGAACTGCATTCAGTTTCCATTCTTCGATCAGCCGCAACGCGCGCCGGATTTGCAGGGAGGTGTTTCCCGGAATGAGCACCACCGGGTGTTTTCCCAGCGCCGCTGACAGGGCAGCGTCGCTGCGATCGTATTTCGGCCGTTCCATGCCGCGAGGATTTTTCTCGTAGATGGCGTCGGCTTGCGTGTCCCAGTTCGTATCCAGCCACACCTGGCGGACATAGGCGATTCCGCCCATCACCGAGCCGGGAAAACTGCGGAATCCTCCGGGAGCTTGCAGCGAAACTGGAATTGCGACGGGTGATTTCACCACCAAATCGCCGGCGCGCTCGCCGCCCAAGTCGAGCACCGCCGCCTGGCCAGGAAACATCCCGGCCTTGGGAGCGGCGATCACAGTCGTGAATCCCGCTGACCGCCAGGTTTCCACTCGCGGATCGCCTGGATTCACTTCATCGGCGGCATTTCGCCACGGCGTGGTCGCGGGACGATCTTCGGGCCCGCGCGAGACAACTTGCTGCGGACGGGCACCGCCATCTCCGGCAGGAGCGGGAGGAGCCGAGGCGGCGACGCCAACGTCGGTGAATCCATCGATCAGTCCGGGATAAACGGTGAGTCCCTTGCCGTCAATCACCCAGGCATCCGGGGGAATGGTGAGGTTCGTTCCTACCGCGGTGATAATCCCGTGCGACACCACCACCGTCGCGTTCTCAAGCGGCGCCGAGGACACCGGGACAACTTTTGCGCCACGAATCGCGAAGGTCCGCGGCTCGCCGCCTTGTCCCCACGCGGCGGAGGCTGCCAGCAATCCAAGCCAAGCTCCAAGAAGCACAAAAGCCCGCAGGCGCAATTGAACGCTCCTCCAACTCATGTTTTGCTCCTAGTCTTGCTTGTGTACTTGCCTTTGCGAAGTCCCCGTCGGACTTGCATCCCTCGCAGGCTATTGAGGCTAGTGGCAACGTACGAGAACGTCAAGAGCAAGTGCAAAAAAAAAGACGAGGGGAATGGCCCTCGTCTCTTTCTGAAATGAGTTTGTTGCTCGGGCTTACGGTTTCTTCTTGCCGAAGAGGCCGCCGAGTTGGTTGATGGTGTCTGCAGCTGATCCTTTACTGCCGCCGGCTAGCGCGCCGGCCGCGTTCGTCAAGCCTCCCGCTCCTCCGCTCTCGGCGCAGGAAAATTCGGACTTGAGAAGGCTGGCCGCGGCGCCGCCGATGTCCGGCACAAATTGCGGGCTCGCCGTTGTCCCGTGAATCTGCAACGGCACCTTGATGCCGCCGTTCTTGCAGGCTGCGCCGCCGCCGCCGAGCATTTTGCCGACGGTGCCGCCGAGGCCTCCGGCCATGGAACCTGCCGCAGCCGTAGCGACTGCGTTGTTCACAGTAGCCACGAGCTTGAAGTCGAGATTGTTCTTCGCGTCCACGGTGCCGTTACCAACCATGGAGCCGAGCGCCGGAACAACAGCGTCCAGGTTGTCCGCGCGGAGTCCGGTCGTGGCCATGTGCAAATTAGTAGTGAACTTTTCAATGATCAAATCGCCGCCGGACTTGATTCCCGCAAGCGCGCCGATGCCCGACAATTTCTGCCCCAGGTCAAAGCCCGCAAGCTTTCCGTTGAACAAGCCGATCGTGCCATCGGTCACCAGTTTGTCGGTCGGGCCGGAAACGTGGAGGTTCGTGTTCATCGTGCCCGCGCTCAGTCGTGACTTGTCGGGCAGGTTGATGCCGAGGGCGGGAAGGAAGGATTCCAGGTCGGTCGCGGGAAGGCCATCGCCAGTGATCTTTAGATCCACGGCGAAGTCGTCGCCCTCGGACTTATACGTTCCGCTGAGATTGGACTTGGCCTTTCCGATATTCAGCGTTGAGGGATGCAGCACGCCCGCGCCTTTCACCAGATCGTATTTGGTATCGAAATTGACAACCGCCGGAACGCCCGCGGGACTTCCTCCCGCAACCAGCACCGCCTTCGAGAGTTTCAATTGGCCTTTCGTAGCCATTTGGCCCTTCTCGCTGACCAGGTTTGCGTCTATGTCCGCAACTCCACCGAGTCCGAGCGAGGGATCAAGAAAGCCCGTGCTGGCTAGATTGAGCCCGCTGATCGTGAGCTTCACATTCTGCGGCGTAAGCGCGGCGTCTACGGCGTCTACGGGGCCGATTTTGCCATCGATCTTCATGGTGCCGCCGCCTGGCAATTCCATTGAAAACAGGACCGGGAAATTATTCTTCATCGCAACGTCGGTAGCGGTCAGATTCACTTTTGAGTAGACCGTGCGCTTGCGCGAATTTGTGTTACCCAACGTGATTTGGCCGTCTTCGAGGCGCAATTTTCCGATGGAAACTGCTTCCGCAGAATTGCTGCCGGAAGCGGCGGGGGCTTTCGGAGAGGTCTTGCTGGAGGCTCCGCCGATCGAGGAAAAATTCCAGCGGCCGCTGGGATCCTTGAGCATCGTCACCTGCGGATCGACAACGGTAATTTCGGTGACATTCAATTGCTGGGAGAAAATCAGCGGGATCAGCTCCACACCTACTTTCACCGTCTTCGCCGTGAGGAATGGCCCGGAATTAAACTTTGGGTCGTCGCTCACAGAGACGTTGTCAATTCCGACGGACCCGGTCAACAGCGACAAGCTTAAATTGCCAAGTTGCACCTTGCGGCCCAGCCCCTCCGAGGCCTTCGATTCGATGGTTGGCTTGAACTTGTTGATCGGGATCAGGAATGGCACAACAATCAAAATCACGAGTATCGCGACAATGACGATGCCAATCCACTTCAGTTTGCTGCTCATGGGGACCTCCAATGGGGTCTGGGAAGGCGTAGGCGGGCGCCGCAGTCGGATGCTGAGGGGATAATAGCACAGAGAGGTGGTGTTAACGGGGATTCGGGTAGCACATGAAGAGGTCGCGGCGTCGCGGCGTCTCATACTACAATGTGGTGGACGGGGCTGTAGCTCAGATGGATAGAGCGTCGGTTTCCTAAACCGTAGGTCGGGAGTTCGAACCTCCCCAGCCCCACCATTTAACTCTTTGATTTGCTAGAGTTGACTACAGCTGTCTTCACCGTGATGCCAATGCAACCGACTTGAGTGTGTTGGCTCCGCCTCCGTCAATCGACCGAGATGCGGGTTGCCGCAGTGGTGCCCTTGACTTCAGCTAGGGGCGTCCCAGTTCCGAAAGTGTCGGTAGGCTCGTACATTTTGAAGTCAAAATAGCCAGAATAGGTCTTGCCTTTGTGGTCCACGGTATTGACCTCGTCCACCGTGAAGATGTTGGCGAGCTTCCCTGTGACTGGGTCAAAGATCTGACCGATATGATGGAGCTTGACGCTGCCGTTCGGCAATTTCTTCCAGACTCCATAGCAGATATTTCCACCTACGGGCGGCAGACCCACGTTCTCAAATTCGGTTCCATCTCCATGCCACATCTTGTAGGAGGAGTTGAACTCAAAGGGTGTCGGTGGGAACGGACCGGAAGCGCTGGTGGCAGTGTAAATCACATGCCACAAACCCACGATGGTGCGAGCATCATCCGAGTCTTCCGGCTCTTGCGGACTGACGAACGGAATAAACGGCGCCGCAGACGCTTTCTTGGCGGGACCGTAGCAACTAGCCTTGACTCCGCTGGCCGTAAACAGCAGCCCCGCAACCACCAGGGCAGCCAACGCGGCAAACCTCTGGCTCAACAACACTTGTAAGAATTTGCTGAAATTTCGGCTCATTGTCTTTCTCCTTTTTCCTGGCGATCACTAAACTTTTTGTCGTTTTGACCTTTTTGTTCCACCGTGGACAGCCGGGTCGTGTGAAGGCGCACGCAATCTGCGACAATCGGCGCACGAGCGCAATGCTCCGGCGCTTACTTTGCGTTTAATTCCAGTTCATCAGCTAAATGCATGGAAAAGTTAGACTTAAGGCCGATGTTACAAAGGGGCTACATTGACCGCGTGGTCTTTGAATGCTAGCATCCCACCGCCCCCGACTTTGGATCCGTGCCATGCCCACCACCAATCGCAAGGACGTTCCATTCCCCGCACCGCGACCCCAACGAATAACCTTTGATCGTTTTGAAGTGGACCTTCGTTCGGGCGAACTGCGCAAGAGCGGGCATCGCATTCGCTTGCAGGCGCAGCCGTTCGAATTGCTGGCGATGCTGCTTGAATATGTCGGCGAGGTGGTGACGCGGGAAGAGGTGTGCCGCAAATTATGGCCGAATGACACGTTCGTGGATTTCGACCACAGCCTGGCTGCGGCGGTGAACAAGATTCGCGAAGCGCTGGGGGACTCGGCGGATAATCCGCGCTTTGTGGAAACATTGCCGAAACGCGGCTATCGGTTTATTGCAGAAATCCGGCGGGAACAGCCGCCAGCGCTGGTGGTGGCATCGGCTTCGGATAAAGCGACTGCCTCCGGCCTTAGTCCAGATTCCGTTGGCGGGAACTCTGAAGGTTCGTTACCCGAGACCGTCCCTCAGCAAGTCGGCGACGCTCGCCCGCAATCTGCGGCAGTCAAAAGTCTTTGGTTAATCATAGGTCTTTCCGCTGCTGCGGTTATAGTGCTGGTGGGATGGCTCGGCGCTCGCGAAGGCAGAAAGCCTTTGCGGGCATTCGCGAGCTACACGCAGCTCACCAATTTCAGCGATGCGGTTTTTTCTCCCGCTATTTCTCCCGACGGCCGCATGATTGCCTTCATTCGTGGCAACGCCGCCAGTTTCCCCGTTATCGGTGAGGTCTACATCAAGATGCTTCCCAATGGTGAGCCCGTGCAGTTGACCCACGACGGTTGGCATAAGTATGCCTTAGCTTTTTCGCCGGACGGGTCGCGAGTGGTTTACACCCGCGCCGGAATCCCCGGCTGGGACACCGTCACCATCTCCGCATTCGGAGGGGAGCCACGCGTTTTGCTTCCCAATGCGGCGGGGCTGACGTGGCTCGATGACCAGCACGTACTCTACTCCGAAATCAAATCGGGACTGCATATGGGAGTAAAAACGTCAACGTTTAATCGCTCGGAGCAGCGCGAAATTTATCTCCCGGAACACGAACGCGGCATGGCGCATTACTCCTACGCTTCGCCCGATCGCAAGCGGATTTTGGTGGCAGAAATGGGCGGGAGCGGCGATTGGGAGCGCTGCCGGCTGCTTCCGTTTGATGGCAGCTCGGCGGGAACTCCCGTAGGTCCAGACGGAGCGTGCCTGTCGGCAGCGTGGTCTCCGGATGGGCAGTGGATGTACTTCAGTGCGTTTGTTGAGGGACAGAGCCACCTTTGGCGCCAGCCTTTTCCAACCGGCAATCCAGAGCAAATTACGTTCGGCCCCACGCAACAGGAAGGAGTGGCGGTCACGCCAGATGGGCGTTTCCTGATCTCAGCTGTCGGAACCAACGAAAGTGGAATTTGGCTGCATGATGCAAAAGGCGAACGTCTGATCTCCGCCGAAGGGAGCGCATTCAGCCCGGCATTCTCTCGCGATGGCCGGTTTGTTTATTATCTGTTACGACGGGAATCGCCGGCATCCCGCCAGGAACTCTGGGTCGCGGATTTGGCGTCGGGGAAGAACGACCCACTGGTAGAGGGCTTTGTTATTGATAGCTTCAATGTCTCCGCTGACGGAAAACTAGTCGTCTTCGCCACTGAGCCAAACAGCGAAAAAAGGCAAATCTGGCTAGCCGCTTGCGATCACTCGTTTCCACCCCGAAAGTTGGCTTCATCGGGAGAGAGATATCCTTTCTTTGGTCCTGCTGGCGACGTAGTTTTCCAAGCGTCCGAGGGCAACAAAAACTTTCTTTTTCGAACCAAATTGGATGGTTCCGGCCGCACGAAAGTAAGTAATGGTCCAATTACCCACTTCATGGGCACGTCGCCGGACGGGCTCTTCGCCGTTGCGCTCGCGCCAGTCAACGGATCACCAACCACAGCGATGATTGCCGTGCCGGTTCAGGGCGGCCCGATCGTAAAGATTTGTCCAGCTACCTGTAATCTGGCCAAATGGTCTCCCGATGGAGCCCGATTTTACGTGGAACCGCTGGGACAGCGCACGCAAAGCGGCGCCACCGTCGCCATTGCAGTGCCACCGGGAAAATCACTTCCGGAATTGCCTGCGTCAGGGTTCAGCTCTCCCCAGGATTTCGCAGGCCTGGCACACAGCAAAATAATTGATCTGTCCGGTTTCAAGTACCTCGGCGATAATCTCACCCCGGGAGTGTCACCAGACGCATTCGTATACGCCAGAACGGCAGTTCATCGAAACATTTTTCAGATCCCAGTACCCTGACCGCCGCTCCCTTGCGCTGATGCATCGCTAACTTCACCTGCAATGACCGAATGTATGCGATGACATCATCCATATGCCTCTGGCCCGATGGATCGTGAGCCGGATCAATCTTGCTAAAACGCGATCCCCAGATTGGCATGCCTTCCAATCCGTGCGAAGCAAAACTCTTGTCAAAAATGAGCACTGCGGAAATATAACCCTCAGGAAATTTGCCCTCGTACCTCTTGGGCAGACTCATTCGGAAGACTACTTGCTCACGATTGAGACTTATTCTCTGTCAAATAATGACCAACAAATGGCAGTTGATTCGCTTCAGAAAGTGAGTTTCGACGATTAGCGCAGACGAAAGTCCTACCGTTCCTCACCAAAAAGCTTGATGTCTGCTGGTCCATCCGCTAACGGAGTCGCCGCGCGCCCTTGCCCAATCTCACGGATCTGCTCAACGATATCCGGGTTAGCCAGCGTGGTGATGTCTCCGGTGTGCATGCGATTGGAAATCGCCCAGCACCCGGCGCATGATTTTTCCTGAACGCGTTTTCGGCATGCCGGCACAACATGAATACGTTTCGGCCGCGCGATTTTGCCGATCATGGGGCGACTCCGACAATGACCAACATTCTTC
>Ga0137418_10003168_pt1 | contig 15122 bp, 21 predicted proteins | sample CZODoug3_1_2_16f_FD_122242 | JGI IMG/M metagenome (GOLD analysis project Ga0137418, IMG submission 122242) | Vadose zone soil fungal communities from Angelo Coast Range Reserve, California, USA - CZODoug3_1_2_16fungal (Hybrid Assembly) | ecosystem: Environmental > Terrestrial > Soil > Vadose... | reverse complement strand
TCCATCTCGACGACGCGCGGCAGACCCATCTGCGCGGCGACGTCGGTGGCGAGCGCCGAGCGCCACGCGCCGTTGCAGTAGAAGACGAACTCCTTGCCCGACGCGAACACGTCCTTGTGATACGGGCTCTCGGGGTCGATCCAGAACTCGAGCATGCCGCGCGGGCAGTGGAAGGCGCCGGGAATCATGCCCTCGCGCTCCAGCTCGCGCACGTCGCGCAGGTCCACGAAGACGACGTCGTCGCGGCCGTGACGCCGCTTGGCCTCGTCGAGGCTGATGGTCGTGATCCGTGCCTTCGCCTCGTCGACCAGCTGACGGAAGCCCTTCTTCATCTTCATCACGCTCTCCTACTCGGTGGCCAGCGACGCGCGGCGCCCGCGGTGATAGTCGGCGAGGGCGGCGTTCGCCTTCGCGATCGTCTCCGCCTCGTCGGCCACCCGTGCGAGGTCGCGGCCCGGCACCGCCACGTACAGCTCGTCGTCGCCCGCGCCGGTGTAGACGCGGTTGCCGATGCAGCCGGTGCTCGCGACGGCGCCGCCGGCCAGCGCGGCGGGCAGCGCCATGCACGTCGGGCGGCCGAGGAAGGGCACCTGCGCGGCGACGCCGGCGCGCAGGGCGGCCTCCTGCAGCAGCATGAGCCGCCCGGGCGGACCGATGAAGAGGACGACGTCGGGATCGACCGGCGTGTCGGCGAGCGGCGCGTAGACGATCGCGCCGGGCGTCCTGGGCAGGCGCGGGATGCCGGGCACCTCCTCCATCTTGAGGTAGCCGAGGCCGGTCATGATCTCGAGCACCGTCGGCAGCTCACCCGCGCGCTCGGGCGGCAGTGGGAGGTTGTGGGTGTAGCTGCCGACCGGGCAGTTGTAGTGATCCGAGGGCACCGTGTAGAACGCGCGTCCCTCCATGGCGAGGCGCCAGAACGAGCAGCCCGACGGCTCGGAGCCGGTGAACGGCTTCACTCCCGGCGGCGGCGCGTCCCGAAAGGCGACGGCGACCGGCCGTCGCGTGAGTCCCAGACCGTCGCGCAGCCGCTGCTCGATCGAACCCCAGTCGGTCATGTGCCGCCTCCTCTGACGGCGTCCCACACCTGCTGGGGGTGCTTGGCCGCGTCGGGAACCTTCTTCCAGTGTTTCCGCACGACGCCGTCGGGACCGATCCACACCGTGGAGCGGATCACGCCCTTCGTCTTCTTGCCGTACATCATCTTGTCGCCGTACGCCCCCCACGCCGTCATCAGCTTGCGGTCGGGGTCGGAGAGCAGCGTGAACGGCAGCCGGTACTTCTGCGCGAACTTCGTGTGCGACTCGCCGGAGTCGGCGGAGACGCCGAGCACGACGACGCCGGCCTTCTGCAGCTCCTTGTTGAGGTCGCGGAAGCCGCAGGCCTCCTTGGTGCAGCCGGGCGTGTCGTCCTTGGGATAGAAGTAGACGACGACGTCCTTGCCCTTGAAGTCGCTGAGCGAAACGGAGGTGCCGCCGGCATCCTCGAGCGTGAAGTCGGGGGCCTTGCGCCCTTCTGCGATAGCCATCGGATGATCCTCCCGGGTCAGAGCACCTCGCTGCATCAGGGGTGAAGCCGCGCGCGGATCCGCTCGACCGCTTCCTCGGTCTGCTCGCGCGAGCCGAAGGCGGTGAGCCGGAAGTAGCCCTCGCCGCTCGGGCCGAAGCCCGCGCCGGGCGCGCCGACGATGTGCACGTCGGTGAGCAGGCGGTCGAAGAAGTCCCACGACGACACGCCCGCCGGCGTGCGAAACCAGATGTACGGCGCGTTGCGCCCGCCGTACACGGTGAACCCGGCGGCGGCGAGGCCGTCGCGGATCACGCGCGCGTTGGCCATGTAGAAGTCGATCAGCGCGCGGACCTGCTTGGCGCCATCCGGCGTGTACACGGCGGCCGCGGCCCGCTGGATCACGTAGGGCGGGCCGTTCGATTTCATGTTCACGCGGCGGGCCCACAGCGCGTTGAGGCTGTGGGCGCGGCCGTCGGCGCTCGTGCCCTGCGCCGCCTTCGGCACCACCGTGTAGGCCAGGCGCATGCCCGTGAAGCCCGCGTTCTTCGAGAAGGAGCGGCTCTCGATGGCGACCTCGCGCGCCCCCTCGATCTCGTAGATCGAGTGCGGCGCGTCCTCGTCCGCGATGTACGCCTCGTACGCCGCGTCGTAGAAGATCACCGCCTCGTGCTCGCGCGCGTAGTCCACCCAGCGCTTCAGCGCCGCGCGCGTGGCGACGGCGCCGGTGGGGTTGTTGGGATAGCAGAGGTAGATGAGGTCGACGCGCCGCTCGGGCAGCGCGGGCTGGAACGCGTTCTCGGCCACGCAGGGCAGGTAGACCATGCCGGCGTAGCGGCCGCTCGCGTCGGCGGCGCCGGAGCGTCCGGCCACGACGTTGCTGTCAGCGTAGACGGGATAGACCGGGTCCATCAGCGCGACGACGGCGTCGCGCGCGAAGATCTCCTGGAGGTTGGCGCTGTCGCTCTTGCCGCCGTCGCTGACGAAGACCTCGTCGGGTGCGATCGTCACGCCGCGCGTGCCGAAGTCCTGGGCGGCGATCTCGGCCCGCAGCCATTCGTAGCCGACGTAGGGCCCGTAGCCCTTGAACGTGTCGGCGCCGGCCATGTCGTCGGCCGCGTCATGGATCGCCCGCACCACGGCCGGCGGCAGGGGCCGTGTGACGTCGCCTACGCCCAGGTCGATCACGCGGGCGTCGGGATGGGCGTCGCCGAACGCCTTCTGGCGCCGCCGGATCTCGGCGAAGAGATAGGCGGCGCGGAGATTGAGGTAATGCTCGTTGATCCTGGGCATTGCGCGCACGCAGTATAATCCCGCCGCCGCGCGCCTGACACTGAGCGGAAAATTCGGCCCGCGGGCGCTGCCTCAGCGCGCCTGACGCGCGCGCATACAGTCGCGATAGGCGGCCCGATAGGCGGGATCGTCCGCCTTCCCCGCGTCCATGCCCTTGAGCAGCGGATCCGGCGACTGCGTGATGATCGCGCCCGACGGATCCGTCTTCTCGCCCCGCGCGCCCGCCACGGGAATGCCGCCCTGGGCCGGCAGCTCGCGGGGCTGGCGGCTGTCGTCCGGTGCCCGCTGCGCGACATCGGGCCCGCGCGCGCCGGGCGGTGCGGGCAGGGCGCTGGCGCCCGTCTTCTGTGCCGCCTGCTGGTTGCACCCGGCGATGTCGCTGAGTGTCGGCTCGGCGGCGCCGGCGGTGGGCGCCATGAGCAGCAGCGCACCGATGATTGCAATCAATCCCGTCAGGGTCCGTGGCAGAGTGATCATTTCAACGCCTCCTGCGCTCGAGAACCTCGCACACGGCATCGAGGGTGCAAGTCAGTGGCCGCCGGGTTGGCTGGCACGTCGTTCGCTGCGTTGTCGCCGCCTGACCTTGACTCGGGAAGGAGGACCACATGGGAAAGAGCCAGCCGCGATCAGAGAATCGAAGCGTGCGTGATGTCATGATCAAGGAGGTGGTGAGCATCGATCCCTCGGCGTCGCTCACGGACGCCGCGCGCAAGATGGATGACGCCAACGTCGGGATGCTGCCGGTCGTCGAAGACGGCAAGGTGCTCGGCGTCATCACCGACCGCGACATCGTCATCCGCGCCGTCGCCCGCGAGGCCGATCCCGCGAGCACGGCGGTGGGCGACTGTCTTTCGGGCGACGCCATCGTCGCGCATCCGGAATGGACCACCGACCGGGCGATGCAGACGATGGCCCAGGCGCAGGTCGGTCGGCTGCCGGTCCTCGATGACGAGGAGCGACTGGTGGGCGTGGTGACGCTGTCCTCGATGGCGTTCCGCGCACCGGACAAAAACGAAGCACTCGAGACCGCCCAGCAAGTCTCCAAGCGCTCCGCCCGCCGGCCTTAGCGACATGGGGGGCCGTTCGAGGCCCCCCGAGTCAAATCGTCGGCGGGGAAGAAGCTCTCGACGCGCAGCTCCTGGAGCGTGATGTCGTGCGGCGTGCCGAGAGTGGTCAGGGTCGTGAAATATCGCAACACGAGATCGCCCTTGCGAAACTCGATCGGCAGGAAGGGAGCGGGCGAGGCGTCCAGGTCGAGCGCGCGCCACTGCCGCGGCGTGTCCGGATAGGACAGCAGCTCCTCGAGCAGCGCGCGCGTCTCGGCGTCCGCGAAGCCGGTGGCCACGTCCCGGTGCAGCCACTGGATGAGCGAGGCCGCCGTGGGCTCCCAGTTCACGATCCACGGCCGGAACGCCTTCGGATGGAACATGAGGCGCATCGCGTTGGGCGGCCCGAGCGTGGCCACCGCGGCGGCGTCGAGGAAGAGCGCCTGCACGCGCGCGCTGCCCTCGTTGACCTTCAGCACGTTCCAGTGGCGATCGAGGACGAGCGCGGGGTAGGGCTCCTGCTGGCGCAGGATGAAGTCGAGCGCGCGGCGCGCCTGCGCCAGGGCGGGGGCATCGAGGCTCGTCGCGCGGTAGATCGCGGCGTAGCCGGCCGCGGTGAGGAGATCGTTGCGGTCACGGAACGGCACGTCGAGCGCGCGCGCGAGCAGCACGACCATCTCGCGGCTCGGCGTGGCGCGGCCGGTCTCGACAAAGCTCAGATGACGCGACGACACACCCGCCTCGACGGCGAGATCCAGCTGACTGAGGCCGCGACGCGCGCGCCACTCGCGCAGCAGCCGGCCGAAGCCGCCCGCCTGGACCATTTTCTCCACGGCGCGGACTCTAGCATCTTCGCGTTACGCTGGACATTACCCGTGAGGTAATTGCCCAGACGGCGCGGCGTGGTCATGCTGCGCGCGGAGGTGAGCGGTGGACATCCAGAGCGTGCACAAGGGAACGCTGGCGGAGCACCTCGGCATTCGCTTCGTGGAGGCGACGCCGGAGCGCGTGGTGGCGGAGCTCGATCACCGACCGGCGCTGACGACGGTCGGCGGCGCCCTCCACGGCGGGACGCTGATGGCGCTGGCCGACACCGTGGGCGCGGCGGCGACGTTTCTGAACCTGCCGGCCGGCGCCGCCACCACGACGCTCGAGTCGAAGACCAACTTCTTCGCCGCCGGCAAAGCGGGCACGGTGCGCGCGGAAGCGACGCCGCTGCACCGCGGGCGGCGCACGCAGGTGTGGCAGACGCGCGTCACCGACGAGAGCGGCAAGCTCCTGTCGCTGACGATCCAGACCCAGATGGTGTTGGTGGCGTAGGAGGCGCGCGCGCGGGCCCGGTCAGCGCGCGCGCGTCGCGCTGCCGCGCCGGAACAACGTCCAGCCGGCGGCGATCGCCACGAGGCCGAACGCGAACGACGGCGCGTACGAGCCCGTCAGGTCGTACACGAATCCCGCGAGCGCCGGCCCGAGCCCGGCGCCGCTGCGCCAGCCCAGCCCCACCACGCTCATGATCGTGGCCAGCGCCGCCAGCCCGAACGCGTCGGGCACCGCCTTCACGATCGTGTTGTCGGCGCCCGCGCCACCGAGGCCGAAGACGACGAGCGTGGCCGGCACGGCCCAGGCGGGCAGGCCGGCCACGAACGCGACGAGCGCCGCCGCCTGGATCACCAGGCACACGCGCATCGTCGTGCGAACGCCGAAGTGATCGGCGGCGGCCCCGGCGACCAGGCGCCCGACGATCGCGCCGACGCCGAATGCGGTGAGCGCGAGCGACGCCTGCTCGAGCGGTACTCCGCGGTCGCGCGCGTACGCCACGCTGTGCACGGTGACCATCATGTAGACGAAGCCCAGAAAGCCCCACGCGCCCACGAAGTACCACAGGCGCCGGTCGCCCACGGGCCAGCGCGCGCCGGTGCCCGCCGTGCCGTGACGCGCCTCGGCGGACTGCGGATAGCTCACGCAGAGGCTGGCCGGCACGCCGACGGCGGCGATGAGCGCGCCGAGCGCGACGTACGCCGCGCGCCAGCCGAAGCGGCCGATCAGCCACGCGGCGAGCGGCCCCGCGGTGAGCCAGCCGAGGTTGAAGCCGCTCAGCACGATGGCCAGCGCCATCCCCCGGCGCGTCTCGAACCAGCGCGCGACGGTGGCCGCCGAGAGCACGTAGATCGACGACATCCCGACGCCGACGAGGAGGCCGTACGAGAGATAGAAGTGCCAGAGAGCGTCGATGCGCGCGCTCAGCGCGAAGCCGACGGCGCCCAGCGCCACGGTGGCCGCGAGCACGCCGCGCGGCCCGCGGCGGTCGGCGACCCGGCCGATGACGAACGCGGCCACGCCGCCCACGACGAGGCTGATCGACAGCGCGACGGACACCGCGCCGCGGCTCCAGCCGAACGTGTCCGAGAGGACGGGAAGGAAGACGCCGAACGTCGACACCGCGGCGGCGATGCACGACGTGACGGCGAACAGCGCGACGACGACCCGCCAGCGCGGCGCGAGCATGCCCGCTCATCGTACGATAGCGCCATGGCCAAACCCTACGTGCTCGAGTTCGGGATGGGCGTGGACGTTCACGGCGCCGACGCCACGACGGCGGCGAAGCGCGCGGTCTCCGACGCGATCCGCCACTCCAGCCTGCCGTTCTTCGCCGACGTGCGCGCGCGCGGCGGCCGCATGCTGGTGGATGTCACGGTCGGCGTGCCGGATCCGAAGGCGGTGGACGTCGCGGCGGTCAAGCGCGAATTACCGCACGGCGAGGTGACGGTGCGGGCGGTGGAGGGCGGGCTGCGCGTGCCCGTGGGCGACACGATCATCGCCTGCGTCGCCATCACCGTCAGTATTGATTAGATTGGGGGCCCCGAGATGGCCCCCAAACCCCCCATCGTTCGGGCCGCCCCGGCGGAGCCGTGGCGGCCCTCTATATTCCCGGGCCGCGCTCGGCCTGGCGGCCCTGCTGGTCCTGAGCGGCGCCGCGGGTGCCGCCGACACGGCGCTCAGCGGGGCGGAGGGCCATCCGCGCGGGCGCCTGCCGCTGGCGCTGCACGTGGCGTCGTTCGGCGAGCCGGCCCTCGACGAGGCCGCAGGGCGCGCGGTGGACGACTGGAACACGCTGGCGACCGAGGCGCTCGGCCTGCGCGTGTTCGCCCCGGCGCCCAGCGTGGCCGCGGCCCAGGTGCTCGTCCGCGTCGAGCCGCCGGGCGCGTCGCGGGCCATGGGCGTCACCGAGATCGATGCCGACGCCGCCGGCGTGATCCGGCTGCCGGTGCGCATCGCGGTCGTGGCGCCGCACGCGCGTGGACAGGTGAGCCGCGAGGTCGTGCTCTACCAGGTGCTCGCGCACGAGCTGGGCCACGCGCTCGGCCTGGGCCACGTCGCCGACCCGCGCTCGCTCATGTGCTGCGTCGCCGGCGCCGTCGACTTCGCGGACCCGGCCACGCGCGAGGCGTACGTCGCGGCGCGCCGGCAGCCCGACGTCCGCTCGGCCCGCACGCAGCTCGTCGAGCACTACCGGCGTTTCTGGAGCCGCGCGCCCTGACCGCTCGCTTGACGGCTCGACGCCGTCGCCCTACGGTAGCCGCATGACGACCCAGCCCGCCGCGATCAAGCATCTCTGGACCCACAAGACGCAGGACCACCCGTGGCTCTCCGACGGAGAGCTCGTCATCGACCGCGCCGAGGGCGTCTGGGTCTGGACGGAGGACGGCAAGAAGCTGATGGACGGCTTCGCCGGCCTCGCCGTCGTCAACGTGGGCCACGGCCGCCGCGAGATCGCCGAGGCCATCGCGGAGCAGACGGTGCGCCTCGCGTACTACCCGACCACGCGGCAGTTCTCGAACCGCCCGGCCGCGGAGCTGGCCGCGAAGCTGGCGACGCTCACGCCGGGCGACCTCGACTACACGCTGTTCGCGACGAGCGGCTCGGAGGCCAACGAGCGCGCGATGCAGATCGCGCGGCACTACTGGATCGCGAAGGGCAAGCCGGACAAGCACAAGGTGATCTCGCTGCAGGGTGGTTACCACGGCGCCACCATGGGCACCTTCGCGGTGTGCGGGCTGCCGCACATGACGGCCGCGTATGCGGCGCTGCAGCCGGCGGGCTTCACCAAGGTCGCGCCGCCGTACCCCTTCCGCGATCGCGGCACGGGGACGGACGAGCAGCTCGTGCGGCGCCGCGCGACGGAGTTGCGCGACGCGATCGTCAAGGAAGGCGCGGGGACCGTGTCCGCCGTCATCATGGAGCCGGTGCTCTCGTCCGGCGGCTTCATCATCCCGCCGCTCGGCTGGCTGTCCGCCGTCCGCGCCATCTGCGACGAGCTCGAGGTGCTGATGATCGCCGACGAGGTCATCACGGGCTTCGGGCGCACGGGCCGATGGTTCGGCGTCGAGCACGAGGGCGTCGTCCCCGACCTCATGACGGTGGCCAAGGGCATCACGTCGGGCTACTTGCCGCTGTCCGGCACCATCGCGCGCGGGCGGCTGGCCGACGCGTTCGACGAGCACAGCACGCAGGAGACCGTGCACCCCAACACGTACGCGGCCCATCCCGTGGCGTGCGCAGCAGCGCTCGCAAATTTGCAGATCATGGAGAAGGACCGGCTCGTCGAGAACGCGGCGGTGATGGGGCACCGGCTCCTCGACGGCCTGCAGCAGGCCGTGGCAGGCAAGCGCATCGTCGGCGAGGTGCGCGGACGCGGCCTGCTCGTGTGCGCGGAGCTGGTGGCGCCCGACGGCTCGGGCAAGCCCCTCGACGCCGCTCACGTGGCCACGCTCGACCGCAAGGCGTGGGACCGCGGCGCGATCGTCTATGCGCGCGGCCAGGTCGTGCGGCTGGCCCCGCCCCTCTGCATCACCGCCGCGGAGGTGGATCGCCTGGTGGAGGTTGTCGCGGGGAGCATCGACGAGCTGGATCGCGAGCTGACGCGGTAAGGCGGTGCTCGCGGGCGATCTGGCGCGCGAGCGCTACGTGAGTCTCGCCACGTTCCGCAAGAACGGCGCGGAGGTCCGCACGCCGATCTGGTTTGCCGTCGTCGACGACCGGCTCTGGATGATGACGAGCGGCGACTCGGGCAAGGTCAAGCGCCTGCGCAACAGCCCGCGGGTGCGCGTGGCGCCCTCCGACATGCGCGGCATCGTCCACGGCTCGTGGCGCGAGGGCACCGCGCGCATCGCCGACGATCCCCAGGACATCGCGCACGCGCACGCGATGCTGCGGGCGAAGTACGGCTGGCAGGTCACCCTGCTCGACCTCTTCTCGCGGCTGAGCGGCCGGCGCCGCCGCCGGGTGTGGCTGGAGATCGCCCTGCCCTGAGCCGGGCGTTGCGTCGCCCGGGGCAGAGGTAGTAATCTACTACCATCGTGGTAGCAATCGGCTACCCAGGTGGAGGGCGCCATGCCGGCACCGGTGAAGATCTCGGACAGGCTCCTCGAGCGCGCCAAGGCGGAAGCGAAGGGCGCGCACCGCTCGGTCACCGCGCAGATCGAGCACTGGGCCACCCTGGGCCGCGCCGTCGAGGTGATGGCCAGCCATCGAGAGCTGCTGGCGCTCAAGCGCGCCGGCGAACGCCTCTCGGTTCCCCCATACGTCACCCCCCAGCAGATCCAGGATGTGCTGACACGGATCGTGAACGATCCGGACCGCGAGGCCGTCAAGGCGGACATCCGCGCGGCGGGAACGCCGATCTATGGCGCGGACCCCGAGGATCCCGAGGGCGTGATCCAGATCTCGCCGGACGGCCGCCGGACGCGCGGGCGGTTCGAAGGGCGCACGTTCGTTCCACGTCGTGAGCGTCCCGCCATTCGCGTCGCTGCGCGCCGCCGCCGCTGAGGGGCCGGCCCTCGTCGTCGTGGCGGGGCCGAACGGTGCGGGCAAGTCGACGTTCATCCGGCGCTACCTCCACGATCTCGGGCTGCCGTACATCAATGCCGATCACATCGCCCGGATTCTGAAGGCCGGCGCGCCAAATCTGTCGCAGCGCGATCTCGATCGGCGCGCGTTCGACGAGGCCGAGCGGCTCCGCGACGATTTGCTGGAAGCGCGTGTCGGCTTCTGCACCGAAACCGTCTTCTCCGACCCGGTCGGTTCGAAGCTCGATTTTCTCGAGCGAGCGCGAGCGGCAGGATTCTTCGTGACCCTCGTGTTCATCTGCGTGGAACATGCCGCCATCTCGATCGGTCGCGTCGAACAGCGCGTGGCGCAGGGCGGGCACGACGTGCCCGTGGATCGGTTGCTGACGCGATTTCCACGGACGCTGAAGAACTTGCGGGGGGCGGTACCGATCGTGAACGAGGCCCTCCTGTTCGACAACAGCGATCCGGATGCGCCGTACCGGCCGGTCGCCGTCTATGCGGACGGGCGGCTCGCGCAGCAATTTCCGCCGCTGCCGCGCTGGACGCAGGGCCTGCCCGGACTCTAGACGCGCGCCCGGAACGGCGCTCAGGCCAGCTCGGCGAGGAACCGCGCGAGCACGCTCGTCGGCAGCAGCGCCGGCGCCCCCGTGATGTCGCGCACCACCTGCTTCATCGCGCCCGTGAACCCCTGACACTCCATCACCACCAGCGTCACGCCCGCGCGCCGCAGCTCCTCCGCGGCCGCGATGAGCCGGCTCGAATCGTCGTACGGCGAGGCGACGGTGACCACCACGCCGGGATCGACGCGCGACCAGCGGGTGGCCGAGGACGCCTGCTGCTGCTTGATCGGCACGATCACGCCGAGACGCCCGCCGTCGAAGGTCGCGTCGACGATGGCGGCCAGGCAACGCTCGGGCAGCAGGACCGGCCGCGCGCTCGTGAACGGCGGGAAGGCGCCGGCGCAGAGGATCGCGAAGGCGTCGGCCTGGCCTTGCAGGCGATCGAGACACCCTTGCAGGCGCGGTACGAGCAGCACCTTGGCCAGCAGCACCTCGCCGCCCTCGCGCAGGCGCGCGATCAGCGCGTCGTCGTCACCGGGCGCCGGAGCGAGGGCGTCGATCTCGGCGCGCGTGAGCCCGTCGAGGGCGCCGGCCTGCACGATGCGGATGCCGGCCCCGAGCAGCGTCTGCATCTCGCCGGCGATGTCGGCGCGCGGCGTCTGGCCGATCGTGATCGCGCCGACCGTCCTCATGCGAGCCGCCCGGCCAGCGGCGGCACCGGCGGCTCCTCGGCCAGGTACTGGCCGAAGCCGGGCTTCTGCTCCAGCTCGCCCTGCGGATTGAGCAGCACCTGGCCGCGCACCAGCGTCGTCCATGCGCGGCCGCGCACGGTCCAGCCCTCGTAGGGCGTGTAGCCCGCCATGCTGAGGTGATCGCGCTGGCGGATCGTCCACTCGGCGCCGGGGTCCCAGATCGTGAGGTCGGCATCGGCGCCGACGCGGATGCTGCCCTTGCGCGGGAAGAGGCCGAAGATGCGCGCGGGATTCTCGGACAGCGCGCGCGCCATCCAGCTCGGCGGCAGCCCGCGCTTGACCACGCCCTCGTGCCAGACGAGCGGCGCCAGCGTCTCGAGCGACGGCGCGCCGAACGGGATCGGCACGCCCTGCGCGTCGACGAAGATGTTGGTCCGGCCCGGCTCCTTGAACTTCGGCAGCCGCGGCGCGTGATCGCTCGCGATCGTATGGATGGCGCCGGCCGCGGAGCCGGCCCACATCGCCTCGCGATCGCGCCCGTGGGCCGGGCGCAGCGGCGGACCGATCTTCGCGAACGGCCCCAGCTTCGCCATCTCCTCGTCGCTCAGCAGCAGGTACTGCGGGCACGTCTCCGTCCACACGCGCTGGCCCTCGGCCTGCGCGCGCTGGATGCGCTCGAGTCCGAGGCGCGTCGAGAGGTGCACGATGTAGACGGGGCAGCCGGTGAGGCGGCCGATGAGGATCGCGCGGTTGATCGCCTCCTCCTCGGCCCAGTCGGGGCACGTCGCCGGGAAGTCCGTCGGCTTCGTCCGCCCCTCGGCGATGGCCTTGTCCTCGAGGTAGCAGAGGATGTCGCCGTTCTCGGCGTGGATCTGGCACACGCTGTCGAGGGCGGCGATGCGCTCCATCGCCTTGCAGAGGAACTCGTCGGAGACCATGCGCTTGCCGCGCTTCTTGTAGGTCATGAACATCTTGAACGAGCGCACGCCGAGCCGCACCGCCTCCGCCAGCCCGTCGAGGATCGCCGGCTCGTGCTCGAGGATGAAGTGAAAGCCGAAGTCGAGGCTGGCGTTGGCCTCGGCCTCTTCGCGCAGCCGGCGCGTCGCCTGCGGCAGCGTCTCGCCCGCCAAATAGTTCACGAACGGCACGATGGTGGTGAGCCCGGTGCGGGCGGCGGCCTGCGCCGAGACGTTCCAGTCGTCGTACTCCGGCCCGACGTGCAGGTGGCAGTCGATCAGCCCCGGGAAGACGAGCTTGCCCGTCGCGTCGATCACGCGGTCGGCGGGCGGCAGGAACTCCTCGGGCGCCAGCGCGACGATGCGCCCGTTTTTGATCGCCACGGAGGCGTCCAGCATGTCGGTCGCCGTGACCACGCGACCGCCCTTGACGATGAGATCGACGCCGCGCGCGGTCATCTGCTTACGTGGGGGGCCCCGACATGGCCCCCCACACCCCCCAACGCTTGGAGCGCCCCGGGGAACCCGGGTCGCTCCTCGGCCATGCGCTCGCTCATCGGTTCGGCTCCTTCTCGGTGACGGGCTGCAGGAGGGTGCCGTAATGCTGCGGCTGGCGGCGGCCGAGGAAGTTCCAGCGCTTGCGCACCGGCGTCATCTGATCCAGGTCGATGCGCGCCACGATCAGCTCGTCGCCGGTGGTCGTCGCCTTGGCGACGATCTGGCCGAGCGGGTTGATCACGCTGCTGCCCCCGATCAACTCGACACCGTCCTCGACTCCCGCCTTGGCCACGCCCACCACGAAGCACGCGTTGGCGTATGCGCCGGCGCGCATGCAGAGGTCGTTGAGGTCCAGCGCGAGCGCGGAGATGGGGGTGTTGTAGCCGATCAGGATGATCTCGGCGCCCTGCAGCGCGAGCGCGCGGTAGCTCTCCGGATAGCGGCGGTCCTGGCAGATGGCGATGCCGACCTTCGCGCCCGCGCAGTCCCACACGCGGTACCCCGTGTCCCCGTGGGCGAAGTAGTAGGGCTCGTAGACCTGCGCGAAGCCGTCGGCGGCCTTGGTGCCGGGCAGGTGGATCTTGCGAAACGTGCCGCAGAGGCGGCCGTCGCGGTCGGTCAGCAGCGCCGTGTTCCAGTACTTGCCCTCCGCCTTCTCGCAGAAGCCGACGTGCACCGCGATTCGCGCCTCCGCAGCGCGCCGTAGCAGCGGCTCCAGCGCCTTCGGCGGCACCTCGCTCTCGAAGAACTGGTCGAAGTCGCGGCGGATCTTCTTGGGGAAGTACGTCGTCAGCGCCATCTCGGGGTACGCGATCAGCTCGACACCGTCGCGGGCCGCGCTCTCCAGGAGCACGAGCATGCGCTCGACGATCTCCTCGCGCGGCGTGCCCTCGTTGTTGGGGCCCATCTGGGCGGCGGCGACCTTTATCTGACGCGGCATGCTGGCTCCTCTGCCTGCCCCAGAGATGGGCGAGGCGGTGCCCCATGCTGATACCGGCGCCGGCGCGCGTCAAGCCTCGGGACGGCGCGGTCGGACAATCAGCTCGTGACGGGCGCCTGTGAGTCGACGACGCCGCGGCTGGTGGCGGCCAGTGGGTGCAAGACGTCGATCGCGTAGCCAACGTCCAGCCGCTCTCCGAGCCAGCCGGGCATGGCCGTCCTCGCGTCAATGTGAAGCCCGTGTCCGTCGTTGCCGGCTCGTAGCGCGTCGACGGGATCGGCCGGCACAGGAGCCGGAGGCGGGGTGTCGGGCAACGGCCGCCCGTCCGGCCGGCGGAAGCGAAGCTCGCCGTCGGCTTGTCGCTCAACTTGGTAGCCCTCTTCGTGCACCGCGCGGTGGTGCCGGCGACAGAGCAGCGCGAGATTCGACAGCGTCGTCGGCCCGCCGTGGGCCCAGTGTCGGATGTGATGGCCCTGGCCCAAGGCGACCCCGCAACCCGGGAAGCGACAACCGCGGTCTCGATGCTGCAGCGCGCGCCGTAGCGCGGGAGGAATCGTCCGAGTCCGCGCGCCGACTTCGGTGACCCGGCCATCCGGGTCGTGTCGCATCACCACGCGACTCGCGTCGCACGCCACGCGCGGGACGTTTCGGCAGAAACGTGCGTCCCGTCCTCGAGGACGGACTGGCCGGGCGCGTCCGGATCGGCCAGCACCGGCGCGTCGACGTGGACGACGACCTGATAGCGCTCGCCCGGGGCACCGGGATCGATCCCGTGATGGAGCGCCGTCTCTGCGATGAGGGCCAGCGCATCCGCCTGCTGCTGGGCCATAGTCGGCGTCTCAGTCGGAAACGTTTCCGCGGAAACGTTTTTGTTTGTCGGATCGGTGACGGAGCTCGCGGTATGCGCGCGCCGATACAGCGCCTCCCGCGCCGCCGCCAGCGCCTGCACGCGCACCGCGCCGACCTCCGGCGTCAGCCGCCCGCGCACAACGACCATACCGTCTTGACCTCAGCCTGCCGGTCAACGCGCCGCCAGCCGCGCACGATCCGTTCGACGTGGTCCGCGGTGCCGGCCTTGCCGACGGCGAGCAGCCGCTCTTCAGTCTCCGGCGTCGCGACCCGCGTGAGGGCGCGGACCTTCGCGTACGACAGCTCGCCACGCGCGAGCGCCTGGGCCAGCCGCGGCAACGTGCCCAGGGCGCGCGCCACGCGGACGCGCTCGCGGGCCGCGCCCGGGTCGAGCCCGACGCGCCAGGTCAGCCAGGCCGCGCACGAGCGGAAGCCGGTGTTCCAGCCGCTGCGCGCGTCGAATTCGCGGATCAGGTCGAGGAGGTGCGCGGTCGCGGCGTCCAGATGCGCGGACAGCTCGGCGATCTCGTCGCCGAGCCGCTCGAGCTCGGCGACGGGCGCGGGGGTCGGGCGAAACGCGGGAGCGCTGATGTTCATCGGGCAGTCCTCCATCGCTCTGCGCCGACCTTACACCCTGATTTTCGAGCGTCTCCGGCGGCTCGAGGACAAACGATTGCTCAGCGGACTGATTTTTTCGTACGAGGCAAGCGATGCGGTCAGCGCAGCGTCCGCGCGGCCCGCTGGGCCGGTGTTTGCGGAGGGCTGCCGACGCGCGGCCGTTGCTGCCCATGAAAGCTGTCAAGCGGAATCTTTCGTAAGCGCCGTGCGTATCGCGCCCTCGCGCATGTCGGCCTTCTGTCGTAGAGTCCTGCCCATGCGATACGGCTTCTATCTGCCCACGCGCGGCCGCAGCGCCGAGCCCGACGCCCTCGA
>Ga0137418_10003166_pt1 | contig 15125 bp, 9 predicted proteins | sample CZODoug3_1_2_16f_FD_122242 | JGI IMG/M metagenome (GOLD analysis project Ga0137418, IMG submission 122242) | Vadose zone soil fungal communities from Angelo Coast Range Reserve, California, USA - CZODoug3_1_2_16fungal (Hybrid Assembly) | ecosystem: Environmental > Terrestrial > Soil > Vadose... | reverse complement strand
GAGCCAGCTATTGAAAAAGCTGCCGATGAAACTCATCGAGACAACGGTCCTGGCAGGGATTTCGATGCCAAGGGCCTTGAGAATCTGCTGCCAACGTAGCGCCGCGATCAGGATCTGAGCAAGGACGGCGAGCGCCGCGGCAATCAGCCATTCCGGCGACTGCCCGACGAAACGCCGGCCGATGCCGGACGGATCGATGTCGCGACAAACAAACCAGATCAAAGCCGCCGATATCGCAAGCTTGATCAACAAGCGGGGCAGCCGTTTCGACAACACCCTGATCGGCCGTCTCGCATCCATGAAGGGACCAATCGGCAGGGCCGCCCTCGTCTCAGGATTGGTCATGTCGATCGGCGAGGATGCTGGATCGGCAACGCGTTCTCAGGCATTCGCCTCCCCCCATTGCGGCGGATATTCTGTCGCTGTTGTCGCATTGCTGGCAACAAGCTTTGCCGGCGCGGGATGCCGCAGGGCGACTTGGCCATAGGGAACGCGCTACCCCGAAGCCTCAGCGCCAGTTGGCGCGCGGAACAATCTTCTGCCCGGTGCAATGACCTTGCTTAACCCCGTATGGCCGCTCTCTCGCCAACTCTTGATGAAAGATAGACGCGAATAAAATTGTATACCGGTTGTCCCACTCGCCATTTCCTTGTTCAAGGCAGATGACGCCGCCCGCCGTAACGTACTCGTCCAACAACTTATCGAGACGGGTCTGATCGACGTATGCTTGCATCGGCATCCATACCGGCTTGAAGAAGAATCCGCCGGTGACCGACGTGACGAATACCAGTGCCGAAAATAGGAATATTTTATAGCTTTGTAGATATGGCGCGAGCTCCGGTGTACGCAGCAGCAACAAACAGCCGATGATCATATACATCATCCAGAACATCACGTAGCGCAAGTTCTGTCCGTTTGGCACAAAAGCGATGATGAACGTCGTAATTGCCAGCCCGACTAACAGCGTGATGGCAGCTCTATCGCGACGGTGCAGCAAGGCCAGCACCAGAAAGCAAATGCTGACAACGACCAGGGCGAAGAACGAGCCGCCCATGCTGTGGCTCAGCGCCGTCAGCGGCACGTCGCCCATGCCATTGGTATAGGGGTTGTCCCGGCCGTCGAGACTGTGAAACTCGGTGACCGACACGAGCCATTGGACAGGCGTTGGAAGATTCTCCCAAGGGCGGCCTAATTTGACCCAGGCCGCCTCCGGCCAGGTGCCCTGCAATTTAATACCGGCGATCGTCACCGTAATCGGAAATAGGGGGTTGCCAAAAAGCACGAGATTCTTGACGAGGTTGGCGCCAATCAGCAGGCCGGCGCAAAGCCCGGCGAGGGCGAAGCCGGCGATTGCCGGCCCGCGGATGTGGTGACGGCGCAGGAGTTGCCAAGCCGGCGGCAGCACAAAGGGCAACGCCAGCATCGCGAACACGCTTATTTGCAACTTCATGTTCGCAGCGGCGAAGCCGGCGACAAACAGGACCAGCCATGGAGCGGGGCGGGTAAACTTTTCGGGGTTGATCCACAAATCGCAGATCGACAGCAGCATGACGGTGAGCATCGCGCTGGCCGGAATATCGACATAGTTCGAGGCTGCCGCCGTCTGAACGGCGGGGACCGCCAACAACCCGATCAATACCCACGAGCCTTCCAGGCGAAAGGCCCATTTCAGGTAACCGACCAGGGCCAAAAGACAGATGATGCCGAACAGATTGACGGAGTCCGGCCACCCTGAAAGCCGCCACATCCAGCCGCGTATCAGATCGCCCAGTATCGGAAATCCGAGATAATAATCCGAGAGGTCTCCGCTGCCGGGGGGCGGCAGCTGCAGCTGCCACGGTGTCAGCAAGCCTGCCCGAAGCGCCTCGAAGGGGATGTGATAGGCGAGACTGTCCCAGCCGTAATCGACTGCCATCACCGCTTTGATGCAAATCACCACGACGAGAACCGACGCCAAGCCAGTCGGAGCCCATCGCCAACAACGCTCGCCGATCCACCGCAGGCCCCGCATCGCCAACAACATCGCGCCTTCGGATGGACTGTACGCGTTCGTTCGCGGCCGCTGCCGCGAGATCGGCAGGATCCGTTGCGCTGCTAACATGCCAATCTGCCGTATCCAGAGCCCCATCCGCGCCTCCCGCCGCAGCCTATCACAGCGGCGCGGCACGAAAGCGAGGCGTAGAAGCGCCAGATCGCGGCGTCGCCGCTTGTTGGACACGAACGACGCCCGGCAAAATCGTCAACAGCGAGCGCATCGTTACCGCGGCGCGGAGCGCAGGTATACCGCCACCCTACTGGGATGACCGATGATCGGTCCCGACTGGCTGACCCTCTCGAACTCTTGACCGGAAACCACAATCGCGGCGGGGGCATCGCCCTCGCCCTTGTCCCAGAATAATACCTCCGGAACAAACGGGCCGAGCGGCCAATCCAATGTCCCGGGCAGCCCGACATGCTCAATCCGCAGTGCGCGCTCCGGCAATTGCGTCCGCAACATCCGCCAAATCGGATATTCCCATCCGTCAAGATCCATCATCAGGCCGATTTGCGACGCGTCGGCGCGTGCAATGACATCGATCGCTCGGCGGTAGGGCTCGAGGAGCTGTATCTGGTTCGCAAAAAGGCGTTCCAGGTAGGACTGGCCGAGGTAAGAGGGACGATCCCGCCCGAGGTGGAAGGGTTGATCTTGCCGCAAGCTGACGAGTTCCCGCGTTTGATTGAACACCAGCGCGGGCAAGGACGTCAGCGCCATGCAGATCAGCAGCACCGCATTCCATTTCGACGCCGCCAGCCTGGGTGGCCAAGCCAGCGCGGCGATTGGCGCGCCGGTGACAAATCCAGCCAGATGGTACCGTATCGCCCATTGGCCGAAGCGCAAGGCGGCCGCGAAGACAGCGATGCCGACCAGCCACGCGCCGCAGTAAATCAACCTCTTGCGGGACGGTCTAACAGGCCAGCAAATCACCGTGCATGCCAGCGCCAGAATCAGCAAGATCGTATGCAGCTGATTGGGTCCGTTGTCTTCGTGATAAATGTACAATCCCGGCGGCGGCGCATAGACCATACGCTGCACGTCGGTAGTATCCGCCCGGTAGTCCTGGACACCGAGGTGGTATGTAATCCAGTCGCCGACGTCCCACGTGATGCTGTCAACTTCCGAAATGCCGACCATCAGATTGGTAACGGCATGGCGAATAATATTGTCGACTGTCTGCTCGAGGCCGAAACTCGCGGATATCTGTATCTTTTCGATCTCCCCCAGCTGAGCACCGTTGACAAAGCGGCTGGCGAACGGTCCCAGCAATACCAGAACGACGAGCGCAACGGCGACCGCCCGCTGCATCAATGCTGGGAAGCGTGCGCCTCTGCTGAGACCTATCGCGATCCATAGGGCAAATCCCACTCCTGTCATGTAGCCGACCGGCTTTACGAGGCCGCTCATGATGCCGGCGCAACTCGCTTCGATCAGCAAAGCGAGCGGCGCAAACGGCCGCTCCATGGTTTCAAGCCCCAGCGTGATGAAGGCGACGAGAAAGGCCGCCTCGACGTAGTCGTTTTGCGTGCTGGTGCTTTCAAGGATCCCGATCGGCAGCGTCACCAGGAAGACCGCGGCAACCCAACACTGGCTCCGGTCTCCTCCCAATTGACGGGTGATGCGGAACACGGCGGCAACGCTCGCGACCATGCTCAGCCACTGGATCAGCGGATAATAAATATCCGAGCCGCTGAGCACCCGCGTCTGTAGCAACAGCATCTCGGCGAGCGGGCCAAAGTCATTTTGTTTAGCTGTTGCCGTCGGATAAAATACCAGCGAGTGATTCTGCAGCCAATGCTCTATTTTGGGCAAATGGTAGGCTTGCGAATCCCAATTGTTTGGGGCAGCCGTCAGCGCAATAAACAGCGTAACGACCACGAAAATCAATACGATCCAAACCGGCAGTGAGAATTCAATTCTCAAGAACTTGGTGATGCGCCCGCGCGCTAACCACAGCAGATAGAAGACGATACCGTTCGCGGCGAGCCAACATACAAGGAACGGCCCCATTGATATGAGGCGCACGAAGCCAAAGCTTTCGGAAGCGGCATAGCTTACCAAAGCCCAAGCGAGAAAGCCGTCGACCACGGCACGTGGCCGGTCGGCGCCTTGCGCGAATCTGAGGAGTACGACACCGACCAGAAACCCGAACGGGAGCGCGCCGGCAACATAGGCGAGTGGTAACGGCATGGTGCTCGGATTGCCCCCGAAGATCCCTCAGCCTCCTCAGACGGGTGAAGGAGGACGCCTCATATCCGATCCAGCCGCGCAACCCGGCCAGCCGTGCGCCAAGCTCGAAAAGCCCCGCCATTCGGCTGTCGTCTTCGCGGATCGTGGCCCGCTTGGCCACCCCGCCCCGCTACACCGCGGATAGCTCAAAACAGGCGGCGAGCCAACAGCCCGGCCGGCATCGCCCGATGCCGCAGGTATTGCGCCAGGCCATGCATCAGCGATTGATGAATGTCTTCTATAATACCGTAATTCTCGGCCTCGACGTGCAGGTTGACCTCGGCAACCGGCGCGCTCCGCCCACCCGAGAACCCAGTCATTGCAATGGTCCCGATGCCGTTGGCGCGCGCCCACTCGATCACTCGCACAATGTTTTCCGAATTGCCCGAGGCGCTGATCGTGATCAGCACGTCGCCTGGCGCCGCCATCGTGCGCAGCTGGTAGACGAACACCTCCTCATAGCCGATGTCGTTGGCGATCGCGGTCAAGACTTCGAGCCGCGCCAGGCTGACGACTTTTGGGCGCAATGCCGTATCGGTCTGGACACCCTTCAGGACGTCACACACCAAGTGGTTGGAAATCGCTGCGGAACCGCCATTGCCACAGGCATAGATCATCCGCCCGTCGCGAATCGCGGTCTCGAGCAACTCCGCCGCCCGGTCGAAGGCCGTAAGATCGATGCTCTGCCAAGCGCGGGCAATCTCGGCGCCATAGGCGGCCACATAGGCCCCCGCGCTAGAGTAAGCTTTATTGGGAAAGGACATTGTCTATCGCTTGATTCAAAGTATACCGCCCTTCAGCCGAGCCAGCGTGATGTAAGCCCAATTTCGATGCAACCCGATTCTGTTACCTCGCGCGCGAGGTAAACTTCCGCCCTGGGCGGCTACCGCTGGCTGCCTCAGAACGCCAGCCCGATTTACAGGTCCTGGCCTTCATTTTCGACGAAATATAAAGAACTCGTTATCCGGCACTGCGTATACCAGGCCCCGATTGTCTATCGAATAGTCGTGCTTGCCATGGATATGCGCCACTTCTTCATACTGAGCGACGACATCCGGCATATTGCGCCTTAAATTGTTGAGCTCCCAGGGCCGAGCCACGATGAAACTGGGTCTTAGGATTTTGACTGCGCCAAACCCCCAGCCAAATTGCTTGACCGCCTCAAAGGCCAGCTTGGAACCCAGTCCGGGATTGTCGTAGATCATGCGGTCCCTGACCGCGAGGCCGATAAAACCAAGCGGCTCGAGAAAAACGCTGTCCTGCTTCCCCATCAGCTGATCGAGCTGCCTGCCGACTTCGGTCCGCACCGCCACCTCGCTGTCTTTCTGTATCGTCCTGTCGAGCGGCAACGCGTAAACGAAGGGCATGGCGTAGGCGATCGTGATGATTGCGGTGACGCAGATCGCCAGAACGATGGAGGCTCGCCGAATGGCGGAAACCCCCGCAGCGACGATAATGAAATAGAGGGCTACAAAGGGCGGCGTGTACCACATGAAATACGGGTTGACGGCGTACCTTATCAAATAGGCGGCGAAGGCAGATACCACCGCGGCAATGACGAACAGCTTGAGACGTTCAACACGGGCAAAGATCAGACCGAGCAAAGCGCAGAGCGCCGTCAAGCCGGTAACCAGCGCCGGAAGAAATCGCGGCACGGGGATGCTGAGGACAAAAACGTATTCCCAGAACGGCGCGAATTGCTTCCACAAATTGGCGGTGTATTCGAGCATCTGCTCGAAGCTGGGCTGGCCGGTGAGCCAGCTTTTGACGGTAATGGTCTGCGGAATCGGGGATCCATAGTAGAAAGTCGTGAACGCAATCCACGGACCCACGATGACAAGGGCCATCACAGCGGGCTTCCAGACCGCCCAGCGGTGCTTGTAGAGGACATAAAGGAAGCCGATCGCGGCAAGCGCCAGCATTTCCGGCCGTGCCAGCAGGGCAAGGCCGGCGAACACGCCGAACCAGGTCAGTTGCCCGGCCAGGCAGAAGAATATCGCGCTCAAGGTGATGCAGGTCGCGATCTGGGTCTCCATGCCGGCCATCCCGAAGAAAATCTGGAGATGGTCTGTCGCGAGATAGCTGAGACAAACGATCTGGCCGAGCCAGTGAATCCCGAAATGCCGCATTATCCGGGCGGCGAAATAGATGCTGCCCGCCGCCGTGACTAGGCTGAGGACGCGCATCAGGTTGATCGCTTGGCCGAACGGCTCTCCGATCAGAAATACGAGTATGCTGATCGTCGAGGTAAAGCTGTAGATCCTGGGCTCGGGAACGTGATGGGTTAGCCCGTAGCCCTCCCAGAAATTCCTCGCCGGACTCAACGTTATGATCGCGTCCTCCCAGATGCGGTCCGTATACGCCCAGAACAGGATGCGAAGCCCAACCGCCAGCAATATGAAAATCGGAACGATCCTGTCGCGGTCGATCGCGGCAAGGAGATGCCTCTTTAAGGAGAGAAAGTTCGATCCGGCGTCGGTCAGCGGCGGAAGTCGTGAGATGCGGTCGAAACGGTTTGAAGAAATTTCAGGGGCGGCGGCAATCGACGGGGCCGTGCGGTTGACAATTCTCATTGATTAAGAAGCCTTCCTGGGATCCGCGCGTCATACCGGGCGCGCGTTTCCTTGCAAAATCCGGCGATGATGTTGGCGACGGCGAGTGTCATCCTCTCGTTTTTGCAGCAATGGCGGCAAGCAGTGGTGGCGCGGCGCGTGGTCGCATCTCGACCGAGCGGCCCTCCTCGGTGGCGCTCGACGCTATGCCGCCGCCGATCGAGGCTGGCAGCTGATTTCGCCGTCGTAGGCTCACTTGAGCTTTGCGCCCGCCTGCGCCGCAAATCCCGGTTCCAGCCATACCTTACTGAACGCCGCGTGTCCGGGACCGAATGATCGGATCGCCGACGGGCTGCCGGAAATGCGAAACGCGACGATGCGCTCCGAGAGAGCCGGAAACTGCTCCTGATCCAACAGCCCGGCCGCGGCGATCCCCGGGTCTGCGATCGGCAATGGCGAAATCGCAAATCCCAACTCCGCCATGCCGGGGATAAACCGATAGGTCCGCTCATTCCCCGAGCCGCTGCGCACCGTGATGAGTAACAGGGGTTCGCGGTACAAGAAGGTGGCGATGCGTCCCAGCCACGTGTGCGGGAGCGTGACGCGGGCCAGAACCAATCCTGTTTCCGGTTGTGGGATCGTAACCCATTGGTCGAGATGGAGCTCCGTCTCGCCGATTGCTTGCTGCGAGGCGCTGCGAGGCGCTGAGCGGCGATGGAGGATTAGACCGAGGCCGCGGGGATCCGTGTCGACAGCATCGTACCATTGGCCAATGACCGGTAAAGACGGTCCGGTCGCCAGCGTCGGCAGCCGGCCATCGATGTCCTCGATCCGCAAGAACAGCGTTTCCGGGGCACGTGGGCTTTGGAAATGATCGCGGTCGAGTGCCTGCAGCCGCGGCGAGTACGATGAAAAACTCTGGATCACCGGGCGTGGTCGATAATCGAGACCGGACGCCATCAATTCGGCGGTTTCCCACGGGATGGCGTCGACTGTTCCGGCGACGCTTGGCGGGAACGGCCGGGCCAGGGCCTGCATTGACGCGTGCTGCTGCCGCTCGAAAGCTGCCCTGTATTGCCCCGGCACCCTTACTTCCCAGAGGAAGGGCCCGCCGATGCCCGTCCAGAGCAGCAAGAGAACCGCGCAGATGCCTGTCGACAGCAGGACCGGACCGGCCTTTGCAGCGACAAGCGCGGCGGCATTCTCGCCGCGCACCGGCGCCACAAATACTGCAAGGATCGGGATCGACAGGAGCAGAATCCTCCAGGTGATGAAAATATGCTCATCCTGGCGGGTATACCCGGCCTTGAAAGCAATAAAAATTATCCATCCCAGACCGGCAGCAAAGCATAGGCACCGCAAAGCTAAATACAGCGACCCCTGAGAGAAAATTGAGATCAGCCGCGCGCCAATAAAGGCGTAGACGATGATCCCCGCAATAAACAGCAAAACGAGGTCGCGCTGCTTCCCCAGGATCTGCATCGCGCGGCCGTAATAGGTGGTTACGTCGAGCGTGTTTACGAGCGCGGATGGCAGCGAGGCAAGATCTTGGCCGGCAAGAAGCCAGCCGGCGATCAGAGCAGCCACCGCGGTCGGGACGAAAATCGGCCAGCGCCGGCGGGCCACGACGTGCCAAATGTCAGCAAGCGCCAGTAAGGGAAGCAGCCAAACCGGAAAGGAATATTTGGCCAATAAAATCGGCGCGCAGAGCGCGACCAGCAAAGCCGTCTCGATCCGCCGCCAAGTCAGGCATATCGCAAACAGCGACAGAGCGGCCGCCGCGAAAAGCGAATCTGCGGTCGGCATCGCCAGGTGCACGCCGAGGCAGGCAGGAACGAAGGCGAGCGCCGACCACCGCGATCCCCACAGAATCAGCGGCGCCAGATACAGCGCCGCCAGAAATACGTCGGAGGCGACAACGTATGCGTACGTGTCCGGCGCGAAGAAATACGTGTGCAGAAAAGAATAGGGACCGGCCGTGAAGATGAAATCGGTGCCGAATTTGAGACCTCGACGAAACGCATAATCGCTCGCCATCGCCCAGGACGGATCCAGCCCGGGGGACGCGAACCACGGGCCTCGCGTAAAAAGCAGGGCGAGCGCGCCCGCGATCAGGATGCGTGCGAGAACCGGGATGCGTTCCGATCCGGTCCCGGTATCGCCCTTACCGTAGTCGGAACCTGCGAAGCGCCGGAACGGGGCGCCAAACCGCGTCTTCGAGTACTGATCGAGCGCTGGCATCATCGTGGGAATGTCGTTGAAAGATCCAGATTACGGGCAGCGCCCGGCGTAGAGGATGTCGCCGCCATTGCCCGCCGCCGATCCGATTACCGGCGGCGCCGAGCCGCTGCTCGAATGCTGGACGGGTTCTCGCTAGGTTCCCTGGGTTCGGACCTGCTCACTTTTCGAAAATCTCCTCTTTCTGTCTTTCCTCGACGATAGGGCGAGATCGGGGCGGAATGTCGACCAAGCAGCGTCCGGCGTAGACGATGTCGCCGCCATTGCCGAACGGTCCGATCGCATCGGGAGCGAATCGCCTGGTATCGATGACGTAGCCGACCGGGCACATCGCGTGCGACCTGACCGCGTCGGTGATCCAGTCGCGGCGCAGCCGCTCGGCGGTGCCGTCGTCGTTTTCGGTCATCACCGTGTTGGTGTGAGCGCTGTACAGGAATGCACCGGGGCCGCTGGCGGCGAAGCCCTCCTGCCGCGCCGGCGCGAGATCGCAGCCGATCAGCAACCCAAGACATAATAGGGCAAGCACCCGCATCGGACCGACCCCCCCTTTGCACACTCGCCTTCTATTGTCCGATTCGACGCGGCACGGCAAGCGCCGCGGTAAATCGGGTGTCCGCCGCCGTGATGACAAGCCAGCGCCGCGTCGGGCAGGTGCGTCAAAAGCGGAAGTAGATGAACGGGCTGTAAGACCCGGTCAGGATTTTGGTTGCCGCGGCGCACAAGACGACACCCCCGAGCGCCAGCCCCCAGCCATACGCCCAGGGCGAGCGCGGCGGCCATGGCGGGTGATCCGGAACGGCGACCCAGGGCCGCATCAGGTTCGCGACGAGAGGCGTCGCCAAAACAACGCCGATACTCAAAACGACGGTTTCTTCGCCGGTCAACACGGGCGTGAACGCGTCCGCCGCGGCGCCCTCCGCGAACATCATCTTGCGAAGGATACCGGCGGCTTGGGTCAAATCCTCAGCCCTGAATATCACCCAGCCGACGAGGATCGCGAAAAGCGCGTACAGGTGCCGGAAGGGCGCCGGGACCCGCTCCAACGCGGCGCCGAGCCCCAGCCGCTCGACCACCAGCAACGCTCCGTGATAGGCCCCCCAAGCCAGAAATGTCCAGGCGGCCCCATGCCAGAACCCGCACAGAACGAAGACGACGATCAGGTTGCGGTAAGTCTGGACCGCCCCATGACGGTTGCCGCCCAGCGGAATGTAGAGATAGTCGCGAAACCAGCGCGACAGGCTGATATGCCATCGCCGCCAGAATTCGGTGATCGACCTCGAGATGTAGGGATAATTGAAGTTCATCGGGAAATAAAAGCCGGACAGCCAGCCCAACCCGATCGCCATGTTCGAGTAGCCGCTGAAATCGAAATACAGCTGCAATGAGTAGCTGATCGCGGCGAGCCATGCCGCTGCCGCGGACAGGCTCTGCCATTTCGCAAACAGCGGATCGCCTATGCCGGCCAGCGTATCCGCCAGCAAGACCTTTTGCCCCATGCCGAGACAAAACAGGACGAGCCCGTAATAGACGTTTTCGGCTGTGACCGTGCGCTCCCTGAGTTGTGGCGCGACGGTATGAAACCTGAGGATCGGACCGGCGATCAGCTGCGGAAACATCAGGATGTACAAGGCGAGCCGCACGAATGAACGCTCGGCCTCCGCGTCGAGCCGGTAGACGTCGACCAGGTACGAGATAGCATGGAAGGTAAAGAACGAGATGCCGAGCGGCAGCGTGATATCGAGTTTCGGCAGCGGCCGGTCCAGAACCATGCCGAGATTGTAGGCAAAGAAGTTTGCGTATTTGAAAACACCGAGGACGGCCAGATCGAAGACGATTGCCGCCGTGATGATCGTCCGCCGCTTCGTGCGCGCATAGGCAAGCGCGGCCAGCCAGTTGATCGCGATCGACAGCGCCAGCAGCAGGATGAATGGCGGATTCCAGTAGCTGTAGAATGCGAACGACAACAGCACCAATGTCCCGATCCGCCATCGCGGATGCGGATCGGCAACGCGATAGAGCAGGATGGCGGCTGGCAGAAAGCCCAGCAGGAACGGATAATCGTTGAACAGCATCAGTCTACGATCCCGGACATGTGCCCATGCTTTGGCGCCCGCGGTTGCTCAAAACCCGAACAACGGTATCGCTAACTTCGCTGACCGGAGTCTCACCGATCACCGCGTTCGAAATCAGGCGCGCCGTTAGTCTCCTGGCGCACCAGGCGAAACGCGATTTTCTCTTGGCTCGGGACCGGACGCCCCCTGCAAGATCGTTCATGGCCGCGGCGCTTGCCTATTGATTCTTGGGCGGCGTGCCTGGAAGCACCGCCGCCACACCTTCCGGATTGATGTTGAAGGCCAGGAATGTCAACGGCTCACTGCCTGGGTTGCCCCATTGATGCACGAGGGCGTACGGTTCATAGATCAGGGAACCCGGGGCTTTTTCCGCCGTCGTGCCGTCGACCGTGTTGGCGCCGGTGCCGGAGATTATATAGTACAGAGCCGCTCCTGACCGATGGTGTGGCGGGTTGGAAGGCATCTGCGCCGGAAATGTGACTCGTGTCAAATTGAGATCATAACCGCCTGGCTTCAGGTCGGGGATCGGTGCAGCTGTGCGATATAGTTCTCTCACCGCGGCAGGTGCCGACTCCGCAGGCCGATCCAGGTCCGCAGCGGGGACAAGGAAGAAGTGGAGGAAGCCCGATGGCCCTGCGCTGCCCGCCTTCAGCACAGACGTCTTCCCGCCAGCGATGAGGAGCCCATCTCCGGCGTTGAGCATTTTGGTCTCGCCATCGAGCGAGACCTCGGTCGATCCTGAAATCTGGTAGACGATGCTGTTGGCCGCAGAGACGCTGCTCTTCTCGCCCGACGGGAGCGAGACGCTCACGGCTTTGAAATGGAGTGGCACGTCCGTCACGGTCGACAGTTTGGCTGCAGCGATCACTGTTCGGGTAATTGCCGGCGGAGCTGGCGCGGTCTGTGCAGCCGCGGAGGCGCCAAGTGCGATCGCGCCGAGTGACAGTGACAGTGTTCCAGTCGTCCTGAACCGCATGATGGCCTCCCCGTTCAACACATGGTCAAGACACCATACGCGCTTCTTCCGCCGCTTGTAATGGCAGGCGCTTCGAACTGCTGTCCGCCGGACGCACGTTTGGCCTGCCAGTCGACCTGGAAGATTGGCCCCACCCTGGTTGGCGGGCATTTCATCTAGTCAACAAGATTCCCCCGCGCCGTCCTGAATTTCTATTCTTCGCCTTCGCGCAGCCGCCGCCACACCGCGCCGAGCACGTTGGAGTAGTCGTCGGTCCAGACCCGCTGCTTCTCGTCGGCTTCGTCCAGCTCCCATTGTTCCGACGAGGCCAGCCTGCCGACGTCGGCCTCCTCGCGCGCCGAGACCACCACCGATGTCGAGAAGATGTATTCGTTGTCGCGCCCGGAATCCTCGCTGTAGACCCAGCTCTTGAGATCGTTGGCCTCGGCGATGCCGACCACGACGCTGGACAATTCCAGATGCCGGTTCGAGACGTGCATCATCACAGCGCCCTGCGGCGCGAGCTTGGCCTTGTAGATTTCCATCGCCTCTTCGGTGGCGAGGTGGATCGGGATCGCGTCCGACGAATAGGCATCGACGATGATCAGATCGTAGATGCCGTCAGGTTCCCTGGCGAAGGTCAGCCGCGCGTCGCCGATCACCGGCTTAAGGTCGGGCTCACAGTTCTGGATATAGGTAAAATATTTGGGGTCGCGCGCGGTATCGACCATCGATTGATCGATCTCGAAGAATTTCCAGTTCTCGCCCGGCTCCGAGGCGCAGGTCAGCGTGCCGGCGCCAAGACCGATCACCGCAACGCGCAGCGGGCCGCCCTTGCGCCCGCGAACCGCCGCGATCGCCTGACCGATGCCGCCGTCCTTGTGGTAATAGGTGATCGGCTCGGGCCGCCCGGTGATCGGGGTGCCGTCGTCGTTCTGGAATTTCTCGGCGCCGTGAATCGTGGTGCCGTGCATCAGCACGTGATACTGGCCGTGCGGCGTCACCACGATCTTGTGGACGCCGAAAAAGCTGCGCACGGTTTCCACCCGTCCATCGTCCGACGGATAGGCGCGGATCAGCAGCAGCGCCACCGCGACGGTCGCGAAAATCTTCCAGCGGTTGGCGTTCAAGGCGAGCGCCAGCAGTGCCGAGAGCACGCCGACGGCGCCGATCACCCAGACCCGGTGTTCATCGAGCCAGGCCATGATCTTGCCCTCCGAATAAGAGGGCGCGATCAAGACCAGCGCGAGCACGGCGAGAAACGGCCAATACCAGGCGCTCCAGCGGGAAAGGCGCTCGTCGCCGCCAGGCGGGCGGCACAATGCCGCCAGCGCCAGCAGGATCGGATATTCCGCGATCCATGAGAACGTGAACGGCGCAATCAGGCCTGCAAACAATCCGCCGACCATGCCGCCGAACGACAACGCGACATAGAAGCCGGTGAGATATTTCGCGGCCGGGCGAGTCCGCGCCAACTCGCCATGGCAGGCCATCGCAATGATAAAGAAACAAAGCTGGTGCCCGCCGAGTGTCAGCAGCAGATTCTGCTCGCCGCCGACCGCGAGCAGCACGATCACGCCCGTGATCGCCAGCGGCTGCAGCATCAGCATCCATCTATGCGGCAGCAGCGGGCGCGACTGGAACACCAGCACCCAGGTCAAAAGATACAGCGATAGCGGCAGCACCCATAACAGCGGCGCCGCGGCGACGTCGGTCGAAATATGCGCGGTCACCGCGATCAAGAGCCCCGACGGCACCGCGGCGAGGAAAATCCAGCGCGCGCGCAAGATCCATGGCGGCGCCGGCGCGTCGCTGTCGTCGGCGTGCAGGTTGAGCGCCGCGGCGTCGACCGGCGAGCGCAGCAGCAGTGCGCCGCAGCTTGCGATCAGCACGATCAAAAGGCCATAGCCGCCGGTCCAGATCAGGTTCTGGGTGCGCAGCGTGAACATCGGCTCCAGCAGCACCGGATAGGACAATAGCGCCAGGAAACTGCCGATATTCGACGAGGCATAAAGAAAGTAGGGATCGGGGCCGTTTGGATGCCCGGTGCGGACGAACCAGGCCTGCAGCAGCGGATTGTTGGCGGCGAGCGCGAAGAACGGCAGCCCGATCGAGACCGCGAACAGGCCCAACAGCCAGAAGGCATAGCCCGATGTCGGCGGCTCGCCCCAGCCGCCTGCGATCGACAGCGGCAGCGTCAGCAGCGCGATCACCAGCAGCACCAGATGAACCGCCACCGGGATCATGCGGTTGCGGAACCGCATCAGGTAATGCGCATAGGCATAGCCGCCGAGCAGCAACGACTGGAAGAACACCATCGCCACCGACCACACCGCCGGCGAACCGCCGAGCCGCGGCAGCACCATCTTGGTGAACAGCGGCTGCACCGAAAACAGCAGCAACGCGCTGACGAAAATCGCCAGCGTGTAGACCACGAGGATCAGCCGGTTCCGGGAAACGGCGGTCTGCTCCGCGGCGACGGACAGCTCGGAAGAAATCATGAAGGCTCCGGCTCAGGCCCGGCGGGCGCCGGGAATTCCGGCAGGGGTGCGCCAGAGACGCGGAGTTGAGCATATGGCAACATGACGGGCAACAAACCGTGGACTTGACGGGCCGGCAATACGGCGCGACAGCAGCTTTAATCAATCCTTCTTGAAGCGGACATGAACGAAACGGACGTCGTCATCATCGGCGCGGGGCATAACGGCCTCACCTGCGCGGCCTATCTCGCGATGGCCGGCCTGCGCGTGAAAGTTGTCGAGCGCCGCAAGGCGGTCGGCGGCGCCGCCGTGACCGAGGAATTCCATCCCGGCTTCCGCAACTCGGTGGCCGCCTATACGGTCAGCCTGCTCAATCCGCAGATATCAGCCGACCTGAAACTCGCCGATCACGGCCTGCGCATCATCGAGCGCCGCGCACAGAATTTTCTGCCCGCGCCCGACGGCAGCTATCTCCTGACCGGCGAGGGCCGCACGCAGGCCTCGGTGGCAAAGCTCAGCGAGCGCGATGCGGCCACCATTGACGCCTTCTCGCACGAGCTGGAG
>Ga0137418_10003165_pt1 | contig 15127 bp, 10 predicted proteins | sample CZODoug3_1_2_16f_FD_122242 | JGI IMG/M metagenome (GOLD analysis project Ga0137418, IMG submission 122242) | Vadose zone soil fungal communities from Angelo Coast Range Reserve, California, USA - CZODoug3_1_2_16fungal (Hybrid Assembly) | ecosystem: Environmental > Terrestrial > Soil > Vadose... | reverse complement strand
GCGGACAAGGGAGCTACAGGGGATCAGAAAAGCTGGAAACGCGTTTCGATGGTCACCCAGGTGGGCACCGGCTGGCGACGCGCATCTCGCGCGGGAACAAAATGCCATGCGCGGACAGCTTGTAATGCCTGCTCGTCGAGGCCCAACCCGAGACCCTTTACGAGCTGAATTCGCGCCGCGCGCCCATCTGCGCCGATCAACACGCGAAGGGTCACGTTGCCCTGGAGCTTGGCTTTGCGCGCCTCATCCGTGTAGGGAGGCTCCGGACAATGAAGGCAAGCGGGCTCGGAAACTACGTTGGCATAATTACCGCCGATGTCGCTGGCACCCACGCCGTTCCCGTCATCGTCCCCCATGCCGTCGCCCGGTTGGTTTCCGATTCCGTGCCCCCCATCCTTCCCGGCGGAATTCATGTCCTTCTTCGCCCAGGGCAGGCCGAGCCCCGTGACGACTTGAACGGTGGAGGGCGCGTTGGGATCGAACACTGCGGGTGGGACGGGCAAATCTACCCGCTCCGAGTGAGTCAAGCGCGGCGACGCAAGTGGCATGGAAGACGGTGGTGCAAGATTTCCGGCGCGTGCAGGTTCGGAATCATTCTCACTGCCGCCGCCGCGGCGACCCAGAGAGGGGTTTCCTGGTTTTGCTTCTGGCGGCGGAAAGAAGTGAAGCGGACCGTTTAGGCCAGGGAGTAGAGTCGGACGGAGTCCGGGCACTTTCCCAGTGGTGGACACAAGAAGAAATAACAAGAGGCCAAGAAATGCCAAGTGGACAAAGGCCGAAATGCTTTGCGCGGACCCATAATGCGTGGAGGTTTCGACGATTGAAAAGGGAGCCGTGGCCTCGTTTGTAGGATGAAGCCCGCAGTCTGGCATCGAGAAAGCGATACGAAAATTCTCAACGACACGGCGTGGCCAGGAGTCAGAAACTGCAGAATTTCTGGGGGTAAATTCCGGCACCGAGAAGGGCATAACGGATCTCCTTCTGAGGGGAAAGGCCGCCGAGTGAAGATACAACCCGGAGCCGCTCTGTGTGCAAATGAGAAAGCGAATTCACACCTTTGGTTGCCCGAAATTTCAGTGAGTGGAGCAAAGAACTAAAAAAGTAGGGTGGTCGCTTGGCTAATTCCGTTGCGGAGGACAGCTAGTAAAGGCGGAAGGTGACTTCGAACGGGACCAGGACGGGAACGGGTTTACCGTTCGGACCGGTGACCGGCTTGCAGCGCCAGGTACGCATTGTATTGGTCGTGGATTCATCAAGGCCCAGGCCGGGGCTCTTGATGACGCGGGGATTGGTCACGCGCCCATCTACGGTGATGACCGCTTCCACCAGCACCACGCCGGAATATTTTGCTTTACGTGCTTCGTCGGAATAGGGTGGGTTGGGCATGTAGAAGCAGGTGGGGAGTCCCACACCGTTCACACCCGCGCGAAAAACGCCGCCGCCGGTGCCGCCGCCTTCGCCGGGACCCAAGCCCCCGCCCGTGCCGGAACCTATGCCCGTGCCGTTCCCATGCCCGAGCGAATCGCCCGGACCGGCTGCCAGGGGATCGCCGAGACTCGAAAGATTGGTTGCAATCTTTAGATCCGGCGGCCCAAGAAGCGTCGCTTCCATGGGAAGCTTCGGCTGCGGATTGGGGTGCAATGTCGGAGCCGCGAACTGCGTCATAGCGAACCGCGGCGGCTTGCCTTTGTTCACCGGAGTATTCGTATGGTCGTTTGCTCCACCGCCACCGCCTGCCTGCTTGGTTCCCGCCGGCAGTTTCGCCACGTACGGCGAAATATCCAGCGGCGTCACATCCAGCTTGTTCTTCGCCTGGGTGGTAGTGGGAAGCATGTTGGTGAGGAACGGAACGATCAAAAGCGCGATGATAACGGCGTGGGCGGCGAGGGCGATGGCCTGAGTCCAGCCAAAATTCTCATCCTTGGACCAGATATCTTTTACCTGGACTGGCCTAATCCCCGCGGGCATCACCACCCGGGTGGGAGAGAAAAATTCCTTCAACTGCCCCATGAAGCCGCCGAAATTGCCGCCCCAATCCACTTCCAGGCGCTTGTTTATGGGACCTTTGCGAGCTTTGGGCGCGGACAGAAAAAATCTAAGATTTTCGCCCAGGCCGGAACCGAAGGTATTCCTCGTGAAGGGAACGTCTTTGCGTTCGATGATCTTAACCGGGCGTTCGAGGAGAAACTGCTTCAGGTTGGACCAAAAATCGTCCGGCATCAGGTGGGCGGGTGTACCGAAATCAGGCAGCGCGCTCTTCGGCACCGGAATTATTTCCTCGGGACCAGAACGTTTTGGCCTGCTCAGTTCTTTTGGCAGAAGGTTTATGAAACCCGGCACCGTTGTCCCCTCAAGTAATGTAGACGCGAAACCGCGCCAATCGGTTTACCTTAGCCCTTATGATTCGCGCCGGCTGGGAAAGGTTGCGCGACCCCTCGGCTGACACAACTTCACCAATATTGTAACATACGTAGTTACTTTGCTTTCCAAAGTTTCCCGCTTTGCAACGCTGCGTGTTGACCCTCCAGATACACTGGAAGTGGCGGATTAGAAGGGATATTCGTTGACCGAATCCATGACCGAACCATTGGAACTGAAAAAGACACTGAACCTGCCGAAGACTGATTTTGCGATGAAGGCCAGCCTGCCGCAGAACGAGCCCAAGCAGCTCGAGGCCTGGCAGGCGGCGAATCTGTACGAGCAGATTCTGGCGGCGCGCGAGGGCAAGCCTTTGTTTGTGCTGCATGATGGCCCGCCGTACCCCACTGGCACAATTCATCTCGGCACCGGGCTGAACAAGATTTTGAAGGACATGATCGTCAAGTCCAAGAGCATGACGGGGCATCGCGCGCCGTACGTGCCGGGATGGGATTGCCACGGACTGCCAATCGAGACGCAGGTGGAAAAGCAACTAGGCGGGAAGGGCAAGGTTTCGCCGCCGGAATTCCGCCAGATGTGCCGCGATTACGCTACCCGGTACGTTGAGCAGCACAAGCGGGACTTCAAGCGGCTGGGCGTGTTCGGGCGGTGGAACGACCCTTACCTGACGATGAGTCACCAGTATGAGGCTACGATTGCCGGCGCGTTTCTGGAGTTCATGGAGAAGGGCTACGTCTATCGCGGGCGCAAGCCGGTTTACTGGTGCATCCACGACAATACGGCGTTGGCTGAGGCGGAAGTGGAGTACGAGGACCACACCAGCCCGTCAATCTGGGTGACCTTTAAAGTTGTTGGCGGCGGAAAGGGCCAGGCCGCGAAGATTGGCGGGGATGTTTCCGCCGTGATCTGGACCACGACGCCGTGGACGATTCCGCACAACCGCGGGCTGGCGTTTCACCCGGACTACGAGTACGTGGTGATCGCGACGGAAAAGGGAAAGCTGCTGCTGGCTGCGGACCGCGTTGCCGGATTCCAGGCCGATTGCGACATCAAGCAGGCTGAGGAACTGGCGCGTTTCAAGGGCCGCGATTTCGAGGGGATGAAGTTTCAGCATCCGTTTCTGCCGATTCAGGTGCCGGGCTTGTTGGCGGATTACGTCACGCTGGATCAGGGCAGCGGCATCGTGCACACGGCTCCGGGCCACGGCGCGGACGACTTTAATTCCGGGCAGAAATATGGGCTGGAGATTTACGCGCCGCTGGATGACAAGGGCGTGTATACCGAAGGCTTGCCGGAATACAAAGGCAAGGACGTCTTCACGGCGAATCCGATCATCGTGAAGCTGCTCGCCGAACATGGCGCGCTGCTGGGGCACCATCCGTATAAGCATAGCTACCCGCACTGCTGGCGCTGCCACAATCCGGTAATCTTTCGCGCCACGGAGCAGTGGTTCATCAAGATGGATCAGGCCGCGCACGGTGCGAAAAAGACGCTGCGCCAGGAAGCGTTGGAGGAAATTCACCAGGTTAAGTGGATTCCCGGCTGGGGCGAAGAACGTATCTACGAAATGATCGAGAAGCGGCCGGACTGGTGCGTTTCGCGGCAGCGCTTCTGGGGTGTGCCGATTATCGTGTTTTTCTGCGATGCGTGCGGCAAGCAGCTCAATGATTTTGTGCCGTTGCGCAACGTGGTGAAGTGGTTTGAAAAAGAGGGCGCTGACGCGTGGTACAAACACACGCCGGAGGAGTTGCTGCCCGCGGGAACAAAATGTTCGTGCGGTGCGGAAAAATGGCGTAAGGAAAACGACATTCTGGACGTGTGGTTCGATTCCGGGTCGTCGCATCTCGCTGTGCTGAAAGGCAACGAGTGGCCGGCGGATGTTTACCTGGAGGGGCCCGACCAGTATCGCGGGTGGTTTCACAGTTCGTTGCTGATCGCCACCGGCATCCGCGACAAGGCGCCGTATCGCGGCGTGGTGACCCATGGATGGACGCTGGACGAACAGGGCCGGCCGATGTCGAAGTCCCTCGGCAACGTGGTGCTGCCTTCGGAGATTTGCGACAAGTGGGGCGCGGACCTGCTTCGCCTGTGGGTCGGCTCGCAGGAATATCAGGCGGACGTGAAGATGAGCGAGCGGGTGATGACGCAGCTCAGCGAGGCCTATCGGAAGATCCGCAATACGATTCGTTTCGCGCTGGGGAATCTCAACGGCTTCGATCCTTCGCGCGATGTGGTCGCTAACGAGCAAATGGATGAACTGGATCGCTGGATGCTTGAGCGCACGGCGGATCTGGTGAAGAAATGCCGCGAGTGGTATGCGGCGTACGAATTTCACCGCGTCTACCATGCGATTCATGATTTCTGTGTGGTGGACTTGAGCTCGTTTTATTACGACGTGCTGAAGGACCGGCTGTACACGAAGGCGGCGAAAAACAAGTCGCGGCGCTCGGGGCAGACGGCCGTTTGGAAAATCACCAGCGCGCTGGTGCGCCTGCTTGCTCCGACATTGGTGTTCACGGCGGAGGAGGTGTGGAAATTCCTTCCGCACGCAGCGGGCGAACCTGGCAGCGTCCACATCTCTCTCTTCCCGGAAGAAGCTGAGTTGCGGACGGGCATCGCGCCGGAAAAGGCCAACACGTGGGATTTGCTGGCGAAAGTTCGCGGCGAGGTGCTGAAGGCGCTGGAAGTTGCGCGCAACGAAAAGAAGCTCATTAACTCCGGGCTGGAAGCGAAGGTATTGTTGAACGCCGACCTGGAGCTGAAGGCCAAATTGAAGCAATATCTGGCTCAATTGCCGGGGCTGTTCATCGTTTCGCAGGTTGAACTTCTGAGCGCCGGCTCGGGTGAGTTTCGTTCCGAGGTTGTGCCGGGACTCGAAGTCAGCGTGCAGCGCGCGGACGGAAAGAAATGCGACCGCTGCTGGAACTATTCCGTCCACGTTGGCGAGAACCCGCGGTATCCGGCAGTTTGCGAACGCTGCAGCGAAGCCATCGCCGAAATCGAGGCAGGAGGTTCTGATGCGGATGCCGTCGCCTCATCGCGGTAAGCAAATGTCCGCTTCCTCCAACTCATGATCATTCCTGGGCGGATCAGGTGGCTATGGCTGACGCTGATTGTGGTGCTGCTGGACCGGGCCACGAAAGCGTGGATTGAGTCGCGCCCGCTTACGTATTTCCCGCATGTGGTGATTCCCAACTGGTTCAACATTATCCTTTCGCGGAATCCGGGGATCGCGTTCAGCTTTTTTTCGAACGGCTCAAGCATCTGGACTCGGGTGATTCTCATCGTTGGCTCGGTGCTGATCATCGGGTTGATTGCGTGGCTGCTGGTGGCGGGGCGGGACGCGAGCGCCGTCAACGCAGCGGGCCTGGCGCTGCTGCTGGGCGGCGCGGCGGGGAACCTTACCGATCGAATCGTGCACGGCGCGGTGACGGATTTTCTGGAAGTGTGGGTGCGATTCTTGCCGTTTTCGTTGTTCAATCCGTGGCCAACGTTCAATGTTGCTGACGCGGGTGTGACCATCGGCGCGCTGCTGCTGCTTTATGATGTGATTTTCCATCCGCAAAAGGCAAAACTGTAGCTCACCCCTTCAGGGGTGAGGCATTCCAAAGCGCAGGCGAGGTGTCGCCGTTGCTATGAAAACCCTAAGGCCTCAAAGGCCTGAGCTACAGGATAAAGCGATCGTCCATGGCCCCGAACAGTACAGGTTATGACGTTTGAGTTGTACACTCTTCGCTTGATGCCAACGTCCTCGCTAAAATTCATCGTTTCGCCGGAGGAGGCCGGGCTTCGGCTCGATCGCTTTGTGTCTTCGCATAGTGCGGAGCTTTCTCGAACACGCGTGCAGGAATTGATTGAGGCGGGGCTGGTGGTGCTGAACGGAAAGCCTGCGAAGGATTCGCACAAGGTTCGGGCTGATGACGTTGTGGAAGTGACGCCCACGCCTCGCCCCGCGATGAAGGCGGAGGCCGAGCAGATCCCGCTGGACATTCTTTACGAAGATGACGATCTGATCGCGGTGAATAAGGCGGCGGGGATGACGGTCCACGCCGGGGCGGGGAATTCGCGCGGAACGCTGGTGAACGCGCTGCTCGGGCGCGGGCAAGCGCTTTCGCAAGGCGGCGATCCGCTTCGGCCAGGCATCGTGCACCGCATTGACAAGGAAACGTCGGGAATCCTGCTGGTCGCAAAGAACGATTTCGCTCATGCAAAGCTGGCGGACAGCTTCCGCGAGCGCACGGTTCAAAAAACTTATCTCGCGCTGGTGCAGGGCATCCTCACGGAAGAGCGCGGGCGAATCGAACTTCCCATCGCGCGCGATCCCGTGCGTAGGAATCGCATGACGGCGAAGCGCAGCGCATCGCTGCCGAACGCGCGGCAAGCACGCACCGATTGGCGCGTGCTGGCACGCATTGATTCAGCCACTCTTGTCGAAGTCCAGCTCCACACCGGACGCACTCACCAGATACGCGTGCATTTTTCGGCGCTCCGGCATCCCGTTGTGGGCGACACGCTGTATGGCGCTTCTGGCCAGTTGCAGGTAGGCAATATTTCACTCGCGGCGCTCGAGCGGAATTTTCTGCATGCGGCAAAGCTTGGATTCCGGCAACCGCGTACGGGACAGACGATTCAGCTCACGGCACCGTTGCCTGCCGAGCTGCGGGACTATCTGGCGAAGCTTGCGGCCGCTGCCGGCGAGTCCTCTACGCGGATTGACGCTGCACTCAAAGGGTTTCTATAATCGTTGAACATGCGACTCCGCCTCTTCGGGTTTCTTCTGGCTGTGACAATTTTGAGCAGTGCTTCGTTATCGGCTCAGCAGCCGAATCCGTCCGCCCCGCCGCCTCCGGCATCCCAGGAGCAGATTCAGAAAAGTCAGACCGTCATTCCGGTCCAGGTCAACCTGGTGGACGTGCTGTTTACGGTCCTCGACCGTCGCAACAAGCTCGTTCCAAGCCTGGAGAAGCAGGACTTCAAGGTTCTGGACGACAACGTGTCGCAGGACATCCGCTACTTCAGCCGCCAGTCCGATCTGCCGTTGCGTATCGGCATGTTGCTGGACACTTCCAACAGCATTCGCGATCGCATCAAGTTCGAGCAGGACGCGGCGAACAATTTCCTATTCAGCGTGCTGCGCCGCGGCAAAGATGAAGCGTTCGTGATGACCTTTGACGATGAGCCGCAAGTCGTCCAGGCATTCACGCCGGATACCGGCAAGTTGCGCGACCAGATTCTGCGCACCCGCGCGGGAGGCGGCACCGCCGTCTACGACGCAATTTATGATGCGTGCGAACAGGAACTGAGCCACCCGCCGCGTCCTCCCGGCGACCAGCCCGATGTTGTGCGCCGCGTGATGATCCTGATCAGCGACGGAGAGGACAACCTTTCCACGCACACACGCACGGAAGCCATCGAGATGGCCCAGCGGAGCAGCGTGGTAATTTACACCATCAGCACCAGCACGCAGTGGGTGACGCTGGACGATCCGAGCAAGGAACGAACCGGGAACCGCAAATACCACCTGACCGACGGCGACAAAATTCTGCAGGCGCTGGCGGAAGAGACCGGGGGGCGCGCCTTCTATCCGTATCACGTGGACGATCTGGACCAGTCGTTTCAGGATATTGGCGACGAGCTGCGCAACCAATATTCCCTCGCCTACAACGCTTCGACACATTCCCTTGACGGCCGCTATCACAAGATCAAGATTGAAGTGCCGGAACACAAGGGCTACCAGGTGCGGGCGCGCAAGGGATATTTTGCGCGCACCAACGTGAATACCGCCAAACCAGCTGGGACAGTGAAGTAACGCGAGTGGTTCCTGAGGGCGAGAGACGATCTTACTTGCTGGTATCCTTCAGCAGAACCACATCCGATTCCGATTCGCCGCGCTCGATAGCTATCTGCGATCCGTCTGGCGAATAGTTGAAGCGGAAGATTTTGTCGGCGGTGAAGTGGGTAAGCGGCTTGGCGGCGGAGCCATCCAGGGGTTGCGCCCAAAGATTATCCACGCCTTTTTCCCGCACCAGGTAGACAACCGCCTTTCCGTCGGGTGAGAACGCCAATCCCTCCTCAAGCGCGCGCTGATCCATGTCGTGATAGACCATATGATGGGCTTCGGTCGAATCCAGGCGCAGCATCATTTTATGGTCTAGTTCGCGGACTTCCAGCGAAGCCACTTGTTTGCCGTCGGCGGAAAGGGCGTAATATCCAACCGAGAAGTTAACGGTGGTCTCTGGCCGTCCTCCATCAATGGAAACGCGCTTCAGGTAATGGTTGTCGTTGTTGTCCACGTAGTAGACCCAGCGGCCGTCTTTGGAGCAAGTCGGAGTATGGTCGCTTAGACCTGAAGTCAATTGCCGCTGGTCGCTGCCATCAATATTCATTCTCCACAGGTTTGAGGAAGCGGCGCTTGTGCGCGCCAGTTGCCGGAAAACCAGGTAGCGGCCGTCGCCGCAGGCGGAAACCTGGTCCGCGATATGTTTGTTGTCCGAGAAAACAGTTTTTTCCGGGCCATTCAGGCTCACGAACTTGATCTCTCCAGACTGCGGCAAAACCAGCTTGCCATCCGTGGTCCAATCCCACCGCCAGATCGGCAGGCGCGACCCCAGCTGTATCACCGCCAATTTGTCCGGATCGGCGGCGGGGGCAACTCCGAGGTCAAAGCGGAGGCGGCTCTGGATCGCAGCCAGCGTCTTGCCATCCTTCGAGATGGTTTGCTCGCCGTAGTTGTTCGTGTCGGCGGTTAGCTCGCGGAACTCGCCGCCCGGATAATTCACAAAACCCAAGTGGGTCTGCAAATGACCGCTGCTGCCAAGTTGAGAGCTGTTGACGATCAACCCGGACCCATCGGGGAGCCATGTGGGCACATAGAAAATGTGCTCGGCAGAGGCCGCCACAGTCTCTGCTTTGCCATCGCTGGCATTCACCGCGGAAAAGCCTCCTATCGCGTCCCTCGTCGGCTGAACGATGGGGATCAGAATAATCTTCCCGTCGGGCGACCATGCCGGAACATAACTGTCACTTTTAAGTTCCTGGCCGCTGAAGATCGGCCGCTCAATGGTTCCGTCGTTCTTGGCCAGGATCAGATCCCACTTCGGCGAATCGTGCAATTCCCGGAGAAACGCAAAATGCGCGCCATCAGGGGAAAAGGTGATGGGGCTGTCAACGTCCTTGACAAGCACTTTTGGTGTGCCGCCCAACACGGAGGCACGATACAGGACGGACATACTCTCTTCCGCTTCTTCGCGCCTCAGAAAATAGATGTAATTGCCGTCCGGCGAGAATCGCAGGCTTTCGTAGCGCGCAGCCGCGGGCTCAACAACCTCTTTGTTCGTTTCGGTCGGAATATGATGCAGCCACAAGGACTGCATTCCTTTTTCCTCCAGGGCTTGCAGGAGGTATTTCCCGTCGGGCGAGATCGCGGCTTGGGAAATGTGCCCGTTGTTTGAAACATTTTCAATGGTGAATTTTTCGAAGGGAATGTGCTTGCCCTTCTGCACGAAGGTGTACGCGCCGTAAGCGGCGGCCGCGGCCAGCACCGCAACCAGCGCAATGATTAACCCGGTGCCCAGCTTGTTCTGGCTCGCGGCTTCTGCAAGCACGGTGCTGCTGATCGGCTTGTGGATGGAGCCGGAAGATTTTGCCGCGGCTTGGGCGGCGCTGACACTCGCGCGGCTCGTGGCGACGCTGGAATCCGATGGGGGCCGGCCCGGCTCCAGTTCGCGCAGCAGGCGTTTCAGGTCGGCGCGCAGTTCAGCGGCCACCTGGTAGCGCATCTCGCGGTCTTTTTCCAGAAGCTTGTTGATGATGCGTTCGAGTTCCGGCGAGATGTCGCTATTGAATTGCACCGGAGAAATCGGCGCAGCGTGAAGTATGTTGGCGAAAATTACCGCGCTCGTGGAACCCTGAAACGGGTGCCGGCCGGTGACCATGCCGTACATCACGGAGCCGAGGGAAAAAAGATCCGTTCGCGCGTCGAGGGCTTCGCCGCGGGCCTGCTCGGGCGACATGTAGACGACGGTGCCCACGGTCGTTCCGACACTCGTCTGGAACACGGTTTCCGAATCCGCGAGCGTGTCCTCGGATGGGCCGCCTTCCAATTCCATCAACTTGGCGAGGCCGAAATCGAGAATCTTGGTGGTGCCGCGGTTGGTGAGAAAAATATTTCCCGGTTTGATGTCCCGGTGGACGATGCCTTTCTTGTGGGCGGCATCGAGAGCATCGGCGATTTCGATGCAAACCTCCACGCAGTGGGAGATGGGCATCGTTCCGCGGACCAGCACTTTGTCCAGGGATTCGCCTTCGAGCAATTCCATGGCGATAAACGTGCGCCCGTCGCACTCTTCAATTGCGTGAACGGTGCAGATGCCGGGATGGTTTAGAGCAGATGCGGACCGGGCTTCACGGAGAAAGCGTTCGAGAGCGCCGGCATCGTGCACGGAGCTCTCTTTCAAGAATTTCAGGGCCACGCGCCGCCCGAGCTTGCTGTCTTCGGCTTCGTAGACCAATCCCATGCCGCCCGCGCCCAGTTTGCGGACGATACGATAGTGGGCAATTTTGTCCTGGTCCATTTGTGGTTGTTGACGGTGATTCCTGACCGCCATGTGATGTTAGCCAAGCGGTTGCTTGCGGTCAATCGGTGAGAGAGACGTGCGAAGCGGGCTAGCCTTTGGGGGCGTAGTAGCCTTTTCGGGCGAGGACCTTCAAGTCGTGATTGTCTACGTCCAGCTTGATTTTGCGGAACTTGCCGTCCCGGGAATTGTTGGTCGGGTAGTACCCGAGCGTGTACTGGCTGCGCAATTCCTCGGAGATCTGATCGAACGCTTCCTCGAGTTTTTTCTCGGAGTTGACGTAGATCACGCGGCCGCCGGTATCTTCCGCCAGGCGGCGGGCCACTCCGCCGTTGCCGCCGTAACGCGGATCGGCCACAAGCAGCACGTGTATCACCGTGTCGGTGCGCTGCGCCGACTCAATCGCTTCCTCGAGTTTTACCTTGCTGCCTTCGTCCTGGGCATCGGTGACGATCACGATTGCCTTGCGCCCCGCCTCGCCATTCAGTTTTTCTCCGCACGCCAGATAAATGGCGTCGTAAAGTGCTGTGCCGACCATATTTCCCGAGGGAACCGGGCCGGGGTTTCCCGCGATGTATCCGCCGCCCGGCGTATTGATCCGCGCCTTATTAATGGCCCGATCCAGGATCGAACGATCGTCGGTGAAGTCGGAGAGCAAGTCTACGTCCGTGTCGAAGGAAATGATCATCGCCTCGTCGCCCTTGCGCAAGACGCGGCGGATGAACCGGCTTCCCGCACCCTGAATGGCGCCGAGCATGTTCTGTTCGCTGCCGGAGGTGTCCAGCAATAGGCCGAGCGTAATCGGCAACATCATTTCTCGGGAGAAGAAGGCGATCTTTTCTTCGTGGCCATCCTCGGAAATTTTGAAATTCTCCTGCTTCAGGTCGGTGACGACGCGCTTGTTTTTGTCGCGCACCGTGGCGAACAGGTTCACCAGGCTGACTTCCGTCTTGATGGTCGGAGGTTTCTGGGTTTGCTCTTGCGGCACCACTGGGGTCGCAAGACTCAATGCCACACTGCCTGCCAGCGTCTGCAGAGCCAGCCTGTTCCAAAGTCGCATCTTCGCACTCACGGATTTCACTGTTTCCCGGTATCCTTGAATTGAGGTCTTGGTACGGCGAGGGGTGCTGCTTTTTTTTCTGGCACTATGCCCCCACGCCTGGGGTAGCGTCCACTGTTACGGTTGTTACGATGCAACCAACTGCCCTGCGGGATGCGTCGAATGCTCGGCGGCACCCGAGATCACACTAACCTGAGAAAGTTTGGCCCGAACAACATGAATTGTCCACGAAAAAGAGGCTTTTTCGCTGCCGTACCCTTGCTTAGTTTCTTTGTCGTGCCGCTTTTGGGCCAGGAACCCACGCCGCCAAAACCGGCTGCGCCGCCCACTGCGCAGGAGCCAAAACCCGCCGACAAGCAGCAGGGTCCGCCGCCGATCCGAATCACCACTTCCACCGTTGTTGTGCCGGTCACGGTGAAAGACCGCAGCGGGAACCTGGTTCCAGACCTGCGCAGGGACGAATTTCGCGTGTTTGAAGACAACGTCGAGCAGGAGGTTACGCGGCTTTCCGTGGAAACCTATCCGCTCTCCCTGGTCATCCTGATTGATAATGACCTGAAGCGAAAAGACGAGCAGCAGGTGGAGCCCAGCCTGGCTTCAATCGTCAGCGGCCTCAGCACCAGCGACGAGGCGTTTATCTGCCGCTTCGACCAGTTTTTCCACGAAGGCAAGGGCTTTACCAGGGACCAGGATAATCTGCTGACCGAACTGAAGCGCACCGATCTTTCGTCAGAGCCGTCCGTGGCGCCTCCCGGCGGTCCTTTTAATGGGCCGACCATCAGTGGCATCCCGGCGCCTGGCGCGCCGCCGAATCCCGCGGGGCTTCAGGCGATTAAAGGACAGCCGACGAAGGCGCTGGATGATGCCGTTTTCGAGGCAGCCGATCTGCTGAAGGATCGCGATTCACGCAAGCGGCGCAAGGTGATCCTGCTGATTTCCGACGGGCAGAATGGCGCGAAGTTCAATACCCACAGCTATGACGAGACGAAAGCCGAATTGCTGCGGCAGGGGATTTCCGTGTACAGCGTGGCCACGGGCAGCTCCTATTTTGAGCGCAAATTCAACCGGCTGGTCAACTACTCCCACGATACCGGAGGCGACATTTATTACGGGGCGAAGCAGAACGCATTCTCCGAGTTTTACACGCGGATCACGGAAGAGGCGCGCAACCAATACACATTGACGTACTCGCCCAGGGGCGAGCGGTCGATGGATTACCACTCGATCGAAGTGCGGGTGCGGCGCGACGGCTTGACCATTCTTGCGCGGCAGGGCTATTACGGCGGCACCTTCGCGGAAGCTCCTAAATAGTGTGTGAGAGCCGTGTCGGCTGCTGACTTCCAACCGAAGGGAACCAGCTTGTGAGGTGGCAGGGGACGTCTTGCAGGCCGCTGCGCAACATTTTTTCATTCAAGACGCGAAATTTTCTTGACACTTACGGCCAGCGCTCGTATACGAGTTGCAGCGGGCAGGATCGCAATTCGCCAGCTTTCCTTGCCCGAACAAACGACTGAACGACGGAAGGAGATTTTTATGGCAAAGAAAGCCAAGAAGGCCGACAAGAAAGCCACCAAAAAGGCCAAGTAACCGGACTCGGGCCCGTTTCCGAATTTAGCTTTGCGAAGGCGCCGCGCCAATCCGCGGCGCCTTTTTTGTCCCTGCCCCGCGTTCTTGGTAGCGCCGGCTTCCAGCCGGCCAGCCCACCCAGTAGCACAGGCTTCTACTCATCGCTCTTTCGAACTCCTTTTTCATTTTGGGAAAACGCCCATTCGAATCCCGAAGGCTAACTGCTTGCCCTTCAACACATCCGCGAATCCGTTCGAAAGTTTAGTTAGTATTAAGTAACCTTAAAGTAATACTTTAAATGTCGGCGCGCCGACATTTTCGTCCCCGCGTCACCCTGCCACTTCCCGCTCTCCGGCCTTTTCTCTTCCTTCCGAAATGTAGCGCTGATCTTTCAAGTCAGCCCTCTTGGGTTCTCTTTTCCGGCGAGCGGAACACTCTTAAAACCGGTGATGCGTCGCAGGTTTTCGGCATCGGACAACCTGCGCCACCGGACCCTCCGGTGTCCGCCCATCTCCAGCTAAATACAGGGTATTCTGGCTGCATGCAGTACATTTGCGCGCATTGTGGACGACGCCCTGAGGAAATCATCGGCGACGACTCGCCAAGGTGCCTACGGTGTGCTAAGCCGATGGTTCGCGCAACGTTGAGCTATAAGGGACTTTGGATGAGTCCTAGCTTCGTTATTCAGCGAATGCAGAAAATCATCGAGACGTACGGCATTCGTGAGGCTCAATCCAGTCGTCGCTTCAAGCGAGAGCGCGAAGCGTGGACTACGGCTGGATGGGCGTTTGGTCTAACGCAGATGCACGAGCGGGAATACTGGGTGGAAATCGAGACGGAAGATAACACCCCAGATACAAAGGTACATCGGTTAGATCAATCCGCGGGACATAACAAAATCGAGACATACAACATCGAGGTTGTGGATTGGGAAGTGCACGTTGACGATCTGATCCAGGTCGTTCATCAGAAATGTGCACGCGCATATCCGGATTATTTTGGGTTGCTTATCCTAGGCAGGAGCGGCAAGGTTATTGACCCAAACACCGTCATAGAAGCAATTCGTGGCATGCGTGTGCCATTTGCGGAGATTTGGATTGTCGGGCGTGCCTTGGAGGATCGCAATAGAATGCAAATGGTGCGACTCTTCCCCGACAGAGCGGATGTCGCGTTTGATCTCAGTAGTGCTCTAAAAGCGTCAGAAAAACAGAAGGAATTCATGCGACCGGAGAAACGAGGCACCAGTACGGACTTTCGCTCGCTGGGTGATGTCTACTTGCCGATTCCGTAATGATGCCGGGTGTCCCGGAAATTGACTCCTAATTGTTACAAACTCCTATTCGATCGAACGAGAAAATTTTTTCTTCACCAGCTAATCGAAATCACACGGAGGGTGCACCAGGTTCCACCTTTTGGTACCCGGGTCTTGGGGGCTTCTTTTCTCCTAACGCTTCCAAGTTGACGCTGGTTCATCTGCGCCGCTGCCCAATCGCCGAACAGCCTAGCGGCCGCCGAGGGATTCTTCGTGTGCAGGGCAAATCGGTTTGTA
>Ga0137418_10003164_pt1 | contig 15129 bp, 14 predicted proteins | sample CZODoug3_1_2_16f_FD_122242 | JGI IMG/M metagenome (GOLD analysis project Ga0137418, IMG submission 122242) | Vadose zone soil fungal communities from Angelo Coast Range Reserve, California, USA - CZODoug3_1_2_16fungal (Hybrid Assembly) | ecosystem: Environmental > Terrestrial > Soil > Vadose... | reverse complement strand
GACGTGGTGGCGAGCTTGGCGCGGTGGTCGGCTCGCGATCCCATGGGCCTGATGCTCAAGGCGATCCAGAACGAGCTGACCGCCGTCGACGACCGCACCTTCCGTTGGATCCTGAAAAAGCCGTTTTCGAAATTGCTGGTTGCATTGGGGAAGGTCGGGACTCCGTCCTGCTTCATCATGCCGGCACGGATCGCCGCCACCGATCCATTCAAGCCGATCAATGACTATGTCGGCAGCGGGCCGATGAAGTTTGTCCGCAGCGAATGGGTTCCTGGCGCCAAGGCAGTGTTTGAAAAGTTCGCCGATTATTTGCCCCGCCAGGAGCCCAATTCGTGGCTTGCCGGCGGCAAGCAGATGTCGCTTGAGCGCATCGAATGGATCGTGATGCCCGACCCCGCCACCGCCTCGTCCGCTCTTCAAAACGGCGAAATCGACTGGTGGGAGACCCCGATCGCCGACCTCGTACCGGTGCTCAAGAAGAACCGCAATGTATTGGTCGACATCGCCGACCCTCTGGGCAATATCGGCAGCTTCCGCATGAACCACTTGCACCCGCCGTTCAACGACGTGCGGGCGCGCCGCGCCATCCTGATGTCGCTAAATCAGGAAGACTACATGCGCGCGCTCGTGGGCGACGACGACAGCTTGTGGAAGCCACTGCCGGGATTCTTCACGCCGGGCACGCCACTCTACATTGAGAATGGCGGCGAAATACTCAAGGGCCCGCGCCGCCTGGATGTCGCGAAGCGCTTGCTTGCCGAAAGCGGTTATTCCGGCCAGCCAATCACGTGCCTTGTGGCACAGGATTTGCAAATTACCAAAGCGCAGGGCGACGTCACGGCAGATCTGTTGAAGCGCCTTGGGGTCAATGTGGAGTTCAACGCTATCGATTGGGGTACAAACGCTGCCCGCCGGGCGCAGAAAACGCCCCCGGGCCAGGGTGGCTGGCACATGTTCCATACCTGGCATGCGGGTGCGGTCTGCGTCGACCCGTCGTCCTATACCGCGATCCGCGCCAATGGCGACAGGGCGTGGTTCGGCTGGCCGACAATCGCGAAGGTCGAGGTAGAGATAGATTTGTGGTACGAGGCAAAAACGTTCGACGAGGAGAAGGCTGCGATCAGCCGTCTCAACAAAGCGGCGTGCGAGGAAGTCGTCTATGCGCCGACCGGGTTCTTCCTGCAATATCAAGCTTGGCGCAGGAACGTCAGCGGGATCGTCAAGGGACCACTGCCCTTCTTCTGGGGCGTCAGCAAGACTGTTTGACTCAGCGCACAAGAGGACAATCGTTATGGATCGCAGGGCCTTCCTGACATCGGGGGCCGCCGCAAGTGCAGTGGCCGCGGCAGGCGGACTGGCAACCCCCGCGATATCGCAGCGTGCTGCGGCGCGGACGCTGCGCTTTGTGCCGCAGGCGGACCTCGCCAATTTCGATCCAATCTGGGGCACCCAATATGTCGTTCGCAACGCCTCTGCCATGGTCTGGGACACGCTGTATGGCGTTGACGAAAACCTTCAGCCGCGACGTCAGATGGTGGAAGCCGAAGAGGTGTCGGCGGACGGGCTTACCTGGACATTCCAGCTACGCCCGGGACTGAAATTCCACGATGGCGAGCCGGTTCTTGCAAAAGACGTGGTTGCGAGTCTCAACCGCTGGTCGGCGCGCGACTCTTTGGGCTTGATGCTCAGGGCGGTCCAGAATGATCTCGTCGCCATCGATGACCAGACGTTCCGTTGGGTTTTGAAAAAACCCTTTTCCAAAATGCTGCTGGCGCTCGGCAAGAACAGTACGCCGGTCTGTTTCATCATGCCGGCTAGAATCGCGGCGACGGATCCATTCAAACAAATCTCCGAATATGTCGGCAGCGGTCCGATGCGTTTCGTTAGAAACGAGTGGGTGCCGGGCGGCAAGGCTGTATTTGAGAAGTTCGCCGACTACGCCCCGCGCGAGGAACCGCATTCGTGGCTTGCGGGCGGCAAGCGGATGCTCGTCGATCGCATCGAGTGGATCGTGATGCCCGACCAGGCCACAGCCTCCGCGGCGCTGCAAAACGGCGAGGTCGATTGGTGGGAGAGTCCGATTTCCGATCTCGTGCCGCTGTTGCGCAACAACCGCAATGTCGTGGTGGACATCGCCGATTCTCTCGGCAACATCGGCTGTTTCCGCATGAATCACCTTTACCCGCCGTTCAACGACGTCCGGGCGCGTCGCGCGGTGCTCATGGCGATGAGTCAGGAGGACTATATGCGGGCGCTCGTGGGCGATGACCCGGCATTATGGAAGCCGCTGCCCGGCTTCTTCACCCCTGGCACTCCCCTTTATACCGAAGAGGGCGGCGAGATTCTGAAGGGTCCGCGCAACCTCGATGCCGCGAAGAAGCTCTTGACGCAAAGCGGCTATGCGGGTCAGCCGGTCACCTGTATCGTCGCCCAGGACCAACAGATCACCAAGCCGCAGGGCGACATTACCGCTGACCTCCTGAAGCGGCTCGGCATGAATGTGGATTTCGTCGCCACCGACTGGGGCACCGTCGGCGCGCGGCGAGCTGTGAAAGCACCGCCCGGCCAGGGCGGCTGGCAGATGTTCCACACCTGGTTTGCCGGCGGGGATTGCATGAATCCGGCAGCGGCTTGGCTACGCGCCAATGGCGACAAGGCGTGGTTCGGCTGGCCCGATGCGCCCGAGGTCGAAGCGCAAGTGGCGGCCTGGTTCGAGGCGAAAACACTCGACGAGGAGAAGGCTGCGATCCGCAAGCTCAACAAGGCCGCACTTGAGTCGGTCGTCTACGCGCCAACTGGCTTCTTCCTGCAATATCAAGCCTGGCGACGGAACGTCGCGGGAATCGTTAAGGGGCCACTCCCGTTCTTCTGGGGTGTCAACAAGAGCGCGTAAGCCTGCAGCATCGCCCATGCTCGCGTACATCATCCGCCGCATCCTCGCTACGTTGCCGGTGATGGCGGTGGTGGCGCTGTTCGTATTCAGTCTGCTCTACATTGCACCAGGCGATCCGGCGGCGGTGATCGCGGGCGACCAGGCTACGCCGGCCGACGTTGAGCGGATACGCCAGAGCCTTGGCCTCGACCGACCCTTCGTGATTCGCTTTGGCGAGTGGGTCTGGCAGATTCTCCACGCCGATCTCGGCAAGTCGATCTTTACCAACCTGCCGGTTGCCGCCATGATCGCGCAGCGCATCGAGCCGACCCTGTCGTTGATGGCGGTCACTCTGGTTCTTGCGATCTCTATCGCGGTGCCGATTGGGGTGGTGGCGGCCTGGAAGGCCGACACCATCATCGACCGCGCCGTTATGGCCTTTGCCGTGCTTGGTTTCTCGGTGCCGGTCTTTGTGATCGGCTATCTCCTCGCCTACGTATTCGCGCTCAAACTCGAGTGGCTGCCGGTGCAGGGCTACACACCATTGTCGCAAGGGGTGTGGCCCTGGTTCAAAAACCTGATCCTGCCGGCCGTCGCGCTCGGCTGCGTTTATGTTGCGCTGATTGCCCGTACGACCCGCGCCGCAATGCTGGAGGTGCTGCAGCAGGATTACATCCGCACGGCGCGCGCCAAGGGCATGGGGCAGACTACCATCATGTTCGTTCATGCCCTCAAGAACGCCGCTGTCCCCATCGTGACCGTGATTGGCATCGGCATTGCGCTGCTGATCGGCGGCGCTGTCGTCACAGAGACAGTGTTCGCGATCCCGGGCGTCGGCCGCCTCACGGTCGACGCCATCCTGCGGCGCGACTACCCGGTGATCCAGGGTATCGTGCTGTTGTTCAGCTTCGTCTACGTTCTTATCAACCTGCTGATTGACCTCCTCTACACCGTCCTCGATCCGAGGATACGATATTGATTGCCACCCCCTCTGCACGTGCGTCCGGTGTGCCCGTCGACCCTGCGACTCCGCCCGGTATTGCCGTCGCGTCCGAACTACCGGATATCCTGCCCACCGTGAAGCTGCGGGTCGGCGTTGTTGGCTTTGTTTGGCGCCATCCAGCCATCGCCATCGGCAGCGCTCTGCTGCTGGCAATGCTGCTCATCGCGGTCCCAGCAGGCCTTCGTGCACAGTCGACGGCCTCCGGCGAGGTGTCAGGGCTACGTGATGGTCCCCACCAGGTTGTCATCAACAACGTGCGGCTCTGGTATCGCGTCGCCGGACGGCCCGGCGCTGGCGTTCCACCCGTAGTCTTTCTGCACGGAGGGCCAGGACAGGGCAGCTATCATTTCGCCGCCCTCGTTGGCCCCTACCTCGAGCGTTCCCTCCGCATGGTGTACTTCGACCAGCGGGGCAGCGGCAATTCCGAGCGGCCGTGGACCGGCGAATACTCCATGGCCACGTTGGTCGAGGATATCGAAGGGCTACGACGGGAACTCGGTGTGCCGCAGATCGCGTTGATCGGCCATTCCTTCGGCGGGGCCCTCGCCCTGGAGTATGCGGCAGCCTATCCTGCCCGCGTCGCGCGTCTTGTCATTGTCTCCGGCATGTGGAGTATGGCCGTGCTGGGCCACTACCAATGCGAGCGTATCAGGGCTGTGTATCCCGCCCTTGCCCGTGCCGCCGACTCCGCAGCCACCGGACCGGACGACCACTGTCAGTGGTTCTGGAACCTACCAGCCGCGCAGCGCACCCCGCTTTACGAGGCGCTCATGTTTCCCGATTCTGTCGTTCGCGCGCGGCTGGATAGCACGGTGGCAGCCAGTCACCTCCCGAACACCGGGGAATTGTCGGCGGCGTTGTGGCGGGCAGGGATGAGTCAGTACCAGTTTACTTCCTTCGCCAAAGTCACGATGCCGACCCTGGTGATCGCAGGTCGCCTTGATGGAGCGGTCGTTCCCAAGGGACTCCAGGAGCTCACACAACGGTTGCCTAATGCCACGTTTATCGAATACGAACGGAGCGGGCATTTTGTCTACCTCGACGAACCCGACCGTTTTGTGCGAGACGTGACGTCGTTTATCGCGGCGCGCGCAATCCGTTAGGCCGCCTCCTGCAACCGTTGCTCGTACGCTCATATCCAAAACTGTTGCAGACCTATCTGGAGCCGTCATGAGGCGGGCGATAGTGCGAGTTTTAACCCTATGTCTGGCGGCACTGGCGGGCGCAACATGCATCCACCCCTCCACCAAACCGGCTGCCTCGCCGGCACCCGCTGTCCGCGAACCCAGTCTCCTAAAACCACTTGCCGATCATCACCTACACCTCGCCAGCCCCGCGTTGGCGGAGATTCTGACGCCGACCGCCCTACCGGCGGTTCCCTCAGGAGTACCCGACGAACTGGACCGGCTGCTCCGCCAGAGAGAGTTGAAAACGGGGGCAACCCAGCGATTCGTTTCCGATCTTTACACCAAAGACGCCGTCATTCGCGCGAGAAGAGGCGGCGGTTGGGTTGGAGGTGATATCAACATCGTTCGGGCACTCAACGAGTATAGTCCAGGCTACCGACTCCTTCCGGTCGCGTACGACCTTCGCGGAGGCACGGGATACGTCGCCGGCTATTTTGCGCGGGGCAACCGCTACACGGCGACGTTCCAGCTCTCGTTGCGAAAGGAAGGCGAAGTCTGGCGAATCGCCGTTGACAACACCATTCCGAACGCGCCCGTGATGAGCCCCCGGCCAGCCACGGCCGCGGATCTCGTGTCCGAATTGGATGCCGCCGGCATTCGATATGGCGTAGTCCTTTCAGTCGGTTACGCCTTCGCCAGCCCAGACTATGTCGGTTCGGGCGATGAGGAAGCCTCAGTGCGGGCGGAAAACGATTGGACCTCGGATCAGGCCGCGAAGTATCCTAACCGTCTCGTGGCCTTCTGCGGCGTCAATCCGCTCAGGGATTACTCCGTCCGCGAGATCGAACGCTGTGCCGGCCTGCCGCGCATGGTCGGCGTCAAATTGCACTTCGGCAATTCCAGGGTTGCACTCCAGAACCCGGAGCACGTCCAGATACTCCGAACCTTTTTCGCGGCTGCCAATCGTCTCCGCCTACCTATCGTCGCACACATTGAGGAGTTCAACGGACCCGCACAGTCCAGGACTTTCCTTGATCAGATCCTGCCTGCGGCGCCCGACATACCGATTCAGATCGCGCACATGGCTGGTGCGGGTCCAGGCTACGTGCAGGACGCGGCCTTCGAGGTGTTCGCGAATGCCCGGCAGGCGGGCGATGCTCGCATGAAAAACGTCTTCGTCGATGTCGCGTCGAACGTGATTGCTACGACGACACCGGAAAGTCTGGAGCTCATCGCCAGGCGCCTGCGGGAGTTTGGACTTGACCACGTGCTCTTCGGGAGCGATCGCATACCTTCCGTCACCAACGACGATCCCGCCACCGCATGGCAGTCGTTCCGGCGGCTGCCTCTAAGCGAGGACGAATTCAGGATTGTGGCCGGCAACCTTGCGCCATACCTGCGGTGACCGGCCGTGCGACGCGCGGCCTAACACGCGCCTGAAGCTGGCGGCGCCACGGCTGTTGGTGGTAGTCTTTTGTTCGTGAACGTTCCATCTCGGCGCCCCAGGGTTAAACCAACGATGAAACAGGAGATTCCCATGGCAGAGAGCGTCTACAAGGTCATCGAGTTGGTCGGAACGAGTACCGAGTCCTGGGAGAAGGCGGCCGCGGCGGCCATCAAGCGAGCAGCGCAAACGCTGCGCGACCTGCGCGTGGCAGAGATCTCGCAGCTCGACATGCAGTTGAAGGATGGCAAAGTCGAGAGCTACCGAGCGAAGGTGAAAGTTTCGTTCAAGTACGAAGGCAAGTAGTCATCCCAGGCGCACTGGGTGCGCGAACCAAGGGTGTCGCTGGTCCCGCGGCAGGCGCGCCGTCGCCTGCGCACCGTACATCTTTTCCAACGTCGCCACGACGTCGACCATCGTTCCCTCGGCTGCGACCCATCCGCCGTCGATGTCGGGGAAGTCGAGTTTACAGTTGTCGCACTTCTTCCCGTCGGCGAAGCGGATCGGGCACCAGAAACTCTCGACGTTGCGCAGCATCTCCGCGCCGAGGGCGTACACGCCCGTCATCCAGTCACAGTACAGGCACCAGATCAGGTCGTGCCCCACCAGGCCGTGGAACTTCTGGCGACTGACATTGACCCAGTCCGCGTGGCGGTAGCGCGGCAGGCCGACGAGCGGCGTGAGGATGGGGTAGACGAACAGTTCCGCCACGCGGATGACGAAGAAGACGGGCAGGGCGACCGCGGTCACCCAGAGGGCGACGTGGTTGTTGAGCCGTCCCACGGTACGATTGAGGAAGGTGACGATGCGCGGGCCGTTGGCGTATTTGCGATTGGCGAGTTCGTGGATGAACATCCAGACCAGCATCCCCAGCATTTGCCCGATGATCGATCCCACCACGCCGCGCCAGCCATAGAGGATTCCCAGGACGGTGGGGGGGATCCACGTGACGATGGAAACGACAAGATCCAGCCCCGGGGCGCGGCACAGCCATGCGCCGATTCGGGTCCCGGCGCCGCCAAGTCGGGGGATCAGGTGGAGCAGGCCCGCGAAACCGGCGATTCCCACCAGGGCGGACGCCGCGATGCGCAGCAACGGGATCATCAGGCCTCCAGGCTCGTGGCGCCGCGAACGTACAACTGGGTGCATGAGCCGTCCAGAGCAACTTGATCTTTCTTCCGCGCCCCGCACCTTAAGGCTCGAGGAGGCCATATGGAACCCGGTGTGTTTCTTGCCGCGCTATTAATATTCGTGGGGATTCCCGCCTTCACGGTCCTCAGGATCGCTCGTCTACGGGCCGCACGCCCGCAATCACTACCGGCCGACGTCGCTGAACGGCTCGAGGCCGTGGAACAACGCGTCGAAGACCTCCAACAGGAGCTGGCACAAACCCAGGAGCGTCTCGATTTCGCCGAGCGTTTACTCACCAAGGCACGGGATGATCGGCGGATTGGCGGCTAAGGACTGGCGGCTGGCCGCGATCCTGACGGTGTGCGTCGCGTGCGGCGGCACTGACCCGCCAACCACGGGCGCGCTCGCGATCACCATCAACGGGCTCCCTGCGGGGGCGAGTGGTGACGTGGCGATCACTGGCCCGCACGGCTACACCCATCACACCGCTGCCACGGAAACCTTGCAGCCACTCGGCACCGGGACCTACACCATCGCCGCGAGCGCCGTCACGAGCGTGGCGGTGACGTACGCGCCGACACCCACCTCCCAGACGGCGACGGTGCCGAACGGCGGCACGGCGAGCGCGAATGTCACTTACGCGGCGCCCTCTTTGGGTCGCACGACGATAGACCGTCCCGACGACGTCGTGGGTTCGCAGGTGCACGTCGTGTACGTGCTGCCCAGCGACGGGATTGACCGCCAACTCGACACAGATGGCACTTTGGGAAACACGGTCGGAAGCTGGCAGACCTGGCTCAGCGGACAGACCGGCGGGCGGGTGCTCCGACTGGACACCTACCAGGGGGCACTCGACATCACATTCGTGCAGCTCGCGCGTTCGAACGCGACCATGATGAGTTACGGCGCCTTCGTACGCGATACGATCGAGCGGGACCTCACCGCCGCTGGCCTCGTCGTCTCGACCAAGATCTACGCGGTCTACTACGATGGTGGGAGCACGTTCGCATGCGGCGGTGGAGCCTGGCCGCCAGCTCTGCCGGGGCGGGTTGGCGCGCTCTATCTGCAAGGCACGCCGCCAGGGGCGACGCCCTGCAACATGAATCCGTTCGCGACCTCGCCGACCAGCGCGGCGGGGTACGTCGAGTTCGCCATGATTCACGAACTCATGCACACGCTCGGCTTCGTTTCCAGCGCGGCTCCGCATTTCACGGCGGCCGGCCATGTCAGCGACAGCCCGACCGACCTGATGTACGCGGGATCGCTCCCCTGGACCCCGTCCACCTTGGACGTAGGCCAGGACGACTACTACCGTCCAGGTGGGCTACCGAGTGGCGTGCTGAATCTCGCGACGAATGCCTATCTCACGCCGTAGTCGCTGGCGGAGAGGCAAGGCCAAATGCGGGTCACGGACGCCCGCCGACTACTGCTAGGCCTTCCGAACGTCGTCGAGGGCCGGTCGTACGGCATGCCGTCCTTCCTTCTTCATGGCCGGTTTCTCGCGCGCTTCCGTGACGACGATACGGTCCTGGTGCTCCAACTGGCATCGATCGGTGAGCGTGAGGTCCTGATGGAGCTGAACCCCCGCGCCTTTTTTTTCACCGAGCACTATCGGAACTATCCCGCGGTGCTGATTCGGCTGGCCGAGGTTGTGCCGTCGCTCCTCACCGATGTCGTGACGGAAGCGTGGCGCCATGTCGACGCGCTGCCACCGGTGAGGAAACGCAAGCGCCCGAAATGATCGGGACCCTCCTACCTGGCCGCCCCCAACCACAACAAACCATCGATGATGATCTGATCCTGAATCGGGTTATTCAGCGTATGTGACAACGTCGAGTTCGTGGGCCCGTATTTGTGCTCATAGTCAATGTCGTTGTGACCCATGTTGAGGTAGATCATGCGGTACCGCTTGTTGGTCCATACCACGGGATAGTATCCACTGTGCCAGATCTCGTGCGGCTTTGGCCCGGTGCCCAGCGGAAAGCTGGTCGAGTCTATGGACAGCAGAATGTCGATGTCAGGATTCTGCCTGAGATCTTTCTCCCATCGGTACCACTCGCTGGGTGAGGAGCGAAACGTCTCGGGCAGGTGAGCGGTCGCGGGATGGGTGCGGTCTTCCACCCGGAGAATCGCCGCCGTCGGTCTCCACGTGTTGCTGACGTATGACCCCGACCCGAGGAATGTGTTGTGATACCAGTCCCAGTTCGCCGGATACACGGAAGGTGTCAGAGCAAAACCGGCGAAATGAAAGCCCATCCACGCTCCACCATGCTCCATGTACGCCTGAAACGCCGCCCGCTGCGCCGGCGCTTCCGGACGCGTGTCCAGAAAGACCACGACCTGATAGTGAGATAGAAAGTCGGCATTCAGGTTCTGCCAATTGGATGTCGTGTCAAAGGTGAATTGGTATTTCGCCGCCATCTCGGGAAACCAGCGCTCGGCTTCATGCAGAAAGCTGATATGGGCATCATCCTCCTTGCCGGTAAAAAACGCGATGACGCGAAACGCCGGCGTGACGTAATTGACGCCGACGCTGCGTTGAGTCGCGCTTCGCTTTCGCAAGATGGCCCGCGCCGGCGCCCCCTCGTGTCCTCGCACCTTCAGCGGTAGCACGATCAGATCGTAGTCGCCGGCTTGCACCGGGCGCAGGTCCAGCCCCTCCACGATGGGAATCCCGCGCCCCAGCAGAATCTGGTGCGTCCTCGGCGCCGCAGCGCCGAATTGCTCTGCCGAGATGTAGTCGACGCCGACCAGCACGACTCCGCCGTCCGCGAGGAGCTGCGCTGCATCCGGAGCGATGTATGCGAAGTCCCGATGGAACGTGACTGAGTCCATCCAGCCGCGCAGCGTGCTGCGCGTGCGAAACAGCACGCGCTTCGCGCCCCTCCAGTCGTGCCGGCTCAGCTCCGCCGCATCGATCGCCTGCACACTGTCGGGGATATCGATCACCCGCGCGGCGCCCAGCAGCGGGGCCAGCGGCACCTGATCGATCGGCGCGCCACCCGCGACGAAATGCATCGGGGCGTCGATGTGCGTCCCGCTGTGCGCGCCCAGCGAGTAGACCGACAGGGTCAGTTTGTCGCCTTTCCCCATACTCTTGAGAAAATCGAACTTCATGGGCGCGTCGCCCTCATAGACGGGAGTTCGCGTGGGATCGAGCGTCGCCGTCACATCGATCCACCCCTCCGCGCTCAGGTCCCGCGCCCCGTGATCACGCGGGGCACATCCCACGACGAGACTCAAGAGCAGCGTGAACGCCAGCCCCGCCACGCCGATGATCGTCTCGGCGACGGTCCACGTCTTCAGCGTCTGTTGCACAGTCATGTTGAAGAACTCCTTGATGAGCCAGAAGCCCGAGTCGTTCACGTGGGAGAGCACCAGCGAGCCCGCGCCCGTGGCGAGCACCAAGAGCTCGAGGTTCGTCCCGGGCGTCGCCGCCGCGATCGGGGCGACGAGCCCCGCGGCCGTCGTCATCGCCACGGTCGCCGAGCCGGTGGCCACGCGGATCAGCGCCGCCACCGTCCACGCGAGCAGCAGCGGCGATGCGCGCGATCCCAGGGCCACGTCGGCAATCGCTTTACCGACACCACTGTCCAAGAGAACCCGGTTGAAGCCGCCGCCGGCGCCGATCACGAGGAGAATCGTGGCGGTCGGCGCGAGGCAGTCGTTCGCGAACTTGAGGATCTGATCGCGCGTGAAGTGCTGCTGGTGCCCCAGCGACCAGAAGGAAAACAGCAGCGCCAGGAGCAGTGCGACGATCGGGCTCCCGACGAAATCGAGGGCCGCGCGCACTGTGCTCGCCGCGCCGAGCGCGACGTCGGCGGCGCTGGCGCACAACATCAGGATGACCGGGAGCAGCACGGTGAAGAGCGACATGCCGAAGCCCGGCATCTGGTCGTGCGGCACGCTGCCGACGAACTGCGCGGCGATCGGGTTTTCCGCGGGGAGGGTGATGCGCGGCGCGATCCACGAGGCGAAGATCGGGCCCGCGAGCGCCGCCGTCGGCAGCCCGACCAGGAGGGCGTAGGCGATCGTGCGCCCGACATCGGCGTGGTAGGCGCCAACCGCGAGCATCGCCGCCGGATGCGGCGGTACCATGCCATGCACCACCGACAGCCCCGCTACCAGCGGAATGCCGATCTTCACGAGTGAAAGCCCCGAGCGACGGGCAATCGTGAACACCAACGGAATCAGCAGCACGAAGCCGACCTGAAAGAAGACGGGAAAGCCCACGATAAAGGCGACGAACATGATCGCCCAGTGCACGCGTTTCTCGCCGAACAAGTCGATGAGCGTGGTCGCAATGCGCGTCGCGCCGCCGGACTCCGCCATCATCTTGCCCAGCATCGTGCCGAGCGCCACCACGATCGCGATGAAGCCCAGGACCGCGCCGACGCCGTCCTGGATGGCCTTCACGACATTGCCGAACGGCATGCCTGTCGCAATGCCCAGGGCGAGGGACACGGCGATCAGGGCGACGAAGGGGTGCAGCTTGAAGCGCGCGATCAGGACGATCAGCGCCACCACCGCCGCGAAGGCCAGGAGCAGCAGACGGGCGTTCGGGCTCATGCCGCGCGCCTCACCAGATCGGCGACAATCGCATCCGGTGCCTCACGGATGTCGCACACCCACACGCGCTCGTCCGGCGCCGGCGCTTCCAGAATGGAGAGCTGGCTCTCGAGCAGCGATGGCGGCATGAAATGGCCGCGGCGGTTGGCGAGGCGCTCCGCGAGCAGCGCTCGGCCCCCCGCGAGGTATACGAAACGCACGTCAGCGTCCCCCGCCGAGCGGAGCAGGTCACGATAGCTGCGCTTGAGCGCCGAACACGAGACGACGAGACCAACGCCGGCGCGTTTCGCGGCGCGCAGTCGCGTGGCGATCGCGATGAGCCACCCGTGGCGGTCGTCGTCTGTCAGCGCGATCCCAGCCGCCATGCGCGTCACGTTCTCCGGGGGGTGCAGGTCATCACCTTCGACGAACGCGATGTCGAGCTCGCGCGCGAGCTGCGCTCCGATCAGGCTCTTTCCGGCGCCAGAGACGCCCATGATTACGTAGAGCCCGGTGTGCACAGCGACCTATCCTATACCGCCGAGCGATTCGGGGCTATTCTGCTGGCTACGGAATCTTCGAGGGAGTAACGATGCAGCTGGCGATGATCGGGCTGGGCCGAATGGGCGGCAACATGGTGCGGCGGCTGCTCCAGGAGGGGAGCGGGGGGGGCGGGCACGAGCTGATTGTGTACGACTCGAGCCCCGACGCGGTCAAGGCCCACGCCGGCAAAGGCGTCAAGGCGGCGAAGGACGTCGCCGACGTCGCTCGGCAACTCGCGCCGCGTCGCGTCGTCTGGGTGATGGTGCCGGCCGGCGCCGTCGAGAGCACCATCGAGCAGCTGGTGCCGCATCTCTCTCGGGGCGACATCGTCATCGACGGCGGCAACTCGAACTTCCGCGACTCGCTGCGCCGCGCGGAGGCACTCAAGCAGCAGGGAATCGAGTTCGTGGACGTCGGGACGAGCGGCGGGGTGTGGGGCCTCACCCTCGGCTACTGCCTCATGATCGGTGCGTCGCCGGCCGCGTTCCAGCACTGCGAGCCGATCTTTCGGACGCTCGCCCCCCCCGAGGGCTACGCGCACGTAGGCCCCTGCGGGGCCGGCCACTACGTCAAGATGGTCCACAACGGGATCGAGTACGGACTGCTCCAGGCGTATGCCGAGGGCTACGAGATCTTGCATGCCTCTCAGGATTTCGAGCTGCGGCTGGGCCAGATCGCGAAGCTGTGGAACCGCGGCAGCGTGGTGCGGTCCTGGCTGAACGAGCTGGCGGAGCGGGCGTTCTCCCGGGACGATCAGCTGGCCGCCATCCGGGGTTACGTGCAGGACTCGGGCGAGGGGCGCTGGACAGTCGAAGAGGCGATGCGGCTGGACGTGCCGGCGCCGGTCATCACGTTGTCGCTGCTGGCGCGGTTCCGCTCCCGCCAGGAAGAGTCCTTCGGGGCCAAGGTGATTGCCGCGTTGCGACACGAGTTCGGCGGGCATGCGGTGCAGACCAAATGAATCGTGTTTCGCTGCTTGTGGCGCTGGCCTACGTGGTGATCGGCGTCGTCTTCAGTGCGCTCCTCAGGTCGGTGGACGTGCACGTGTCACGGCTGGCGGCTTGGGTAGCCAGCGCCGTCGTGGCCGCCGCGCAGATTGCGTACGAGCACTACCGCCTGGCCAGCTCACCTCGTGCGACGGCGTGGCATGCGGCCGCAGCGGTCGCGCTCGGTGCCTTCGGCCTCGCGCTCGCAGCCAACGTGCATTCATGGTTCGCGGCGACGCCCGCCCACCAGTCGCGGCTGCTCCTCGCACTCGTCGCCTGGCCCGTCATCACGGCGGTGCCGGCGTTTGTTGCGGCACTCGTGGCTGCGCTGGTGCTGGCCCGCGTTTCGCCGCGGGCCTGAGCGTTAGGGAGTGAATCTTTCTTCAGCGCCGCCCGTCAGGCGGCACTTGGGGACCGTAACATGACGTTCAAGCCGCGGGTGTGGGAACCGATCGCGTGGATCCTGACCGGCATCAACCTCGTCAGCGTGCCGTTGGTGGCGGGGCCTTGGCACGCCGGGGCGCATGCCGTGCTGGCCGCCGTGTTCGCCCTCTGGGCCCAGCGCCTCCGGCGTCTTGGCAGGCAAGCCGCGTCGGACGGGTCCCTGGCGGAGCGAGTGAGCGAACTCGAGGCTCGCCTCATCGAGTTTGACAATCTGCCCAATGTCGAGACTCGGCTCGCGGAGCTGGAAGAACGGTTGGACTTTACGGAGCGGGCGTTAGTAGACGTACGGGCGCGTGCCCAGCTTCCTCCCAAATAGAGCCTTGACGCACTCTTGACTGAGTTGGCCCAGCATCACTGGGAGACTCAGCCTGGAGCGCTACATGCGTTACTTCGTTTCGGTTCTAGGCGTACTAGCCTTGGCCCTCGGCTGCAGCGCGGGAACCGAGCCGAATGGGTCGGGCGCGGTGGGACCCATCGGCCCGTTCCCCGCCGGCCTCACGGGGAAGGTCGCATTCGCCACCGAGGTGGTGGTGACGACGTCGAGGCTGGCGTACATCGAAACCAAACTTCACGTCATCGACTTGGCCGATCCCGTGGACAGCGTCATCTACACCGGGCGGGATCAGTTCATCTGGGGTCTCACCTGGGCGCCGGATGGCGAGCATCTCGTGATGCAGAGCTTCATCTACCAGGCTCCGGGTCCCAATGGAGAGAACAACAACATCGTTCAACTCCACCGGCTGAACGCGGCGGGCTCGGAGAACTACGTGGTCTTCGACGGCATCGGGCCGGAGTTCCGCCCCGCGTACGGCAGGGACGGCCGGCTCGCCTACTTCGCGGGCTGGAGCAACGATCCTTCATCGGGCATCTACATCGATGGCAACCCTGTCCATTCGCTCGACTACGACAATAGCGATCTCGCCTGGATGCCGGACGGCACGGCCCTCGTGTATACGTACCAGTGGTGGGCAGGTCCTCCGCGCGGCCTGGTGCGGCTGACCCTCGCTGACTCGAGTCTGACGCAGCTGGTC
>Ga0137418_10003163_pt1 | contig 15129 bp, 13 predicted proteins | sample CZODoug3_1_2_16f_FD_122242 | JGI IMG/M metagenome (GOLD analysis project Ga0137418, IMG submission 122242) | Vadose zone soil fungal communities from Angelo Coast Range Reserve, California, USA - CZODoug3_1_2_16fungal (Hybrid Assembly) | ecosystem: Environmental > Terrestrial > Soil > Vadose... | reverse complement strand
CGGAAGACATTCCCTTGTTGGTGCAGTACTTCAGCCAGAAATATGCACGCCGTATGGATAAGCGAATCGAAAGAATTCCTGCGGCAGCGATGCGGAAACTGGCGCACTGGCATTGGCCCGGGAACGTACGCGAGCTTCAGAATCTTGTGGAACGTGCAGTGATCCTGACGCGCAGCAGCACATTGGCGATCTCGGTACCCGAATTGGCAAACGGTGTCGCAACCTCGGCTTTTCCCAGAGCTGGCAACATCGACGAACAAGACAGGATTTTGCGAATCCTGAAAGAGACCAAGGGACGCGTCGGCGGTCCGAACGGCGCCGCAACACGCTTGGGTCTTAAGCGGACTACATTGATCACGCGAATGAGCAAGATGGGGATCGATCCGCGAAAGATGGCGTAAGGAATTTTCGGAAGCTGCAATCGCCTTCAGCGGCGGCATTAGACAATGCTGGTGATTTTAGGACTCGCGATCCTCGCGAGATCCTTCAAATAAATCTCCGCCATCCCGCCTCGCGATGGACTTGCTCCTCAAAAAGTATGCCTGCCAATCTATAGCTCGAGCGTATCACCGTGGTGAGTAGGCGGCTCGTTGAACTCCCAGAACTCTAGCAATTCCCAAAATTCTGACACTCGGATTTCTTTTTAGAGCCCTGTTTTCAGTGAGATGCGATTGGATACTCGATTGCATCGTTGGTGGCAGCATATCCGCAACTGCGATGTTGGTCAAACGGCCTGATCGATGACTTTTAGAATTGAGACTACGGCGCGAGGGAGATTCACAGTGTTCGGCCTGAGTGGCCGAATCACAACACCGGCGATAGCCGAATTGCAGAGACTTTTTGAACTTCAAACGGACTACCACCGCATCGTTTTAGATCTGAAAGACGTTACCGTAATCGATCGCGACGTTATGCGTTTTTTCCTGCGTTGCGAAGCAGATGGCGTGAAGCTTGAGAACTGCGCTCCATATATCCGCGAATGGATGGAAAGAGAAAAAGATTGAGGGTGGCATCGAGGCACTGAAGCGGGAACCCGTGTCTTATTTGTGTTGTGGAGGGCCGCCCACGCGATCGCGCAGAACGCTAGTCGAAGCGTGCTCGGCATCAAAGCCGCTCTTGCAAAAAATAATTGAAAAGTTGCCGGGCCAAATGGGCGGCTGCCAAACTTGGAAATCACCGGTCGACGCAAGAATTGAAAATCAAACAACTCAACATAAAGAAACACACCTTCCGATAAGTCCGCTCGTTGAATTCCCAGAATTCTGACAATTCCCAAAATTCTGACACTCCAATTTCTTTTTCGAGCCCTATTTTCAGTGAAATCCAATTGGCTACTCGGTTGCACTACTCGTGATCGGTGCTCGGAGGGAAGGAATGCAGTGCAGAACATCCGCGCGCCCGTCACTTCGACCAATTTGAAATGGAGCGTACAATCATGACAAATAATCCGAACGAACTAACCATCGAGAACTCGGCTGTAGTACTCATCGATCACCAGCCGGCAGTCGGCTTGGCCGTGAATTCCATTGATAGGACTGTCCTAGTCAATAACGTCACTGGTCTCGCGGCGGCGGCGAAGGCTTTGGGCGTGCCGACAGTGCTGACCACGATCGGCGCGAAGGGGAGCGTCCTCGTCGACCCCATCTTCAAGGAGATCCAAGCCATTTTCCCCGAAATCACGCCAATCGACCGCACATCGACGCATGCCTGGACAGACCCGAAATTCCGGGCTGCCATCGACGCGACCCACCGCAAGAAGCTGATCATGGCCGGCATCGTGACCGGAACCTGTCTTTCCCAGTCGGTACTGGCAGCCCTCAAGGACGGGTTCGAGGTCTACTTCGTCAGTGACTGCTCAGGCGATGTGACGACAGAGGCGCACGAGGATGCCAAAGCCCTCATGACACAGGCAGGGGCTCATCCGATCACCTGGATGAACGCATCCGGCCAGTGGGCCCCGGACTATACTTCGAAGGAACGAGCCCTGATGACCCCCATCTACACAAAGTATGGCACCGGCGGCACGAACTTCCTTGTTGACTACGTGCTCGACCAAATCGCAGCCGGTGTCGTGCCGCAACCGAACTTCAAGTCTGCTCAGGTCGCGTCCAGGTGACCTTCGTGGGGAAGATACCCGTGGTCCGACCGCTAGCGGGCGGACCGCGCGACCACCTCGCTAATTACTTGAGGAGGAAAACAATGAAAGGAGAAAAAGTCATGAAACGTTTCGATAATCGGACAGTGATTGTCACGGGCGGTGCCCGTGGAATGGGCGCCAGCCATGCGCGCGGCTTCGTCGCCGAGGGCGCTAACGTTGTGATCGCGGACCTACTCGAGCAGGAGGGACGGGCTCTCGCCGGCGAACTTGGCGCTCACGCGATCTTTTCCCGCCTCGACGTCACGAGCGACAAGGACTGGGCGGGGACGGTGGCCGCCGCCGAGGACGCCTTCGGCCCAGTATCCGTGCTGATCAACAACGCGGGCATCGTGCGCTTCGGAACGATTGCGGAGACCGAGCCGACCGTCTGGCGCCAAGTCATCGACATCAACTTGACCGGCGCGTATCTGGGGATCCGCGCCGTAACGCCCTCGATGCGCAAGGCGGGTGGCGGCGCGATCGTCAATATTTCCTCGGGCGCCGGGTTTACCGCCACGTTCGGGCTCGCCGCGTATGTGTCCAGCAAGTGGGCAGTGCGGGGACTGACCAAGACGGCGGCGCTGGAGCTCGGGCACGACAACATCCGCGTCAACTCGATTCACCCCGGTGCTATTCGCACACCGATCCTCGCCGCTAATGCGCCGGATGCCGCGGCAATGGCAGCGACGATGGCGGGGGCAGGGGTGGGGTTATCAGCGATTCCGCGCGTAGCCGAGCCTGACGAGATCACACGCCTGGTGCTGTTCGTCGCCTCCGACGAGGCCAGCTTCTCGACCGGCTCCGAGTTCATTGCCGACGGCGGCCTTCTACTCGGCCCGGTGCCGCAGCATCAGCCCGCCGAGGCGACCGTGGTCTGAGCCGCAGAGAACCGACTGGTCTTCCAAGTAAAGTAAAGGAGCGGATATGAAAGTTTTATATACCACCGAGGCGATAGTCGAAGGAGGGCGAGCAGGTCGAGGCAGGACCTTGGACGGCCGGCTCGCCGTCGAGCTATCCGTCCCAAAAGAATTGGGCGGCGAGGGCGGACCTGGCACCAATCCGGAGGACCTTTTCGCGATCGGCTACGCCGCCTGCTTCCAATCCGGGCTCCTATCGGTGGCACAGGGCCGGAAGATCGATGCTTCCGGCTCGACGGTTACCGCCCAAGTGGGAATTGGTCCCACCGGTCGCGGCGGATTTGGCTTGGCGGTCGCCCTTGACCTACACGCGCCGAACCTGTCACGTGTCGACGCCGAGGACCTCATGCGCCGAGCCCACGCGCTCTGCCCTTACTCGAACGCTACGCGCGGCAATGTCGACGTCACGCTCCGCGTCGACGGTACACAGTTAGGTGAGAGTGATTTAACCAAGAACAACGGCGGAAACAACCATCAGCAAGACAGGACTTCAGGCGCTGCCTAAGGTAAGGCGATCAATGAAAGAGGTATCACGAAATCTCGTAAGAACATTACAACTCAACAACAAGAAATGGAGGAGTTATGGCAAGCAAGCAAATGAAGCATATGAATGAGCTCTACGCGTCCATCAAAGAACGGGTGTTGAAGCCGGGCCTGGATTTGGCAACGAATCGGGACATCGTGGAGAACCTGCATTTGGCCGCCATCGAGCCCGAGGCGGTCACTTACGCTGAGGTGGATGCCGACGGCGTACCGGCGCTGTGGTGTATCCCGCAGGGCAGCGACCCGGACCGCGTCCTGTTGCACAGCCACTCCGGTGGCTCAGTCGTTACCTCGATGCACACCGACCGAAAGGCGATTGGGCACATCGCGAAGGCAGTGGGTGTCCGCGCCCTCGTGCTGAACTTTCGGCGTGCGCCGGAACACAAGTTCCCCGCCCAAATCGATGACGTGGAGAAGGCGTATCGCTGGCTCCTCGCCCACAAGATTCGCCCCGAGAACATTGCCAGCATCGGTCACTCGATCGGCGGCAACCTTGCCGTGAGCCTGGCTGTGGCACTACGTGACAAGGGGGCCCCACTGCCGGCTGCCATCCTGTCCGTTTCACCCTGGTACGACACGGAGATGAAGAACGAGACGTGGGAAAGCAACGCCAAGACCGACATGCTTCTCTCTAGGCAGGCGGTGGAAGGGTTTCGAGAGGCGTGGATCGGCGGCACAGGTGTGGCCAGGAATGATCCCCGGGTCAATATGCTCTACGCCGATCTAACCGGCCTGCCACCGATCATGGTCTACTACGGCGAATATGAGATGCCGGCCGGCGAAGCCATCGAGTTCGCGAAGCGAGCGAAAGACGCTGGCGTCGATGTCACCCTGCGCTCCCTGCCTGAAGGCCAGCACAACTTCATCCTCGGTGCCGGCCGTGTGCCCGAGGTGGACCGAGCGATCGAGGAGATTAGCCGGTGGCTGCGATCCAAGCTCGGTCTTGCTATTTTGGCGGCGGCAGATCCTTCGCAGGAAGCCGCAGCGCCCGCGGCGGGCGCGAACTCCGGCACGACCGGCCTCGAAGCCAGCGTCAAGAAGCCCGGCTCTTCGGACCCGCGATTCACCCGCTTCGCTCTGGACAAGTCGACACCCTCCCTATGGCGAGTGACGTTCAACCACCCACCGATCAATTTGATCGACTCCGAGATGATCGGCGAACTGGGCGAACTGTTCGCCGAAGTCGAACGGAACGAGGGGCCGGCGGTAGTGGTATTCGACAGCGCCGACATGGACTACTTCCTGGCGCACTACGACATCACTACCGCCAACCGTTCCCTCGTCGACTCACTCCCGCCAGGACCGACCGGTTTCCATCCTTGGATCGATCTGCTGGTTCGGCTGAGTAAACTGCCAGCGGTCACGATCTCGGCGATCCGAGGGAGAGCTCGCGGCGCCGGCAGCGAGTTCGTTCTCGCTTGCGACATCCGCTTCGCAAGTCGAGAGCGGGCCGTGCTCGGTCAGATGGAAGTCGGTTTCGGCGCCGTTCCGGGAGGCGGCCCAGCAACCCGACTGCCGGGTCTCGTCGGCCGGGGTCGGACCTTCGAGATCCTGCTCGGCGGTCAGGACTTCGATGGCGCACTTGCCGAACGGTATGGCTATGTCAATCGCGCCATTCCCGACATCGAATTCAAAGGCTTCGTCGATCGCTTTGTGCGGCGAGTCTCGGCGTTCGATCCTCAAACCCTTCGCGATATCAAGCACTTCATCAATAAGGTTTCCCTGCCGGCGGATGAGGAATTCCCTCCACAGATGGACGCGTTCTGGCGAGCGGTGGCGCGCCCAGCATTGCAGGCGCGAGCGAAAAAAGCGTTTGAACTCGGCCTCCAACAGCGCACCGAAATCGAGCTACGTCTTGGCGAGTACGTGGAGCAGATTTAACCGACAACAGAGGAGCAAACAGTATGCGTGCAATGAGGGCAGAAAAATTCAGTGGTTATGAAGGCTTGAAGCCCGTAGATCTTCCAAAGCCTGCGGTCTCGAACGGAAAAGTACTGCTGCGAGTGACTGCAGCCGGCGTCACACCACTCGAGCATACGATTCTCTCCGGCCATTTCCCCATTGCGAAGGCGCCGCTCGTCCTGGGCAGCGAAGGGGCGGGTATGGTGCAGGAGGGAGGCGGAGCGGACTTTCCCGTCGGTTCACGTGTGATGTTCACTGGGACGTACGGCGTTTTTGAGGATGGAGCCTACAGTGAGTGGCTTGCCGTAGGGAGGGAAAGCCTCTGCCGAATACCTGAGGGTGTCGACGACGTGAGCGCTGCAGGTATTCCGGTCGCGTATCTCACCGCGCAGGTGGCTCTCACACTCGCTGGTTTTCGGGCAGGCAAAACCGTGCTGGCGCCAGCGATTGGAGGATCGGTCGGCAATGCGGTGACGCAGCTGGCGCGTGCCTTGGGTGCAAAACACGCCATGTCAAGCACGACCAATCATGCGAAAGCCGAGCAGGCGAAGGCGCTCGGATTCGATGAGGTCATTGATACCTCGTTCGAGAAGTTGGGTGACGGCGTGCGTCGTATCACGAACGGTTACGGTGCAGACATTGTGATCGACGGGGTCGGTGGTGAAGTTCTGAGCGAGGCGCTCGGGGTGCTTGCGCCGGGCGGAAGCCTCACAACACTGGGGTATTCGGCAAGCCGCAAGGCAACCATTGACGTCACAAATCTGATCTGGCAACAGGCCAGCATCCAGAGCTTCATATTGTTCGCTCAGCCGCAGGCAGTCTTGGCTAACGCTTGGAATGCTATCGTCTCTCTCCTTCAATCCGGCGCGATCAAACCGATCGTGGCTAAGACCTTCCCGCTGGCCGAAGCGGCTGATGCTCTGCGTTACCTGGTTGAGGGCCGCCCTTTCGGCAGGGTCGTCCTCACAATCTGACAAGCGCATCGACTGCCGAGTGCGGCAGCGAGGATGCTCAGGAGGGCATACCATGAAGCTAGAATCGAACCTCCGATCTCCGCTGCCCGGCTTGGCGTTGCTGGCGATAGTGGTCTGTACCGCCTGCTCCTCCACTAGCGAACAGCCAACACCGCCTCCGCCCGGGGTGACCGTCGCTACCGTCATGCAGAAGGACGTACCCATTTATCAAGACTGGGTGGGAACGATGGCCGGCAACATCGATGCTGATATTCGGCCGAAGGTTGACGGTTTCTTGCTTAAGCGTTTGTACACCGAAGGATCATACGTCAAGAAGGGTCAGCCGGTGTTCCAGTTGGATCAACGCCAGACACAGGCCTCTGTGGAACAAGCGCAGGGACAACTTGAACAAGCCAAGGCGGCACTCGCGCAAGCACAGATTGATGTGAAGCGCTACACACCGCTGGTAGCCGTGAAGGCGGTGAGCCAGGCCGAACTCGATAAGGCAAGGAGTACGGAACGGGCCGCAACGGCCCAGGTCGAAGCCGCCCAAGCCGTACTGGACAACTCGAAGCTGAACCGTGACTGGGCGACAGTTGCCTCCCCGATCTCAGGAATTGTTGGCATTGCCAAAGTCGGCGTTGGTGACCTGATGACGCCGAACACCGTGATGGCGACGGTTTCGGCAGTGGATCCAATTTATGTCGATTTCAGCATCTCGGAGCAGGACTACCTACGCTTTGTGCGGGACAAACCAGGCCGCGCAGCCGACCGGAATCTGGAGTTGTTCCTCGGAGATGGATCGGTCTTTCCACACCGCGGACGCGGGCTACTGCTGAACCGCGAAGTGGACTCTCGAACCGGCACGATTCAGGTACGGGCTGAATTTCCTAATCCGGGGAATGTGCTGCGTCCGGGGCAGTACGCGCGCATTCGTGCAGTAACGGAAAATCGAAAGGACGCGTTGTTGATCCCGCAGCGGGCCATTTCGGAGTTGCAGGGTATCTACCAGGTCGCGGTAGTTGGTTCCGATAACAAAGTGGCGATTCGCACGGTGAAACCCGGCCCTCAGTTCGGCGACATGTGGGTGATCGAATTGGGTGTGCAGCCAGGGGATAAGATCGTGGTCGACGGACTGCAACGGCTTCGTGACGGAATGACGGTGGCGCCGACGCCCTTTAAGGACACGCAGGTGAACGCAGTCCAGGGTGGAGAATAGCCATGGCCAAGTTCTTCATCAACCGCCCGACCGTCGCAATTGTGATTTCGATTCTGACGGTCATCGCAGGTCTCCTGGCGATGACGAAGCTCCCCATCGCACAGTTGCCCGACATCGTGCCCCCACAGATCAACGTTTCGGCGGTTTACACCGGTGCGGACGCGCTGACGATTGAGCAGTCCGTCGCAACGCCCCTGGAGCAGCAGATGAACGGCGTCGACAACATGCTCTATATGACGTCCACGAACGCCAATGATGGCACCATGAACCTGAAGGTGACGTATGAGATCGGTACGAACGTAGATATCGACCAGGTGAATACGCAGAACCGGGTTTCGCAGGCCAGCCCAAATCTTCCAACCTCAGTGAATCAGTACGGAGTGACCGTCAAGAAGCTGATGGGACTTCCGCTGCTGGTGTTATCAATCTATTCGCCCAACGGCACTTTCGATAGTAAATTCCTGGGTAACTACGCCACGATCAACATCAATGATGCGTTGCTCCGTGTCCCGGGTGTTGGGCAGGTTACCAACTTCGGTACGTCCGATTACGCAATGCGCATTTGGGTAAAGCCGGATCAGCTGACGAAGCTGGGAATGACGGTCTCCGACCTTACGACTGCCGTACAACAGCAAAGCGCTGTAAACCCAGCGGGTCAGATTGGGGGCGAACCCGCACCCAAGGGGCAGCAGTTCACTTACTCCGTGCGTGCCGCGGGTCGTCTAGTGAATGCAGAGCAGTTTGGCGAAATCATCGTCCGGCAAAATCCAGACGGCTCGACAGTGCGATTGAAGGATCTCGCTCGAATCGATCTCGGATCCTTGATATATCAGCAGATTGGGCGTTTCAACGGGAAGGCCGCTGTCATCATCGCCGTCTACCAGGCGCCGGGCTCGAACGCGTTGGCGGTTGCCAACCAGCTCAGGGAGCAAATGGAGGAACTGAAATCACGCTTTCCGCAGGGTCTGGACTACGCGATCTCTCTCGATACGACCCTGCCGGTCACCGAAGGCATGAAAGAGATCGTGAAAACGTTGTTCGAAGCGATTGTTCTGGTCATTATCGTTGTCTTCCTCTTTCTCCAGGGCTGGCGCGCCACCCTTATTCCTTTGATTGCTGTGCCCGTTTCGTTAATCGGGACGTTCGCCGTGTTCCCAATGTTAGGATTTTCTATAAACACGCTGTCGCTGTTTGGACTGATCCTTGCGATCGGACTCGTGGTGGACGACGCCATCGTGGTGGTCGAGGCGGTGGAACATCACATCGAACATGGCTTCTCGCCCAAGGATGCGACTTTAAAAGCTATGGAAGAGGTCTCCGGACCGGTTATCGGCATCGCGTTGATTCTGTCGTCAGTCTTCGTGCCTATGGCATTCATGGGAGGAATTCAGGGTCTGTTGAACAAGCAGTTTGCTGTGACGATCGCCATCTCGGTTCTGATCTCCGCCTTCAACGCATTGACGCTCTCCCCAGCTCTCTCGGCGCTGTTGCTTCGTCCACGTAAGAAGGCGAAAGGCCCGCTCGGACGTTTCTTCGCCTGGTTCAACCGCTCGTTCGAAAAGGTGACAGGCGGTTACGTCTCGTGGAGCCGCATTCTGATTCGGCGGTCCCTCATCGCGATGCTCCTCTTGGTGGGTATCGCCGTGCTCGCTGGAGGCATGGGCAAGAGGCTACCCACCAGCTTTATTCCCGAGGAAGATCAGGGGTACGCCTTCATCCAGTTGCAACTGCCAGATGCGGCATCATTGCAGCGGACCGATGCAGTCATGCGCAAGGTAGATGACATCCTGGCACATACTCACGGCATTCAGGGCTACGACGCGATCGCCGGTTTCAGCTTGCTTTCGAACACTTCCTCCACATACAGCGGGTTCTACTTCCTGCAGTTTGATCCTTGGGACGAGCGGCAAAATCCGGAGCTCTCCGCTAGAGGGCTCATGCGCACGTTAAATATAAAAATGCAGGAGGCGATTCCAGAGGCGATCGGCTTTGCTTTCGGTCCGCCCGCCATTCCCGGCTTGGGGACGGCCGGAGGTTTCACGTTCATGTTACAGGACCGTTCCGGCGGCTCGGTGGAACAACTCTATGACAGCCTTGAGAAGCTAACCCAGGGGGCGCGTAAGCGCCCGGAACTGGCTTCGCTTGTCAGCAGCTTTCGACCTTCGGTGCCGCAGCTGTTTGTGGACGTCGCCCAGGACCGAGTCCTCAAACAAGGCCTGCAATTTGGCGAGGTCTACGAGACGCTGCAGGCGTTTCTGGGTGGTGCGTACGTCAACCAATTCAATCGTTTCGGACGACAATGGAAGGTGTACCTGCAAGCCGAACCGGAGTACCGTACCAGCGCCGATAAGATCAACAACTTCTATGTCCGCAGCTCAAAGGGCGAGATGACGCCACTGGGTTCGCTGGTGACCATCAAGCGAGTTTCAGGTCCGGAGTATACGAACCGTTTCAATTTGTTCCGCAGCATACAGATCAACGGTTCGCCCGCTCCAGGATACAGTTCCGGACAGGCGATGGCCGCGATGGAGGAGGTCGCTGCACAGGTCTTGCCTAGTGGCATGGGTTACGAATGGACTGACATGTCCTACCAGGAAAAGAAGGCTGCAGGTGGACGAGCAATGGTTTTTGGCATGTCGCTATTGTTCGTGCTTCTGATCCTGGCGGGCATGTATGAGAGTTGGTCATTACCGTTCAGCGTTCTGCTCTCAACGCCGGTGGCGGTTCTGGGTGCCTATAGCGGGCTCCTGCTGCGCAAGTTCGACAACAACGTGTTTGCGCAGATCGGCATAGTGATGCTGATTGGGCTGACGGCGAAGAATGCCATCTTGATCGTCGAGTTTGCCAAATTGGAGCACGAGCAAAAAGGAAGAGAACTCGTCGACGCGGCCCTTGAGGGCGCCCGGTTGCGATTGCGACCGATCCTGATGACCTCCTTTGCATTCATTCTGGGGTGCGTGCCCTTGTGGGCTGCGAGGGGTGCGGGCGCAATTGGCCGCCAAGTCCTGGGCAGCGCTGTCATCGTCGGTATGTCTACGGCTACGGTGATCGGCGTCTTTCTTGTGCCGGTGCTGTTCGTGGTAGTTGAACGCCTGGGCAAGAAGAGAACCGCTGTGGCAGCTCCTACAAAGGCACCTGCGGAGGGAGGTGCGGACTAATGCGCAAACTCGCTTGGCTTGCTCTCTCATTGCTAGTGCTGGCAGGTTGCGCGGTCGGACCGAAGTACAAGCGGCCCACGGTGGCTCCTCCGGATACGTACTACACGGATCCATCTCCGCAGGCGAACTCGATTGCGGATCTTGGCTGGTGGGAGTTGTTCAAGGATCCCGTGCTACAGGGCCTGATTCAGGGAGCACTGAAGAACAACTACAATGTGCAGATCGCAGCGGCAAGGGTGGAGGAGGAGCGGGCCCAAAGCGGGGTGACGCGTTCCTTGTACTTCCCGCAGATCGGTTATGGCGCCAACATTTCGGGACAACGCGCGCCGCTCGCCTCCAGCCACGTGTACCACGGCTACAACGTCGACCTATCCTGGGAACTGGACCTGTGGGGTCGCATCCGTCGGCTGAATGAACAACAACGAGCCGTCTTTCTTGCAACCGAGGAAGCACAACGTGGAGTCTGGTTGAGCCTCGTGAGCGAGGTTGCACAGGCCTACTTCGAGTTGCGGGCACTCGACGCACAACGGGAAATCGCATTGCAGACGCGGGAGAGTTTTCAAGAGACCTTGGATCTGTTCAACAAAAAACTCGATGGCGGCGACGCCTCCGGACTCGAGACTTCGCGAGCTGAGGGGGCACTCGCCGATGTGCTTGCCCAAATTCCGGACCTGGAGCGGCAGATTACGGCCAAAGAAAACCAGATCAGCCTGCTCGTCGGAAAGAATCCGGGTCCGACACCGCGCGGAGCTGTGCTCAGTGGGCAAAACGACCTCGACTTGGTTCCGGCAGGATTGCCTTCCACTTTGCTGGAGCGTCGTCCTGACCTTCGGCAAGCGGTACAGCAGTTGGTCGCTGCAAACGCGGCGGTGGGAGTTGCAAAGGCGAACTTTTTTCCGGTGATCAACCTGACTGGCCTTCTGGGTGGCGTCAGCCCGCAGCTCTCGGGACTAGTGAGTTCGGGAACGCAATGGAGCGTCACCGGCGGACTGGCCGGGCCGTTGTTCACGGGTGGACAGTTGAAGGGCCAATATCGCGCGACGCAAGCGCGCTGGGATCAGGCGCGGTTTTTCTACCAGGGCCTTGTAACGCAGGCGTTCGGGGAAGTATCGACGGCGCTGTCGGCCCACGAAAAGCTGGCAGACTCGCTCAAGCAGGAGGTGCGTTCTGTAAGAGCGTACCAGGACTCGGTGCATCTGGCGAACATCCGGTACGACAGCGGACTGTCGAGCTACTTCGAAGTGATCGACGCCAAGCTGCAATTGTATCCGGCACAGCAGCTCGAGGTGCAGTTCGATTTAGGGCGCAAAGTCGCGCTGGTCAATCTTTACAAGGCGCTGGGCGGTGGGTGGAACCTCAGCGATGCGGACTGGATGAAGACCACTGCAAACATGCCTCCGAACTCGACAAATCCGTAGAGGCTCGTGCAGTTGTTTCGCAATCCTGGGGGATCTAATTGCGCGTGACCTGCAACACACCAAGTACTCTCACTCTTCGGTACTCTCCCATTTCCTGAGAAACACCTCGGAACTTCTGGACACCTGTCTAGAAGTTAACTTCCAGCTTCTTGACAGCGGTTTCCGGGAAGTAAGCCCCCGACTGCTGCTGACCGGATTTTTCAATCGCGGCCAGCGCAACGGGAGTGGCAAACCATGCTCCCACGTGTTAAGAGAAGCTTCACCCTTCAACTTTTCCGCAATTGATTCCTGAAATCTCTCCGGTGTAATGCGACTGTTCTCGCTCACCAATTTAATTTTTCAACACAGTAGACTAATGAAGGGTGCACTCAAACCAATTAGACACCAGAGCATGTAATGACGTTCAGAAAGAATTCGATGACTCGGAAGAATTTTCAGAACCGCGTTGAGGGTTTTCTGATCAGTGCGATGGGTTGGCAGTGTATGGCTGAAGTTGCGGCGGCGAACGGCTATCCAGATCATATCCACCGCTGGCGTAATGACGTTGAGCGGATACTCTTTATAGACCTAAGCTTCTTTATAAGTAGTGTCAAAACCAAAACCGTATTTGATAGACACCGAGCAATAAACGAACTTGTGCTTATCCGATTGACTCCACAAGCCCCAAGGGATGGGGTCGGGCGCGATGCGCCAGGAGTATCCTCGATCATTGCACGAGTTTAGAAAGCTCTTCAGTGACGAGACCTCATGTCGGTGCCCACAACGATCGCCTTATCAAGAACGTGACGCCTCCACGTAGGACAGCGATGGCCGCCTCCAGATACTTCTCGGACTGGGTAGCCAGCAGCAACCCACGACCTACAAGCAGTTGTACCGAGTGGAGCTAAACGGATAAGCACAAACGAACTTATTACAGAATACGACTCAGCTAAAACTTTTCAAGCTTTGCTTTTGATGGCCAGGAAAAACCTGGCAGCGCGGTACCTGAAGCGCCCCCGTGCCTACCATCAGGACTTGAGAATTCAAGCCGCGGTAACCACGATTTTAGCCTCTTTCCGCGATCTTGGCTTCTTGCGAATCACGATTTCTACGTCCCGGTCGAGCGCGGTGATAAAGTTCATCAGTCGTTCGACGGAGAATCCGTCCAGTCGATAATTTGATAAGGCGGAAATCTTGGGCTGATTGATATTCAAGCGCCGAGCGGCCTCTATTTGAGGAATTCGCTGGTTCTGAATGATCTGATTGATAGCTACGGCAAGACGTACCTTCGTCTGCTTCTCCTCTGCCCCCGACAAGCCGAGGTCAGTGAAAACATTGCCGGAGCTCCTAACCACGTCAGGTTTGTTTTTCGCTGGTGCCATATTGTCCCTCAGAGTGTTGCTTGGCCAAACGAAGCCGCTGTGCGATTAGTTCGATGTCATGCTTGGGAGTCTTAATTCCGCTTGGTGACTTCTTCTGGAAAGCGTGGAGCGCATACACAGCGCTTTCAAATTTAACGGTATAGACCGCACGATAAGTATCTCCCCGGTGGTGCTCAACTATTTCGAAGATGCCTGGCCCCAGGCCTTTCCACGGCTTAGAACTTGGATGCTTCCCGCCAAACTGGGCTGCGCTGAGAGCGGTTCCAATATCGTCCTTCACCGCTTCGGGGAAGGCCAGCAGATCGTCCTTACTGGAGCCGATCCAGAAGAGCGGCCTTTCGCCCGGAACACGTTTCAGTCTCGTCATGGATTATCCCAGTTCTGGGATATACAAGTCAAGCCCATTGAAGAATTCAGAGTGCCCCCAGGGAAAGGTGCACTGTCACGAAAACGTAACACAAGTTGCGGAAAACAACGGCAAAAGGTAAGAGAACTGGGGAAAACGAGGGAGAAAGTGGGTTGCGGAAAATTGCCCGAACTTGCTGAAACCGCGCCGGTAGCGCCTCCTCTGGCAAGATTTGGCAAAAGCGGTCGGTCGGCTTCTAAGCAGGATGTCGTGGGTTCGAGTCCCACCGGGCGCGCCATCATCTTCGATCTGGGTAGAATAAAACGAATTAGGAAAGCAGCCGTTCACCGCTGATCCTCTGCGAAAAGCGCAGACGGTCGGGTTCTCAGAGTACCCACGGACTTCGTTTCTATTGTTTTTTCAAAGATTTCGTAGATTACTACCGTGCATCCCTGCGTCGTCATGCGAGCCGTCACGAAAACGTAACACTTATTGGTAGTTTTGGCTCGCGAATCCAGTCCACATGACGGGGACTACTGTTTACTAGAAGTATCAGTTCAAATCAGGCAGCAACAAGCAAAAGCAAAACATGCGAATTGCATGCGGACGTGTTATTGGCGAGACGCGCCTGCCTCGTGAGCAGATGCTCCATGCTCCTATTCCTGTGCCTTTGCAAAATAAGGCCGGGACATGGAAAAATTGTGGCCACCGCAGTCTGCCAAAGGCACCGTAGTGAGGCATCACACTTGAAGACAGTGTCCCGCTTCGACATCACCCGCTCGTATGGAACGAGTGAAGTACCAACGACCTCAGGTGTGCTCAGGAGGCTCTGCCTTCTTCCGAATCCAGCCCGCGTTTGCGTCCAACAAATCAAGAAATGCGCGTAGGACAACCGACTGATTTTCCTTCTTCCATGCAGCTACAAGTTCGACCCGAACATCGTCAGGCTGCAATCGGAAGAAGCGGACGGCGTCTGACTTGAGGTTTCTGACACACGCGGGAACAATCGCGACTCCCTGTTCTGCCTCCACCAGCGACAGCACTGTCTGCATCAGGTTTGCCTCACACTCAACTCGGGGAGAGAAGCCTGCTCACCGGCTCCCGTTGAATATTGTACCCTGAAAGGGTACACTTGACCCCAGAATGGGTACGGCGACTATCTTATCCGATACTTT
>Ga0137418_10003160_pt1 | contig 15136 bp, 10 predicted proteins | sample CZODoug3_1_2_16f_FD_122242 | JGI IMG/M metagenome (GOLD analysis project Ga0137418, IMG submission 122242) | Vadose zone soil fungal communities from Angelo Coast Range Reserve, California, USA - CZODoug3_1_2_16fungal (Hybrid Assembly) | ecosystem: Environmental > Terrestrial > Soil > Vadose... | reverse complement strand
ACACGAATCCCCGCAGCCTATTCACTAATCTCCCAGTCCACATAGAGCTTGCTACTGGGGAATCGATTTCGTAGCCGAAGGTTTTGTCTTCAATTCCACGATGACTGACTCGAATGGCCTGTCGCTTACGTTTTCGAATGACCTGATTGTTGGTGCGCGCCAAATGATGTGTCCCGCCTCCCATTGAAGGTCTTCTGTCTTCCCATCAAGGGAGAATCCTTTAACGTCGAGGTTAGTCAGAGGAATCCATAAGTTCGCAGGGTGCTCAAGAATTGGCGTTTTCTCTCGTGGTCCCACGGTCCAGCGCAATACTCTTACCGATTCATTCTCGAACTCGACTTTGTAGTGCCTTGCCCGGCCAACTCCTGCCGGAACGGACAACTCAGCCATTGTCTCTTGAAGAGAAGGTCAAATCTCGCGGAGCCGTGCGGCGGCACTCTCCGCGGTGATATCACGCTGTGGCGTGCCCAACATTTCGTACCCCACCATGAATTTACGGACAGTCGCCGAACGCAGCAGCGGCGGATAAAAGTGCGCGTGCAAGTGCCACTCGGGATGCGCTTGCCCGTCGGTCGGGCGCTGGTGAAACCCCATGGAATACGGAAACGAGATCTCGAAAAGACGGTCGTAACGCATCGTTACGCTCTTTAGAACATCCGAGAGCGCCTCGCTCCGTTCCGCGTTGAGATCGGACATGGCGCCGAGGTGAGCGCGAGGGAGCACTATCGCTTCAAAGGGCCAAACCGCCCAGAAAGGAACCAGCGCAGAGAAGTGCTGGTTTTCAAAGATGATGCGTTCCCCACTGGCGCGTTCTAGCGCCAGGTAATCACAAAGCAAGCAGGAGCCGTGAGACGTCTGATGTTCGAGCTGGGTGTGCTGCTCCTTTGAGGGCTCGTTCGGAATGCTTGCGCTTGCCCAAATCTGACAATGCGGGTGCGGGTTGCTCGCACCCATCATTGCGCCACGATTCTCGAAGATCTGAACGTAGTTGATAGAGGAGCGGCTGCCCAGCTCCTGGTGCTGGGTCGTCCATAGGTCCACGACGAGGCGAATTTCGGCTGGCGACATGCGCGCGAGAGTCAAGTCATGGCGCGGCGAAAAACAGACCACGCGGCAGACGCCAGGTTCGGCTCGGGCTACCAGCAATCCTTTCTGCTCGAAACTGCCCGCGGGAGTGTCAGGAAGCAGGGCAGGGAAATCGTTATCAAAAACATGCGTAGTGAGATATTCAGGATTACGGATTCCGACAGCCCTGGTGTTTCCCGGGCACATATAGCAGCCGGGATCGTAGGCAGGTTGTGCTTCGGTGGTGTGCTTCTCGACCTGACCGAGCCAAGGCCGCTGCGTGCGATGTGGAGATACCAAAACCCACTCGCGAGTTAGCGGATTGAGGCGGCGATGCGGATGCTCGATGAGATTCAGGGACCCCATTTTCAACCTTTCATTCACGAGCTATGGAGAGCTCTTCTAACTTGTCATACGCATTGCTCATAACCATTCAGATGAGATCCTTGGAATGGTAGGCGCTGATGGGCGGTCCGCTTGTGTAGAGGTAGTATTCTCGGCGAAACGCAACGGTTTTGTCATTTTTGCACCTCGCCCGCCCCCTCCGCGGCTGCAGTCGTAATGATCTGCGGCGCGAGGCCCGTAGCCTTCTCGTACGCGCTGGCCATGTCGCGCTGAAATTCTGGGACCGCTTGCGTCCGGACCAGGTTAATGGTGCAGCCGCCGAATCCGCCGCCCGTCATTCGTGCTCCAAAAACGCCCGCCAATCCTCTAGCAAGGTCAACCATGAGGTCTAACTCAGCGCAACTGACTTGATAATCGTCGCGCAGGCTGAGGTGTGAATCGTACATCAGCTTTCCAAACGCAGGCAGGTCTCCGCGTTCAAGGGATCTGGCGGCATCCGTCACGCGTTCGTTCTCGGTAACGACGTGGCGGCATCGCCTGTAGATTGTTTCGGGAAGGCTGGCGGCGTATCTCTCCAGGTCATTTGAACTGACGTCGCGCAATGCCCGTATATGCGGCAAGACACGGGAAAGCCGGCGGACTCCTTCTTCGCATTCGGCGCGTCTCGCGTTGTACTCGCTGCTGGCCAATTCATGCTTGACCATGGTGTTGCAGATGAGAAGGCAGACCTCGTCCGGCAGCAGCAGCAACCGGTAATCCAGGGATCGGCAATCCAGCAGAACGGCGTGCTCCGCGCGTCCGCAACACGAGATGAACTGGTCCATGATGCCGCAGCGGGCACCCACAAACTCATTCTCAGCTCGCTGGCACAGTTTCGCGAGATCCGCGCGTTGCATTGCAAGGCCGGAGACGCCGAGCAAGGCCAAACCGGCGGCAACCTCGATGGCCGCGGAAGAGCTCAGCCCGGCTCCGATCGGCACCTCGCCGTGTACTAAAAGGTTCGCGCCTCGCAGGCGGTGTCCGGCGCGCCCAAGCATGACCGCCACTCCAACGACGTAGTCGGTCCAATGACTTCGCGGACTTGGCTCGTCAGCTTGCAGATCAACTTCGATGCTATCCGGAAAGTTCGTGGAGTGGATCACAAGCCTGCGGTCGTCGCGAGGTGCAACCGCAATCCACGTATAGAATTCGATTGCGGCGGGCATCACCAGGCCATCGTTGTAGTCCGTATGCTCTCCGATCAAGTTGACTCGCCCCGGAGCACGAAAAACCTGCCCCGACGCTCCGTACAGCAGATGGAATTTGTGCAGCCAACCCGATTCTTTTGCGATGTTCATGCGCCGTTGGTGCTCTCAGATCTTAAAAGAGTTAGTGCTTGGAACGCCGGTCCGCCCGCTGGCCAAATGCAGCCATGATCAGGCCGAATACGAGCATCACCAAGCCCCACCTCAGATTCACGTTGACCCCGAGAGAGGCCTGGTAAATGGCCTGGTCAGCCAGAACGCCGTAGCCGGTCAAGAGGACTCCTATGACTGTGAACAACCCGCCAATCGGCAACCGAATGTCCAAGCCCATTGGGGCCTCCCTCTTTAGTAGAAGATCAGATTCAGCATCAACGTGAGCACAATAACGGCGAGGCCCAAAGCGATTGGCCGTTTGAACCACGGCAAGTGCTCTTCACTCGGACGCTCCGTCATCGAGTAAACGAGGCCCACCAATTCCTTTTCATCGCGTTGACGTGTCAGCAAACTAATGACGATCGTCACGACAAAACAGGTCGTCCACGCCCAGATGGCGGTCCAGAAGTTTTGCGCCATCTCGCTCGGATAGGAGTGGATAACAGGGCCGAGCCAGGCACCCTTGATCCCCGGCGCCGCGCCTGCTGGCAAGGTGAGACCGTGATGAATTGCGGCTGCAGTGGTACCCGAAATCAGTCCAAGGAACGCTCCGTGGCCTGTGGCACGTTTCCAAAACATGCCCAGCAAGAACGTCGCAAACAGCGGTGCGTTCACGAAAGCGAACACCAACTGGAGCATGTCCATAATGTTGTTGAAGCGAGTCGCGGCATAGGCGGCGGCCACAGAGAGGGCGATACCAAATACGGTTGCCACCCTTCCCATCCATAGGTAGTGGGCGTCGCTGGCGTTGGGCTGGATGTAAGACTGATAGATGTCGTAGGTCCAAACGGTATTAAACGCCGTCACGTTGCCGGCCATGCCGGACATGAAGCTTGCCAGCAGTGCGGTGAGACCGAGACCGAGAATTCCTGTCGGGAAGTAGTGGAGAAGCATGTTGGGAATGGCCAAGTCATAGTCAAGGATCGCTTTGCCATTTTGATCCAGCAGCGGCTGCCCGGTGGTCTCATTGATTTTTGCCGGGATGAGCCCTTTCCCCGATAAGGCATGTTCGGGCGAAGCCGTTGTAGGAACGGACATCGATGCGGAGCCCACAGAGACCGGATTTGCGGGTAAGGCAACCGCGATCAGCCCCGGAAGAATCACGAGGAAGGGAAAAAGCATCTTAGGTATAGCCGCAATCAGTGGGGTACGACGGGCGGCGGTCATGGAATCGGCGGCCATGGCGCGCTGCACCACAAGAAAATCCGTGCACCAGTATCCGAAAGACAAGACAAGACCCAAACCCATGACCAATCCAAACCATTCCACGCCCAGGGGATTGGTGTGGGGGCTTCCCATGCCAACCCAAGAGTGCGAATAGCTCTCCGGCAGCTTTTGAACGAGTCCGTGCCATCCACCGACATTCTTCAGGCCCAACCAAACCAGTGGAAGGAAGCCAGCGACGATCAAGAAGAATTGCAGGACTTCGTTGTAAATTGCGCTGGTCAGCCCTCCAAAGAAGATGTACCCGAGCACGATCAGCGCAGAGAAGGCGATGCTGAAATGAAAGATCCAGTGCGGGGGAATTCCCAGACGTTGGAATGGCCCGTCAAGGACATGCAGGATCTGGATCAGCCGCGCCATGGCGTACATGGAAATACCAGACGAGAAAACCGTCATGATGGCGAAGGAAATTGCGTTAAGTCCGCGAGTCTTCTCGTCGAATCGCAGACGAAGGTACTCGGGCACGGAGCGAGCACGCGAGCCGTAGTAAAACGGCATCATGAAGATGCCAACGAAAACCATGGCGGGGATAGCGCCTACCCAATAAAAGTGGCTTGTGGCAATGCCGTATTTCGCGCCCGAAGCAGCCATGCCGATGACTTCCTGCGCTCCGAGATTGGCGGAGATGAAGGCCAGCCCGCAGACCCAGGCTGGGATCGCACGGCCCGCGAGGAAGAAATCAGTGCTTGTCTTCACCTTGCGTTTGAGTAGAAAACCGATACCCAGAACGAAAATGAAGTACACGAGCATGATGGCCCAGTCGATGCTGCTCAGGTTCACAGTTCTGGCCTCGATTCGGAATTTAGAATTCCCGTGCATAGCTGAATTTGCAAGGGAGCGACTCTCCGATATTGCGCGCCGGCATTCATTGCCCTAGTCTGTGACCTCCAGCGTTATCACCGAAACAGAATGTCTGGGTAAGTCCACAACGAAGCGAGAGCCTGCCCGAAGTGCGACCTTATGCGTGCAAACGGTGTCGGGGGATGCGAAACTGTTGGCCGCCGTCAGAGAATCAGAGGTGATGGCTTCCATTTCCGCTTGCGGAGAGACACGGACGCCAGAAACCTGGACGGTGGTTCGAAGGGTGTTGTCTGGATCCGTGTTGACGGCTTTGATGAATATTTGCTTTCCGCCGGCCGCCTTGCTTACGACGACATCCAAGTAGGGAACATTTTTACCTTCGCGGTCCGAGTCGAACACTGGGCTATCAACCCGGGCCAATAACTGCTGCGTGCCAAGGCGGCGGCTATAAAGCTCATTAACAAGATAGGTGGGTGTCACAAACACGCCATGTCGGCTTGCTTGCACGATGCCACCGGACCACCCATTTACCATGTCCGAGACCGCGCTCATCGCAACGACGTCGTTGCGTTCGAAGATATTCATAAGCCGCGCTGCGTAGAGAGCGGACTCCATAGAGTGCTGGCGAGGAAGGGGCAATGAGGTGTTCCATTCGTTGATGCTGAGCTTAAGCTCGCGTCCCGGCGCCAGCTCATGAATGAGTTGCTGCACTTGGCGGTAAAACCTTTCGTAGTGAAGTGGATGGGCCATCAAATTACGCGCGTCATTGCCCATTTCCGCGGTGCCGTAGTAGTGGTGAACTGCGAGATAATCCATGTTTGCGCCAGCGATGCGAAGAACGGCGCGGTCCCAGTTCAGATCGTTGTCGCCCACGGCAATCAGGCGGATGGAGGGATCCGCGGTACGCATCGCAGCAGCATAGCGGTTGAAGTTGTTCGCGTACGTCTCTGCATCGCTGTGACCGCGCACCCAAGTTCCCCAAATCTCGTTGCCCACTTCCCAATACTTCACCCGGAATGGTTCTGGATGGCCATTGGCGGCCCGCATGGCACCGTACTTGGAGTTGGCAGGGCCGTTGGCGTATTCGACCCATGCCGCGGCCTCCGCGGTCGTGGCTCCTCGACCTTCCACGTTCACAGTGATGGAAGGTTCCGCGCCGACGTTGCGGCAGAATTGGATGAATTCGTCAGTCCCGAAGTCGCTAGGTTCCAATTCATTGGCCCAGGAGAGATTCAGCCATGTGGTGCGCTGATCGCGCGGTCCTATACCCCACATCCAATGATAGTCCTGAGCCACATTGCCGCCCGGCCAGCGAACGAAGGCGGGCCGCAGTGCCTTAATTCTTTGAAACACATCGGCGCGGACTCCATCGACGGCGTTCCCCGGCAGCAAGGAAACCTGGTCTAGCCACATGCGTCCGCGCCCACGGAAGAGAAGGACGAATTTTGCCAGCGGATCGCTCTTCGAGGGAGTCAGCGTGAACTCGTATTTCCGCCATGCGTCCGAGATATTTTGGATCCGCGCCTGCGCGTAGGCCTCCCCACCTGTCTGGTCTGCTTCAAGTGCCACGGAAATTTCACCGGAGAAACCTCTGGTCTTCAGCCAAAGGTATCCGTGGTAGGGAATTCCTTCCTGTACGGGAATTCCTCCCTGGCGGATACCTCGCCGCTGATCATCTTTCGAAGAGACGTCCACACGCAAGGAATGCTCGACCCGCTCCGTTTGAAAATCGGTAGCGGCCGGATAGAAAACGGAATCATCCCACCGGAAATGGAGTGCGGGATCGTCGTTACGGTCGTCTGGTTCACGCTCCCAATAGCGTGGCAGGCCGATCGCATTGGGATTCTCATCAAAGCTCCGGTCGCGGATTAATTCCGCATACAGCCCGCCCTTCACCCCCTCAAACATGAATTCGTCAAATTGGCCATAGAGAGTGGGGCTGATATTTGCTTTCACTCTGCTGGCGTCGACAGAAATCGCCGCGGGCACAGAGCTGTCCTCTGCGAAGAGGATCAGAGCACAAAACTGGGAAACGAAAAGCAAGCCTCCCAACCAACGCGGAATGTTCCGGTAGTTCACTACCAAGCTGTCACCCTTTTCTCTTGTTGCGCGTCACTTGGAGCTTCGAGTCCGGCGCTTTGCCACATCATTCCGAACCTACTCATTTGCAGGCCCACCGCCAAAGGTTGTTGGGTCGCCCGGCTCAAGGCTGTGTCCGCTTCGTGGTGACGACGCGGGCTGAGCTCCAGTTGTTTTCCGAAGAACCATATCCATAGAGCATCAGCCAAAAATCTTGTGGCAGGTTCTTCACTGTTTTTTGGAGTCCCATCTGTCCATTGAGCATGAAGAGGAATTCATCACCTCGGCGCACGATGCCGAGCGTTGGGTTGTGAATTTTTGTGGCCAGCTTGCGATTGTCGAGCCGCTCGGCCTGTCCATTCACAACAGCCCAGGCTTCAAAGGTCCCTTCGCTCGTATAGATCCATTCGATCCGGTTGCGGCCTGAGTCGTCGAAGAGAACGGTAAGGTTGGCGTCTCCCGGAGTCAGCCCTCCGCTACCTGGCTCGGGCAGCGCAGCTCCGACCTTCGCGACCGTGGCTTCGACAATAAACCGGTCTCCAGTGAATTTCTGCTTGGAGCGTACTCCAGAGCGTGAGCCGTTGACGCTGCGCATTCTCAGCTCTCCGTTCTCCACCTTGAACGTACCGCCGGCCCCGCCTTCAAAGGTGAAACGCTCCCATTTGGCGGCATCGAGGGAATTGCTCTCGAACGAGGCAGTCCATTCTTCGGCCGCCGGATTCGATTGCGGGAATGCGTGACCGAGCGAGAACGCCGCGCAACCGCCCATCGCCAGTGCGACCAGGAATTTACGTTTCAGCACAAGAAACCTCACGGACGAATCAATAGTGCACATCAGCAAGACGACGCACGATTTCGCGCCGCTCGTTCTCGGACTGCTGCTTTTGCTCGTTGCTCAGTTGCTCGAATCGGGCGGCGGCTTTCTGCGCATCCTCCCGCCGCTTGAGCCGCGTATAGACTCTGCTCAGCTGGTAGTACGCTTCCGCCTGTTTCGGGTCCAATCGGACTACACCTTCTAGTTCGGCAGCAGCGTTTTCAAAGCGGTTAGTGCGCAAATAAATCTTGCCAAGCGTCACGTGCGCCTGTACGAAACCTGGATCGAGTTCGAGTGCGCGGTTCAAATGTCTTTGTGCCTGTGCGTCGTCGGGCTCTGGGAGTTTCGTGAATGCCTCCGCGATAAGGAAGTGATTCACCGCGGAATGTTCGTCGGCGTCGAGAGCCTTCTGATAGTAGTCAAGCGCATCCGGAATCCTGCCTTGATCGACACGGAGCATGCCCAAATAGGCCAGCGCCGGAGACATTTTGGGCTCGTGCTCGAGAGCACGGGTAAAAGCTTCAACCGCAGCGTCAGTCTTGTTGTCGGTGAACTGGGCTACGCCCATGGCGAACCACAGCTTGGCGGAATCCGGAAAATCCGACAGAGCGTCGCGAAGACGAATGACCGCGGCCTGAGGCGCGCTGCTGTCCGTCAAGAGCATGGCGTAACGAAAGCGGTACGATTCCTTCCCAGGGTCGAGTTGAATGGCTTGCCGCATCGCCGGAATCGCCTTTTCGATCTCGCCACGCGCTTCGTAGATTTCGGCCAGAGCCGTATAGAGGGGCGCGGCTTCTATTCCACGTGCCAGCGCCGATTCCAAGGTTCGAGCAGCGGAAGTGTCGTCCTGCTGCTGATGATACGCGCGCGCCAGGAGCGCGACGTCGGCCGCATTCGAAGGATCACCGCCGACTGCCCCGGCCAATTCTGCCGCCGCTTCCTTCGCCAAACCCGCCTCCAGCAAAGCAGCCCCCAACTGGGAGCGGGCGGCGGGCCCAGCAACGGAGGGTGGCGCAGTGGAGAGGCGCTCCGAATAATCCGGATATGCTGCTACCGCTGCCGCAGCCTCATGGAGACGCAAGGCAATCACAATCAGTGCGCGGGCAGTTTCCCCATCTGGCGAAAGGCGACGTGCCCGCTCGAACAATTCACGCGCCGCACGGAGAGCTTCCGGAGTCCCAGCGGCATAATGGATCTGCGCCAGGTTGACCAGTGCGCTCGGCTGATTAGGGTCAAGCCGCAATGAGACTTCAAACTCACTGGCTGCTTTCTGGGTACGCCCCAGCTTCAGCAGAATCGCCCCATGGTTGTTGCGTGCTTCGGGAGACGACGGAGCAGCGAGTGCCGCGGCGGCAAACTGACGCTCCGCCTCTGCCAATTCACCGGCGCGATCCGCAATGATTCCTAGATAGGTCATCGCCGTAACGTTTTTCGGATCCGTTTTAAGCGCACGATGAAAGAGTCTCTTAGCTTCGGTCGTTTCGCCCTGTTCAAACGCCGCCACACCGTCGGCCGCAAAGGCGGCCGCCCGATTCTTCTCCTGGTGCTCCGCGCCCAGCAGCTCGGTGGCACGCAACGACGGCGAAAAACCGCCAGGTACGATGTTTGCCAACATCAGAAGCATCACCAGAAGGTTCGGAGAGCGGAGCATGGCAACCAAACTAATACAAAACGAGCGGCGGGGAGACGTAATTCTCTCTCACACCGCTCGTTCTTGCGACGCTGTTCAGTAAATCAGCTTCAATCCAAACTGGACCACGCGCGGGTCATAGATATACGGCTGGTCGATTACACCGGACTTGCCGAAGTTTCCGCCGTCGCGTAAGTCGTTATCGGGGCCAAAGTAACGATGCCGGTTGAATGGGTTAAAAATCTCAGTCCTAAATTCAATCGTGTATCTTTCCGTGATCCTTGTCTTTTTCAAGATGCTCAAGTTTTCACTGTAGAAGGGCAAGGAACGCGCGTTGCTAATCACGGGAGGAGCATTCCCGAAGAACACTTTCGGGTTTGCATAATAACTCTGATATTGAGACTGGGTCACGTCCGTGCCTGTAACACCTTGATTGTTAAATTGTGGCGGCAATGAGAACGCCGCAGGATTCAGAAGTTGAAAAATAGTGCCGCTTGGGCTGTTTGCCGTAAAGATGGGTTGCCCTGTTAGATTGGGACGAATACTGCTGTAGAAACCGACCAAATTCAGGAACTGGTCGGTGTATGCAGGATCCGAGTTCAGCACCGTCGTCGGGAGTCCCGATTGGTAGCGATGAATGCCGCTAACCTGCCATCCCCCGACAATCTTGTCTAGCACCCCCCCTTGGGAGAGCAAACGCCTACCTCTGCCGAACGGTAACTCGTAAATGTAGCTGAACACCGCGACGTGCGCGGCGTTATTCGGTGAAACGGTGCGCAGAGATCGGACATCGTACGGATTCTGGACCACATTCTGGATGGGCGATCGGGCCAACAGATCTTCCGAGGCATCCGTAATCAGTTTGGAGAAAGTGTAGGAGAAACCAAATTGAAATCCTTTGGAAAAGTGCCGATCGAGCTTGACTTGCAAAGCATTGTAGAAACTGCGGCCCTGGCTCTCCAATTGCTGGTTAATTTGACCGTATTGAGGGAAGGGACGCAAAGCCTGTGCCACTGTTCCATTGAACCCCGGATAGACCGCCGCTGTGCTCGACGGCAGCGGCGCACCAACACTGGCGGCATAAGCTACTTGCGCCGGGTTGGCAAGGGCTACGCTCAGCGGTTCGGTCAAGAGCGGGAATCCCAGTTTCAAGGCGTCCAACGGCAGTGCATTCAGCCGTTTGAAGTTCGACCGCAGGCGTGTTCCATGGCTACCTATGTAGCCCATGGTCAGCGCAAAGTTTCCAGGGATCTCCCGCTGGTAATCAAGACTGTATTGCAGCGTGCGCCCAAGCTTGAAATTCGGGTCGAAATAATCCACATCGCTGCCGATGAATTGCCCATTGGGATCGGGTACAAGTGCCGCCGGATAAGACGCCAGGAAGGCAGTCGACTGTCGGCCGTTGGGGGTGATCAGTCGGGAAGTATTGTAACCCTCCAACCCGGAGACGATATCACTCGCCAAGAGAGGTGCGTAGTAGAGCCCGATTCCTCCGCGAACCACGCTCTTGTTATTGAGCGAGTAAGCGATGCCAAGCCTTGGCCCGAAGTCCGAGTAGTCGGGGCTCACCAATCCGCGATTCTTAGCCTGCAGACCTCCCTGACCGCTGGCACCCACAAGGGCGCCCAGGCGCGCCCCTGCAATGAGCGGATCGGGATTGGGGGCCGTGGGGTCAAATCCCCTCATTCGATTGAAGGCCTCCGTGCGCGGGTAGGGAATTTCATAACGAACGCCAACATTCAGCGTCAGTCGAGGCGTTATCTTGATGTCGTCGTTGGCGAAGAAGGAAGGCGTGAAGTACCGCCACGCCGGCTTGACCGAATGAATATTCACGAACGAAAACTCGGTCGCACCGGTGATCAAGCTCGCGATGGGCCAACCCATGTTGCTTTGCCCCGGAGCGTCTGAGGCCGTCTGATCGTTGCGGAAATTATAGGTGCCGCCGGGATCCACAAACTGGGTCACGTTCAATTGCTGCCACTTTACGTCAGCACCAAACTTGAAGGTGTGGCGCCCCGTCACCCAGGTAACGGCGTCTGCAATCTGCACGGTGTTGTCGGGCAAGTGATCAGAGAAAAATGTAGATCCTATGTTCTGGTAGGCACGCGGATCGGCGGAAGTCACTTCTGATCCATATCCAGGAAAGCCGGCGCGCGGGAAGGCGATATTTTGCGTAGCATTCGCCGGAAGACCGAGTTCCACGGAAGGAACGTGGCCAAAACCGGTATTCATGTTAGCAACATCCGCCCGGCTCCAAGCCAGGTTCAAGTGATTCAGCAAGGTTGGGCTAATCGTGTAATCGTATTGCATCCGCGCATAATGCGACTTGAAAATTTGGTGCCACCGATCCTGGGCGATGAAGGGCAGAGGAAAGCGCGGGAACCCTCCCTTGATCGTGTCCTGAATGCGGTACGAGTAACTGCCGGAAAGGTGCTGCCGATCCGAAATAACTTGATCAATTTTTCCCACGTAGTTGTTCATGCTCGTGGGTATCGTGGTTGACGAATTGTAGTTGTGGAACACTCCTGGGCTGGTGGGCATCGGGAACTTGCTCAAGATAGCCATGCCCACAGGATCGATCACCGACTTGCCCGTGGTGGGATTGGTATAGGTGTCCAGCCGATTTCCCGGAATTGGGCTGGTACGTGAGCCCGGCGCGATAGTCGGATCGTAAATCGAAACGGGTCCCCCCAAAAAGCCAAGCACGTAAGGGTCCGTCAACAACTCCGAGAAGTCGCCGGTGTGCATCTTGGCGGTTGGAACCGTAAGAAGTACATTTTCACCTTGGGTAAATCGATATCCCTCATAGTTGAAAAAGAAAAAAGTACGGTTGGTCCCTTTGTAGAGTTTGGGAATCCAGATCGGTCCGCCAACGTTAAAGCCGAAGTCATTTTCGCGATCCAGGTTGCGAGGCAGCTTGTTCGCATTGTTGATGTAGCTGTTGGCATTCAAAGACGTGTTGCGCAGCAAGTCATATGCTTCACCGTGGTAACCATTGCCGCCCGACTTGAGAGTAAAGTTCACCACGCCGCCGGAAGAACTCCCGAATTCTGCGGAGTAGCTGCTCGTGCTGACCGTAAACTCCTGGAAGGCATCCGGGCCGGGCGCCACCTCAGAGAAAAATGTTCCGTTCTGTGCCCGCTGCGTGCCCGCCCCATCAATCAGAATGGAAGTACCCAGCGCCTGCCCCCCGTTTACTCGAAAATTGGAGGCATCCGTCCCACGTCCGCCATTGCCCGGGGTACTGGCGCCAGTTCCGGCAGTGACGCTGCTGTCCAGAAAGATAAAGGACAGGGGCGTACGCCCCCCAAACTCGGCGCTCACTTGGAGGGGCAGTTCTCTAACCTGCTTTTCGGTGACGTTGGTCTGCTGGACTGCCGTTTCTGTCTGAAGGATCTGCGCGTCGCCGGATACCGTCACTTGATCGGTGGCGGCCCCCAACATTAGGCTGAAATCCACGCGTCTGGTCACTTGCACCGGAAGCTGGACCGTCTGTGTGGTGGTCTTGAATCCAGGTGCTTCCACGGAAACCTTGTAAGGGGCCGCAGACAACTCAGGCAAGGTATAGCTGCCTTCGCTCGTTGTAGTGGTCTCGTGCGATGCCCCAGTGTTGGTATTGACAGCGCTCACTTTCGCACCCACGACAGCGGCGCCGGACGGATCGCTAACCGTGCCGGTGATCGTGCCCCGGTCGCTCTGAGCAAAGCTCGTCGGCGCACCAGTGCAAATCAGAACCAGCAGGATCCACGCCATTTTGAAAAGTTTGCTTGTTTTCATACCTCACCCCGAGACCTCGCCTCCAGCGGTTTGCAATGGAGGCAGAAGTTGATTGGCATGCCTGCATTTGCAGCCGCCCGATGACCCCTGAGTCAAAAATGTAATCGTTTACATCTACTCTTCACAATCTAGCTTGTCAAGCATTCTTGTGATAGAAACTAGTTGTGACGTTAATGCAAGCCCATTTGCGGCCATATTTCCATGCTTCAGTTTGGCTTGGAGGCCTTGAAAGCAAATGAACATCAAGCAGGTGGCCAAAAAAGCCAAAGTCTCTACGGCGACGGTCTCGCGCATCATCAATGATTCATCGCTCGTGAGCCCCGAGACGGCGCGGCGGGTCTGGCGGACAATCCGCAAGCTCAACTATCATCCGGATAGCCAGGCACGCAGCCTTGTCTCCGGCCGTAGCCGTATTCTCGGTCTCATTATTTCTGATGTCACCAACCCTTTCTTTCCGGAGTTGGTGAAAGGGTTTGAAAATCTGGCCCTGCAGAATAATTACGAAGTCATCCTCACCAACACAAATTACGATCCCGCTCGTATGGCCACTTGCGTCCGCCGTCTCGTGGAGCGCAGAGCAGAGGGCGTGGCCATCATGACTTCCGAAATGGATCCGGAGCTGGTCGACGACCTGGCTCGGCGCGGCATTCCGATCGTTTTCCTTGACGTGGGAAGGGTCCGCGACCGCATCAGTAATATCCTTGTGGATTATGCGCAGGGCATCCGCGAAGCGGTCGATCATCTCATCACCGTGGGACATCGCCGGATCGGATTTATCAGCGGGCCGATGAATTTGAAATCCGCACGCACCCGCAAGTCCGCATTTCTGAAATGCTGGAACGCATACGGCCTTGTCGGGGAAAGCGGTCTAATGGTCGAGGGCAACCACAAGATCGACGGCGGCGAATTGGCCATGTTTCGTCTTCTGCAATTGAAGCAACGGCCAACGGCGGTTCTGGCCTCGAATGATCTTAGTGCCATAGGAGCTTTTCGGGCCATCCGTCTCGCGGGCCTGCGTATCCCCGAAGACATCTCCGTCGTTGGCTTCGACGATATTGATTTTGGCCAGTTCACCCATCCGCCTCTCGCTACCATCCGGCTGTCGCGCACGGAGCTGGGCGGGAAGGCCTTCAATGCCCTGTTCCGAATTCTTCATGGAGACTCGAAAGAAGGCGAGGAGTATAACGTCGAGACCCATTTTGTAGCTCGCGAGTCGACTGGCCCGGCTCCCAATATCGGCCACTAAACATTAATGACGCTTCTTACGGACTAGGTCACGGCTTGTTTGCCACAATTTTGGGCTCGGTATTGGCTCGGTAATTGCCAGAATCTGGTTGGCCGTGACGTTTTCGACTCGCTGATTCCGGAACTTTTTGCCCGAGCACGATTGCCAAACAGCCCGTACGCTGGGCTCGCCGGACTGAAAAATGGCGAGCTTCTTATAGCGGCGGAGACGGCCAAATTCAACGTTTTCCCTACTGTCGATCATTTACCCTTGATCCGGACTATTCCTCAGCCAAGCCGCTCCGTGAAAGTGCTCGACAAATTGTTGGGGAATTATCACTGAAATCGCGATTGTCTTGACAACTTCCGCACACCTTTATAGCGTAAGCGATTCTTGGAAGTATGTGAGCCGAGGAACTTGGACAGTCTCGCCATCGCAGGTTCGTTTTACTGATAGCTGAGCGATTCTTTCGGTGACACCTTTGGGTAGAATAACCTTCCTAGCCGTCCTTCTTGGCCTGTGTACTGAGATCCATGTTCACGCGCAGTCTGCCAACGCATCGCTAACCGGTCGAATCACGGACTCCAGCAAAGCAGTCGTCGCGGATGCCAAAATTATCGTCGTCAATACGAGCACGCGCGTACGCTACGAAAGCTTTACAAACCAGACAGGGAGTTACTACGTCACGAACCTGCCTCCCGGAATGTATCGCATCGAAGCCGAAAGGCTGGGATTCAAGGCGGTGATCAAGTCCGATGTCATTCTCCACGTGCAGGACA
>Ga0137418_10003159_pt1 | contig 15149 bp, 15 predicted proteins | sample CZODoug3_1_2_16f_FD_122242 | JGI IMG/M metagenome (GOLD analysis project Ga0137418, IMG submission 122242) | Vadose zone soil fungal communities from Angelo Coast Range Reserve, California, USA - CZODoug3_1_2_16fungal (Hybrid Assembly) | ecosystem: Environmental > Terrestrial > Soil > Vadose... | reverse complement strand
GGCTCCGTGGTCGCCACTCTGCAAGTCACCGAAGAGTCCGACGTGATGATCATCACCCACAACGGCAAAGTCATCCGCGTGCACGCCAACGAAATTCGCGAAGCCGGCCGCTCCACGCAGGGTGTTCGCCTCCTTCGCCTCGACGCCGACGATTCCGTAGCCGCGGCCGCCGTCCTCCAGGAAGAAAACGACGAGGAGAAGAAGTGAAACTCAACAGACGCGGGTTTGCGAGTGTGTTGCTCTCCGCCGCTCCTCTGCTCTTATTCGCAACTGCCGCCTCTGCGCAGAAGCGCGCGCCCGACAAACCCTACCTCGTCTACGTCGGCACCTACACTAACAAAACCGAGAGCAAAGGAATCTACGCCTACCGCTTCGATCCCGGCGTTGGCAAGCTCACTTCTCTCGGCGTGGCCGCCGAATCCGAAGATCCTTCTTTCCTCGCCGTGCATCCCAGCGGCAAATACGTCTACGCAGTAAACGAAATCGACCACTTCGGCGCGCAAAAAAGCGGCGCGGTCAGCGCTTTCTCGATCGACCCCAAAACCGGCAAGCTTACGCTGCTCAACCAAGCCGCGACGCAAGGCGCCGGCCCCTGTTACATCTCGCTCGACAAGACCGGCAAGTTTGTCCTCGTCGCCAATTACGACGGCGGGAGCATCGCTGTATTTCCCATTCGCGAACACGGCAGCCTTGCTCCCGCCTCCGCCTTCGTGCAGCACTCCGGCTCGAGCGTCAACAAAGAGCGCCAGGAAGGCCCCCACGCCCATTGGATCGCAACCTCTCCCGACAATCGCTTCGCGCTCGCCGCCGACCTCGGCCTCGATGAAGTCCTCATCTACCGCTTCAACGCTGCCAAAGGCACGCTCGCGCCCAACACTCCGCCGTTCGCCAAACTAAATCCTGGCGCCGGGCCTCGCCACCTCGCCTTCCACCCCAATGGCAAATTCGCCTACGTGCTCACCGAAATGGAAGGCAGCGTGACCGCCTTCGCGTACAAAGCAAGCAACGGTTCGCTCTCTCCGCTGCAAACGGTTTCCACGTTTTCGATACTCCGAAAGGACTATTCCGGTCCGAAAGAAGCCGCGGAGATCGCCGTGCATCCCAACGGAAAATTCCTCTACGCCTCCAACCGCGCCGGCATCGACACCATCTCCACCTTCTCCATCGATCCTGTAAAAGGCACGCTACGCCTCAAAGACGAATATCCCACCATGGGAAAAACTCCGCGCAACTTCGCCATCGACCCCACCGGGAAATTCCTCCTTGCCGCCAATCAGGAGTCCAACAACATCGTGATCTTTCGCATCGATGCCACCACCGGCGCCCTCAGCCCCACCGGCGAAATCGCGGAAGCCCCCGCACCGGTTTGCATCACGTTTGTAGCCGCCAAGTAATCCAACGCGCTACAATCCGCCACCAAGAGGTGGCCAATGAATTGGACCCGCTTTCTCCTTGCCATCGTGTTATCTGGGTTAGCCACAACATTTACGGACTGGCTCTTCATGGGCGTGCTGTTTCACAACAAATATCTAGCCACGCCCGAAATCTGGCGCCTCAAGCCTGGCCAGAGTGAGACGCGCGGCATCGTGCTCTCCTCGCTTCTGGGCGTGTTGAGCTGTGCGGCATTCCTCTATTTGTGCGTCTGGGCGGAGACTCCTTTTGCGTACAGCACCATGCTCCGTATGGCCTTCTTGGTCTGCGTGGCGGGTGCGGTGCCCATCATCTTCAGCAACATTGTCTGGATCAAGATGCATCCGCTCCTGGGTGTGTCACACTCACTTGGTTGGCTCGCGCGCTTTGTTGTCACTGCCCTCATCGGCACCCGGCTGCTTCGCTAACGAAAACTACAAGCAGATGGAATCTGCTCCTCGTTACCATCACGGATTCATATTCGTTGTTTCTGGAGAACGGAATGAACCGGTCACGCATCTGCGGCCAGATATCTCATTTGGAGGGCGATGGCTTGCCACCGCTTTGAAGTATGGCGGTCTTGCCGCCGATCAGCCCACATCTTCTTTTCGCCCAATTGGAGTACAATCCGGCCACAATGGCGAAGCGCAAGAGGAAGAAAGTGCCCTCCACACATAAGGCCGCTCGTCGGCGATCCACCAGCGGGAGCACCAAGCTCCCCAAGAACGCCGTAACCCTGGTCGTCATCCTCCGCGCCAAGGAAGGCCAGGACCTCATCCTCGAAGCAGAACTCCGCGCCCTCATCGCCCCCACCCGCCGCGAAGAAGGCTGCCTCACCTACGACCTGCACCGCGCCCTCGAAATCCCCGGCGCCTTCTTGCTCCACGAAGTCTGGGCCACCCGCGAACACCATCGCCTCCACACCAAGACCCCGCATTTCCTGCGCTGGAACGCCCGCAAAGACGCCCTCCTCGCCGGCCGCGAAGCCACCTTCTGGCAGCAGCTCGCCTAGGACGAGGATGCTCATGCAAGATCTGCGACACATCATCCTGTGGACCGCCATCACGTTGTACGCCGCGTCCATCGTGACCTGCATAGTCACCGTTGTGCGCGTGCGAAAAAACGCGCGCCCGGGGAGGGGACCGGCGTCCGGCGCCTATCTCAACCCCCTGGCCAATCTTTTCCTGGGAGCAGGGTTCCTCGTCAGCGCCTTGGACAACAGACCCCTCTGGTTCCGTGCACTGTTCTGTGCCGCGGGACTGCTCCAGATCCTAGTTTTTGTCGTCGTACGGAACCGCGCCCGCAAAGCCTTGTAGCTCAGGCCCGTCTTTTGGGCCTGAGGCTTTTCTCTTACTGCGCCTTCCGTTTCAGCGCCTTGCCAATCGCTAGCAAAAAAATCGCACTCTTGCCTTCTGCGTGCGGCGAAAAGAACTGAACCACCTCATCGTCGAAAAAAGTCAGCCCGCTCGCTCCCAGCCGCAACGCATACGCAGCCAAATACATCTTGCCTCCGATCGCGCCCGCCTCCATTTGCACAGCGCGGTAGCCGCGATTTCCGTGCGCCTCCAGGATGCGCTTCAAATCGGACAGAAAGAACACGTCCACGCAAGCGTCCGCCGGCAACTGCTGCTCCAGTCCAAGGCGCCCAGCCACTGCGCGGAACTTCCCATGCTTCAAAAGCTCCAGCGTCTTCCGTTCACGCCGGAAGAAGTAAGCGCCCGGCGCAAGCCCCTCCACCGCATGCGCGATCAAGTAAACGTCATTGAGCTGCGCACCCGGCTCGAGAAAGTCAGCCGGAAGCCCTCGCGTGGCGCAGTCAAGAATGGTCGAGAGTTGCGCCAGTGTAATCGACGCCGCCGGATCGAACGTGCGCGTAGAGCCGCGGCGCAGGATCACTTCCTCGATCGTATCCTTCGGCTTTTCTTCTTCCCGCAGCGGCTGAAGGGGAACTTCCTCGCCTCCCGGAGCGGAAGATGGGAATACCAATTGCTTTCCGGCCTCGCGCCACTGCGCTACTTCTTCTTCGGTTGCAAGCGAGGACGCCTCGTGCATCTCCAGCATGGCGGGAAATTCCATCTCGCGTTTCGAAAGCGGGATCGTCTCCAGGCCGAGCGCCGGCGCCTCTTTGGGGGCTGGCAGCGAACTCTCCGACGTGCGCGCTATCGGCACCAGGCACAACGAAACCTCGCGCCGCGTATCGAGATCAAGCAACCGGTTCACCTCGGCGTCCACGAACCCCAGCACAATCTCCGCCGGCAATCCCGAAGCCGCCGCAACCGCCAGCATGTTCGCCAGCAACGTGCCGCCATCCCAACCAAAATGCCGGTACGTGCGCGCCGCGTACTTCCACGCGTTTCGCCAATACGTTCCGGTGCAGACAATCGTCGCGGGCGCACGAGCTACTGCTGGCTCCATCGCGGTCGTCTCCGCCAGATTCCCGCGAAAGTCACCCTTGCGCAGGAGCCGTACCGACACGTCCGCCGGATTAAAGTGATACAGCCCGGCATCCAGGCCCTTGAGCTCGCCCGTCACCACGTACAACTCGATCTCGTAGAGCGCTCCGGTGCACGCCGCGGCCCGAAAATAAATTTCTCCACCCGGATATTTGCGCTGCTTGGTAATCCCCGCCGAGAAAAAGAGGATGCGCGCCAAATCCCGGAGGTCAGGGACCACATCGCCGCCGCCCGCCGCACGCATCTGCTCGGAGATCGCCGCCAGCGCCGCCACCCCCGTTTGCGGCACGTCCCGCGGCAACGCAATCGCTTCAATCGCCGGATAAATCTTGAAAGGCAGCGGCCGGTTCGCCCAATCTAAAAAGTGAGTACTGCTCCGCACACTCCAGTACGAGTGCTTCGTCCCCTCGTGATATTTCCATGCCGTCTGGACATCCCGATTAGTCATCGGCTCACCACTTCAGCCTAGCACCCGCCGACCGAACTTATGCAAATGCTACGGCAAAGGACGCAAAATTCCGCTAACCTTAGTCGGGCCGCCCATGTTCGAAGACCTGGTCTGTAGGAGGCCAGCAGTGGTTCGAGGCTTGTTTCCCCTTTTTCTAGGCCTGACCGCTTTGTACTCGTTCGGCTTACAGACTCTTCCAAAGGTTGCAGGCGCTCCCTCAGTGTCAATTACGCTTCCTAGGGACATCTCGTCGGAAGCAGTGCAAATCCGCTACTTCTTGAGGGGCCCTTTCGGTGGATATGGCGGCTATGTGAAGCAGCAGATAGGACTACATTCCTACGAGATCGCGACTTCCATTGAAGGCAAAGCGGCAACTGAAATCAGGCTGATCGCATACGCGCCAGGCTGTGCGATTCAAACATTCACGCTTCCTCTGGATGAGGCTTCGGGAGTCACACAAGCTTTCGAGTGTCGGCATCTATCGACTGTCACCCTCTCGGGACAGATCGTGCCGAGTGAGTCGATCCGAGATCGTGCTGCGGAATTAATCCTCACTTACATGGCTTATTGGGCGCACGAGTTTTTCGGAATCACGGATGGCCCCGTAGTTCAAATCGAACTAGCAAACGTTTCTCCAGATGCCGACGGAATGTTTCAAATTGTTTTGCCTGATTTCACAGCCGGCGACATGCCGCCATCCTATTGGCAACATGGCAGCTTGTTTCTTGGATTGCGCGACGCCAAAACTTGGAATTCCATTACCTCTGATCTGCAACTCGAACCGGCGGATTTGATGAACAAAGACTACAGTTTACAAATGCGGTCGTCCTACCCCGCACTGAAAATCCATATCTCAGTCCCACCCAGCTGAGCCACCACCGCTCGGCACTCTGCTCGATCAATGCGGCTCAGCTCTCCGGCCCCGCCGCAAGGTAATACCCCGGCCGCGCCCGCACCTTCAGTCCTTCCTTCTTCACCGTCACTTTTATTTCGTGATACCCAGTCTCGTTCGTTCCCGTCGGGATATAGCTCACCGAATACTGCGAGTGCAGCTCGCCTCCAATTTCATCAATCGCGTTCTCTATCGAATGATTCTTGAATGTGGCAATGTGCTGTCCGCCGGTCGCCGTTGCCGCCAACTCCAGCGCATGATCCGTGATCTTATTCTTGATGTGTTGCACCGCCCACACCGCCACCGCCATCAAGTCCCCGCTTCCGTAAAGCGCGCCTTCCGACCCCGGCGTCTGCACCGACCCCGGGAACGGCGCGCGCCCAAACGTTCCTGGCGGCGTGACCTGCGGCGTCGTATCTTTCGGCGGGGCCTTCAGTTCCGCCATGGTGGTTGACAACCCCACGGAGTAGATCGTCACGTTCGCAAGCTGCGCCTGCCGCAGCACCGCCCCCAGCTTCGTCTCGCTGCCCGCGTCCGTTGCTTCGGACAAGATCAGCATGATTCGCCGCCGCCCAGGCGTATCCGCCGTCGGCATTGGCCGCCCGCTCAGCATCTCCACGCCTATGGCCATCGCGTCAAAGAGTTTCGAACCGCTCGTCACCGTGTTGAGTTTCGTTAACGTCTTCTCGATCGCATCCTGGTTCGTCGTGAAATCCTGCAGCTTGTCCACCGAATCGTTAAATCCCACCACCGCCGCTTCGCCATCCGGGCCCATCACCGTTTCCGCCAGCACGATTCCCGCCTTGTTGATCTGTGGCAGCAGCGGTGCAATTCTCGAACTCGTTTCCACCAGAAACACCACGGACAGCGGATCGCCGCCCAGGTCGAAGTGCGTTATCTGCTGCGGAACTCCGTTATCCGTGACCTGAAAATCCATCGCATCCAGAGAATGAACCATGTGCCCGCTCCCGTCCCGCACCGTCACCGGCGTATTCACCAGCGATACGCGCGTCACGATTTTGGGAGGAGCCTGCTGTACAGGCGTGCCCGGCTGCGGCGTAATCGGCCCGGTAGGCGCCTGCGCGTAAACAAGCGCTGCGCCCGCTAAAACCGCGAGCAACGTCAGAAAAAATGGCGCTTTCTTCATGGCGGGCCTCCGTGCCCAGTGTATCCAATTCGACGCAACTCCGCCCTCAGACGTTGCCGTCGCTCCCCGCAATTCCTAGAATGGAGGCTCGCTCTTTTGGAGAAATCTCATGTCCCTAGGGCACGTCAAGCTCAAGCCCCAGCACGCACCCAAAGCTCCCCACCAGGATCCGAAATTTTTGGACAGTACCGCCGCGCGGCCCATCCGTATTTTGGCCGAATATTTGCATCCTCTGGTGCAGCTCAAAAATGAGGGCATCGGCGACACCATCGTCATGTTCGGGTCCGCGCGCATCGAATCCCACGAAACCGCGCAGGGCCGCCTGACGCGCCTGAAAAAAACTCCCGCATCAAAGCTGCCCGCCGCGCAACGCGCCAAGCACCGCGAAGCCATCCGTGAGGCAAAGAGCGCCTTGGAAATGTCGCGCTACTACGAAGAAGCGCGCGAACTTTCCCACCGCATCACCACCTGGGCGCTTACGCTCGGCCCGCGTCCGCGCCGCTTTGTGATTTGCTCCGGCGGCGGTCCCGGCATCATGGAAGCCGCCAATCGCGGCGCCTCCGAAGCCGGCGGAAAATCCATCGGCTTGTCCATCGAGCTGCCCCACGAGCAATTCGCCAACGCCTACATCAGCCCCGAGCTCAGCCTCAACTTCCATTACTTCTTCATGCGCAAACTTTGGTTCTCGCAAATCGCCAAAGCGCTCATCGTTTTTCCCGGCGGCTTCGGCACCATGGACGAACTCTGGGAAATGCTCACCCTGCTGCAAACCGGCAAGCTGCCGCGAAATAATCTGATTATTATTTACGGACGCAAATATTGGGATGAAGTGCTGAACTTCCGCGCCATGGTGCGCTGGGGCATGATCAATCCAGACGAGTACAAGATGCTCCAGTTCGCCGACACCGTAGACGAAGCTTTCAGTCGCATCCGCGAAGGCCTCGAGAAATACCACATGAACCTAGACTCCGACCTGTAATCCCCGCTGAATCTCAACTTCAACTCACTACAAAAACCGTCGTAGTTCGACCGCCAGCCTCAACTGCGCCGGGAGCGCCTACAGGAATTCCCCCTGCTCATTTGCGGAACTTTTGGTATATCGCCTTGCCTTGCACCCTGCTAAATTTCTCAACCCCTGCCTTTAGGCCCCATTTCAAGATGGAGGAGAGAACTGGATGCAGACCAAACTTCAGTCGAGAATTCTTGGAGTCGGGAAAATAATGCTGGCGGGTGCCGCGCTGGCGGGCTTACTGCTCTTCACTGGCGCACCGCGTTTGCGCGCCGATGACGACGCTTGCCAGAAACGCATCTCCAGGGCCGATCATCGTCTTCATGAAGCCATCGAGCATCACGGCCGCGAAAGCAAACAAGCGGATCATGCGCGGCATGAATTGCACGAAGCGCGCGACTATTGCTGGAACCGCGCCCATCGCTGGTGGGATGAACACGAGCATCGTTGGCACTCCGACCGCGATTGGGACGACCACGACCACGATCGTGACCGCGATCGCGATCATCCGTAGCGCTAACTTCAACAACGATATTTTGTCTTAACTTTTCAGGGGCGCGGCGCGCGAGCACTGCGCCCCTTTTTTATCCTGTGCTTTGTTGCTTCCTGGCTTCGCCGCTTTCTTGCTTCGCTATTCGCGCGACATTTTTTCTGCGATGGGGTTTCACTTGCAGGACGCACAAACCCCAACCAGCACAGGGCAGCGCCCTCGGGAGGACGTTCTATGCCTTTGCGTGAGCATTTGCAGTCATCGCTATTCGGCAAAAAGCTGTCTAGCAGGGCACTGTTTGGCCAGGCCGCACTCGCTACTGCGGCGCTTGGTGGATTCTTTCTTTTTGCCGGTGCACCCAGCGCCAAGGCCGATAATTGCCAGCATCGCATCGCCCATGCCGAACATGAACTGGGCGAAGCTATCGCGGACCACGGCTACTACAGCCGCCAGGCCGATCATTGGCGCCATAAACGTCACGAAGCCTACGAAGCGTGCACGCGCTATCCCGGCTATTACCGGGACCGGGACGGCTACTATCGCGACGAGCGCGGCAATTACTACCGTTACGACGTCGACCGTGACCGTTATTATCGCGATTCTGACCGCGAGCGCTACAACCGCCGCGATCGCGATTGGGACCGCGATCGGTACTAGCGGCTCCTTCTTAACAATGCTGCGAAGGCCTGAAATAATTCCGGCCGCTTAATTTTTTCGGAGCTGCTTGCGTTGCTCGCTAGCCGGGTTGAAACCCGACCTCTACAAAACGGGGCGCCCACTAAGTCGAAAGCAAGACCGGCTTCAAAGCCGGGGACGCGATGAAGCGCGCCCATACAACAATCAATCTCACTCAGGCGGCGGATTTGTGCAGGTCGGCGGGGAGCTCGTCGGAGAAGACGGCCTCGAAGCGCCGGGTTTCGTCCTGATCGTGCAGCATGACAATGGGCACTACGCGCAGGGACTGGCCGCAGGCGCGGCAGTTGGCGACTTCGCCCTGCAGATCCTGCAAAAAGCCGTCTGTAAAATGATATTGCGTCCGCTCGCGGCGGGCATTCTTCTGTCCCCGTTTGCCGCAGTGGGGACAGACGTACTCGACGGTGTCCTTCTGCGGATCGCGGTCCAGAGCGGCCCAGCCGGTGCGGCGCACGCCGACCACTTCCGGGTATCGCCGTTCCATGGGTTTTTTCTCCTTCGGATCCACGTCCACGATAATGTGATGCGTAGGGATGGGTGTACGATACAAGCTCCTAACATTTTTCTTTTCCATCACTTACGAAATCTTCGCCATTTCCGGCCCTCCCCTTCCACCCTGCTTCCCCTAACAAAATCCTGAGGAACGTCTCACGGCGTCGTTACGCGTCGCGAATAGAACTGGTGTTCCCATGCAGTTAGGCGTATTCATATCGTTGGCCTTGCTGGGCTGTGCTTCCCTGATCTACATGCTCGCGCAGTGGCTGCGGGAACCGCCGTCCGGCAAGAAACGATTCCGGCCCTATAGTCGCTACTTCTAGAACAGGGGCGAAAGCATGCCCACCTTTCCCGTTCCCGAAGGCCGCCGCTTGAGGCGGATTGCGGCGAAGAAGCGCGCCAGCCTGGTCATCAACCTCGAACGAAGCCAAACGAGAATTCCCTGTCTGGTGGTCGACGCCTCGGAGCGCGGGTTCCGGCTGCACGGAAATTTCCGGCTGAGACGCGGGCAAACGGTCGAGCTCATCCTTGACGAGGACCCGCTTAGCGCCGTGCGATGCAGCGTGGTATGGATCGGCAAAGCTGGCTCCAAGCAAGAAGGCGAGGCCGGCCTGGAAACGGTATAGGTCATCAGCCCGCGTTGCTCCCGAACTAGGCATTTTCACACTGCTGGCCCCCACCCCTGGGCAATGTGGATGGTTGTGAAAAGAAAGGGGTTGCGGGAAAAGTAATTCGTAAGAATATGAAAACAAAGGGCGACAAAAAGTAGGCTAAGCCGATTAAGATTCGCCCGCTTGAAAGCACTGCCAACTTTGAGTCGCTCCCTTCTCACCTACCAGCAGATTTCAGTTGACACTATGGCGTGCACCGATATAGTGTGGGGCGACGTAATAAGAAAGGGCCGAAAAGCATGGCGCCCAAAACCCCCGCTCCCGGACCCAACGCGCCGCTAACCCCGGCCATGTTTCACGTATTGCTCGCTCTTGCCGGCGACGACCTTCACGGCTACGCCATCCTCAAAGAAGTCGAGATGCGCACCGACGGCGAAGTGAGGCTCAGCACCGGCACGCTCTACGGCATCATCAAGCGACTGCTCAACGACGGCCTAATCATCGAACGCCGCGAGCGCCCATCCGCACACGACGACGAGCGCCGCCGCTATTACCAGCTAACGCCGCAAGGCCGCGAAGTCGCCGCCGCCGAAGCCGAGCGCCTCGAAAAAGTTGTCGCGCTAGCCCGTTCGCGCCACCTTCTGAAGCGAACGCAGCCAGCGTAACGAGTTTGGGGAACGGGACTCGCGGGCTTGCTCCATTCGTAGCGATGTAGCTTGTAGCTCAGGTCCGCCTTTTTGCACCTGAGGCTTTTCCGCTCCGCGGCAAGAAGCGAGCCGACGGATGCCAGATTTTTTTAGCCACCTGGTCCAGATAGCACGAGGGACATCATGACCGAACCCGAACGCCGCGCCACAAAACGCTTCCGCATGCTCCTCCGCCTGCTCCCCGCGGAATTCCGAGGCGACTTCGGCCCGGAAATGGAGCAAGTCTTCGTCGAGCTGCGCGAAGAAGCCGCGCGCGAAGGAGGCAAAATGGGCGTCTGGCGACTCTGGTGGGAAACGGCGAAAGGAATTTTCACCACCGCTCCCCGCGAACATCTCTCCATGCTCCGCCAGGATTCCACCTTCGCCCTTCGCATGATGCGCAAAAATCTCGGCTTCACCATCGCCGCCATCATCGTCCTCGGTCTCGGTATCGGCGCCAACACCGCCATCTTTAGCGTGGTCAACGCCGTGCTTCTCAAGCCGCTCCCCTACCAGCACGGCGAGCGCCTGCTGATGCTTCGCCAAGCCACCATCGGCGCCGGACTCATGGGCCGCAGCGTTTCTGTCCCCGAGCTGATGGACTACCGCCGCCAGACTCGCAGCCTCGACGCCATCGTCGAATATCACAACATGCAATTCATCCTACTCGGTCGCGTCGAGCCCGAGCAGGTCGAAACCGGCGTGGTCTCCTGGAATTATTTCGACATTTTTGGCGCCAAGCCGCTAGTCGGCCGCAATTTTTCTCCCGACGACGAAAAACCAGGCGCCCCTGCCGTCCTTCTTCTCAATTACGAATACTGGTTGCGCAGCTTCGGCGGCGATCCCACCGTCATTGGCAAAGTGTTCCGCATGAACGACAAACCGCACACCGTAATCGGCGTCCTCCCCCCGTTCCCGCAATACCCACAGGAAAATGACGTCTACATGCCTTCGACCGCCTGCCCCTTCCGCATGGATCCCATGATGATGGCCAGCCGCACAGACCGTATGGTGCGCATGTTCGGCCGCATGAAGCCGGGCGTCCGAACCGCACAAGCCGAGGCCGACCTGTCGGCCGTCGCCGCGAACATGCAGAAGGAGTTCCCCGACGCCTATCCCCAGGATTCCGCGCTCAAAGTGGATGCGGCTCCCCTGAAATCCGAATTAACCCGCGACGCCAAGCCCACCATGTTGTTCCTGCTCGCCGCCGCGGGCTTCGTTCTCCTCATCGCCTGCGCCAACGTCGCCAATCTCAATCTCGCCCGCATGGTCCGCCGCGAACGCGAACTCGGCGTGCGCACCGCTATGGGCGCCAGCCGCGTCCGCCTCTTTCGTCAGCTCCTCACCGAAAGCTCGCTACTCGCTCTTCTCGGCGGCGCGCTCGGCCTCCTCCTCGCCACCGGCGGCTTGCAGCTTCTCTCCGCCTACGTCGCTCGCTTCACGCCGCGCGCTCGCGAGGTCCACATCGACCTCACTGTGCTCCTGTTCACGCTTGGCATCGCGCTCTTCGTCAGCGTGCTCACCGGCACCGCTCCCGCCGTCGCCCGCCGCGAAAATCTCGTCACCACCCTAAAGGAAGGCAGCACCCAGTCCACGCTCGGCTCCACGCGCGGCAAACTCCGCGGCGCCCTCATCGTCGCGCAAGTAGCCGTCTCCTTCCTCCTCCTCATCGGCGCCGGGCTCACCGTCCGCAGCTTGATCAATCTCCAGCGCGTCGACCCCGGCTTCCGCCCAGAAAACGTTCTCACCGTTCAATTCAGCCTCGATTTCTCGCGCTACACCAGCGACGAGAAAACCCTCGGCTTCTTCGATTCTCTCCTCGAGAAAGTCCAGGCCCTTCCCGGTGTCACTTCCGCCGCGGCTGCGGGCGTCTTCCCGCTCGACAAATCGCCTGCTTTTAACAACCAGTTCCTCATCGAAGGCCAGCAGGGCAACGCCACGGACAAGCCCATCGCTGAACTGAACGTTATTACTCCCGGCTATCTCCAGGTCCTCGGCATTCCCTTGCTCAGCGGCCGCAACTTCGATCCCCGCGATCAACCGAAAGGTGTCAGAGTCGCGCTTATCAATCAATCCCTCGCGCAGCGCCACTGGCCCAAGCAGGATCCCCTCGGCCGCCGCATCTCGATCGACAAAGGCAAAAATTGGGCACAAATCATCGGTGTCCTGGGCGACGTCCACGAACACGGCTTGGACAAGCCCGCCACTGATTTCATCTATCTTCCCTTCACGCAGTATCCGCAAACCGGTCCCGCGCTCATGGCCCGCACGCAAGGCGACCCCATGGCCGTCGCGCGCACCGTCGTGCAGCGCCTCTACGAGGTCGACGCCAACCAGCCCGCCGGCCGCATCCAGTCGCTCGAGCAATATCGCGCCGACTCCATCGCCGCTCCGCGCCTCACCGCCAATCTCCTCGGCCTCTTCGCGCTTCTCGCCCTAGCCATCGCCGCCGCTGGTATTGGCGGAGTCATGTCTCTCGCGGTCAGCCAGCGTACTCACGAAATCGGCGTGCGCATGGCCATCGGCGCGCGCCCCGCGGAAATCCTGCGCATGATTCTCGGCCAAGGCATGGGCCTCGCGCTCGTCGGCGTAGTTATCGGGCTCGCCAGCGCGTTCGCTCTCACCAGCGCCGTAAAAAGTTTCCTCTTCGGCGTCACGCCAAATGATCCCGCAACCTTCCTCAGCGTAGCGGCGGTCCTCGCCGTCGCCGTGCTAGCCGCCTGTTACCTCCCGGCCCGCCGCGCCGCGCAAGTCGACCCGCTGCGCGCCCTCCGCACCGAATGATGGTGATTCACTTCGCTGCCAGCAATTCCGCCAAATATCCCTTCCACACCGCCGCCCACGTATGCGTCCCATGGCCATGCGTCGCGTCACTAATCGGAATCACCACAAATTTCGCCCCCGCCACACGCCGAATCTCCCGCTCCGCAATCCCCAACTCCGGCGGATTGATAAAATCGTCCGCCGAATTCACATACATCATCCGCGCGCGAATTTTCTCCAGCCCGGGCAGCGGATCGTAATTCCGCGAGGCGTTCACCTGATACAGCAGATCGTTCGCATCGAGGCCCGGCATCCGCGCCGCAAAATATTCGTCCAGATATTTGTCCGCCGCATCCCGCGTCGGCAGCGTCTTCTGCATCAGCAGCGGCGCGCTCCCCGCGATCAGCAGCAAATCCAGCGCCGTTCGCAGCCCCTGTTTTGGCTCCGCCGCGTACTCCCCGCCCTTCCACTCCGGATCGTTCCGAATCGCGTCCATCACCATCTTCCGCCAGATGCGATTCCGCCCCGCAATTTGCGCCGGCTGGCACGCCAGCGGCATCAGCGCGTCCATAAACTCCGGATACGTTTCCCCCCACACAAACGCGTGCATGCAGCCCATCGACGTCCCCAGGATCAGCCGCAAATGCTCCACGCCTAGGTGCTGCAGCAGCGCGTGATGCGCCGCCACCATGTCGTCATAGTCGTACTGCGGAAATTTCGCGTGCAGCCCGTCGCTCGGCTTCGACGATTTCCCGTGCCCAATCCCATCCGGCAGAATGATGTAGTACTTCGCCGTATCCAGCAGTTGCCCCGCCCCAAACAATTCCCCCGCAAATTGCGGCTGCAAGAATTGCGCCCCGCTCCCGCCAGTCCCATGCAACAGCACCACCGCATTCGTGACCCGCCCCGCAGCATCGCGCGCCGGCTTGCCCAACGTAGCGTAGTGCAACCGCAACTCCGCCAAAGTCTCCCCATCCCGAAACCGAAAATCCTTAACAACAAACTCCCCCTCTTCGGTTCTGAATTTGCCTGCAGGTCCTTGTAGCGGCGAGTTCATCTCGCCATCTGTGTAGCGGCGTCCCTTCAGGGCGCCATCTGCGGGTGCCCCACCCTTGATTTGTAAGGGTGGGACTCTTGTTCCTCCTCCCGCCCCTAATCCGACTCCCGTCATTTCGACGCCGCGGAGAAATCTCTCTGTGCTGTTTCCCGCCCTTATAGGCGCGCAATAAATCGGCCCCCGGTCCCTAAGGCTGGCCTCTCTCGCCTCCACCCCCATCGCGGCCACCAAAACCACCGCCAGCTCAATCGTCCTCCTCCTCATCTTTTTTCTCCCTCTTCCGTCTCCGTGTCCTCTGTTTACCCTGAGCCTCGAAGGGTGTTCCCAAACTCCGTGCCCTCTGTGTTAAATCTTTTTCCCTCGGCCCATTCACCTATGCAACCGCGTATGCATCCTCGCCTCTTCCGCCAAATTCTCCACCGCCAACCGCGTCTCATGCACCATCAACGCGCATCCCGACGCCAATCCCACCACCGCCACCGCCCCAGCCAGCAGCGCCAATCCCGCCGTCAACTGAAACATCCACCGCTGCCCGTAATACGTCACAATCGATCCCACCACAGACACCAGCGCCGCCGTAGCAAACAATCCCAGCGACCCATAAATCGCGCGCAACGCCTTCACCAGCAATTGCGTCCGCACCTGCAAAGCCGCAAGCTGCGCCGCCCAACTGGCATAATCGCCCGGCAAATGCCCTGGCAGATTACGATGGTCCCCGCCCGGCTCCATCAGCGCCAACTCCCGCGCCACCACTCGCGTACGGTCCACCACCCGCGCCAACCGATTGCTCGTTCCCAGCGCCAGCACCGAGCAGGCATTCGTCAAAATCGCCGGAGCCACCACCGCCGTAAGCACCGCAAAGGGATTCCCCACTGCCGTCGCCCCATACTGCGCCGCCACATAATCCATCGCGCCCTCCTCGCCATTCCCTGATGCCGCTGCTGACTGCCATTCGCTAAAGCCGCCGCCATAATAGCCCAGCGACGGGCCTCCCT